>Ga0316605_10002303_pt1 | contig 10877 bp, 10 predicted proteins | sample OWC_soil_day20_n_FD_207666 | JGI IMG/M metagenome (GOLD analysis project Ga0316605, IMG submission 207666) | Wetland soil microbial communities from Old Woman Creek delta, Ohio, United States - OWC_soil_day20_noCT | ecosystem: Environmental > Terrestrial > Soil > Wetlands | place: USA: Ohio... | reverse complement strand
AAAATAAACCTTTTCTAGCCAATCATAAATGGAAAAATGAATATCTTTGAATTTAATTTCAAAACAAGAATTGAATGTTTTTAATTTAGTTCTCGCAACGGAGAAAAAATCATGAAGCATAATTTTTTAGACTTATCCAAAACAAACTGGGGTGAAGTACAACAGCATCAGTACGATATAGTTGTCCTCCCCTGGGGAGCCATTGAGCCTCACAATTATCATTTACCCTATATTACTGACGCCATTCTCAGTTCAGAAATTGCAAGTAAATCAGCCGAACAGGCATATGCTCAGGCAAACGTGTCGGCTGTTGTGATGCCGCCCATATATTTGGGATCTCAAAATCCCGGACAGTGGGAATTGCCCTTTTGCATTCACACCAGTTACGAAACCCAGAAAGCAATATTGACAGATATCGTGAAATCGCTCTACGGACAGGGTTTCCGGAAGCTGCTCATTATTAACGGGCATGGTGGTAATTCGTTCAAATCAATGGTGCGTGATATGGCAGTAACTTTTCCCAACTTTTATATCATTTCCTCTGACTGGTACAATTTTGTACCCCGTGAAGGTTTTTTTGATGAAGAAATCGATGACCATGCCGGAGAACAGGAAACTTCAGTCATGATGTATTTTCATCCCGAACTGGTGGATCTGAATACAGCGGGTAACGGAACGCCCAATCTAGCAAAGATGAAATCGATTGCCAATAAAACAGGCTGGATGCCCCGTAACTGGAAGGAAACAACGCTGGACACCGGCGTTGGAAATCCCAAAAAATCGACAGCAGAAAAAGGAGAACGATATGTGAAAGAGGTTGTTAACCGGATTGCAGAAATGCTGATTGAGTTTAAAGAAGTGTAATAAAAGTCATGCAATCAAATAGTTACAAATGAAGATAATAATCAGAATATCAATATTAATTTCAATCATAGCTATGATGGAAGGATGCTCAACAACAAAAAATGCCGAAACAAGGGTAAAAATGCAAACAACTTACGGAGACATTGCCGTGAAACTGTACAACGAAACGCCGCTTCACCGCGATAATTTTCTGAAACTGGTAAACAGCGGATTCTACAACGGAGTGCTTTTCCACCGGGTAATAGCCGATTTTATGATACAAGGTGGTGATCCGGATTCGAAAACGGCCTCACCAATTGATTCTCTGGGGAATGGCGATGCCGGATATACCGTTCCGGCGGAGTTCAAAACACCGGCAATTTTCCACAAAAAAGGAGCACTTGCAGCAGCTCGCCTGGGCGATGCCGAAAATCCTCTGAAAGCATCATCAGGTTGTCAGTTTTATATTGTGGAAGGGAAAACATTCTCGGATGTTGAACTGGATAATATGCAGACCAATAAGTTACGGCAGCAGGAAAACTCCTTGTTTCAGGAAATATTAAAAACCAAAAACGACGAAGTAAAAAAATACAGGCTCGAACGCAACCAGGAAAAGCTCGATCAACTTCGTGACAGTATCCTGCTCGAAGTGAAAAATAAAATTTCAGTCGATTCGACCTATAAGTTCAGTGAGAAGCAGCGGACCATTTATAAAACCCTGGGAGGCACTCCTCATCTTGACGGTAACTACACCGTGTTTGGCGAAGTGACAGAAGGAATAGAAGTGGTGGAAAAAATATCCAAAACAAGAACCGGACGAATGGACAGACCAATTGAAGACATTCGGATACTGAAAATGGAAGTTGTAAAATAAACAAAAAGCTGCTCAAACGCGAGACAGCCTTTTTAATAAAACCAATATTTTCTATATCACCTCTTGAATTTTACATATTGCGGACTTTTTGGCACGTAATCTTCATCGTCCCAAAGCGTGCTTGTAATCATCAGATCGGCACTGTAGCGGTTACAGGCAATTGGAATGTTATGAATCCGACACTGCCGAAGAAGCATTTGAATATCAGCTTCGTGCGGATTAGCGCTCAGGTCATCAATCAAAAATACGCAAAAGTCGATTTGCTTGTTAACTACCATAGCGGCAATTTCAGCATCACCGCCAAGTGGACCCGAATTTTTACGGGTAATATCAACCTCAACACCTTTTTTTGTCAAGGCTTCTTCAATTAATTTTCCGGTTGTACCTGTACATATCAATTTATGCTTTGACAACATACTTGCATTATAAATTGCCCACTCTACCATATCCGCCTTTCTGGCATCATGTGCTACCAAAGCTATGGTTAGTTTTTTTTTCATTATTTCTTCCATTTCTTTCCATTTTTTTCTATTGAATGTGATTCTAATTTATTCAATTCAACATCACATTCAATATTGTATTAATCCCATTAAAATATTTAACTATAACAAACTGGAACAAAAATTGTTCCAAAATTGAGTTTACAACTATAAACTGCTAAATAAGCAGAAAACGGACTTACCTTCCGATAAGTCCGCTAGTTCTTAATTACGCCCGACAAAGGAGCAAATTAACAGAAGATTTTAATCTTCCAGTAAGATTTCCATAATCGTGCACGCGGCTTTGGCAACTGAGGTACCAGGGCCAAAAATAGCCGCAACGCCTGCTTTGTACAGGAAGTCATAGTCCTGAGCCGGGATAACACCACCTGCAATAACGATGATATCTTCGCGTCCATATTTCTTCAATTCATCCATCACTTGCGGGATCAATGTTTTGTGACCGGCAGCAAGTGAAGAAACTCCGAAAACATGAACATCATTTTCTATTGCCTGTTTAGCGGCTTCTGCCGGTGTCTGGAACAAGGGTCCCATGTCAACGTCGAAACCACAGTCGGCATAACCGGTAGCTACAACTTTTGCGCCACGGTCGTGTCCGTCCTGACCCATCTTTGCAATCATAATTCGGGGACGACGTCCTTCCTTCTTTGCAAATTTTTCTGTCAACTCAGATGCACGTTTGAAATCCGAGTCATTTTTAGTTTCTGATGAATACACGCCTGAAATTGTTCTAATGGTTGCTTTATATCGACCTGCTACTGCTTCGCAGGCATCTGAGATTTCACCGAGACTTGCACGTACACGCGCTGCTTCTACTGCCAGTTCAAGAAGATTGCCTTCTCCTGTACGGGCACATTCTGTGATAGCATCCAGCGCTCTTTTTACATCCGCTTCATTACGATTGGCACGCAATTGTTTCAGACGTTCAATTTGTTGTATGCGCACTGCTGTATTGTCCACTTCCAGAATATCAATCGGATCTTCTTTTTCGAGACGATACTCGTTCACACCGATGATTTTCTGTGCTCCGCTATCAATGCGAGCCTGTGTACGGGCTGCAGCTTCTTCAATACGCATTTTTGGAATTCCGGTCTCGATAGCTGCTGCCATACCACCCAGTTTCTCCACTTCTTCGATCAATGCCCAGGCTTTTTCGGCCAGTTCGTTTGTCAGACTTTCCACATAATAGGAACCTGCCCACGGATCAACTTCGCGGGTAATATCTGTTTCCTGCTGGATATAAATCTGTGTATTACGGGCAATACGTGCCGAGAAATCGGTTGGCAAAGCAATAGCTTCATCGAGAGCATTTGTATGAAGTGACTGTGTATGACCGAGAGCTGCTCCCATAGCTTCAATACAGGTACGACCCACATTATTGAACGGATCCTGTTCGGTAAGCGACCAACCGGAAGTTTGTGAGTGAGTACGCAATGCCAGCGATTTTGGATTTTTAGGATTGAACTGTTTTACAATTTTAGCCCAAAGCATACGTGCTGCACGCATTTTGGCAATTTCCATAAAATGGTTCATTCCGATTGCCCAGAAGAATGACAAACGCGGTGCGAAAGCATCAATATCCATTCCGGCATTCACTCCGGCACGGAGATATTCAAGTCCGTCGGCAAGCGTATAGGCTAGTTCAATATCGGCTGTTGCACCGGCTTCCTGCATGTGGTAACCTGAAATTGAAATGGAGTTGAACTTAGGCATATTTTTGGATGTATATTCAAAAATATCAGCAATAATTTTCATGGAGAATTTTGGCGGATAAATATATGTATTTCGCACCATAAATTCTTTCAGAATATCATTCTGAATAGTTCCGGCCATTTCTTCGAGTTTAGCTCCCTGTTCCAGACCAGCATTTATATAGAAAGCTAATACGGGAAGTACAGCACCATTCATAGTCATGGAAACGGACATTTTATTTAATGGAATGCCATCAAACAAAACTTTCATATCTTCCACCGAGCAGATGGAAACACCTGCCTTTCCAACATCACCTACTACCCGTTCGTGATCGGCATCGTAACCACGGTGTGTTGCAAGGTCAAACGCTACGGAAAGTCCCTTTTGACCGGCTGCCAGATTACGGCGATAGAAAGCGTTGCTTTCTTCGGCAGTAGAAAAACCGGCATACTGACGAATAGTCCAGGGTTGCATTACATACATGGAGCTGTACGGACCGCGCAGGAATGGCGCTACTCCGGCAGCATAATTGAGATGATCCATTCCGGTAAGGTCTTCTTTGGTATAAGATGGCTTCACGGCAATCTGTTCCGGTGTCAGCCAGCTACTTTCGGCTTCGGGTGCCACTGCACCTGCCTTAAAATCGTTGATATTGATATCCTTAAAATTTGGTTTCATATACTTTTTGATTAAAGATTTAAGAACAAAGATAAAAGACTGGTAATTTTAGCCTTTAATTTCGCTCTTAATCCATTTTATTTTTAAATCCTGTTATCATTTTTTGAAGTTCAATGATTTTATTTTGAATACTATCAAAATTCATTGAATGAATAAATTTTATGTTTAATGCTTTGCTTCCGTTTTCCCCTGATTTTACATAATCGGGAACAGAATAAAAACCGCTACATCCCATACAGCATGCGATATAACCAGTGGTACAAGATTTTTGCTGTATCTGTACATCAATCCCCAGAAAATTCCGCAAATTAAAGCCGCCATTACCAGCATAAAATTAAACGACCAGATATGTACCAGTGCATAAATGAACGTGGTAATGATTAATGCTTTCCATTCTCCGTATTTTCCGATTAACCTGTCCTGAACGTAACCACGCCAGAATATTTCTTCGGCAGGACCAATGATAAACAACAAACCCAATATCAGCAATATTTTATTTTGTCCTTCTTTCATTGCATAGATGCTGTCGACCTGAGGCCGTGCAAAATCAAAAAGCATTTTAGAAAAGAAGTCGCCCAAATAAAACACCATCCAGAGTACAACGGCAGACAACAGGCCAAAAGCAATTGCTTTCCAGTTGAAATCGAACTGTTCAAGTATTGACTTGCGTTGTGTCAGACTAATTGTTATCAGAATCGTAGCTGAAATGGCCATCGCAATCCAAAAATTAAAAAACTGGCTTGTCCACGGTGAGAACATCAAAAACCACAAAACCGTGGCTATGTGTACGGGAATGATTAGTTTTTTCATAATAAACCTGCAATAAAATTAGCAACCGCAAGCAAAAGGCTGAACATCATGACCAACTGAGCCGACTGAGCATCCATATCCTTAATTATTTCTGGTTTATCAATATCGGCCTGCTTTATTTGCTTAATATTTTTCAGCAATATCGGGAAAGTCAGAAAAACCACTAAACAAAGAGGATGAAGAATACCGAAAACTACTGACATTACAATGATGATATAAGCACCAATACCGAGTATGATATACTGATAAATTGAATTTTTCACACCTATCACCATTGCCTGCGTTTTGATATGAGCTTCTCCATCGTGCTTCATATCACGTGTGTTGTTGGCATGCAATATGTTCACAATCAGAAATCCGGGTGCAGCACCAATCAGTAATATTTGCCAGCTAAGCAAATTGGTTACCACCAGATAAGTTCCCAGCGAAATCAGTAAACCATAAATTACAAAAATTGTGGCATCGCCCAACGCATTGTATTTCAATTTATAGTAGAAATAAGTGGCAAGCACTCCGATTGCGCCAATCCACAGCAAATCTACCGATGTATTGAGCAACAGATACAATCCTATGATCGATCCTGTTAAGAGTAATGCCAGGCCAAAATACAAAATAGTCTTTGGTTTGAATACACCATCGACAAGCATTCGGCTCGATCCATAAGTTTCGGCTCTGTCAACTTTAAATTTGTAATCGAAATAATCACTGATAAGGTTACCGGAAGCCTGAAAAACAGCTGCTCCAAGAATAGCCAGAATGCCATAAAACCAGTTTGCATCCAGCTGCACATTGCTCCGCACGTAGAAAGCGTAAGAAACAGCAATCAATGCGGGCATTGTGGATGCCGGAAATGACCAGGGGCGTGTGGCGATAATCCAGTCTTTCGTTTTGGGGCTCATATTTTATTGAATTCCAAGTTTAACATTAAACGCCTTTAAGGTATCAAGCACATTTGATTTCACATGGATAAAGTTCTCAATACCCTGAGCTTTCAGTTCTTCCATGGAGGCAGGAGCACCGGCAACTACCAGAATTGCTTTGTCTTTCAGGAGTTGATATGCAGCAGGCGCGTATTCGGTGTATTCGTCATCGCTTGAACAAAGTACTACAATGTCAGCTTTTGCATCCATTGCTGCTTTTACGCCTTCTTCCACTGTTTCAAAACCTAAGTTGTCTGCCACTTCATAACCTGCACAGGCAAAGAAATTGCAGGAGAACTGAGCACGTGCCAAACGCATGGCCAGACTTCCGATGGTGAGCATAAATGCTTTCGGGGTTTTAGCCGCATGTTCGGTAGCAAATCTGAGATCTTCAAATTCCTGTGAACCGCGTACCGAAGGCAATGTTTCAATTCCGTTTTCGGCACAACCACACGAACCTTTTGCTGCAACTTCCACTTCTAGTTTTTTAGCAGCTTTTTCAGTAAAGTTAGGAAATTGATTGGTGCCAAGCAGCGCTTCCCTGCGACTGGAAACTGCTTTCAAACGGTTAGCAGCAGTAGCTTTGATGGTTTGTTGAACCGTTCCTGATTTCACTGCTTCGAAGAAACCGTCTTTATCTTCCACTTCGAGGAAAAGTTTCCAGGCTTGTAAAGCTATTTCTTTGGTCAGGTTTTCGATATAATACGAACCGGCAGCCGGATCTGTTACTTTGTCAAAATGACTTTCTTCCTTCAACAATAATTGTTGATTACGGGCAATGCGTTCTGAGAAGTCGTCCGGAGTTTTGTAAGCAATGTCGTAAGGCAACACTGTGAGCGAGTCAACACCTGCAATAGTGGCACTCATGGCTTCTGTCTGAGTACGAAGCATATTTACATTAGCATCAAATACCGTCATGTTAAATTCGGTAGTTTCGGCATGAATACGCATTTTGGCCGCACATTTGCAAATACCGTCAACTGTATTCGGGCAGTCGGGGCGGAGACATTTTGGCTGGTAAGCATCTACAATGAGTGCCCACAACATACGTGCTGCACGGAATTTTGCAATTTCCATAAAATAATTGCTTCCCACGCCAAAATTGAATTTGATTTTTTTTGCAGCTATCGAAGGCTCAACACCAGCTTCAATCATATCAGAGAGATATTCGTTACCCCAAGCTAATGCATAACCGAGTTCCTGAGTACAATAAGCACCGGCGTTGCTCAGAGTTACTGCATTGACACCGATCACTTTATAGAAAGGTAATCCGGCAGCAGCTTCAATCGTTGCTTTGGCTTTTTCGATAATAACTTCTTTGGTCAGGTTCTTTCCCTTCAACAACATGCGGTTGATGGGGTCAAAATTAACCGAACCAAGCAATTTTGTCGGGTCGGCATAATAATCATTTGCTTTGAAATAATCTGTCAGGATGGTGAGCAGTTCAGCTGCTTTGCTGATGCAGATTGTGAAGTTAAGTTCTACGGCTGTTGGAACAATGTTTTTCAATAATGTGGCAATGTACTCAGCGTTCAGATCTGCTTTACTGAGTTTGAAGCCCAGTGAAGTAACTCCCTTATTGAGCAAATCCAGTGCTTTTGTATTGGCTTCTCCGGCATTTTTCACGTCGATGTTCTGGCGAACGAGCCATTCATTGTCGGCTTTCGTGCTTCTTACAAAAGGGAAAGCACCTGGTTTAACATTGGTTGTGTTTAATCCTTCAATATCATCAGCCCTGTAAAAAGGCTTTACATCAAACCCTTCGTTGGTTTTCCAAACGAGCCTTTTATTAAAATCGGCTCCTTTCAGGTCTTTTGTAATGACTTCCATCCATTTTTCTGTAGAAACGGGTGGAAAATCTGTCAGTAAATTTAGTTTTTTGTCTGCCATAATATATATTTATTTCAAATTTAGTTTCAAACTATAAGCTATACAACAATTGTCGATTTAAACAGTTTAAGAAGGCTTGTTGTAAGGCTTTTAAGAGTGCAAATTTACCAAAATATGTTCATTTAACAGTGACTTTTAATGAAATATTAAACTGAGTGTCAAAATTTTTTGCTTCGAAAATATCGAATTAATAATATTTAATTTACCTTTACCCTTTCTCATAAAAGTTGCATTATTTTACAGATTATTATCGATTACTTTTTCAGAACAGGGCATTAAAGAATTATCAATTAATCAATATAAACTAATAATTATGCATTATGGAAACAGAAATCAACACCAACAAAATTGCTGAAAAAACCACTGAACAAGCTGAAAAAAATGAAAATTCTCTCAGAATTACTTCCGTAAGTAAAGATAACTTAATATCAACTTCCCGCTGGGCAAATTTCATTGCCATCGTCGGGTTTGTAATGCTTGGCATTATGGTTGTAATCAGTATTTCTTCTTTTATACTCACCCCACTGATGGGCGAATTTCAGGATTTTCAGTCCATGCCCTTTCCGCTCTATCTGTTCGGACTGATATATCTGACTTACGCAATTATTGGTTTCTTTCCGTATTATTTCCTTTATACATTTGCCAGAAAGGTAAAAAAAGGTCTGGAAACCGGCGATCAGAGCATATTCGACACAGGGTTGATAAATCTCAGAAGGCTGGCGCTTTTCGTAGGGGTACTGATGATTATTGCGTTGAGTATGCTGTTGCTAATCATTCCGGTGATGGTTTTCTCGTTCGGTATGCTGCAATCACTTTCGGGCGGAACAATGTTCTGAAAAATATATTTAAAATAAAAAAAGCTGCCCGTCCGTTTTATACTGAGGCAGCCTTTTTTTGATAAGTTAATTCAATGAACCTAATTGTGATCTTTTTGAAAGTATCTCTGCAGTCTTGTTGAAGATTGCAGTAATGACTCTTATTCTAAGATGCGTTTATTTAATAGTGATTTTCAGAGGATTTTCTAGTTTTTGGGAGAATTGTTTTACATATTCAGACCATGAGTCAAATGTTTCAAATCCCCATTTATTCCATCCGGCTCCCTGATAGTAAGTGTATTCTTCGTTTGGATTTACTTGTTGAATTCCAAGGATATGATTGTCCTTTTCCAAAATGTTTGTAAACATTTTTTCACCGATAACAGCTTCGTATAATTCTCCGTTGATGCTATCTGCTGGTTCTGCGTGTAAAAAGTAGTTTTTCCCGGTCGAAATAAGCGTTTTTTCCTCTTTAGAGTTGCGCGTAACAATGCCGGTTGCTACAGGTAGTGTATTTCCTTTGAAATTATAAATTACGGTTACTTTGTTGAACTGGCTGTTCGCGTCAAGAGTGATTAACCGGGTTTCACTAACTTCAGTTTTATCAGCCTGGAATGGTGCATAGTTGAGTTTTACGGTCGTACGCATTGGACCATTATCCAGAATTTCGTAGCTGATAAAGTTTTTACTGAACCATAACTTTTCATTAATAAAAGGAGTAGTTGCTCCAGCACCTAATGTCGGACCAACTTTATACATATCCAATCCTTCTCCATGGTCGGAATGATAGCTTTGCTTGCCGGACAAGTCATCGGCGTACCATTTATTGATGATTAATTTTTCTGTTCGTTTTGCCCAGACGTCAATTCCGCTGCTTATTTCGCCGGTTGCCTGCAAAGCCGGACCATATACGCGAAAAGCAACTCTGTCATTTTCCCAGCAATAATCATCTTTACGCTCAGGAACAAATCTTCCGTAAGCTTTTGATTGAAATGGGGCAGGGGCTCCTTTTTTTATCGTATATGCAGCTTTGCTGTTAGCCTTTACTGATGCCGGAAATATCAGGAGTGAATCTGTTGACTGATTACTATTGCCTGCAATCTGATAATCTATCTGATTGGAATTTTGATCAAGTAAAATGAATTGTTCGTTAGTCTTTAATCCGAGTTTGCTGACTACTGATGATTTGTTTATCTCAATGATTTCTTTATTTCGGTCAAAATCAGCTTGATTAGATACTATTACATTGAGGCGCTTTGATGATGAGCAGCTTATAAGCATCAAGGTTGCTGAGCATGCAATGATGATTTTTTTCATTTTAATAATCCTAGTTGTTTGTTTATTGTAATAAGTTTATATGTTGAAGAATATATTTGTTTGTTTGAAATGATAAAAACGATTTTTCCAAAAATGCTTTAATTTCCGCTATTTATTGTTTGTTTTTATCCATTTTACCGAATTGTCTTGCCGGTTGCTGTCGTAGTTTACAATCAAAATCGTAGTATCATTCAGTGTTTCTGTTTTGAAAAAATCATAGTTTTTTTCTGTTTCTCAAATTCCGTTCAAAGTTACTCTAATTTCCGAAGTATTCGAAGGATTATCTTTCCAACTTCTTGAATAAACGCTCCTTTTTGTTCGTTTTCCGTTATTATCATAATTGTCGTCCTGTTAACTGTTACATTGATCCCATAAATCAGGATCGATGACTTGTTTTGGATTCCTTGTTTAGGATCAATGTAAAAATCAGGTGGAGTAGTTTTACCCTTTTTGATAGAATATTTATCTTTGTGCAAAAAAGCGATGCCCATAGATTACGATTTAGCCTCATTAATTCTCCCATTAGAGATAGTACCCT
>Ga0316605_10002300_pt1 | contig 10885 bp, 8 predicted proteins | sample OWC_soil_day20_n_FD_207666 | JGI IMG/M metagenome (GOLD analysis project Ga0316605, IMG submission 207666) | Wetland soil microbial communities from Old Woman Creek delta, Ohio, United States - OWC_soil_day20_noCT | ecosystem: Environmental > Terrestrial > Soil > Wetlands | place: USA: Ohio... | reverse complement strand
GGAAGGAGGCCAAGGCCTGCTTCGGGTCGCCAGCGTCATCCAGAATGATGTATTCAACCTTGACGCCACCAATATTGGTCGGAAACATGCTTACTGTGTTCTTTTGTGCCGTTCCAATCAGTGCCGCAGGGCCACTCAATGAAGCGACAACCCCAATTTTGATTTCGGCCAGTGCCGTATCAGCACCGCACAGGCAAACAAAAAGAACCACGAAGAAACGGATGATCTGCATGAAAACTCCCGGATGGAAGCGAAGATTATCCCGAAAACCCTTCCTTGTCGCTACCACGTCTTGTCGACAGCCGGTTCAATCCTGCCCGCTGCCAATAAATTAGCTGCACAGATAAATTGACATTAATACGCTTTGCCATAACAATCCCCCGTCAGCCCCCGCACGGGGGCAAACCCATCTCTCCGAACTATCCGGATAGTTGCAATAGAGAAGCCGCTCACTCGCATGAATATCTCGTTTTTCCATCATCTCAGCCTGTCCGTGGCGTTATTGCTATCCTTGACCGGCAATGCTTTGGGTCAATCCCGTAACGTCCTGTTTGATGAAGAAACCGGTCACACCATCGCCCTGCAGGAAGCAACCCGTGCCGAAAGACCAAGAGGGCCTTTATTTATTGCTGTTCCATCCGCCTATGTGTTTGGGCTGCAGGGTGGAGCGACTTATTGCTCACCTTCTGTTCACGCTACCAATTCTTCCAACGCCATGGTCGACGAACTGATCGTCGGCATTGAGTATCGCACCCTAGCCGGCCAGGTCGTAGGCAGAAGTGTTTCCCGCTTCGATAACCTCAAGATCCAGCAGCAGGATTCTTATCATTTCTACCAGCTTGAGGTTAGTCATTGCAAAGGTCTGGAGGGCACAATCAACGTTTTGCGTTGCAAATACGTAAATGGTGACGATTGCGGCAAGGATGTCCAGGCAACCGGTTTTGGCACCATTCCGCTGCAAATAAAAAAACCTTGAATAGCTGAGCGCTTCGGAGATCGACATGTCCCCCCTTATTATTGCCGGATACCTGACCATCTGCTTCATGGTTGCAATGCTCGGATACAAGACACGGCTGGGCTTTTTTCGCAGTTTTCTGTTCAGCATATTGCTGACCCCCTTTCTCGTTACCCTTTTCCTGTTGATTCTCTCTACATTGGAACCGGAAGCGAAAGATGCAGAAAGTCAGGACGGAACAGGCAAATCAATCTCATGAGCGCCCTCATTTCTTATATCAATAAACCATAATCGCATGCGCCTTGTTGACCTGCTTCTTGCTGAAAACCGGACTTCGCTGCGTCGTCTTGCAATGATGGCTACAGTTGCTGGTGGCAGCAATGCCGCGCTGCTGGCCGTCGTCAACAAAGCTGCCGAACACATCAAGGACGGCAAACCGCAACTGGCCAGTGTCGTCCTTTTCTTGCTGGCCATTCTGGTTTATATCTATTCCCAGCGCTATGTTCTGGTCACTACCTCTTCCGAGGTCGAGCGCATCATCCATCGTTGCCGGGAAAAACTGATCGGCCGTCTCAAGAAGTGCGAATTGCGCGAAGTCGAGCATATCGGTCGTGGTCCGCTCTTTGCCGCCATCGGTACCGATACCCGTACCATCTCGCAAACGGCAGACGCATTGGTACTAGGCTCACAAGCGGCTGTCGTCATTATTTGCGCCTGTGTCTATCTGGCTACGATCTCAATGACCTCGCTGGTGGTTTCCGCCATCATGCTGACCCTGACCGCCCGCATTTACCTGTACAAAATGAAGGCAGTGGACGCTGCCCTGCACGAATCCGACGACGAAGAAAACAAGTTGCACGACATTGTCAGCGGGCTGCTCGACGGCTTCAAGGAAGTCAAACTCTCCAGTCAGCGTGCGAAAGCCATATTGGCGGATTTCGTCCTGGTCTCGCGCCAAACGGCAAGTTACCGCACCAAAGCCAAATTTGGGCTGGCAACCAATTTCATTTTTGCCCAATGCGCTTTCATGGTTCTGCTCGGAACCCTGGTCTTTGTTATCCCGATGCTGGGTTCCAACTATTCGGGAACCGTCACGGAATCGATGACCACCGTCATCTTTCTCTTTGGCCCCATTTCCGGGCTGGTCGGTGCCGTACCACAGATCACCATCGCCAATGCCGCAGCTGAAAACATCTACAAGCTTGAACGCGTTCTTGATTCCACCATCATCGAAACCAACGGGTTAACATCTTCTCCGGAGCAAAAATCACCGCCGGTGCCAAACTTGCGAAGCCTGGAACTGCGCCGGGTCTTTTTCTCGCATGTCAGCGAGGACAGCCACTTCGATGTCGGACCAGTCGACCTGACCATTCGCGCTGGCGAAACCGTTTTCATAACCGGTGGCAACGGATCTGGCAAATCCACCCTGATCAGGCTGCTAACCGGTCTTTACCCGCCGCTTTCCGGCGAATTGCTGGTCAATGACATTCCTGTCAGCAGCGCAAGCGCCCAGGCTTTCCGTGATCGTTTCTGCGCTGTATTTTCCGATTTTCACCTTTTCCGCAAACTATACGGCATCGAAGAGCCAAGCCCGGAATTGGCTAGCAGTCTGCTCGAAGAAATGGAAATCACCGGCAAAACCGAGATCACAGGCGGCGGTTTCACCAACGTAGACCTTTCTTCCGGCCAGAGAAAACGCCTGGCGCTAATCGCCGCCATGCTTGAAGACAAGCCCATCATCGTGCTCGATGAATGGGCTGCCGATCAGGATCCGCATTTCCGCCGCAAGTTTTACGACGTCCTGCTGCCCCAGATGAAGGCGGCAGGAAAAACCATTATTGCAGTCACCCACGATGACCGCTATTTTCACGTTGCTGATCGCAGGCTGCACATGGAAGAAGGGCAACTGCAGGATTTGACGGAGACTCTGAGCCATGGATGAAACGATTAGCCTACCCCCATCGCTATATTGCCGAATCAGGTGCAAACTCAAACGCGCCTGGCGCTATACACGCGCCCGCCTGCATGCCTATCGTTTCGAACTGGTCATTTTTACCATAGTCGCAACCGTATTTCTTTTCCCCTTCGTTTACCACACCATCCCCGCTGGCCATGTCGGCGTACTCTGGAAACGTTTCGGTGGCGGTACCTATACCGATGAGGTTTTCCCTGAAGGATACCGCCTCACCTTGCCGTGGGACACCCTGCACATCTATGACGCCCGCTTGCAGACGACAGAACGCGAAGTCCAGGTGCTTTCTTCAGACGGCCTGCTGATTACTTTGGCTCTGGTTTGGCGCTTTCACATCGTACCCGGCGCTGCAGCCCATTTGCACAAGCACATTGGTCCAGCTTACCCGGAAACCCTCATCGCGCCGACCGTTGGCGCCCGTGCCCGCGATGTCATCGCTGTCAATTCACCGGATGAGGTTTACACCGAAAAACGCCTCAAAATTCAGAACCAGATTCTCGAATCCGTGCGTTTCGACCTGCACGAACGCTTCAAGCAGCCCGGTGAGTCAATCACCTGGATCATGTTCGAAGATGTGTTGATCAAAGGGATGACCTTGCCCCCGGGCGTGCAGGAAGCCATCGTGCGCAAGAATGCCATGTTCCATCAGATGGAAGAATATTCCTTCCGTTTGCAACGCGAGCAGAAAGAAGCTGAAAGAAAGCGCATCGAAGCACTCGGTATCCGTAATTTCCAGGAAATTGTCAGCAATGGCATGAACGATTCTTACCTGCGCTGGCGCGGTATCGAAGCCACCCTCGAACTGGCCAAATCACCCAATGCCAAGGTCGTCGTTGTCGGCAACCCGAAAAACGGATTGCCGCTCATCCTGAATACCGACACAAAAGAACCACCCGAACCGGCCACAAAACAACAAGGCCAGAAAAAACCCTGACCAGTATTTCCGGAGCATCTGCGTAACCCATAACAGTCGTGTGAATGGCAAAGATGATGATTCAAAATCTACCCGGACAAAAACTACTACTACTCGGCGTTTTGCTGGCTGCAGCCTGTAGCCCGCATGGGCAGGATCAGGCTGCGCCGCCGGTTGAAGTCACCACTGCGACCATCGCACCGCGCGATGTACCGATTGCGCTGCAATATGTCGGACAGACCGAAAGTTCAAGGCTGGTCGAAATTCGCGCCCGCGTCGATGGCTACCTGCAAAAGAAGTATTACAGCGAAGGAATGCTGGTTCGCCAGAATGATCCACTTTTTCTGATCGATCCGCGCCCCCTGAAATCCCAGGCCGACAGCACAGCGGCCGCATTGCAGGACAAGGAAAACTGGGCGCAGAATGCCAGGAAAACGCAGGAACGCCTGCAACCCCTGCTGGCCGAAAACGCCATCAGCAAGAAAGATTTCGACGATGCCGTGGCCGCCGAAAAATCGGCAGCGGCCGCCCTGGCCGCCAGCAAGGCTGAACATGCGCGCGCCGGCATGAATCTCTCCTACACCCGCATTACTTCGCCACTCACCGGCATTGCCGGTCGCTCCAACCTGGCGGAAGGCACCTATATCAACCCGGCGACCAATGGCTTGCTAACCACCGTGGCACAGGTCGATCCGATCTGGGTCAACTTCAGCATTTCCGAAAACGAATGGTTGCGTTACAGCGCTGAAGCCGAGCGCGGCACACTACGCTTCCCGAAGGATTTCCAGTTCGAGGTGGAAATGATTCTTTCCGACGGCCGCACCTTGCCCAACCGGGGCAAGGTTGATTTCGCCTCGCCCTCGGTCGATTCACAGACGGGCACTTACGCCGTACGCGCCACTTTCCCCAACAAGGACATGGCCATCAACCCCGGCCAATTCGTCCGCGTTCGCCTCAACGGCGTCATTCGACCCGCGGCTCTTCTGGTGCCGCAAAGCGCCGTCATGCAGGGGCAGACCGGCAAGTTTGTCTATGTCGTCAGCCCGGAAAGTAAGGCCGAAATTCGGCCGGTGGAAGTGGGCGACTGGCATGGCGACGACTGGTTCGTCACGAGCGGACTAAAAGGTAACGAACAGGTGATAGTCGGCGGTGTCGTCAAGGTACAACCGGGAGCGCCGCTCAAAATAGTCAGCCAGGCGGCCAATACCCCCGCCAAAACGCCAGCTCCGGCCGCCCCCGAAGCGAAGAAATAGCGGGGATCGTCATGATTCCACGCTTCTTCATCGACCGGCCGATTTTCGCAACCGTCATTTCCCTCATTATCACCCTGGCCGGTCTGGCAGCGATCAAAATTCTGCCGGTTGCCCAGTATCCGCAGATCACCCCGCCCTCGGTGTCGGTTTCTGCCGCCTATGTCGGCGCCAGCGCCGAGACGGTGGCCTCGACGGTCGCAGCGCCGCTCGAACAGCAGATCAATGGCGCCGAAGGCATGACCAGCATGACTTCGAACAATGCCGCCAACGGCAGCATGTCGCTCACCGTCAATTTTGAAGTCGGCACCGATGTCGACAAGGCCGCCACTGACATCCAGAACCGCGTCAACCTCGCCCTGCCGCAATTACCAGCGGCGGTACGCGAGAATGGCGTCGTCGTCGCCAAATCGGCCTCCAACATGCTGATGGTCATCGCCGTTCAGTCGCCTGACGGCCGTTACGACGATATCTACACCAGCAACTACGCCAGTCTCAATGTCACCGACGAATTGAAACGGGTGGCTGGCGTCGGCAAGGTCGAAATCATGGGCGCGCGCGACTATTCCATGCGGCTGTGGCTCAAACCCGACCGCATGGCGCAACTCGGCATCACCAGCGACGACATTGCTACAGCCGTGCGCGAAGCCAACGCCCAGGTTGCCATCGGCCAGATCGGTGCCGCGCCCAACAAATCGCCGGTGCAACTGACTTTTCCGGTCACCACCCGTGGCCGCCTGACCGATGCTCGCGAATTCGGCGAAATCATCCTGCGTACCGGCGACAATCAGGCGCGGGTACGCCTGAAGGACGTCGCCCGCATCGAGCTCGGCGCACAAAGTTATGATTTTCTCGGCGCTCTCAATGGCAAGCCGACCACGCTGATTTCTATTTATCAATCGCCCAAGGCCAACGCCCTCGACCTCTCGGCCAGCATCCGCGCCAGCATGCGCGAACTGTCGAAACGCTTTCCTTCCGGAATCACCTATTCCATTCCCTTTGACACTTCGCGTTTCGTCGAGGTATCGATCAATGAAGTGGTGCACACCTTCTTCGAAGCCCTGCTACTGGTATTGGTGGTGGTCTTCATCTTCCTGCAAAGCTGGCGGGCGACGTTGATCCCGCTGCTGGCCGTGCCGGTGTCCATCCTCGGTTCCTTTGCCGGCATGTTTTTGCTCGGCTACAGCATCAACACCCTCACCCTGTTCGGCATGGTGCTGGCCATCGGCATCGTCGTCGATGATGCCATTGTGGTCATCGAGAACGTCGAGCGCATCATGCACGAGACTGGCGTCGACGCCAAAGAAGCGGCAAAACGCGCCATGGACGAAGTCACCGGCCCGGTCATTGCCATCGTGCTGGTACTCTGCTCGGTCTTTGTGCCGGTCGCTTTCATGGCCGGCATGACGGGGCAACTCTACAAGCAGTTCGCCATCACCATCGCCATCGCCGTCGTCATTTCCGGCATTGTGGCGCTCACCCTCACCCCGGCGCTGGCCGGTCTGTTGCTCAAACCCGGCCACGCGGCGCAAAAAGGCTTCTTCAAGTGGTTCAACGACCGCTTCGAGCGCCTGACCGAAAGCTACGCTAAAGGCACGCGCTTCCTGTTGAAACGCACTGCACTAGGCATCGCCCTTTATGGCGGCATCGTGCTGTTGACCCTTGGACTCTTCAGGCTGATCCCGACCAGCTTCATTCCGGAAGAAGACCAGGGTTACCTGATCGCCGCCGCCATGCTGCCCGACGGCGCCAGCATCGAGCGAACAACGGCGGTCACCCACGCGGTGGAAGCCAGCATCCGGAAACATCCGGCCGTGCGCGATGTCATTTCCTTTACCGGCATGAACATGCTGGAAGGCGGGATCACCCCAAACGCCGCCACCTACTTCGTCATGCTCAAGGACTGGGACGAAAGAAAAGGGCGCGATCTGCACGCCCTCTCCGTTCTCGGTGCCTTGTGGGGCGGCTTTGGAGAAATCCGCGACGCCCAGGTGGTCGCCTTCAATCCGCCCGCCATTCCCGGCCTCGGCAGTACCGGCGGCTTCGATTTCATTATCCAGAGCCGTGGCGAAGGCGGTTCTGCCACGCTGGAAGCGGCGACCCGCGACTTCATTGCCAAAGCCAGCAAGCGGCCGGAAGTGGTGGGCTTGTCAACCCAGATTCGCAGCGCCTCGCCACAACTCTACATCGACGTCGACCGGGAAAAAGCCAAATCCCTCGGCGTTCCTTTGTCCAGCCTGTTTGGCAGTCTGCAATCCCTGTTCGGATCGACCTATGTCGATGATTTCAGCAAATTCGGCAAGACCTTCCGCGTCACCATGCAGGCCGAACCGGAATACCGCGCCCGCCCGGAGGACATTGAAAACGTCTTCGTCCGCGCGGCCAGCGGCAAAATGGTGCCGATGAAATCGCTGGCCAAGGTCAAATATTCGAGCGGCCCAGCTTCCATCAGCCGCTACAACGGCTTTAACTCGGCCACTGTCAATGGCGGCGCTGCCCCCGGCTACAGTTCCGGGCAAGCGATGAAAGCCCTCGAAGAAGTCGCTCAGCAGGCGCTACCTGCGGGCATGAGCTATCAGTGGAGCGGTCAGGCACTGGAGGAAAAAAAGAGCGGCGGCAGTTCCACACTGGTCTTTGCCGCTGGCCTGCTGATGGTTTTCCTCATTCTGGCCGCCCAGTACGAAAAATGGTCGTTGCCTTTCGGGGTCATGCTGGCCGTGCCTTTCGGGCTTTTCGGCGCCTATGTCGCCATTGCCCTGCGCGGCATCAGCAGCGACATCTATTTCCAAATCGGCCTGCTGACCCTGATTGCGCTGTCGGCCAAGAACGCCATTCTCATCGTCGAATTCGCTGTGCTTGAACGCGCCCAGGGCTTGTCTGTCTACGCCGCCGCAGAAAAAGCTGCCCGCCTGCGCTTCCGACCCATTCTGATGACGTCCTTCGCCTTCATCCTCGGTGTCGTGCCACTCGTTTTCGCCAGCGGCGCCGGCGCCGGCAGCCGCCACTCCATCGGCACCGGCGTATTGGGCGGCATGCTGGCCGCCACCGTCCTCGCCGTCTTTCTCGTACCGGTGTTCTATCAGTTGATCGAAGGCTTTGGTGAACGCTTGCGCCGAAACCCTTCCTCCAACGCAGAACGGAAAGGAGACTGACATGGCGGCGAAAACTGGCGCGACCCTGACCCTGGCCTTATTCCTCGGCGGCTGCATGATGGGGCAGGACTACCAGCGGCCTGAAGTCGAAGTCCCGGCGCAATACCGTTACGCCAACGCTGGCACCAAAACGGCATCGCCAGCGCAGTGGTGGCAACAGTTTGGTGACCCCGTCCTGAGCGAGGCCATCGAAACAGCACTGGCCAACAACCTCGACCTGACCATTGCCACGGCCCGACTAAAAGAATACGAAGCGAATCGAACCATAAGTACCGCGCCGCTGTGGCCGAAAATCGGACTTGCCGCTTCTGAAACAAAAAGCCGCCAAGGCAACGACCCGGTTGTAAAGAATCTCCAGGCCGGTTTCACCCTGGCCTGGGAACTCGACTTCTGGGGTCGCATCCGCCGCCTGTCGGAAGCCGCCAACGCCGACTATTTAGGTCAGGAAGCCGCACGGCAAGCCGTCGTCCTGACCCTGATCGGCTCGGTGGCGACCAGCTACATCCAGTTGCGCGAACTCGATTCCCGACTGGAAATGGCGCGCCGCACTCTGGACGCCCGCAAGGAAAGCGAGCGGCTGGCGCAACTACGCTTCAAGGCCGGTGTCATTTCCGAAATGGAGCTGCGGCAGGCCGGCTCCGAACTGCAGGGAACCGCCTTCAGCGTCCAGCAACTCGAACAGGATGTAGCGCAAAATGAAAACGAACTCAGCCTGCTCCTCGGCCGCAATCCCGGCCCGATCAAACGCGGCCGTTCCATTGACACCTTTCTGATTCCCGATGTTCCGGGTGGATTGCCGTCGGAATTGCTGGCCCGGCGCCCGGACATCCAGCAAGCGGAACAAACCCTTATTGCCGCCAATGCCCGCGTCGGCGCGGCCAGAGCCAATTTCTTCCCCAGCATTTCGCTGACCGGCAATCAGGGCGGCACCAGCCCGCAGCTCTCCAATCTGTTTTCGGGATCGAGTCGTAGCTGGAACTTCGTTTCCGGCCTGACTCAGCCCATTTTCAGCGGCGGCAGCCTGCTGGCCAGTCTGCGTGTTTCCGAAGCCCAGCGCGAACAAGCCCTGGCCGGGTATCGCAAAGCTATCCAATCCTCCTTCCGCGATACCGAAGACGCTCTCATCGCCCTGCAGAAATCGGAAGAACAGAAGACCAGTCAGGAAAGGCTGGTGGCGGAAGTGCGCCGCTACGCCCATCTGGCCAATCTGCGCTATCAGGCCGGCGTCACCAGCCATCTCGAACTGCTCGACTCGCAACGCAATCTCTTTGCCGCCGAACAGGGCTTGGCCCAGGCTCAGTCCACCGCCCTGATCGCCAGCATCAATCTCTACAAGGCGCTGGGCGGCGATTGGTCAAGTGCTGCAAACGAAACGGGAAAATAGACAGAATAGTGTGATGAATCCGGTTTCGTTGTACTGCTTTCCCTATGCAGGTGGAAACGCCTGGTCTTATCGCCCGCTGGCCGCCTGCTGCCCGCCGGCGCTCACCGTTACCGGCATCGAACTGCCCGGACGCGGCCGCCGCAGCCGCGAAGCGCTGTGCACCAGTCTCGAAGCGCTGGCAGATGACTGTTTTGCCCAACTACGCCCCGCCCTCGTCACCGGCCGCTACGCTCTCTTCGGGCACAGCATGGGCGCCTTGCTGGCCTACCTTTGCACCCTGAGAATTCGGCAGGCTGGCCTGCCGCTACCGGAAGCCCTGATTCTTTGCGGCCAAGCCGCCCCCGGTCTGCGCCAGAAAACGACCCGGCATCTGCTGCCACGCAGCGAGTTCATCCAGATGCTGCACACGCTGGGCGGCTGCCCGCCGAAAATCCTACAGGATGACGATCTGCTCGATTACTTCGAACCGATCCTGCGTGCCGACTTCCAGGCCATCGAAACCTGGCAGCCCAACCAGCAGGAAGAAGCCCTGCCCGTTTCCATGCTCGTCTTACGGGGAACAGACGAAGACCTGCCCATCGAGAACGCCATGGCCTGGTCGCGCCTGACCACCGGCAGCTTCGAATGCCGTAGCCTCGATGGCGATCATTTTTTCATCCAACGCCATTGGCCAGCCATTGCAACCCTCATCGTTAACAAGTTGGGGATTCAGGAGAATGCATAAGGGCAAAGGTCTCTTCCCCCTATCCTCCGTTCAGCGCGAAATCTGGTTCGAGCAAACCCTTTATCCCGAAACCCCTCTTTACAACATTGCCTGTTACAACCGGATTTGCGGAAAGATTGATGTGGAAATCTTCCGGCAGGCTGTCATTTTGCTGGTGCAGGAGAACGAGGCGCTGCGCCTGAGGCTGACCGAACGGGATGGCGTTCCGCTGCAGTCGTTTCCCGAAATGCCCTTGGTCGACATTCCGCTTATTGACTGCTCCAAAGAGGCTGATCCGCTGCAAGCGGCGCTGGCTGGCATGCAGGAAACGATTCGTCGTCCATTCCGTCTATTTGACGAACCGCTGTTTCGCTACACCCTCTACAAACTGGCGGAAGACTGCCATCTCTGGTCACAAACCTGTCACCACCTGATTGTGGATGGCTGGGCCGGCGGGGTAATCATGAAACAGGTCGCCGCCTTCTACAACGCGCTGATGCGGGGCGATCCTCTTCCTGTTCGGCCCGGCGTTCCTTACCTGGATTTTGTTGCGGCC
>Ga0316605_10002294_pt1 | contig 10904 bp, 9 predicted proteins | sample OWC_soil_day20_n_FD_207666 | JGI IMG/M metagenome (GOLD analysis project Ga0316605, IMG submission 207666) | Wetland soil microbial communities from Old Woman Creek delta, Ohio, United States - OWC_soil_day20_noCT | ecosystem: Environmental > Terrestrial > Soil > Wetlands | place: USA: Ohio... | reverse complement strand
CTGTTGGTAATCAGTAACATAGAAAACGACAGAACTTTACATCGCTCTAAATCGATGCTTATCTAGTCACAGGTAATTCACTTCTAAAAATACTTTCAACGTTTTTCTTTCATTTCCTCCCAAGACAACAAGAATATTCCAAAATAATACAAAAGGCCAGGCCGTTCAATGAACAACCTGGTGAGCTTATAAACATGTTCACTGGACCCGTTTGTCCGAACTCTGAGATAGACATGCAAATATTGGGGCTTTACATCATGGCCCATAGGTAAAAACTTGGAGCGTTGCTACTTGCGTCTACTACAGTATGACCTGCTCAGGAATAATTTGCAGCCCATCGGCCCTAACCGAGTAACCATGTATGAGTAGATATTCTCGGATGGACAGCACGAAGTCAGAACCTATATAGTATGGCAGTTTACCGCTCGGGTAGCTGGAACTCAGTAGACGTGGCCCGACGTATAAGGACATGCTTACCGGGCGATTTGTCTGCACGTACTTGTGTTACACATACCCAAACGGCCCTCTAGTAGCTCTGTCCTTTTTCAATCGCTTTTATTATGATGCGGCATTATTCATCTGGGAAAAGAGCATTTAGCATGGTACCGTAATACATTCTTCTAAAATAAGTAAAGAGTATTACTCTTCCATGAGGGTATTCTTGTAACAGTTGATGTCTCTGGCTTATGATATATATGCTAGCTTCGGTGCCCGCTCCTTGCATGAATGGGAGCAAGCTCTCACGCCCTCACCCATATTGTCGCTTGGGTCCTACCCAGGCCAGCTCATCCTGCCGCTCCCGCTCGCGTAGTCTCCCCTAGACGGGGAGCCGACCCTCGCTGAGATATTCTTTGCGGTCCCGGTATATCCGCTGCGGGTGATCTGGCCGAGTCCGGCCAGCTTCCCTTCGAAACAGCAACCACGGCATACCACGCCTGTTACCTCACACTGCTAAACGCGTGCTTGTGTAAAGCGGCGGGTATGCCGTGGCTTTTTGCATGACTGTGGTTATCCTGCAATGGCCGGCTTGCCTTTGCTGCTGGGATTTTACCGCACCAGGCAAAGTCTAGCCGGCCGGTTTCATCGGATCAGTAAGTCTCCCATAGTAGGGAGCCTTTCAGCGCTAGGCTATATTTTGCGGGTCACGTGGGCCAGAAACCAAAGTAGAAAACAAGTGCTGAGAAGCGGATGTGGGCAGGATGAATACTCCGGATTAAAAATGAGCCACCATTCTGGTTAATGAGCCACTTGATACTATTCCCCCCGAAGTAGGATAATCCTGCTAAGTTAATCGAAAGTAGCTATACAATGCAATTGCAACAAAACTCCAACTTTAAACCACGAGACGGAATATGTAGATGTGATGTTTCAGATTGAGAATTACTAATGATAGATTGAATAAAGAAGTAATTAAAAGCAAATTGAATTTAATAAATTGTGAATTCCGAACAATATTTCCATTTATTTTTTCTCGGTTCGAAAATTCCTCTTAAAAATAAAGTTTTGAAAACTAATTATATTGTATTGAACATATTTCTGATTTAGATAGCATGTAATTACTGCTATTAGCCAAAAACACGTTATCATAGAAATAATAACCCAGTTTGAAACTATATAGCCTCTCACTAGTTTGAAAACTGTTAATGAAGAAAATATGCCAAAAATAATTGCCCCAACAGTCACTCTGAGTGAATGTAGAATAAGTAATAAGGAATTATGTCGGTTTTGAATAGACTCCCTTAGAGAATCATTTTCTATATCAAATAGCTTATCATGCCAAGCATTTTCTACCAGAGGCAAATTTTTCCTCTGGCTCTTCATAAATTTACCATAACCGCATTGGGAGAGCGGGGGGAGTGTGAGGTCAGGTCCATTTTTTACACCTTCTAATATCGATTCGGCTAATTTATTTTTTTTAAACCACCAATCTACTCCAAAATAGATTTGGTATAGACCAAATCCTAAAGGTATACCAGCACCAACAATGAAGGCAACTGGACCTACAAAATTAATTTTTGTAATAATGTCAAGATTGAAATCAGGAGTAACAACCCAATAACTTACAATAACAATTATGAATATCCAACCGGGTATTCCCCAACGTAAATATTGATTTTCACTCATATCTTATCTACCTCAATCTTATTTTTATTTGATTAATGGGTATTTATTAGAACTTAATTATTAATGTTTTGACTGAAGGTGCTACTCATGTGGATCGTGGAATTTGATAAATTACCCTATTACGAATAGTTTTTTAGCGGTCAACTCTATTTATGAAATAGCCATATTATCTGAGATTTCTTCAAGAACACTTCTTAATCCTTTTTGCATTTCCTCTTTTGAAGGCATACTCACTTTTTTACGTTTCTTAACTTCACTTTCAACATGATTTATCAGTAACTTTCGTGCAAACTCTTGTCTATTTGAACTAGAAAACATATCCTTAAGTGTTGAACTTGTCAAATCATCCTTTAAAGTTTCTATAATATTTTCTGCTTCTTTTTCGTTTAACAAATAGTCTTCCGCCATTTGTGTAAATACTTTTTCAATAATCCTTACCATTTCATCTACATCATCTTCAATAAATTCACAAAGAACCACGTTTGACACCTTACTCGCTGCACTTCCACCAGCAAACGAGCCAAGTAATCCTCCTAAAACTCCTCCAACTGCTGTACCGATTATAGGGACAAAAGAACCAACTGCGGCTCCAGCAGCAACTCCTCCTACCCAGCCGGCGGTACCACCCGCTACGGTAGATGCTGTGCATGCAACATTTTTAAACAATTGTGCTCCTGATATTCTTCCTCTAAAAATATTAACTACATCTACTGAAGATAATACAACAACAGAAACTGCACCTGTTATGGCATTACCTCTTAACATTTTAGCTGCACTATTCATAGCCGCAGCACCGTAGATATTAGTTCCACTTTTGAATGCATTTACTAGCATAGCTGATGCCTTAGGACCCATAATGCGAACAATGGCTTTTGAACTTCCTACTAAAGCACTGTTTAAACCTGCTTTGGATAATTGGCTAGCTAAAACGGCTGTAACAAATGTAGTTCCACCGACCTTTAACCCTGAATATGTTGCAGATTTCAAAGCTACATCAAAATCAGCACCATTCCAAATAGCAGTAGCAAACGTTAAGGCTGTGCTTACCCCAAAAGCAGTAGTTGCAATAATGGCACCATTCACAGCATCAAAAGTTATAGATTCCACTGTTCCTACTTTAGCTATATTTCTAGCCTGTTCATATGTAAAATTTCCCTTACTGACTATATTCTTAGCTTCGCTCGGATCAGTAACACCACGCACCTCGCCGTTTTTTATTCGATTTTCCATCGCTTGAACAGCAGCATCATATTTATCAGATGGAACCTCAATTTTCATTAGTGAACCGTCTGGATTAATGTATTTGAATTTTCCATCCTGAAAACACTCTTGAATACATTTTGAACCAGAACTACAGTATTTTGACTGTATGTTAACACCATCAACTACTCTGTCGGGACCAAATTTTACATTATCATCTCCAACAATCTTTGCATCTTTTCCGGTTAACTTATCATAAATATGATTAGCTCTTTCGGCAGCAAAACCATGCCCTCTGGGAGTATTGAACTTATCCATGCCATAAATAGTGCTGGCATTACTGATATTCCCATAAACAGTTCCAGCTACCGATGCTCCGGATAAAGACTCATCAATTTTTACATTCTCTTGGTGCGTTAAGCCTGACTGAACTTTTAGTTTTTCATTTTCATTAAAGAATTTATTATTGGATTCCCAATCGTAGATAAGAAATTGTTCAATTTTAATCCACTCATTCCATCTATTACTAAGCTTAAAAATTTTTAAAGACTCTTCGCTTCCAAGTATCTTAGCCACCATTTCTCTAACTATTTCAATGTCATTCATTTCTTGAAGGATTTCATTTTCATAATTCGTTATTTCCTTCAAAGCGGTTCGTACAGAAGATTCCTCAGTTTTAATAACAATATTATTTATTATAAAATCGGCACTTAGCTCGGCTAATCTCTTTGGATTTGTTTCAGGCAATAGGATTTCAGAACATGATTTGCTTATAATCACCGCAAGTGAAAGATTTGCAAGAACATTGAAGTCTAAAGATCGATTAGTAAGATCTGCACATTTTCGAGTACATTCTAAAACATAGTTATGGTTAATATACTCACTTTGAGTTACATATTTCATAATCAAATTCATAGATTTAGCAATGTTACGATTATAATTAGAAAATACTACCCCCGCTGTTTCTTCACCTATATTAGATTTAACAGCCATGGGGTCTATACTTGAAGATTTTATGGCTTGTATTTGAGGTACTTGCTTTTGAGTGATCTGAGATTCTGTAAATTGGCTCAGCTCTTGAGAATCAGCATCAGCAATCTCAATACCGTAGATCTTACACAAACCATCTAGGCCACAAACGAACCCCCGCAAAACTGCCCGTGCCTTTGCATGGCCATTTTTTAAGTACAATTCTAAAACAACTACTCCATTCTCGTTTGTAAAATTTGTATGAGCTAGCTGAATGACATCATCGCCAGCATGTATCTCAGCTCTCAGATTCTTTACATTTGAAAAACCTGTGGCATTAGCCTCTGAAAGCGTGACTGCTATTTTAGTAATACCCGCCGGTGTCTTACTCATGTCAAAATCGATTTTATGATTCTTGGTGTTACCCATGTCATAGGGTGAAATTAATGTGGCCACACCAGAAGGCCCATCTGGCTGGTTGTAAAATATGATACCGTTCTCCCCAAGCACCTTGTCCATATTGGTTAAAAGAAAAGCACTTAGGGAAATATCTATGGAATAGGAGATGTCGTGGGTCACAATAACAGTACCTTTAAAAGCACTAAGCGTGAGATTTTCACCCATCTGTAGAATTTTATCCATAAAGCCATCTACCTTTCAAACTATTGAATTAAATATTGAAATTAAGTACTTAACGCGATCACACTCTCCCCACGAATAATCTCATCGTCCAAATATGCCCGCAAGTCTTCAAAGTCACGCTTAATAGCTTTCTCACTCACTGAAAGCATGGCCGCTGCCTGTTGCTTGTTAACGAAGCGCCTTTATTAAGACTTTCATACAAGGATAGGATTCGGTTTACTTTAGCATGCCTTCATTTTAATCGGATTCTCTACTCCTATCCATACATTCAAATTACCTCCGAATATTAGTGAAACTCCGATATTGCCATTATTGTTAACATTTTCAATACTGCTGTAATTCTTCTTCAAAATACATATTTCCTGCACAAAGCGTAATATTCAAGCATTTATATATCAGGACATTAAGTCATCCCATAATTTCTTCACTTCACTTCAAATCCCATATCTTTAAGCACACGACATCGTTCTCTAAGATTTTGATTCTTCATCAAGTATCCACACTTTGGACAGCGTCGGTGCTTAAATAGATTTACACTATCATACGAAGAAGGGCTAAGACTTCCTTCGAAGACTCTCGTCTTGTAGCCACAGGTTGGACGTACTTTGATTTCTAGCATGGGCTGTCCTATTTTATTCACTGTATTTTTTGCTGCAGTATTAGACAGCCCACAATTGAGCAAATAAAACAGGGCTCGTATTAATACGGCCCTACTCGTCTTCCCATTTTGCATACATTAAATCATAATTAAACTAACAGCTTTACACACTTTTAATTAGCACTGCTCCACCCACACGTAGTACAAATAACGCATGTGCTGCCCTGACAACTTTAGCGCCTCACTCCTTGCAACCTGCTCCATCTCTTTGCCAGAAGCAACGCTTGGGAGTCCATCCTGGAGTGTGCATTGCAATTCCCTCAAACAATACTTGACGTCGTCAAAATCTGATTTTGCACTCTGATTTGGATTGCTACTAGAGCCCATCAAGACTCCGTAATAAGGTTCGCTTACGAATATACCCCCAGATAATCTAAAACAATTACATCGGCCTGTCCTACTACTTGGAACTTATCGAAGTCCCTGAGGGGTATACTCTTTCTACCTCAGCTTCAGCAGGCGACCAATACGACATAATTTCTGAAGCGCAACTCGAAATATCTTCCTCAATGCTAATATTTCAATGATGAAAAACTTGTTCCACCATGGAATTCCCACTCGACAAGGTAATCAAGCTAATGTTGCTCAATGTTTGATAACGGAAAATTCGTGGCCTGCCGGCATTGCTTAGCATCAAAGGCGAGCGGAACTATTTCACAGTTGTAGTTTGTTACTCCGATGTAGTACACCGTTGATTTATGAGCTGGGAACGCAGAGATAATCTGCGTCCCCGCCTGATCACTGTCCAATCGGTTTAGATGTACTGGACTAGCGCGACTCTCTTGGCAAGGTATAGTTGGTTCGCATAGTTTATCAGATACTCCGGCGATTTTCCGCGATTTGCATAATTAACACTAAGCATTGGGCAACATCTCTTCCGGATTGCTAATAGCCCCATTCTTAGCAAGCGTCTCAACGACGGCACACACCATAGCGTAATCACAGCCCCGATGTGAGCGTTTACCTGTGCAACCGCCGTAGCCCTTAAGGTGTTTCAAGAAAAGCTCATAGATTAGGCCATTTCCCATTGGGCTTCTCCTTCTCACAGATAGAATTTTTCATACTTGCTCGACTCCGTTTTAACAGACGGTGATTTGTCTCCAGGATCCTTATTCCTCTTGCGTTTTTTTTGCTTTATGTGTTCAGCCTCACGGGCTCTGACTTGATCGACGGACAGGATGCCCGATTCCCTCCAGTCGGTTAGCACAGCACGAAGGTACTTCACATTGCGAACATCTGCATCGAGGCAACATTTCAGCCCTTCAACGACCACCGCGTCAGGTTCCGCACTTCCGCTAGTCGAGAATTCATCGCACCAGGCAATAATGGACTCAGCATCCCCCTTGGGAATCATTCGTCCCCAGTTCTTTTCGGCCCATTCAACCGCTTGGGTACCGATGGGTCTTGAATTATCCGGAGCTCTCTTAACGACAAGCTTAAGATCCACCGGCTCCGATTCTGGTATTGTTTCGCTTGTCTTAGGAAATTCATCCTCGCGCGGGATAATGACGTCGTCGTTGACATTCAGGTTTGGTACGGTAATGTTAGGTAAGGTAGGGTCAGGTACGGTTAGGTTAGGTACGGTAGGAGCGTTACCGGGCATTACATCAGCGTTACAGGTTTTTGCAGATTTATCTCTAAAACGTTTCACCCGTTCCTTATTTTTCTCTTTCTTAATATCCTTCTGGATTATAAGCCTTCCTGCATAGTCAAACCAGTCGTGGATTAACAGACCAGATTCTGTTTTGTCGACAAATCCAGCTTGGATAAGGGCATCAACAAATCCTTGATGATCCCCTTCCCACAGACACGCCTCGGCAATATCGAATTCATCGTACTTACCTATATTGCCATCTTGGGCAAAATCCAGGGCCCACCACCAAAGATAATGAAGATGTCCAACCGCAGCGACAGGCGAAATATCTAACAATCTGGCAAGTTTCTTGGTTTTGGGATGTCTGCCGATCTCTTGATTACTCTCGATCCATGCCACTCGAAAATCTCCCCTTTATCAAAACAGTGTCAAACGCTCATCCTTCAGAATACTGGACTAAATGACTCAAAACTTTGGTCGACCGGCAATAATTACACTTCTCACACCTGATGGGCTCTTCTAACCCCGCCTTGAGAGCAATAATTCTCGGCATATTTGCTTCAACCGCTTCCAGTTCGGCGACTGTTCTCGTCGGATTCGTCATGTTAATCACGGCTTTATCGGGATACCTCTCCTTACTTACGGCTACGATCATAAACTCTGACCAGTCCTCGACCGCTCTTCCCATACCAAACCGCTCGACCTCCGAATAGATTGCAACCTTTAATGGAACTTTATATAGCTCAATAAACGATACATATCTCCTGGCGGCCTCATCCCATACCTTCTCAATAATGCTTCTGGTCGTTACTAAGTCAATAATGCGCCTGGAAGGGATACTGTGAACGTTCATCATAATCTTCCAGGGTGCGCCGTACATTTCAGCCGTCATGATCGTTTCCTTTTCCCCGTGAAGATAAGACATCACGAAGGGGTCTTCCTGGAGACAGTCAATCATTGTGTTAGCGTGTAGATATTCAGATCTCAACACAAGTGCTTTTGTAAACATGCCTGGGTGATTCTCCCTAAATTCAGCTTGCTTTCCGGCGCTCCAACTATGAACATATTGACCAACCTCCTGAGCAACGGTTGGTACATCCACCCATGCCATGGTTAACTTCGCCATTTCTTTAGCTTCACACTCATAGACAAATCCTATATACTGGCTGCGCGACATATATTCCAGATTTGCTTCGATACTATGATAATTATCATGAGTCAGTTCGAGCATTCAACTTCCCCCTTGCCGGATCATCCCGAGACATTCATAGCTAGGTCTCCATCCTCAGTCGAGACCACGACATATTGAAAATCATCTTCGCTGATTTCCTTTTCAATCCACGCCCGCTCCGTGGGGTTAATCTTGTTCCAGCCATCCAGACAGATTAATTTCAGCTCACCGGCTTGGGCTTTGGCGACTCTGAAGGCTAACTGAAGTTGCTCGCCCTCACTCAGCCCGTCAATGAGCGTTTTCCCGATCCGGATTTTTCCCTCTCCATCCACGGTTAGTCCGGGGATCGGCAGGGCCGCCGTCTTAAGTAGCTCTGTAGGCATCTCGCGACCTTTTTCTATTCGAGCGGTCAGGACTTTGGCAAGTTCTTCCCGTGGTGCTAACTTCTCCCGAATCAGGTTCGTCATCAAATCATAATCGCGCAGAAAGCTTTGCATGTGCGCCACTTCAGCGGCGGCTTGCTTTAAAGGCTCGACATCGACTCCTACAGTTTCAGCAAGGAGTTTCCTTGAACTCTCTATCTTGGCCTCTTCGGTCTTGATCCGTTCGTTCGCTTTTTCACTAATACTGATCAGCGAGTTCTCTTCGATGCTTTGGAGAGACGTAAGTTCCAAGTCATTTCCATAGATCGTTTTTTCATAGTTAGCAACCTCTTGTTCAAGGTCCTTGACTCCTGCCTTGATCTCCTGCCTGGCCAGCTCTTTCTTAATGGCGTATTCATCCCTAAGCTGCAGATATTTGCGTTCGAGTTCGAGATTTAAGGCATTATCCGACTGCTCTATCTTTTGGTCCTTCTGAGCAATAGTACTTTTTAGGGTCTCAATCTTGTGGACAGTCTCTTGCCGATATTCCTCAATCTCATGTCGCGTTTGGTTAATCTCATTTCGCTTAGTTTGCTTTTCGGTTTCAGCCTCAGCCATAATTCTAGCTTTGCGCCCCTCTAGCCCTTCGATCAAGTTTATGGCATTCTCTCTCTGCTTATTGAGCAACTCGGCATCAGAGACCGCTTGATAATACTCAGAAACTTTTTTCAATCTCCATTCTTCCCCGTCATAATTCTTGGGGAGTTCATTTTGGTAGCCCGTCACTTGAGCCTTGATGACCCCGATTTCACGATTGACCACTTCGCGCTGGCTAAAATAATGTTTTACAATCTGGCCAAGGACTTGAAGAATATGTTCATCATAGTTAATGTCTGTCGGTATCTCGCCGAACCAGTCCGAGATGTCATCCATAGTCCATTGGATCTCTAGCAGGTTCAGAATAATCTTGGCCTGTTCGGCTGGAGGTTTTGCGCAAAATTCCAAGGGCTTGAACAAGTCACCCTTGAGAAATTGCTTCAAAAACTTCTCCGTGCTCGGGACAGCTTGGCCGGCTTTTCGGACTTTCAGATAATCCGCTTTATGAGTCCGGAGTTTACGGTCGATCTCCAGCCCGTCATCTGTTTTTATAAAGATCGTTGCATCGTCTTCACCGTGGCGGATGACTTCAACTCGTTGGCTTTTGTTGCTGAAGCCTTTTTCGATGGCTTCAATGATACTAGTTTTACCGACCCCCACCCCACCGGTTAGAATATTGATTTTACCAAGGTCAATCTTAAATTCCGATATTCCCACGAAATTGCTAATCTCTAGTCTGGAGATTTTCATGACTCGGCCTCCTCGTTTACGGTCAAATTATGGTACACTAGTGGTGACTTATCTTTTTCTTGTGGCTCTCCGTTGGCGCGGAGGGCTTTTTCCTGTCTATAGCCAGCTAATATGGAACTATCGTTCCACACTTTTTCCAGGTCGGATAATGTTGAGCGCATTTCTCGGACCATTTCCTCCGCCGTGTGGTAGCGATCATTGATAATAGCGGTAAAAATACCCACGGCATATGAATGCATGAAGGTGATTCCGTGCCGTTCCTTGGCCTCTACGAACCACGGGACGCGATCCATCACTTTGTACTCTCCTGAATCATTATCCATTAAAGTCTCACATCTCCTTTTTCAAACTTTCACCGATTAGCCAACCTCCCCCTCTGAAGAGCCTTAATATAGCTCTCTGCTATTTCCACTACTTCGGAGAGTCTTGTCCTCTTGCCAAAATCAACACGATTGGTTTTGATGTCCGAGGTTGCGAGAGCAAGAACTTCACGGAATTCGGAATCAGTCATTAGGTCCAGGTCAAATTCGAGGATTTTTCTAAGCATATTACCCCTCCAACGATGATTTAACTCGGCCTGGTAGGAATTTTCTTTTGCAATACGGACAGATCCAAACGTTAGTGCCATCGATAGAGCATGCTGGCTTGTCACATTCGGGACATTGGAGTTTTTAATGAGTTTCGCAACATTGGGCTAAAAAAATATTTATCTAATTCCTTTGGCGGTATCTCTAGAAACAATGCGATAGCTTCTGCTTCGGGAATACTCATAGCATAGAAACCATTAATCTTGTCGGATAGCGTGTTAACTGCAATTCCTATACCTTCAGAGAGTTC
>Ga0316605_10002293_pt1 | contig 10905 bp, 11 predicted proteins | sample OWC_soil_day20_n_FD_207666 | JGI IMG/M metagenome (GOLD analysis project Ga0316605, IMG submission 207666) | Wetland soil microbial communities from Old Woman Creek delta, Ohio, United States - OWC_soil_day20_noCT | ecosystem: Environmental > Terrestrial > Soil > Wetlands | place: USA: Ohio... | reverse complement strand
TGGCTCACCGCGTACCGCCCGTAGGGCGACTGGTATTCGAACCGGCCGCTCCCGAACGCCTCGTCGCTGGCCGTCCCGGCCCGCAGGCGGTAACCGTACCCGGTCCCCCACGGCATCGAGCGCGTGACCTCCAGCGAGCCGAGGGGGCTGCCGCCCGCCACCCCGCCGGTGACGCTCGCGACGTCGCGCGCCCCGAGCGCGACGGTGAATCCGGCCGACGCGTCGTAGGCCAACGCGCCGTTGGTCCCGGTGCGTCCGACCGTGAGCACCAGGTGCGATCGCCGGCCGACCCTCGCGCTGCCGAAGATCGAGGTGCGCGCCCGGGTCCATCCCTGGAACGTCTCGCCCCGGGCGTGCTGGGCCGTGAGGCTCGCGCGCGCGCCGATGCGCACGCCGGCGTAGCCGTTCGCCTCGAAGCGGGGCTGCGCGAGAGAGGACCCGTACGAGACGGTGCGGTAGCGCTCGGTCGACGCCCGGCCCGACACGCCCACGCTGAACGGGGAGCCCGTCCAGCCATACCCGACGGCCGCGGACCCGCCGGTGCCCGCGCGGCCGCCGCTGATCGCGCCGGCCAGCTCGAACTCGCCGAACGGCGTGCGCAGGTTGAGGCTCGGGCCGCCGCTCGCCAGGTCCTCGCGCCCCTCGAGCCGCACCCCCGCCGTCACGGCGTTCGTGAAGCCGTAGCGGTGCCGCGCCAGCAGCACCGGGGACTCGTAGGCGATCCGCCCGCCGGCCGTCAGGACCCGCGGGGCGCCGACCGCGTACTCGTACTCGTGGAGGCCCTTCGCCAGCACCTTGTTGGTGAGGTAGTACGGCGCGCGCAGCTCCTGCTCCCGGCCGAACGCGTCGCGGATGAGCACCTGCGTGCGGCTGCTGCCGATCGGCACCGGGATGTTGGCCAGCTCGAAGCGCCCGGTCGGCACGCGCTCCTGCCTCACCAGGCGCCCGTCCACGTAGACCTCCACGGTCGACGGCGTCTCGACGAGGCCGGACATGCCGAGAAGCGGGTACTGCACGAAGTAGGGATCGACGCTGTAGTCGCGGGCCACCTTCGCCCCGGCCAGCAGGACGGCGCCGCCGAGCAGCGGATCCCCGGCGACGCTCTCGCCGAGCACGACCCTCAGCAGGTGCCGCCGGTCGTCGATCACCAGGCTGGTCAGTCCCGGCATGAAGCGGCCGCCGCGCTGCCACGTCCCGCTGCTGGTCAGGAGCACGCCCCGGATGTTGATCCCGAGCTCGGCCGTCGCGCCGCGCGTGCCGGCCTGCCGCCAGTCCAGGCCGTAGTTGAAGAAGGCGCTGGTCGTCCGGCTGACCGAGAACGCGGGGTGCTCGCGGCTTCGCAGGTCGAGGCGCTTGGTGCCGAACGAGTCGGGGCTGGCGGTCACGCGCAGGACGAGCCCCTTCTCGTCGAGCCTGTACCGGACGCCGGGCGCCAGCGAGGCCAGCGAGACGAAGCCCCGGGTGCCCACGATCTCGCGCCGCCCCTGCACCTCGCCCAGGCCCGCCCGGCGCAGCGCCTCGGGGGGCACGAGGACGTCGCCGCGACGGATGACGGCGAGCACCTGGCCCGCCTTCTCCTGGTTGACCACGAGATCCAGAACGGCCCGCTGTTGCGGCGGCTCGTCGGACGCCGGCGCCGAGTTCCCCTGCTGGACGGCTGCCGCTCCCGCGGCGGGCGCCAGGGAGCAGACGGCGACGGCGGCCGCGACGACCGCCCGTCCGCGCCAGCCGCGAGCGGGGGAAAGGGATGCCGCCACCGCCGTGCCCTCTAGCGGGAAACCCTCGTGGCGAGGTCCAGGCGGCGCGACACGACGCGCTCGCCCACCCGGGTTTCGACGAGCACCTCGGCAGCCTGCGGAGAGGTGAGGCCCGGCAGGTCCGTGGCGAAGCTCCTGGTGCCGCCCGCCAGGACGTACCACGCGCTGAGGGTCCGCTCGCCGAGCACGGTCCCGTCGCGCGCCAGCGCCCTGACGGTGACCTCCTCGGGCGCGAGGTGCACGTTCCCCGTGTTCGCGAGCGTGAACGACAGACTGCCCCGCTCGCGCGAGAGTCCCCGGAGCTCGGCGGACTGGACCGCGGCGGGCGGGGCCACGAAGATCGGGATGCCGACGCGCGTCAGCACCTGCACGACACCGGGCTTCCGCACCGCCTCGGACGGCGGGAGCTGCTCGACGAAGAGGCGGTACGAGCGCTCGCTCGCGTCGGGGCCTGCCAGCGTGCCGACGCGGACGTTCCGCGACTCGCCGGGCGCCAGGACCAGCATCTGCGGGAAGAAGACGATGTCCTCGGTGGGGGCCAGCCGCATCTCGCCGTCCGGCGCCTGGTCCCAGGCGAACGCGCTCAGCTGGAACCGCATCTCGTCGGGGCTCTCGTTGGCCAGCGAGACGAGGACGCTGGTCGTCTGCCTCGAGAAGACGACCAGCGTCGGGTTCACGGAGAAGCGCCCCCCGCTCGTCCCTGCCGCGAGGAGGGCCGATTGGAGGAGCACGGCGGCGGCCGCCGCGCCCAACGCCGTGCCATGCCGCATGGGAGACACCATCGACCCCTTGTTTAGAACTCGATGGTGGCGGTGACCGTGTCGGTGTAGTTGCCTTCGGGCACGTCCTGCCCGGCAGGCACGCGGCCGTAGACCGGGATGTCGTGGCTGGCGCTGTTGGTGGCGCTGTACTGGTAGCGCGCGGCTCCAGTGCCCCAGGCGACCAGCCGGGCGTTGTCCTGGAACAGCTCGTACCCGAGGGTCAGCCCCGTCCCGGCGTCCATCTGCCGCGCCCCGTGCGTCCCGTCGTTGAGGGCGATGTACGCGGTCGTCCCCCTCGTGCAGCGGATCGAGATGGTGCTGTTGGCGAGCACGGGCGCGGTGTCCAGCGGGTTGTAGCCGCCGAAGCCCAGCGCCGTCGCGTCGATCGAGCAGTAGCGCCCGACGGTGGCCGACACCTGGAACTGGATGGACTGCGCCATCGCCTGCCCGGCCCCCAGCGCCAGGGTCAGCACCCCGACCAGGAACAGCAGCTTCAGGACCTTGCTTCCCTTCATACCGTTCTCCTGTCTTGCCCGCCGCGTCCGCGCCGGGGGGCACGCTGTTTCGCCGCGCCTCGTCCTCCGTGCCCTGGAGGCGGGCGCTCGCCGCGGGGCGGTGAGGCCGACCCGGCGAGACAGTTCCCAACACGCTGGCTATCGGCTCAGCTGGACGGGGACTTTATCGAGCCACCCGCCGCGGCCGCGGCGCACCCCCGGCCCCCGGGGCCGTGCGGCCCGACCCGGGCGGGACGGCGGGGCGGCGGCCTATAATGAGGAATCCGGCCGATCTTCCGCGCCCCGGGGCCCGCCCCGCGCCGACCGGGCGGCCCCCGCCGGCGTCTCAATAGGCGGAGAGACTCGGTCCCCCGGGAGGATCGCCTGCAGGACAGCCCGGCCCTCGACGCCCTGGGCGACGAGGAGCTCGTCGAGCGTGCGGTCGGTGGCGACACCGAGAGCTTCAACCAGCTGATCCGGCGCTGGGAGAGGCCTATCTACGCCCTTGCCTTCCGGACGCTCGGGCGGGAGGAGGACGCGCGCGACGTCAGCCAGGAGACCTTCCTGCGCGCCTTCCGCGCGCTGCCGGGCTTCAAGGGGGAGTCGAAGTTCTCGTCCTGGATCTACCGGATCGCGGTCAACCTGTGCCGCGACCTGATGCGGCGCGAGCGGCGGGCGCCGGTCGTCGCGGCCCCCGAGGGCGTGGACCTCGTGGAGCTGGCCGGCGAAGGCGCCGGGGTCGAGCCGATCGACGAGATGGTCGGGCGGCGGCGTCTGGGCGAGGTGGTGGCCCGCGCCATGGCGCTGCTGCCCGAGGAGCAGCGCACGGCCGTCGTGCTGAAGGAGTACGAGGGGCTGACCTTCCAGGAGATCGCGGACCTGGTGGGCTGCCCGTTGAGCACCGTCAAGACGCGGCTCTACCAGGGGCTGACGGTGCTGCGGCGCGAGCTGGAGCGCAAGGGGATCGTGGGGCTGCAGGCCGGCCGGCGCGGCGAGGGGCGGCGGCCGGGGCGTGCGAGGGCGGTATGACTGACGGCTTTACCTGCACCGACAAGGAGACGCTGGTCGCCTACGTCTACGGCGAGTGCGAGGCGGCCGAGCGCCGGCTGGTGGAGGCGCACCTCGCCGGGTGCGCCCCCTGCGCCGAGGAGGTGGCCGGGTTGCGGGACACCCGCTCGGCCCTCGGCGCCTGGACCGTCTCCGCGCCCGGGACCGGCGTCCGCCTCGTGGCCGCGCCGTCCGCGGCGCCCGCGCCCGTGCTGCGGCCGGCCCGCTGGTGGCAGGCGCCGCTGCCCGCGCTGGCGCGCGTCGCGGCCGCGATCCTGCTGTTCTCCGGCGGCGCCGCCATCGCCAACCTCGAGGTCCGCTACGGCCAGGACGGCGTCGTCGTGCGAACCGGGTGGTGGCGGCAGGCCCCGGCCCCGGCGGGCCAGCCCGCCCCGGCGCCGGCTGCGGCGAGGGGCGCGACCGCCGCCCCGGCGACGGCCCCCTGGCGGACGGACCTCGCGTCGCTCGAGCGCCGCCTGAAGCAGGAGTTCTCGCAGGGCGTGGGGGAGGCGCGGACGCAGCGGGCGGCCTCGCCGGCCCCGGTCCTCGACGACCGTGCGGTGATGGCCCACGTCAACGACCTGATCGCCGCCAGCGAGCAGCGCCAGCAGCGCGAGATGGCGTACCGGATCTCCGAGGCGTTCGGCGAGTTGTCGGCGCAGCGCCAGAACGACCTGCTGCGCGTGCAGCAGGGCCTGGGCCAGCTCGAAGGCGCCGCGGGCGCCGAGGCGCTGCGCCAGCGGCAGCTGATCAACTACCTGCTCACGGTGTCGGAGAAGAGATAGGGACACGGGCCTGGGGGGCCGGGGGTCAGGGTGGGCCGCCTCGTTCAGCGGCCCGGCAGGGGAGGCAGATCGTGAACCGTCTTCGATTCGTGACGACCGTCTCGCTGCCGCTGCTCGCGTTGCTGACGGCGCTCCCCGCGGCCGCGCAGCAGCGGCCCGGCCGCCCGGTTGCGCCCGGCGACAACCTGCGCCTCCAGATAGCCGCCATGGAGGGGGTGCTGGCGACCGCGGTCCACGAGATCCACGCCCAGCAGCTCGAGAAGGTGATGCCCGGCTTCGTCCAGTTCGAGGGCTCGATCCGCGCGCGCGGCTTCCGCCTCGACGGCTACGGCGTCTTCTTCGACGTCGACCTGCCGCCCCTGCCCCGCACCGTGGAGTGGACCTTCCGCGTGCTCGGCGCGCCGATCCGCCTCGACTTCGAGCTGTCGCAGCTGCGCCGCCAGGTGGCGGAGGTCGGCGACCCCCGCCTCCGGCAGCAGTTCGAGCAGACGCTCCGCACGATCCAGCGCAAGGTGGAGACCTCCAACGTCGCCCTCGAGCAGGGCACGCGGGCCGGCCGCGACGACGAGGGCCAGGAGGGGGTGCAGGCGCGCAACGCCGCGCGGCAGGGCGCGGCGCAGCCCGCCCCGGTCGAGCCGCCGCCGGCGCAGGGCGACCCGTTCGCCGCCTACCAGACGGAGCTCGGGCAGGCGCTCGCCGACCTGATGGTGCAGTACGGCGGGACGATCAGCCTGGCGCCCGACGACTGGCTGACCATCGCCGTCCGCGAGAGCCAGCCGCGCCTGCTGCCGGGCGGTCCGGCGCAGATGGCGCTCACCCTCCGGATCAAGGGCTCGGACCTGGCCGCGTTCAAGGCGGGACGGCTGACCCCCGAGGAGGCCCGCAAGAAGGTCGAGATCAAGGAGTCCTGATCCGGAACCTTGGCGCGCGCGCGGTGTCATAGAATGTAGACGGAGGCGAGACTCTGCCCATGCGCCTGCGCACTCGCTCGATCGTATCGGTGGCGGCGGCGATCGCGCTCATTCTCGGCGCCGGCGGGTGCGGCAGCCGGAACGTTGACATCGCCCGCGCCCTGCAGGTTTCCGACGTCACCAGCGGCTGGTTCGACGCCGGCATCGTCGAGGGCGGCAAGAACAAGCTGGTGCCCAGCATCTCCTTCCGCCTGAAGAACGCCTTCGACAGGGAGATCGCCAGCGTCCAGCTGTTCGCGAAGTTCAGCCGCGTGGGCGAGACCGAGGAGTGGGGGACCCCGCCCTACATCCGCGCCATCGGCCCGGAGGGCCTCGCGCCTGGCGCCAGCACCCAGCCGATCGTCCTGCGCTCGAACCTGGGCTACAAGGGCGAGCAGCCGCGCGCGGTGATGCTGCGCAACCGCTCCTTCGTGGACGCGCGCGTGGAGCTGTACGCCAAGTACCGATCGAACAACTGGGCGAAGCTGGGCGAGTACCAGGTGGCGCGGCAGCTGCTCACGAAGTAGTCACCCCTCCACCAGCGGTACGAAGCGCACGGCCGTCACGGCCCGCGACGACAGGCGTCCGTCCTCCGCCTTCTCCATCAGCATCAGCTCCTGCGCGTGCGCGGGCCCCGCGGGGATCACCAGCCGGCCCCCGGGCGCGAGCTGATCGAGGAGCGCCCGGGGCACCTGCTCGGGCGCGGCCGCCGAGAGGACGATGTCGAACGGGGCGTGCTCGGGCCACCCCGCGCGGCCGTCCGCCACGCGCAGCGTCACGTTGCGGCACCCGATCGCCTCGAGCCGTCCGGCGGCCTGGCGCGACAGCTCCTCCACGATCTCGATCGAGTACACGTGCCCGACCAGCCGGGCGAGCACGGCGGTCTGATAGCCGCTGCCCGTGCCGATCTCCAGCGCGAGGTCCGAGGCCCGCGGCCGGGCCAGCTCGGTCATCAGCGCGACGATGTAGGGCTGGGAGATGGTCTGGTGGTGGCCGATGGGCAGCGGGCAGTCGTCGTAGGCCCAGCGCTGCTCGCTCTCGAGCACGAAGGCGTGGCGCGGGATCTCGCGCATCGCCTGCAGCACCGCCGCGCTGCCCACGCCGCGCGACTCGATCTGCTCGGCCACCATCCGCTCCCGTTCGCCGGCGCGCCCGCCGGGGCGTTCGTCCACGTTGGCTCTCCCTCGCGTCTATAATGCTCCGAGTGCCGCCCGAACCGTCCGTTCGCCTGCTCGAGCGTCGTCTCGGCCCCCTCGACGCCGCCGCCATCGTCATCTCGAACGTGATCGGCGTGGGGATCTTCATCACCCCGCGGATCATCGCCCAGGCCGTGCCGCACCCGCTCGGGTTCCTCGGCGTGTGGCTGGCCGGCGGGCTCCTCGCGTTCGCCGGCGCGCTGGCCTACGCCGAGCTGGGGACGCTCCGCCCGCGGTCGGGCGGCGAGTACGTCTACCTGCGGGAGGGCTTCGGGCCGCTGGCCGCGTTCCTCACCGGCTGGACCTCGTTCGTCGCCGGCTTCGCGGGGGCCATGGCCGCCGGCGCCCTGGGCGCCGCCGACTACCTGGGGCGGTTCCTCCCCGTGGCCGGCGACGCGACGCCGCTGCTGGCGATCCCGCTCCCCTGGGTGCCGCTCACCTTCTCGCCCAGGACGCTGGTGGCGCTGACCGCGATCGTCGGCCTCGCGTTGATCCACATCCGCGGCCTCGGCCCGGGCCGCCTCGTGCAGAACGCGCTCGCCGCGCTGAAGGTCGGGGCGCTGCTGCTGTTCGTCGCCGTGGGGCTCGGGATCGGCCGCGGCAGCTTCGCGAACCTGGGGACGGCGCCCGCGGGGGCGAGCGCCAACTTCGCGCTGGCGTTCATCGTCGTGATGTTCTCGTACAGCGGGTGGAACGCGGCGTCGTACGTGGCCGAGGAGATCCGCGATCCGGGCCGCAACGTCCCCATCGCCCTCGCGCTCGGCACCGGCGCCGTGGTGGTGCTCTACCTGGGCCTGAACCTGCTGTACCTCTACGCGGTGCCGATCGGCGACATCGCGTCGCAGGCGCAGTCGGAGATCGCGATGGTGGCCGCCGACCGCCTGCTCGGCCCGACGGCCGCGACGCTGCTCGGCGGGCTGGCGGTGATCGTGCTCGTCGGCAGCCTCAGCGCGATGACGATCGCCGGGCCGCGCGTCTACTTCGCGATGGCGCGCGACGGCGCCTTCTTCCCGGTGATGGCGCGCGTGCACCCGCGCTACCACACGCCGTCGGTGGCGATCGCCGCCCAGGCCGTGTGGGCCTCGCTGCTGGTGCTGACCAACACGAAGGACGCGCTCGCCGAGTACACCGGCTTCGCCGTGCTGCTGTTCTCGGCCTTCGCCGTCAGCACGCTCTTCATCCTCCGGCGCCGCTTCCCCGACGAGCCGCGCCCCTTCAAGGCGTGGGGGTACCCCGTCGCCCCGGCCGCGTTCGTGATCGCGTCGCTGGCGATCACCGCCGCGGCGGTTGCGGGCCGCCCCGGCCCCTCGCTCTCCGGCGCGCTGATCATCGCCGCGGGCATCCCGCTGTACCTGGTGCTGCGAAGGCGGGGCGGAGGACGGGTGGCGGGGAAGAACGCAGAAGGCGGCACGTAGCAGGGGTCAGGGATCGGGGGGCTCGTGACACTGCGCGGCATCGCGGCGATCTCGGGCGCGTACGACGCCGTCGTCGGCCTGCTGATGCTGGCCGGCCGGCCGCTGCTCGTCGCGTGGTTCGGCGTCGCCGCCCCGGCGCCCCCGATCCACGGCGACCTGAACGGCCTCTTCCTGCTGGCGGTCGCCCTCGGCTACTGGCTGCCCTGGCGCGACCCCGAGCGGTACCGCGGCTACCTGTGGGTGATGGGGCCGTTCCTGAAGGGCGCGGGGGCGCTGCTGTTCGTGGCGGACCACTTCCTGCGCGGCTCCCCCGCTTCGTACCTGCTGTTCGCGCTCACCGACGGCACCCTCGCCGTCGTCACGCTCTGGGCCCTGCTGCGAGGCGTCGCTGCGTCCGCCGCGTCTCCGCGTTGAACGCGTTCTCCCTTCTGCATCACCGGCAAAAGAAAAGGGCCGGGGGGCGCCCCCCCGGCCCTTCGTCGTCCCGGCCCCAGGCCGCAAGCCTACTTGCTGCCGATCTTCTTCAGCTCGCCCTTGTACGTCAGGTTCTGGCGCGGCGCCGCCTTGACGTCGAAGGCGAGCGGCTCGTACCCCTCGGCCCGGATCTCGAACCGGTGCGTGCCGGGCTCGATGTCGAGGTGCTGGAACGCGCCGTCGAAGCTGTCCACCTGGCCGACGTAGACGCCGTCCACGTAGACCTCGGCGTCGCGCGGCTCCACCTTCAGCTTCAGGGCGGCGTCGGGCAGGTCGCGCGGCCCCTCGTCCGGGGCCGAGTAGCCGCCTCCGCCCGCGGCGTAGCTGCCGGGGTAGATCGTCCCGAAGTACTCAGGGTAGCCGTAGCCCCACCAGAACGGGTTCACGTAGAGGCCGAAGCCGAAGCCCCAGCACCCGGCGTTCCAGTAGGGGTCGCAGCCCCAGGGGTACCCGTAGCCGTAGTAGCCGTAGCTGCCCCAGTAGGGGTAGTAGCCGGAGCCGTAGTAGGGGTAGTAGCCGCCGTTGTTCCAGTGGCCGCCGTCCGGGTTCGGGGGCAGGCCCTTCCGGGGCACCGCGTACCCGATCGCCGGATTGCCGGTGTTCGGCCGGCTGCCGCGGGGAACGGCCTCGCCGCGCGGCGCACGGGCGCCGGCGCCGCGGCCCGACACGCGGGACCCGCCGGGCCGGGAGACCGCGCCGCTGCTGCTGCCGTGCGAGGGGGCGGGCGCCGTCACGGCGCCGCCCGAGCTGTGGCCGCCGCTGTAACCGCCGCCGGACGAGACGCTGCCGCCGCCGCTGCGCGGCGCGGCATGGCCGCCCCCGCCGCCGCTGCCGCTGCTCGTGCGGGTGCCGCCGCCCCCGCCGCCGCCCGTGCTCGGGCGCGACTGGGCCCAGGCCGACGGGCCGAGGCCGAGTGCCACCGTGACCACCGTGCCGGTGACGAGGAACGAGAGGCGCTTCATAACGGGCTCCTGTATCTGGTTCGCGCGGTCCAACGGGCCTGACGCGCCCGCCAGTGCAACAGCAACCGCCCTGCCAGGCCGAACGCGCGCTGCTGCAACAAATTACTCCCATTTTCGCGCGCGCGCCAGTGGGCCCCCGGCCGGCTGTCACCTGGCGAGCACAAGGGCCGCCACCGGGAGATGACAGGCGACAGGTCGGGACGGAATCGGCGAGCCCGAGCCCCCGGCTCCCGGCCCCTGGGCCGGCAGCATGCTAGACTGCTCGGAACGCCCGCCACTCCTGCCCTATGTTCCACGCCACCACGATCCTCGCCGTCCGGCACCGCGACCACGCCGTCCTCGCCGGGGACGGCCAGGTGACGCTGGGCGACACCGTCGTCAAGCACAGCGCCCGGAAGATCCGGCGGCTCTACAACGACCAGGTCCTGGCCGGCTTCGCCGGATCGGCCGCCGACTCCTTCGCCCTCTTCTCCCGCTTCGAGGCGAAGCTCGAGCAGTACCGCGGCAACCTGGAACGGTCGGCCGTGGAGCTCGCCAAGGACTGGCGGACCGACCGGGTCCTCCGCCGCCTCGAGGCGATGCTCATCGTGCTCGACCGGCGGTCCACGTTCCTGCTGTCGGGCAACGGCGACCTCATCGAGCCCGACGACGGGATCGTGGCGATCGGGTCGGGCGGGGGCTACGCGCTGGCCGCGGCCCGCGCGCTCGCGCAGCACACCCCGCTCGAGGCCCGCGCCATCGCCGAGACGGCGATGCGGATCGCCGCGGGCATCTGCGTCTACACCAACGACAGCATCACCATCGAAGAGCTGTGATGAGGGACGCGGAGGCCATGCCGTTCTACCTGCCCCAGTCGATGTCCATCCCCCCCGAGTCGCTGACGCCGCGCCAGATCGTCGCGGAGCTCGACAAGTACGTCGTCGGCCAGCACAAGGCGAAGCGCGCGGTCGCGATCGCCCTGCGGAACCGGATGCGGCGGCAGCAGCTGCCGCCCGAGATGGCCGAGGAGGTGGCGCCCAAGAACATCCTGATGATCGGCCCCACCGGCGTGGGAAAGACCGAGA
>Ga0316605_10002292_pt1 | contig 10906 bp, 8 predicted proteins | sample OWC_soil_day20_n_FD_207666 | JGI IMG/M metagenome (GOLD analysis project Ga0316605, IMG submission 207666) | Wetland soil microbial communities from Old Woman Creek delta, Ohio, United States - OWC_soil_day20_noCT | ecosystem: Environmental > Terrestrial > Soil > Wetlands | place: USA: Ohio... | reverse complement strand
CTCCAGGCGCAGGGCCTCGATCCGGGGCGCCCGGCCCTCCAGCGCCGCCACCCGCATCCCGGTGCGCACGTCCACCCCGGCCCGCCGGGCGAGGGTTTCGAAGGCGGTCACCACCGCCGCGGCACTGCCGGGGCGGTCGAGCGGAAAGACGCGGCCGTTGTCGCGGGCATAGGTCTCCACGCCTTCCCGCCGCAGCAGGTCGAGCACCGCCGCGTTGTCGAAGGCGTGGAGGGAGGGTCGCAGGAACCGGGCCTGGTCCCGGGCGAAGGCGGCCAGCAGGGCCTTCGGGGGGCCCTCATGGGTGATGTTGCACTTGCCGCCGCCGCTGATGCGGAGCTTCACGCCCAGCTTCCCGTTGGCCTCCAGCAGGGTCACCGCGTGGCCCAGCGACGCCGCCCGCCAGGCCGCCACCAGCCCCGCCGCGCCTCCGCCCACCACCACGACCTTCACCATCCCTCCATCATGGCCGGGCCAGGTCTACACTGGGACTTGTAGACTTGGAGTCGCCCCATGTCCACCGCCCCGCTCGTCGGCCTCATCGTCTTCGCCGACTTCGCTGGCTCAGGCCTCTGATCCGACCTTCCGCTCGACCGACTTTGCCTGGAGGAATGTCCATGTCCACCGCCCCGCTCGTCGGCCTCCTCCTCTTCGCCGACTTCGCTGGCTCAGGCCTCTGATCCGACCTTCCGCTCGACCGACTTTGCCTGGAGGAATGTCCATGTCCACCGCCCCGCTCGTCGGCCTCATCATGGGTTCCCGCTCGGATTGGGAGACCATGGAGCACACGGCCGAAACGCTGAAGGAGCTCGGCATTCCCTTCGAGGCGGAGGTGGTGAGCGCGCACCGCACGCCGGACAAGCTGTTCAAATACTGCGAGAAGGCAGAGAGCCGGGGCCTGCGCGTCATCATCGCCGGCGCCGGCGGCGCCGCCCACCTGCCCGGGATGGCCGCGGCCAAGACCCTGATCCCTGTGCTCGGCGTGCCGGTGCAAAGCAAGGCCCTGAACGGCATGGATTCCCTACTTTCCATCGTCCAGATGCCCGCGGGCATCCCCGTGGGCACCCTGGCCATCGGCAAGGCCGGGGCCGTGAACGCCGCGCTCTTTGCCGCCGCCATCCTCGCCGGCACGGACCAGGCGCTGCTCATGCGCCTGAAGGCCTACCGCGAGGCCCAGGCCCAGAAGGTGCTGCTCAACGACCGGCTGCCCTAGGCCCTGGGGCGACGCCAGGCCTACTTCTGGAAGATCCCCTTGAAGAACTTCTTCAGCTTGCCGTCTTCCTGCCCGGGCTTCCGGGGCCGGAGCTTCTGAAGGCGGATGGGGTCGGGCGGCGCCTTGCGCCGGTCGGGAACCATCGTCCACGGCTGATAGCCGTCGAGCGCCAGCCGCAGGGTGTGGGGCCCCTCGCCGGGAACCTGGACCACCAGGGGCGCGCGCCCCTTGACCTGGCCGTCGAGGCTCACCTCCGCCCCGGGCGGCTCGCTCACCACGGAGACCTCGAAGGGCGCTGGCACGAGCCGGAGCGAGAGGTCACGATCCTCATCCTTCAGGCGAACTTCCAGGGGCTGGTAATCAGGCTTTTCAAGGCGCAGGAGGGTCACCTGGCCCTTGACCACCACCTGGCGGAGGGGCGTGCGGCCCAGAGGAGTGCCATCCAGGAACACCTCCGCTCCCGCGGGCCGCGATTCGATGGAGAGCTGGCGGCTCGGCTCCGACCGGAAGTACACGGCGCCGAGGGCGAGTCCCACCGCCAGCAGGCCTCCGGCCCAGTACCACCGCAGCCGGGACGCTGGAATTCCGAGCGCAGTGGTGAGCCGCAGGGTGGTTCTCGGGCGCCCCGTGGTGGCGGCCTCTAGGTGGGCGAGGTACCCCCGTCGCGTCTCCGGCTCCAGAGGCAGCGCCTCCAGCAGGGGCCGCAGGAAGGACCGGAGATCCGGAAAGCGCTGGGCGGGGTCCTTCTGGAGCGCCCGCTGGAAGACCTCCCGCACCTCCGGGGCCATGTCCTCGGGGAAGGCCGGCTCCTGGTGGACGATGCGATAGAGCACAGCCCCCACGCTGTCGCCGCCGAAGGGCAGCCGGCCGGTCAGCATCTCGAAGGCGGCGAGGGTGAAGGACCAGCGGTCGGCCGCGGCGCTGGCGTGGGCGCCGTTGAGGATGTCGGGGGCGGCGTAGGCCGGGGTTCCCAGGAAGGTGGCGGTGCTGGTGAGGCGCCCCCCGTCCGCCCGGGCGATGCCGAAGTCCATGAGCTTCATCCGACCGTCCCGGGTGACCATGAAGTTCTCGGGCTTGACGTCCCGGTGGAGGATGCCCAGGGCATGGACCGCCTCCAGCGCATCGGCGGCCTGGATCAGGAGACCCGCAGCCTGGCCGGGGTCGATGGGACCCACCTTCAGCAGGTCGGACAACCGCTCGCCGTCGACGTACTCCATGACCAGGAAGGGGCCGAGCCCCGGTTCCTCGCCCACGTCGAAGACGGTGACGGCGTTGGGATGGTTCAGGCGGGCCGAGACCTCCGCCTCCCGCTGGAAGCGCTGCAGGACTTCCGTGTCGCCGGTGCCCTCCCGCACGACCTTGATGGCCAGCGGACGCTTGAGAAGAGGATCCTCCGCCAGGTACACCGTCCCCATCGCCCCCGAACCGAGGGCGCCGAGGACCTTGTAGCGGCCGATGGTGGAGGGATCCAGGCTCATCCGTCCCTGATCATGGCAGAGGGCCCGGCGGGGCGGGGCCTGCGGGTAGACTCGATCCATGTCCGAGATCGGCTTCGCCACCCCCCGCCCCGCCCAGCTGCGCCGCTTCAAGCGCGTGTTCTACCCAGCCGGCCTCCGCATGCAGAAGGCCCTAGCCGAGTACGTGAACGGGGAGGACCGGCCGGACCAGCTGGTGATCCTGGAGCACGATCCGGTCTTCACCCTGGGGCGCAACGCCACGCCGGCAGATATCCACATGAGCGAGGACTTCCTCGCCGCCCAGGGCGTGAGCGTCCACCGCACGGACCGCGGCGGCGAGGTGACCTACCACGGCCCCGGCCAGATCGTCGCCTATCCCATCTGCAACCTCCGGGGGGGCCGCGAGGACGTGGGCCGGCTGGTGCGCGGACTGGAGGAGGCCATGATCCGCACGGCCGCTGAGTTCGGCGTGACGGCGGATCGCCTGAAGGGCGCGCCGGGCATCTGGGTGGAGACCCCCCGGGGCCTCGAGAAGCTGGGCGCCATCGGCCTGCACCTCAGCCGCTGGATCACCACCCACGGCATCGCCTTCAACGTGCGCCCGAACCTCGACCACTTCCGCTGGATCACGCCCTGCGGCTTCACGGACAAGGGCGTCTGCAGCCTGGGGTCTCTGCTCGGCGAGCAGGCTCCCAGCTGGGACGTGGCGGCGGACCACCTGCAGGCCCACCTCACCGCCTGCCTGGCCATGGCCTTCCAGCCCGTCCGCGAGCCCAGCCGAAGCGTGTCCGCCCTGACCTGGCGCCGGGGCGCCCAGGGCCCCGAGGTGCTGATGATGCTCCGCGTGCCGGCCCACGGGCTCTGGTGGCAGAGCGTCACGGGGATGATGGAGCCGGGCGAGACGCCCGAGGAGACCGCCCACCGCGAGCTCCTGGAGGAGACGGGCCTCACCGGCACGCTGCGGCCCCTGGGGCTTTCCCACAGCTTCTGGGTGGATCCTTCCATCGTCCATTTCCCCGATGCCGAACCCCGGTTCAACACGGAGACCTGCTTCTCCATGGAGGTCGCGCCCGGGGCGGAGGTGCGCCTGGAGCCCTCCGAGCACAGCGAATACCTCTGGTGCGGACTGGACGAGGCCTACGCACGCATGAAGTGGGAGGGCTCGAAGGCGGCGCTCCAGCTGCTGCGGCAGGCGCTCTCAGCCTGAGCATTCCCGGCCCAGCGGTCTGTGATTCGCGTCATGGCCCGGGGTGTCCGCTGCCCGAAGCTCCGCACCCCTTGGTAATCTGAGCCATTCTCCGGAGTGTCCATGTTCCCCCAGTTCACTGAGGACCAGTCCGCGATCCGCGAGGCCGCCCGCGATTTCGCCATGGCCGAGATCGATCCGGGGGCCGCCGCGCGGGATGCCAGCGGCGAATTCCCCAAGGCGATCCTGAAGCAGCTGGGCGAGATGGGCTTCCTGGGCATGACCGTGCCCGAGGCCTACGGCGGCGCCGGCGTGGATTTCCTCAGCTACATCCTGGCCCTCGAGCAGGTCGCTTACGCGGACGCCTCCGTGGCCGTGACCATGAGCGTGAACAACTCCGTGGCCTGCGCGCCCATCCTGGCCTTCGGAACGGAAGCCCAGAAGCAGAAGTACCTGAAGCCCCTGGCCAGCGGCGAGCTGCTGGGCGGGTTCATGCTCACCGAGCCCGACGCGGGCTCCGACGCCGCGGCGCTGAAGACCCGGGCCACCAAGGTGGACGGCGGCTGGAAGCTGAACGGCGCGAAGGCCTGGATCACCAACGGCGGCGTGGGACGCTACTTCGTCACCATGGCGCGCACCGATCCCGACAAGGGCAAGAAGGGCATCAGCGCCTTCATCCTCGACGCGGACCAGCCCGGCGTGGTCATGGGCCGCCCCGAGGAGAAGATGGGCCTGCGCTCCAGCAAGACCGTCATGGTGGCGCTCGAAGATGCCTTCGTCCCCGAGGACGCCATGCTGGGCAAGCCCGGGGACGGCCTGAAGGTGGCCTTCGGCGGGCTGGATGGCGGCCGCATCGGCATCGCCGCCCAGGCCCTCGGCATCGCCCAGCGGGCCATGGACGAGAGCGTGGCCTACGCCAAGGCCCGGATTTCCTTTGGTAAGCCCATCGGCGAGCATCAGATGATCCAGACCTACCTGGCCGAGATGGAGGCCCGGCTCCAGGCCTCCCGACTGCTCGTCTACCGGGCCGCGGCCCTGAAAGAGGCCGGGAAGATCTGCACCGTGGAGGCCGCCACCGCCAAGCTCTTCACCACCGAGAGCGCCGTCTGGCTCTGCGACCGCGCCGTGCAGATCCACGGCGGCTACGGCTATTCCCGGGAATACCTGGTGGAACGGCTCTACCGCGACGTGCGTGTGACCACCATCTACGAGGGCACCAGCGAGATCCAGCGCATGGTCATCGCCCGGGAACTGCTGAAATAAACCCTTTTCAACGCTCGATGAAATACCACTTGCCCTCATCATACGAGGGAGCCATGCTGCTTTGAACCGCGGTCTAAACCTTGACCCGGCTCCACCCGTAGGCACCCTGTCCCCGTGGCGGCTCTTTTCGATCTTCAAGGAGTGGTGATGACGCGTCTCCCGATCTTCCCGGCCCTGCTCGTGGCCTTCTCCCTGGTGGGCCAGGAAGCTCCCAAGGCCGATGGAACCCAGCCGGTGCTCAAGCTGACCCTCCAGTCGGCCATCGAGACCTCGCTGAAGAACAACCTGCAGGTGCAGATCGCCGCCGAGACGCGGGACTTCACCCGGGCCGGCTACACCATCGAGCAGGGCACCTTCGACTGGAACCTGACCAGCAGCCTGAGCCTGAGCAAGACCCAGGATGCCACCCGCGGCCAGAACTTCCCCGGCGGCCCGCTCACCACCTCCGAATCCACGACCTTCAGCCGGAACCTGACGGTGGGCTCCACCAAAGCCTTCGGCTGGGGCGGCAACCTGAGCCTGAACTACGCCCCCACCTACCGCTTCAGCAAGGGCACCGTGAACGGCGGCCCCGAGTCCCCCTTCACCACCAACCCCTATGACGGCAGCTTCACCGCCACCTACACCCAGAGCCTGCTGAAGAACTTCGGCCGCGATGTCACCGAGAGCCGGCTCATCGTGGCCCGGAAGAGCGCCGAGGCCGCGGACCTGGGCTTCCAGAAGGCCATCATCGACCTGGTGGCCAGCACCGAATCCCTCTACTGGGATGTGGTCTTCGCCCAGCGCAACCTCGAGAACAAGCAGCAGGCGCTGTCCCTGGCCCAGAAGCAGCTCAAGGAGAACCAGATCCGCGTGCAGGTGGGCACCCTGGCCCCCATCGAGGTGACCTCCTCCGAGGCCTCCGTGGCCCAGCGCGAGCAGGACATCATCGCCGCCGAAGCGCAGCTCCTGAACGCGAAGGATGCCCTCATCCGCGCCCTCTACCCCTCCACGGAGCGTCCTGCGGGCCTTGAGCCGGCGGACGCCCCCAGCGTCAAGCCCCTCGACATGAACGAGTCCGCCGCGGAGAAACAGGCCCTGGCCAACCGCATCGAGCTGAAGAGCGCCCGGCTGGACCTGGAATCGAAGCAGGTCCTCGAGACCGCCGCCGGCAACCGCACCCTGCCCCAGCTCGACGCCTTCGCCAGCTACAACGGCAACGCGGCCTCGCAGATCCCCTCCGAGGGCCTCACGGCCGTGAACAAGGACCTGACCAAGGGCGCCTACCCCGGCTACACCGTGGGGCTCCAGTTCGCCATGCCCATCCAGAACCGCGCCGCCAAGGGCCTCAAGGCCCAGGCCCGCGCCAACCGCCGCCAGAGCGAGCTCTCGCTGCGCGACCTGGAGCTGGGCATCACCCTGGAGGTTCGCCAGGCCTTCCGCAACGTGGACGCCTCCACCAAGGGCGTGGCCGCCGCCGAGAAGACCCGCATCTTCCGCGAGAAGGACCTCGAGGCCGAGCAGAAGAAGTTCGAGAACGGCATGAGCACGAACTTCCTCGTGCTCTCCAAGCAGAACGACCTGGACACCGCCAAGAGCAGCGAGCTGCAGTCCCAGATCACCTACGCCAAGGCCGTCACCGCCCTGGAGAAGGCGCTGGGCCACCTGCTCGAGGCCCGCAAGCTCGAGGTCAAGTAGTTCCATTCCCCTGCGAAAAACCGGGCCCCGATTCGGGGCCCGGTTTTTCGTTACCTCCGCCGCTCGGCGGTGGAGCCCGCAGGTGCTTCAGGCTTCGCCTCGGGATCCGCCGGCAGGGTGTCCAGCAGGGCCTTCCAGTCGAACCAGCCTTTCTGGCCCTTGATCCATTTCTCGAACCAGTTGAACTCGCTCACCATCTTCACCAGCTGGTAGCGGGGCTCGGTGAGGCCGTGGGGCATGCCGGGGTAGACGATGTACTCCACGGGCACGCCGAGCTGCTTGAGGGCCATGTAGAGCTCGTCGCTCTGGGGCTTGGGCACGCGCTGGTCTGCCTCGCCCACGTGGATGAGGGTGGGGGTCTTGGCGTTCTTGACGTACTTCAGCGCGGATTCCCGCACGAAGTTGTCCCAGGCCTCGTAGGGCTTGCCGCCCAGGTAGAACTCGCGGACGGTCTGGACGTCGCTCTCGGCGTACATCGAGATCCAGTTCACGGCCCCCGCCCCGGTGCTGATGGCCTTGAAGCGGTCCGTCTGGGTGAGGGTCCAGCTGGACAGGTGGCCGCCGGCGCTCCAGCCCATCATGCCGAGCTTGTCCGCATCGGCCAGGCCTTCGCGGATGAGGTGATCCACGCCGCTGATGATGTCGCCGTAGGAGAGACGCATGAAGTTGCCGCCGATCTGGCGGGTGAAGGCCTCGCCGTAGTTGCTTGAGCCCCGGTAGTTGGGCTGCAGCACCAGGTACCCGGCGGCGGCGTAGATGTGGGGGTAGGTGACGTACCGGCCCTGGAAGCCGTTCATGTCGGCGGCGGCGGGCCCCCCATGAAGCTGGACGATGAGCGGGTAGCGCTTCCCCTTCTCATAGCCCAGGGGCTTGATGAGCAGGCCCTCCACCTCCACGCCGTCCTTGGCCTTCCAGCGCACGGCCTCGGTCTCGCCCAGGGCCAGCTTCGCCACCTGGGGGTTGGCGTCGGACACCTTCACCCAGGCCGCCGTCGTTCCCACCGTGGCGGGCTTGGCCACGTAGAGGTCCATGGGCTTCCGCGGCTGGCTGAAGCTCAGCAGGAACGCCTTCGCCTCCGGGTGGTAGGCGCCGCCGAGAACGCCGGTCTCCCGGGTGAGCTGGCGCATCGCCCCGTCGGCCACCGCGAGGGAGAAGAGGTGCTGGTTCACACCCACGGCCTCGGTGAAGTAGAGCGTGTTCGAATCCTCATGCCAGCTGGCGGAGGAAACGCTCAGATCCTTCCCGGCCAGCAGGTTCCTGGCGGGTCCGCCCGCGGTGGGCACCACCCAGAGCTTGTCGCTGCGGAGCCGCTCGAAGCGCTCGGGCGCGGCATAGGCGAGCCAATGGCCGTCCGGCGAGAAGACGGAGAAGCGGGCGAACTTTTCGAACACCTGCCGCGCCTTGCCGGTCCCCAGGTCCAGCAGGTGCAGGCTGGCCGCCTCCTGGGTGATGTCGCCCGCGCGCCGCGCGGCGGGCATCGCCCGGTACGAAGCCCAGCGCCCATCCTTGGAGAGCTGGAAGGCGGTGACGGTGAAGGCCGTGCCGTCCGTCCACCGCTTCTCGGCCTTGTCCTTCAGATCCAGGGACCACAGGTGCGCCGGCGGCTGCTCGGGGTCCGCGATGCGCACGTCGAACTTCTTCTCCTTGCGCTTCTGGTCATCCTTGTCGAGACGGTCGGGACTGGTGAAGTAGATCCGCTGGCTGTCCTCGGCGAGGGCGAAATCGCGGATGGGCGTCGCATGCTTGGGCAGGGCCGTGACCGCGTAGTCGCCGGAGCTCAGCTCCACGAGGGAGAGTTGCCGGTCCTCGGGCTTGCCCGCGCTGAAGACCAGCCACTTCCCGTCGCGGCTGAAGGCGAAGGCGTGGACGCCGTCCTTGGCCTCTGTGAGCTTCCGTGCCTCGCCGCCATCCACCGACATCAGGTAGACCTGCTGGCCGCCCTCGCGGTCGCTGAGGAAGGCGACGCGGCGGCCGTCCGGGGCCCACTGGGGGGCCGTTTCGTGCTTCTCGCGCGTGAAGGTCATCTGGCGGCTGATCCCCGAGGCGGCATCCGCGACGAAGACATCTGTATAGGCCTTGCCGGATTTCCAGTGGGGCAGGCTCACGGTGTAGACCACCCGAGCCCCGTCCGGCGAGAGCTGACCAGCGCCCACGCCGCGCATCTCCATCACGTCCATGAAGGTCATGGGACGCACGGCGGGCGTCGCCGTCTGGGCCATCAGCAGCCCGGAAGCCCAGCCCGCCACCAGGACCGCCTGGACCAATCCCCCTCGGATCGAACGCATGTCTCCCCCTGCCTCGTGATGTGAGGCCTACAGCATGTCCGAGCTGGCGCGGTCAGTCCATCCTGAGGCTGAAGTCCACGGCCGGGGCGCTGTGGGTGAGGGCCCCCACGCTGAGGAAATCCACCCCCGTCTCGGCCACGGCCCGGGCCCGCTCCAGGGCGAGGTTGCCGCTGGCCTCCAGGAACAGGCGCCGGCCGCTGCGGTCCCGCAGGGCCACCGCCTCGCGCATCTGCTCCAGGCTCATGTGGTCCAGCAGCACGCCGTCCACGTCCGGCAGATCCAGGCAGGCCTTCAGCTGGCCCAGGGTTTCCACCTCGACCTCGATCTTCACCAGGTTGGGCGCGGCGGCCCGCGCGGCCTCCACCGCGGCGCGGACCCCTCCGGCCGCGGCGAGGTGGTTCTCCTTGAGCAGCACGCCATCGCCCAGGGTCAGCCGGTGGTTGACGCCGCCGCCGCAGCGCACGGCGTACTTCTCCAGCAGCTTGAGGCCCGGCGTGGTCTTGCGGGTGTCGAGGATGCGCGCGCCCGTGCCCGCCACCGCATCCGCAAAAGCCCGGGTGAGGGTGGCCGTGCCCGAGAGGCGCTGCAGCAGGTTCAGCATCACCCGCTCAGCCAGCAGGATGCCGTGGCTGGAACCCTCGATGCGCAGCACCTCGGTCCCCTTGGACACCCGCTGTCCATCGGCGGCGGAGGCCGCCACGGTCAGCGCGGGATCCACCAGCCGGAACATCTCCTGCGCCACGGGAAGTCCCGCCAGCACCAGGTCTCCCTTGGCCACCACCCGCGCCACCATGGGCCGGTCCGGCACGGCGGCCGTGGTCCAGTCCTGGGTGCCCCAGTCCTCGCGCAGGAAGGCGCGCAGCTGGTCGCGGTAGGTCTCAGGATGCGGGGGATGGAACATCGGTCACTCCGGCTCCAGCGTACAATGACCGGAAACCAGGAGCCCCCATGTCCTTCGTCCTCGTCGAGAAAGCCGACCGCATCGCCTGGGTCACCCTCAACCGGCCCGAAAAGCTCAACGCCCTGAACAACGAGGTGCTGCAGCAGTTGGAGCAGACCTTCGCCGAGCTGGAGCAGGATGCCGAGGTGGGCGTGGTGGTGGTCACCGGCGCCGGGGAGAAGGCCTTCGTGGCGGGCGCCGACATCGCGGAGCTGAAGAGCCTCGACACGGCCTCCGCCCGGGTGCAGGCCCTGCGCGGCCAGGCGGTCTTCCAGCGCATTGAATCCATGCCCAAGCCCGTGATCGCCGCGGTGAACGGCTTTGCCCTGGGCGGCGGCTGCGAACTTGCCCTGGCCTGCCACATCCGCGTCGCCAGCGAGACCGCCCGCTTCGGCCTGCCGGAAGTGAGCCTCGGCATCATTCCCGGCTACGGCGGCACCCAGCGCCTGCCCCGCCTGGTGGGCAAGGGCGTGGCCCTGGACATGATCCTCAGCGGCGAGATGACCCCCGCCGCCGATGCCCTGCGCATGGGCCTGGTGAGCCGCGTGGTGCCCCAGGCCGACCTGAAGGCCACCGCCGAGAAGCTGGCGAGGACCATCCTCTCCCGCGGGCCCCTGGCCCTGCGCAGCGCCCTGGCCGCGGTGAACGAAGGCATCGAGATGCCCCAGGACCAGGGCCTGCAGTACGAGGCCGCCCTCTTTGGCCTGCTGGCCGCCACCACCGACATGCAGGAGGGCATGGGCGCCTTCCTGGAGAAGCGCGCGGCGCAGTTCAAGGGCCTGTAGGCCATCCATCAGCAGAAGGGCGCGGGGCCCGGCCCCCCCCCCTAAGGGGTTTTGCCCGCCGGGGCGAACGCGTTGCGGGCCCCCCCCCCCCCGTGGCCCCCCC
>Ga0316605_10002291_pt1 | contig 10906 bp, 11 predicted proteins | sample OWC_soil_day20_n_FD_207666 | JGI IMG/M metagenome (GOLD analysis project Ga0316605, IMG submission 207666) | Wetland soil microbial communities from Old Woman Creek delta, Ohio, United States - OWC_soil_day20_noCT | ecosystem: Environmental > Terrestrial > Soil > Wetlands | place: USA: Ohio... | reverse complement strand
TGCAAGGTGTATCAACATCTCAGGTTATTATTGAAGATGATGTTTGGATAGGTGCAAATTCAGTGATTTTGGCTGGAAGCAACATAGGAAAACATAGCATTGTTGCTGCAGGTAGTATTGTAACTAGGCCCGTTCCTTCATTTTGTATTGTTGCAGGAAATCCTGCAACAATTATTAAGAAATACGACTTTGATAAAAAAGAATGGATTCGAATTACAAACTAAAAAGAGATACTTATAAGAATTTTATGATTATTGAAGAAACTATTCTATGAGTTCCAAATGCTAATAAAATAGAGACTAATGATAAAAAAACAAAAATTAGAATCATTGGAAAAGAAACATAAATTAAACTTCTTAACATAAGTGCATATTTGAATGTCATATGTTCATGAATTAAATACAATTCTAAACTTATGCTACCTAAAAAGCTCAAAGATCTATTCAACTTTCTATTTGATTGAGTTAAAAATGTAAGTACATATAAAAAACCTGGGATTATTAAAACAAAAAGTGTCCAATTTAAAGTACTTCCATTAAACTGATTATATGTGAGTAAAGTCTTTAAAAAAAACCACATAATAAAGCCAATTATAGAAACTGACACTGATATAATAATATTTCTTTTCTTTTCGAATAAATTAGAATTAGAATAATTGTAATATGCAAACAATACTCCTAGTAAGAAAATAGGAACCCTACATAAAAAATACATCATATTTATATTATAATCATTATTCAATGCATACAGCAAAGACGAGACAATAAAAACAAGAACAAATAAGACTGTTACTTTGAAAGGAGAAAGAATAAAAACCTTGTAATATAAAGGAAAAAAAAGATAAATAATAATTAATGAAGGTACAAACCAATCGAAAAAACTTAAAAAAGAAGGAATCCAGAAACCTATAGTCGATACTTGAACTAAGATATCTGCTATATTTGTATTGCCTTTGAGTAGATTAGCAAATAAAACAATTATAAAATAAGAAGGTATTATTCGCATAAATCTTTTTTTATAAAAAGAGAGTGCGTTATTATCCTTTGTAAAAGAATAAAATAAGCCAAGCGCTGACAAAAAAAGAAAGCCATCAACCCCTCCAAATCCCCACCCTGCAAATATTTGTGTGAAATGAGAATTGTAATGCAATCTGGTATGAAATATCATAATCATAATTATCATTACTCCCATAAGTGCAGTTCTGTTATCTAAAATTCTTTTTATCATATATCCACATATTTATTATGATTAAGACAAATATAATAAACCTTAGTAATTTGATGCAAATTTTTCATCAATTATAGATACCTAATAGTCGATTCAATATCTTTAAATGGATTTTAAGAAACTAAATCTCCCACTAATAAGCATCAAAACTTATCAGCGGGAGATCAATTAAATAACTACATCCCTAATTTAATCAAAAAATTTTAGTAAGAATTTCCTTAACCTCAAAGCAAGGACAAAATTTCACCCACTCACAAGATTCAACAACCCCATTACCATTGCGATCGGGACTAAGATCCCGGTGACCGACTACCTTACTACCAGGAAAATCTTTCAGCAAGGTGAGCACTAGTACCCGCAGGGAATGCTTTTGCTCGGGAGTTCTGGTGTCTGCGGGAGTACCATTCTTATCAAGTCCACCTTCGTAGCAGATGCCTATGCTATGGGCGTTATAGTCCAGGACGTGCGCGCCTTGTTCTTGCAGCGGACGCATGGATTTAATGGCTCCGTCTTTACGAACGTAGAAATGATAACCGGCACAGCGAAAACCTCTTGCCCGATGGGCAGTGTCCACGTCCCGCTCCGTAAAGATTTTATCCTCACGGGTGGCGGAACAGTGAATCACTATCAGATTAATTTTTCTCATCTTCTCTTATGCCCGCTTTCTATTTACGTTCCTTACAACCCGGCACTGCACACTGAGTTTTCAGTGATTCGCTAAGCTGAGCATTCAGGGTGATAATCTCCTGATACATCTGGCGCACTTTCTCGGAGAGTTCAAAATAGTCGGTTTCGAACCGGTTGATCTGCTCCATCAGATAGTCGAACTGGCCCTTTACCAGTTCGGTGAATTCCTGCATCTCCTTAGCGTCTTTCTTCCTGAGGAAGGGAAGCACCAGGGTGAATACTTTCAATAACTCGTTGATTACTTTCATTTGCTGTTGTGCTTAATTTATTAGTGACTATCCGGCTACTGTTCCTACTTCGTTACCGCCGTTGGTTACTTTCACAGGAAGCTTTGCCACCTGACTATATTCAAGGGTTTTCAGCATATTGGTAAGCAGTTTACCGGGACGGAAAGTTATTCGGGCTCCCTTAATAAAGCCTACGTTGAATTCTTTCTGCGTATCTGCTCCCCTACTGCGAAGACCAACCTGGAAACTTCCAAACTCTCCAAATCGAACTACTTCTCCTTTGCGGAGACTTTGCTGAATGGTTATCAATGCTCCCGCAATTGAGGCAGAGATATCTGCTTTGGTTACCGTACAACGGTTGGAAACATCTTCGCACATTGAGTCAAAATCCATCTCGCCGCTACCTTGTGCCTGGGCATAGAACTTTTTAGGATCTGAACTTTTTCTTGGATTTCCTCTCTTTACTACTGAATACTTAACGCTCATGTTTTTTGTTTTTAATGTTTTAATAACTTTATCAGGGGGGCCCTTCCCTTTCGACTTTACAAAGATACAACACCGCAAAGTGGACGAGTGCAGAATGTTGCACAGCCGGTACTAGCCTGTATAAATTGGTATAGACCTGTATGTTTCTGCATGACTTTGCATTCTTTTGAAGAAGTTATTTTATTTTGTCAAAACTTGCTTTTACAAAGTATTTTTAGTACCTTTATAAGGTTAATAATGAAAGCATAAGACATTAATTATGGAAGAAAATTTTAAACCTAAGAGCTATTCAAAAACCGAATTATCGAGAAAATACAATCCACATCTGTGCGACCGTTCGGCTCAGCGTACATTGATGAAGTGGATTGAGCACAACAAAGAATTAAGCGAGCAGCTAATCTGCACAGGATTCAGCAAAATGGACCGTTTATTTACACCCCGACAAGTGCAACTCATTGTCTCCTTCCTGGGAGAACCTTAAAAAAGACTCTCAAAAAAATATCTAGTCATTTTTGTGAAAGAGACTTGAGACTTTACCCAAAGTTTCAAGTCTCTTTTTTTAATATGATTTGATAAAAAAGAAATTAGTGATAGGAGTGATAGCAAATATCGTAATTTTAAACTTTGTAAGGGGAACAGAGACATTCCTATAGAGTGTTCCTTTTTAGCATAATAAGTTTAAAATATGTATTTTCCCTATCACTCCTATCACTAAATCAGTTAAAACGGAAGCTCCGGTTCGGTTATCAAAGGCTCATTTACAACCACTTGAGGCTCATTTTCTACAGCTTTTCTATTTCGCTCTACTTCATTCAATTCGAGCTCATGAATGTAATAAACAGACCCATGACTAAGTCTTTTCGACTCAAATCCATGCCTATTTAGCACTTTTCCAAGAAGATTTACTCCCGAATCACTCATTTTTAAGCCTGTTTTGAGCGAAATTCTCGTTAAAATTTCACCTGCCGCAAGAAAAAGAGCGCTATCTCCGGGCAATGGTTTACGAAAATAGGTAAGTAAAAATTCCTCTTCCAGAGAACGAGACCGAAATTTATCGTTGTGATTGTCCAGTTCTTCAATCTCTTCTATGTTGAACCAAAAGCGAAAACCGGAATCGATTAAATGCTTAATCTGAGCATACAGCTGCAAATAATCAATTGTAAACGCATCATTTAGATCATTCACCAAAAAAGTGATAAAACGACGCGACCCGGTGGGGTCATTCAATACTTTCTGGTTATTGCTGGAGGCTAGCAAAGACGCATGGCGAGTGTAGCTCTCCTCGTTACGTCCGTAAGCTTTACGCTCGTCTATACTGATTTGCGTGATGATTTTCTTCAGCTTAGCCATGTCTCGCGGTTTGAGAGCCTCGAGCTCATCAATATTGACCAATGCACGGTGAGAGAGTTTTAACAGCAAATCTTTCTCTTGCTCCGTAATAGATGCAGTGGCATAGTAAACCTGCAACTCGGGTGGAAGAAGTTTCACCGTCCAACGGGTTTTACCCCTACCCTGATTTCCACAGAACACCGGAACGACATGATTCACAGTTTCTTTTTCTATCAAGGAAGCTGCCATGGCCACTAGCCATTTACGGAAGCAAAAAAGCCAGTATACATCATCATCCGTTTTCACCGTGGCAGACAGTTGAGCAATGTAATCATGCCCATCCCATTTGGGAAGTTTCTGAAAATACGCAATAAAAGGATTAAATGAAGGATACAAATCGGACAGTAAGAGATAACGAATATCGCTCATCTTACACCTAATGCCCGATTTGTTTACCGCCCTCCACACAGAGTTTTCTGTCCTGTCCCCCAAGTTCTCAAAATTACCTTTTGAATCTTTTTCACGAATCTCCATCCGGGTACTCACCACGTTGTAGCGAAGTTCGTAATTGCCAGTCAGGAAATTTTCCACGTCATCAAAAACGCCCTGTGTGTTGCGAGTATTCTTTATTACAGCATGCTCGGAAGCATGAGTATAAGCACTGCGGATGGTAGAAAGAAGCTCCTCTGTTTCCATATCAACGTACTTTGCCAGACAGAAACGCTCCGTATCCTCCTTAGCCAACCCTCTCCTATTGCAATTATTAGCCAACAAATTAATGAACACATTGCGGTTTCCTTTCTCGTAAATCTGTCTCTTCATGGTATAACGCACACTCTTGCCAAAAATGATTTCTGGACTCATTTCTTCAGTGCACACATCCTTTTTATCATTCTTTAGGGGAATTTCTTTTACATCCCTAATTCCTGATATAAAAGTATCTGCCTGTTCATTAAGGAAAAGAAGCGGATCATAGCTCACGTAACAAAGACGGCCCACATCTTTACCCGACACATCAATAGTAGCCGAGGTTAAAATCTTGTAATAACGCATCACCCTGTTATACGCCTCACGGTGAAATTTCTTAATTTCTTCTATATCGACAGGCAGTGAACCATCCTCACGACCAACGGGAACCAGTACCTTCAGCCCCAGGCCGCCGGGACTTACAAAGCAAGCATACGTATGTTTATCTGCTTCAATCACAGCTCGCAGGCGAACCACCTCTTCGGGCGAAAGATCGTCCAGATCAAGAATCACCATTCCACAGTATTTTGTAAGATTTGCATCCCTCCTACCACCAATATACAGTGCGCAAATAGTGACAGCAGTAAGCAACTTCTTCAGTCGCTGAGCTTCTTCTTCATGTCCTTCCCTGATTAACAAACGAATCTTTTCAACTTCAGCCTTAAAACGACCATTCTTCACCTCCCGCAAAAACTCCCTCAAATCCTTATTCCCCAGTGGTTTGTTAAAACCAGAAAAAACTGTAATGTTCTTCATTTATTATTCATTAAAATTAATGATGCAAAGTTCTACATTTACAAGAAAAATATTTATAACTATTTGTCTGTATTTTTGAAGTAAATTCATCATCTGTAACTAATTCATTACCAGATATGTAAAACTTTGTATCATTATTAAATTCCTGAAATATAAATTATTCATCAAAAAACAGAAGTTAGTAGTCCTCGTTTAGATGTTCTTTTTTCATATACTGGGCCACTGTATTTTCCGAAAGATATTGATCTTTTCCTCCTTTAGAAGAGCGGAATCGAATAAACTGACAAAGTACATGTGCAGTATGTAAGCGATTAACGCCACCATTTGTCAGCAGCCAACCATCGTCAATCCATTGTTCAAGGCTATGAAAAAAAAAGATGTGGAGAAACTGTCCACTCAAGCGGAATCGATTTCTTGTTCCGCCCTAACTTTTTTGATAACTCTTTTTGCTTTGTCAGCTTTTTATGCAGTTCTTTTGTATGAAAATCAATTTCACCCTGCACTTCTTTCATTTCTTTCTCTAAATCTTCTTTCATGACTGTTGTTTTAAATTCGTTATTCATATTATTTCTGTTTCTTAAAAAAATGCGCAAAATTAGTTCCTTTTTATTAAATGATTATGCTATATTTGTTTTATAGTTTAAGAAAGTTATCAACAGGCAGCACAAACAAGGAGATTGCTTTATATGAAAATATGTTTTTATTGCGATACAATATTTACATTTGGAGGAGTTCAGCGAGTATTAGCTGTAATAGCAAAAGAGCTATCTAAAGAGCACGATATTACTATTTTAACATTAGATAATCCATCATTAGAAAATACTACTATGTATGGATTAGACTCCGCAAACTTAAAATATATTTATTTACAATACCCAAAAGTACCCTTTTACGAAAACATTCCATGCAAAGCATACAGTCTGCTATATAAAACCGCATTGCCACAAAATAAGCTTTTCTCTAAATTGTACGGATATAGTTCATTTCCTCACACTCAACGTTCCTTACTTATTAAAACATTAAATCAAGGAAACTACGATGTAGTTGTAGGTGTGCATGTATTTCTGTCATTTCATTTAGCAAGCATTAAAAAACAGATTAAGGCAAGAACTATTGGCTGGATGCACAATTCCTATGATGCATTTTTTTCCATAAAGACATCCTATGTAGGAAAACAAAAAAATCAGTTTAAGCACTTAATGCCAAATCTGGATAAGGTTATTGTTCTCTCCAAATACGACCAGGAACAATTTCTGAAAGAGATGAATGTACAGACGGAAGTAATATACAACCCTTTAACGATAGAGCCAAAAGGAAAAGGTTCTCCCGAACATAAAAAGTTTCTGGCCATTGGACGCTTTTCTCCATTACATAAAGGTTTCGATATATTAATTAACGCCTTTGCCCTTTTTTCAAAGCAAAATCAAGACTGGACATTAGACATCGTTGGTGAAGGCCCGGAAGAGGATATGCTTCGTTCGTTGATTAGTAAGCATCGCTTAGAAAATAGAATTTCAATACACCCTTTCACAAATGAAGTGGAAAAGCATTATGAAACGGCTAGTGTGTATGTGCTAAGTTCACGGTGGGAAGGTTTTGGATTGGTTTTGATAGAAGCCATGTCTTATGGACTTCCTATAATATCATCTTATCTTCCGGTAACCAAAGAACTACTTGAAGGCAAGAATATTGGAGTTTTCTTTGAAAATGAAAATATTACAGATTTGGCAGAAAAAATGTTGTCTATGACTCAAAACAAAAACTTAGAAAGTATGAACGACAATGCTATTAAATATTCTAAACAATTCTATATAGCCAATATTTATAAACAATGGAAGCATTTACTCCAATAATCTATAAATGAAAGAATCCAGATTACATAAAAGCATTTTAAATGCTAGAGTCAACCTTATATTCTATTTTATAACTCTGGCACTTTCCTTTTTTTCACGTAAAATATTTCTAAGTTGTTTAGGTGCTGATTTTGTTGGGCTAACAAGTACTATTGGCAACCTTCTAAGCTTTTTAAATTTAGCAGAATTAGGTGTTGGGAGTGCAATAGGATATGTTCTCTATAAGCCTATTTATGAGAATAATCACAATGAAATAAATGAAATAATATCTGTCTTTGGGTATATTTATAAAAAGATAGGGTTAATTATTCTTGCAGCAGGATTGATTCTAGGATGTTTTATTCCATTAATATTTGCTAAGACCAGTTTTAATTTCGGTCTTATATATTTTGCATACTTTTCTTTTCTTGCCTCTTCCTTGATTAGCTACTTTATTAACTATAGAGAAACATTACTAGGAGCCGATCAGAAAAACTATGTTATAGTAGGGTACCTTCAAACATCTCAAGTGATAAAATCATTAGTCCAAATGTGCCTTGCCTATTATACTAAAAATTATTATTACTGGGTAATAATAGAATTAACATTTGGATTTTTATTTAGTATAGTACTTAACAAAAAGATAGATCAAACATATCCTTGGTTATCAACAAATATAAAAAAAGGAAAACAATTATTTAAAAAGTATCCTGACATAATAAAATATACAAAACAACTTTTTGTACATAAGATTGCAGAGTTTGTACTAACACAAACTTCACCTTTTTTAGTCTTTACATTTTCTTCATTGAGATCAGTTGCGTTTTTTTCAAATTATACCTTAATTACAGATAAAATAAGCGGATTAATTAATAATATTCTTGGGAGTACAGGAGCAGGTGTTGGTAATCTTGTAGCAGAAGGCGATGAAAAAAAAATAAAAAAAGTTTTTTGGGAGCTAACATCCATTCGATATTTTGTAGCCGGAATATTTCTTTTTTCTTTATATAATTTAATTGAACCTTTTATTTCTATATGGTTAGGCAGTAATTATATTATGAACAAGCCAATACTGATATTAATTCTTGCAAACTCGTTTATAATGCAAACCCGAGGCACTATTGACCAATATCTTTATGGATATGGATTATTTAGCGATGTATGGGCACCTTTTGCTGAAGCTGCGCTAAATTTAGGAATAGCTATATTATGCGGAAGTTTCTGGGGGATAGAAGGTGTTTTAATGGGGCCTTTGGTTAGTATGACACTTATTGTATGTATATGGAAACCTTACTTTTTATATAACAAAGGATTTAAAACATCAATATGGAGCTATTGGCTCACACTTTTTAAATACTTTCTAATATTAACATCTGCATGGATTTTATCAAACATCATCCTTAAATCAATAATAACTATTAATCCGGCTAACTCTTATAAATCATGGATATTGTATGCACTGATAACAACATCTATATATTCTATTATTAGCTTCATATTAATGTATATGTTTACTCAGGGAATTAGAGACTTTATTTATCGCATTATTAATAAAATAAGAAGATGAATCCAATATTAAGCATAATAGTACCCGTATATAAAGTAGAAGAATATATACACAAATGCATTTCAAGCATTTTAAATCAGACATTTACCGATTTTGAACTAATCCTAATTAACGATGGTTCGCCGGATAATTGTGGAGTTATTTGCGATGATTATGCAAAAAAAGATGAGAGAATTATTGTCATTCATCAAAAAAATCAAGGTTTAAGTGCTGCAAGGAATGCCGGGCTTGATATTGCTAAAGGAGATTATATCACATTTGTTGACTCTGATGATAGTATATCCCCAAATACATATTCAGATAATATGGAGATTTTATTAAAAGATAAAAGTATTGATGTTTTAGAATATCCATATGTAAAAGTACGAAAAAACTCAACTGAAACAATTACAGATCCTATTGATAATATATACGGAAGTTTTGAAATTTTCAAATATTGGGCTCTTATATCAAATAAAGGACCCAATGTGTGGAGTAAAATTTTTAAAAAGTATATTTTTCAAAACATAAGATTTCCATATGGAAAAATTTACGAAGATTTATTTATACTACCAGAAATATCTATTATAACATCACATGTATACTCGTCACATAAAGGAGAATATTCTTATTTAATTAGAGAAGAATCAATAAGTAATGGTGATTACCCTTTAAAAAGAGGACAACCACTAAAAAAACAATTAGATCATTACGACGCATGGTTAAAAGTAAATGAAATTATAAATCAACGGGAAATCTGTTGTTTTAAACTAATAAATAATTATTATCGTATCATTTCAGCTTTTATATTTACTGAAATAGATTACCCAAACTACGATTACACAGAATACGAGTATCGACTTAGGCATTTCAAGTTTAAATTTAGACAAATATTGAGTTCCAAATTAAACCTAAAACAAAAGATAAAGTTATTATTAATAAAAATAATTGGATTAAAAGGTATTATTATCATTACTAAAATAAAAATAAAGTATTTTACTTCATAAGTATATATATTATTAGTAAGATATCAACATTGTATTCTATTTAAATCTAAAAATGAGCAATAAAAACAAACAAATAAGCATAATCATCCCTGTATTTAATGTGGAAAAATATTTAGAAAGATGCATAGATAGTATTCTATCACAGACTTTCTCCGATTTTGAAATTATATTAATCAACGATGGGAGTAAAGACAAATCGGGTGATATTTGTGACAAATATGCAAAAATAGACTATAGAATACGTGTATATCATAAAAAAAACGAAGGAGTAAGCTCTGCAAGAAATCTCGGATTATCCAAAGCAAACGGCGAATGGATTACTTTTGTTGATTCGGATGATTGGATAGAACAAAAATGCTTAGAAGTCATTATTAAGTACGCCAAAGAAAATGCATTAGATTGTATTCAATTCTCATATAAAAGAATTAATGATAAAGGAGAAATATTTGAAACTAATACAGCTCAAACGACTATTTTAAGATTTGATGAATATATAAAAAGTAATTCATTCACAATATGTGCTGGAGGAACAATGTTTAAGAAAAAAATAGCTATTGAAAATAACATTCAATTTATAAAAGGTCTAAAATTAGCAGAAGATCAGATATTTATGCTAACAATAATAGCCTCATGTAAAAGACTACAGCGTATCCCTGACATGTTTTATTGTTACTATTTAAACGAAAATTCGGCAACTCAAAAATCACAATTCGTAGATATTTGCGAATCTATAACTGCTTTAGATACATTTAGCTATAGAGAGAAATTCCAATCATATATTGACACGATGATTCTTAAACTGGTGTTTGTATCATTAAAGCAAGACGATTGTAAAATAAGGACTCTTTATAGAACATTAAAAAAAACAAAAGTTAATCCTCAAGAAATTAAAACTGAATATAAGAGATATTGGTTATTAAAAAAAATGTGGAAGCATTACTTATTTGTTGCACTTTTATTAATAAGGCTTCATGATGCAACAAAATCAAAAAATCATCTATAAATTAAATAGTAATTTTTTAGCATATATATCTTTATCAAAAAGCCTGGAACACTCTTTAG
>Ga0316605_10002290_pt1 | contig 10907 bp, 12 predicted proteins | sample OWC_soil_day20_n_FD_207666 | JGI IMG/M metagenome (GOLD analysis project Ga0316605, IMG submission 207666) | Wetland soil microbial communities from Old Woman Creek delta, Ohio, United States - OWC_soil_day20_noCT | ecosystem: Environmental > Terrestrial > Soil > Wetlands | place: USA: Ohio... | reverse complement strand
GCGCTGCTGCGGCGTGATCGGCCCGATCTGGCTGCCCGGCGGCAGCACGTAGACGCGCTGCGTCACGCTGGGCCGGCCCTTCTCGTCGAGGAAGCTGACCAGCGCCTCGCCCACCGCCAGCTCGGTGATGGCGGTCTCGATGTCCAGCCCGGGGTTGGCGCGCATGGTGCTGGCCGCCGCCTTGACGGCCTTCTGGTCGCGCGGCGTGAAGGCGCGCAGCGCATGCTGCACGCGGTTGCCCAGCTGGGCCAGCACGGTGTCGGGGATGTCCAGCGGGTTCTGCGTCACGAAGTACACGCCCACGCCCTTGCTGCGCACCAGCCGCACCACCAGCTCGATGCGCTCGACCAGCGCCGCCGGCGCGTCCTTGAACAGCAGGTGCGCCTCGTCGAAGAAGAACACCAGCTTGGGCTTGTCCAGGTCGCCGACCTCGGGCAGCTGCTCGAACAGCTCGCTCAGCATCCACAGCAGGAAGGTGGCATACAGCCGGGGTGAGTTCATCAGCTGGTCGGCCGCCAGGATGTTGACCACGCCCCGGCCGTCGGCCGTCTGCATGAAGTCGGCGATGTCCAGCATCGGCTCGCCGAAAAAGCGGTCGCCGCCCTGTTCGCCGATCTGCAGCAGCCCGCGCTGGATGGCGCCGATACTGGCCGCGCTGACGTTGCCGTACTCGGTCTTGTACTGCGCGGCGTTGTCGCCCACGTGCTGCAGCATCGCGCGCAGGTCCTTCAGGTCCAGCAGCAGCAGGCCGTTGTCGTCGGCGATCTTGAACACCATGTTCAGCACGCCGGCCTGCGTCTCGTTCAGCGCCAGCATGCGCGCCAGCAGCAGCGGGCCCATGTCGGAGATGGTGGCGCGCACCGGGTGGCCCTGCGCCTTCTTGTCGTCGGCGAACACGTCCCACAGCGTGCAGGGGCAGTCCACGGCCTCGGGCGGGGTGATGCCGCGCTCCTTCAGCACCGCCGCCATCTTGGCCGGAATGCTGCCGCGCTGGCTGATGCCGGTGAGGTCGCCCTTGACGTCGGCCATGAACACCGGCACCCCGAGCTTGCTGAAGTTCTCGGCCAGGGTCTGCAGCGTGATCGTCTTGCCGGTGCCGGTGGCCCCTGTGATCAGCCCGTGGCGGTTGGCCAGCGCGGGCAGCAGGTGGCATTCGGTGTCGCCGTGGCGGGCGACGAGGATCGGGTCGGCCATCGACAAAGCTCCTCAAGGATGGGCCGAAGGTGGCCAAAAGTAGAATGCCAGTCTATCCAACAAGGAGCACGCACTGCATGGCCGGACATTCCAAATGGGCCAACATCCAGCACCGCAAGGGCCGCCAGGACGAAAAGCGCGGCAAGATCTGGACGCGCGTGATCCGTGAAATCACCGTGGCCGCGCGCCAAGGGGGTGGCGACCTGAGCGCCAACCCACGCCTGCGCCTGGCGGTGGACAAGGCCAAGGCAGCCAACATGCCGGCCGACCGCATCAAGTACAACATCGACAAGGCCTCCGGCACGCTGGAAGGCCTGAGCTACGAGGAGATTCGCTACGAGGGCTACGGCATCGGCGGCGCGGCGATCATCGTCGACTGCATGACCGACAACCGTGTGCGCACCGTGGCCGAGGTGCGCCATGCCTTCAGCAAGTACGGCGGCAACATGGGTACGGAAGGCTCGGTGGCCTTCCAGTTCCGGCACTGCGGGCAGTTGATCTTCGCCCCCGGCACCGACGAGGACAAGGTCATGGAAGTGGCGCTGGAGGCCGGCGCGGACGACGTGATCGCCGACGACGATGGCGCCATTGAGGTGCTGTGCGGTGTGTCCGACTTCGAGGCGGTGAAGTCCGCGCTGGAAGGCGCCGGACTGAAACCCGAGGTGGCCGGGGTGACGATGCGGCCTGAGAACGAGATCGAGCTGCACGGCGAAGACGCCGTGCGCATGCGCAAGCTGCTCGACGTGCTGGAAGACCTGGACGACACCCAGGAGGTCTTCCACAACGCGGTGATCGACGAGTGATCCGCCGATGAAGGTTCTGGTCATCGGCGGTGGCGGGCGCGAGCATGCGCTGGCCTGGAAGATCGCGCAGTCGCCGCGCGTGCAGAAGGTGTTCGTGGCGCCGGGCAACGGCGGCACCGTGCGCGACCCGGCTCTGGACAACGTCGACATCACCGACCTGCGCGCTCTGGCCAACTTTGCGCAGGCCGAGAAGATCGGCCTGACCGTGGTCGGCCCCGAGGCGCCGCTGGCCGCCGGCGTGGTCGACCTGTTCCGCGAGCGTGGCCTGCGCATCTTCGGCCCCACCCGCGCCGCGGCGCAGTTGGAAAGCTCCAAGGCCTTCGCCAAGGACTTCATGCGCCGGCACCGCATTCCGACGGCCGACTACGCCAGCTTCGACGACGCGGCCGAGGCCCATGCGTTCGTGCAGCAGCAGGGCGCACCGATCGTCATCAAGGCCGACGGCCTGGCCGCCGGCAAGGGCGTGGTGGTCGCCACCACGCTGGAGCAGGCGCACGAGGCCATCGAGGGGATGCTGGTCGACAACAGGCTCGGCGTGTCCCACAACGCCGGCGGTGCGCGCGTGGTGATCGAGCAGTTCCTCGAGGGCGAGGAAGCCAGCTTCATCGTCCTGTGCGACGGCAAGAATGTGCTGCCGCTGGCCACCAGCCAGGACCACAAGCGCCTGCTCGACGGCGACGCCGGGCCCAACACCGGCGGCATGGGCGCGTACTCGCCGGCGCCGGTCGTCACGCCGAATGTGCATGCGCGGGCGATGCACGAGATCATCCTGCCCACGGTGGCCGGCATGGCCAAGGACGGCATGCCCTTCACCGGTTTCCTGTATGCCGGGCTGATGATCGACGCGCAGGGCCACCCGCGCACCGTGGAGTTCAACGCCCGGCTCGGCGACCCCGAGACGCAGCCGATCCTGATGCGCCTGAAGAGCGACCTGCTCGAGGTGCTGCTGCACGCCACCGACGGCACGCTCGACCAGGTGGAGCTGCAGTGGGACCGCCGAGTCGCGCTCGGCGTGGTGGTGGCCGCCGCCGGCTACCCGATGGCTCCGCGCAAGGGCGACGTCATCACCGGCCTGCCGCCACCGGCCGAGGACCTGATGGTCTTTCATGCCGGCACGGCCGAGCAAGGCGGCCAGCTGCTCACCAGCGGCGGGCGGGTGCTGTGCGTCACCGCGCTGGGCGAGAAGGTCAAGACCGCGCAGCAGCGTGCCTACGAGGCGCTGGCCGGCATCCATATCGATGGTGCGCTGCACCGCACCGACATCGGCCATCGCGCCATCAAGAAGTGACGGGAGACCCCTCCTTGACAGAACCCTTCAACAGCGCGCCCGTGCGCGACTACCTGCTCGGCCTGCAGCAGCGCATCGTCGGCGCCTTCGAGACCGAGGACGGCAAGCCCTTCATCAGCGACGGCTGGACGCGCCCGCCAGGCGGCGCACTGGAAGGCGACGGCCTGTCGCGGCTGGTCGAGCAGGGCCACGTGTTCGAACGCGCCGGCTGCAATTTCAGCCACGTCAAGGGCCGCACGCTGCCGCCTTCGGCCACCCAGCACCGGCCCGAGTTGGCCGGCGCGCCCTTCGAGGCGCTGGGCGTGTCGCTGGTCATGCACCCGCGCAACCCGCATGTGCCCACGGTGCACATGAACGTGCGCATGTTCGCCGCGCTGCCGGCGGGGCAAGCGCCGGTCAGCTGGTTCGGCGGCGGCATGGACCTGACGCCGTACTACGGGATCGAGGAAGACGCGGTGCACTTCCACCGCTGCTGCCATGACGCGCTCGCGCCCTTCGGCGACGACAAGTACCCGCGCTTCAAGCAGTGGTGCGACGAGTACTTCTTCCTCAAGCACCGCAACGAGGCGCGTGGCGTCGGCGGCGTGTTCTTCGACGACTTTGCCGAACTGGGTTTCGAGCGCAGCTTCGCGATGATGCGCGCCGTGGGCGACGCATTCGTGCCGGCCTACCTGCCGATCGTCCAGCGCCGCCGTGCCACGCCGCATGGCGAGCGCGAGCGCGAGTTCCAGCTCTACCGCCGCGGGCGCTACGTCGAATTCAACCTGGTCTTCGATCGCGGCACCCACTTCGGGCTGCAGAGCGGCGGGCGCACCGAAAGCATCCTGATGTCGATGCCGCCGCTGGTGACCTGGCGCTACGACTGGGCGCCCGAGCCGGGCTCGCCGGAGGCGCGGCTGTACCGCGACTTCCTGCCCGCACGCGATTGGCTGGCTTGACCAAGCGCATCGGGCTGTTCGGCGGCAGCTTCGACCCGGTGCATCTGGCGCACCTGGCGCTGGCGCGCCAGGCGCTGGATCAGCTGCAGCTCGACGAACTGCGCTGGGTGCCGGTGGGCCATGCCTGGCAGAAGAGCCGTGCGATGACACCGGCCGCGCAGCGCGACGCCATGCTGCGCCTGGCCATCGAGGGTGAGCCGCGTTTCGTGCTCGAACGCTGCGAGCTGCAGCGTGCCGGGCCGAGCTACACGCTGGACACGCTGCGCGAGCTGCAGGCCGCCACGCATGGTGCGAAGTGGTACCTGCTGATCGGCCAGGACCAGTACCGCAACCTGCACACCTGGCACGGTGTCGACGAGTTGTTGCAGCGCGTCACGCTGGCCGTGGCGCTGAGGCCGGGTGAGCCGGCCGAGGCCGACGCGCGCGTGCGTGCTGCGCCGATGGTGGCGCTGGCCATGCCGCCGATGGACATCTCCGCCACCGAAATCCGCCGTCGTGCGGCTGCCGGCAGGGACATCTCCGCATTGGTGCCGAGCGCGGTGGCGCAATATATTTATCAACAGGGCCTCTATCGGGGCATTGCCGGGAGCTGAATGGACATCCGCAAACTGCAGCGCGCCATCGTCGATGGGCTGGAAGACGTCAAGGCCCAACACATCGCGGTGTTCAACACCGAGAACCTGTCACCGCTGTTCGAGCGGGTGGTCATCGCCACCGGCGCGAGCAACCGGCAGACCAAGGCCCTGGCGGCCAGCGTGCGCGATGCCGTGCGCAGCCGCGGCATGCAGGTGATGCGCACCGAGGGCGAGGAAAACGGCGAGTGGATCATCGTCGACTGCGGCGCCGCGGTGGTGCACATCATGCAGCCCGCCATCCGCGAGTACTACCACCTCGAGGAGATCTGGGGCGGCAAGCCGGTGAAGATGAAGCTGGGCGACACGCAAGGCACGCGGCTGGTCAAGGCCTCCGAGGAACCGCCGCATGCCGCCGAGGCGGCGGTCTCGGCGCGCTACCTGGCGCCGGCAAAGAAGGCTTCTACAAAGAAGGCGCCGGCAAGGAGGCGCGCCGTCAAGGCGCCCGAAGCCGCGCCAGTCGGCAAGGTGCGCAAGGTGGTGGTGGGCAAGCCGGCCGCGCGCAAGAGCCCGCCGCGCAAGGCAGCTGCGCCCAAGCGCCGCGCATGAAGCTGCTGGTGTTGGCCGTCGGCCAGCGCCAGCCCGCCTGGGCCGATGCCGCCTGGGCCGAATTTGCCAAGCGTTTCCCACCCGAGATGCGGCTGGAACTGAAGGCGCTGAAGGCCGAGCCGCGCAGCGGCCGCACGGGCGTGCAGTGCATGGCCGCCGAGGCGCAGCGCCTCGACGCGGCGTGTCCGAAGGGCGCCCGGCGCGTCGTGCTCGACGAACGCGGCTCGGCCGCGAGCACGCAGCAACTGGCGGACCGGTTGCGCAGCTGGCGCGACGAGGGCCGAGACGTGGCCCTGCTGATCGGTGGCCCCGACGGGCTGCATACCTCGCTGAAGACCGGCGCCGACGAGACGCTGCGCCTGTCGGACCTGACGCTGCCGCATGCCTTCGTGCGCGTGCTGCTGGCCGAGGCGCTGTACCGCGCCTGGACGCTGCTGCAGGGCCACCCCTACCACCGCGAATGAGTTCGCCGCCCTTTGTCTGGCTGGCGTCGCAGAGCCCGCGCCGCGCGCAGTTGCTGCAGCAGATCGGCGTGAGGCACCAGCTGCTGCTGCCCGACCCGGCCGAGGATGTCGAGGCGCTGGAAGCCGAGCGCCCGGGCGAACTGCCCGCCGCCTATGTGCAGCGCGTCACCCGCGCCAAGCTGCAGGCCGCGGTGGCGCGGCTGCAGCGCCGCGGGGACGCGCCGGCGCCGATCCTCTGTGCCGATACCACGGTGGCGCTGGGGCCGCGCATCCTGGGCAAGCCGGCCGACGCGGCCGAAGCGGGCGCCATGCTGCGCTCGCTTTCCGGCCGCACGCACCGCGTGCTGACGGCCGTGGCCGTGCACGATGGCCGGCGCACGCAGGCGGCGCTGAACGTGTCGCACGTGCGCTTCGGCGCCATGCCGGCGTCGGCCATCGACGCCTACGTCGCCGGCGGCGAGCCCTTCGGCAAGGCCGGCGCCTATGCCATCCAGGGCGCCATCGCGGCCTGGATCGAGCACATCGACGGCAGCCACAGCGGCATCATGGGCCTGCCGCTGTACGAGACCGCCGCGCTGCTGCGCCGTTGTGGCCTGGCGCTGCCCTAGACTCGGCGCCATGGCCAGCCAGGACATCCTCATCAACTGGGCCCCGCAGGAAACGCGCGTGGCCATCGTCGAGAACGGCGCGGTGCAGGAGCTGCACATCGAGCGCACGCTCGAGCGCGGCCTGGTCGGCAACGTCTACCTGGGCAAGGTGGCGCGCGTGCTGCCGGGCATGCAGAGCGCCTTCATCGACATCGGGCTGGACCGCGCCGCCTTCCTGCACGTGGCCGACCTGAACCCGCCCGCCAACGGCAGCGGCGCGCGCGGCGAGGCGGCGGCCACGCCGATCGAGCGGCAGATCTTCGAAGGCCAGTCGCTGACCGTGCAGGTCATCAAGGATCCGATCGGCAGCAAGGGCGCGCGGCTGTCGGCGCAGGTGTCGATCGCCGGGCGCATGCTGGTCTTCCTGCCGCACGACAAGCACATCGGCATTTCGCAGAAGATCGGCTCGGCCGAACTGCGCGAGCAGCTGCGCGCGCGCATGCAGGCGCTGGTGGCCGATCAGCCGGGCGGCTTCATCCTGCGCACCAATGCCGAGGAAGCCAGCGACGCCGAGCTGGCCGACGACATCGCCTACCTGCGCAAGACCTGGGGCCTGATCCGCGAGCGTGCGCAGGGCAACCCGCCGGGCACGCTGCTGCACCAGGACCTGAGCCTGGCCGAACGCGTGCTGCGCGACCTGAGCAACGATGCCACGCAGACCATCCGCATCGACTCGGGCCTGCAGTACGACAAGCTCAAGCAGTTCGGCGAGACCTACATGCCGCGCAGCGCCGCCAAGCTGGAGCTGTACCGCGGCGAACGGCCGATCTTCGACCTGTTCGGCATCGAGGACGAGATCGTGCGTGCGCTGGCGCGCAAGGTGGAGCTGAAGAGCGGCGGCACGCTGGTCATCGACCAGACCGAGGCCATGACCACGGTGGACGTCAACACCGGCGGCTTCGTGGGCGCACGCAACTTCGAGGACACGGTGTTCAAGACCAACCTCGAGGCGGCCGGCGCCATCGCGCGGCAGCTGCGGCTGCGCAATCTGGGCGGCATGGTCATCGTCGACTTCATCGACATGACGCGCGAGGACCATCAGCAAGCGGTGCTGGCCGAGTTCCGCAAGCAGCTGGCGCGCGACCGCACGCGCACCACGGTCAGCGGCTTCTCGCAGTTGGGGCTGGTGGAGCTGACGCGCAAGCGCACGCGCGAGAGCCTGGCGCACATGCTGTGCGAGCCCTGCCCCACCTGCGAGGGCCGCGGCCAGGTGAAGACCGCGCGCACCGTGTGCTACGACATCCTGCGAGAGATCCTGCGCGAGGCTCGACAGTTCAACCCGAAGGAGTTCCGCATCGTCGCCAGCGCGGCGGTGGTGGAGATGCTGCTCGACGAGGAGAGCGTTCACCTGGCGGGCCTGAGCGAATTCATCGGCAAGCCGATCTCGCTGAGCACCGAGCCGTCGATGAATCCGGAGCAGTACGACATCGTGCTGATGTAGTGGGCGGCCGGACGGTGGCGCGCCTGCAGGCGTTACCTTTGACTCCGGTCAATCGGCGGAATCTCCAGTCGTCGCACGATGCGCACACCCCACCCGAAGGAGATGGCGATGAAGATCCTGCTGCCCGTCGACGGAAGCAAGTACACGCGACGCATGCTCAGCTACGTAGCCGCACACGACGAACTGCTGGGCAGCGGACACGAGTACTTGCTGTTCACCGTGGTGCCGAGGCTGTCCAGCCGCGCGGCCGAGTTCTTCGACCGGCGCACGCTCGACGCCTACTACCAGGACGAAGCCGAAAGGGTCCTGCGGGCGCCGCGCGCGTTTGCCGAGAAGCAGGGCTGGACGATGCGCAGTGCGCATGCCTCCGGTCATGCCCCCGAAGAGATCGCCATCTATGCCAAGGCGCAGAAGCCCGGGCTGATCGTCATGGGCACGCACGGCCATTCGGCGCTGGCCAATGCCGTGCTCGGCTCGGTCGCGCAGGGGGTGCTGGCGCGCTGCCGCGTGCCGTTGCTGCTGGTCCACTGAATTGGCGGGCGGCGGGCCTAAACTTGGTGCTCCACGCCATCAAGCACCAAGGAGACCGCCATGCACATCGCCTCGCTCAAGGAAGTCGTCAGCGCCGAAGAATGGCAGTTGCGCTGCGACCTCGCCGCCTGCTACCGGCTGGTGGCGGCCTACGGCTGGAGCGACCTGGTGTTCACCCACATCAGCGCGCGCATCCCGGGGCCCGAGCATCACTTCCTGATCAACCCCTATGGGCTGATGTTCGACGAGATCACCGCCTCGTCGCTGGTCAAGGTCGACCAGCACTGCAACAAGCTGCACGACACGCCCTTTCCTGTGAACCCGGCCGGGTTCGTGATCCACAGCGCGATCCATGCGGTGCGCGACGACGCCGGTTGCGTGCTGCACACGCATTCGCGCGCCGGCGTCGCAGTCAGTGCGCAGAAGTGCGGCGTGCTGCCGATCAGCCAGCAGAGCACCTTCGTGTTGACGTCGCTGGCTCACCACGACTACGAAGGCGTGGCGATCCGCGACGACGAGAAGAAGCGGCTGCAGGCTGACCTGGGCGAGGCCAAGTTCCTGATGCTGCGCAACCACGGCCTGCTGACCGTGGGGCGCAGCATCGCCGATGCGTTCCTGAACATGTATACGTTCGAGAACACCTGCCGCATCCAGATCGACGCGCAGGCCGGCGGTGAGCTGGTGCATGTCAACCCGGCCATTCTTCAGGGCTTGACGCAGGTGATGAAGACCGTCACCGTCGGTCAGGGCGCGGACTTGGCCTGGCCGGCGCTGCTGCGCAAGTGTGACCGCATGGACCCGAGCTACAAGACCTGAGGCGCGGCGCCGGCGCCGGTCTTCTTCGGCTTGCGGCGCGCAGCCGACGTTGGCGGCAGCTAGTTATGCCGGAGTGCCGAGTCGGCTGCGGTAGCGCGCTGCCGTCACCCGCGTTCTCCGGCCCACGCTCGCGGGCGAGCGACTTCTGTTCGGCGCCCTCACCTCTTTGCCACCGACCAGGCTGGCCACGCGCCAGCGCAACGCGAATGGGGCTAAGCGCCCGCGGATGGCCGCCAGCGCACTACAAGCGGCGCTCGCTGTGTGCCGCAACGAATACCTCGACTCGCGCAGGAAGTGGAAGACAGATGGCCGCTGCGCGCCGCGTGCCGTCGTTTCCTCATCGGCGCTCGACCGCTCGCGGCCGAGGCCCTATTTCTTCTCGCGTGGCACCCGGCCCATCAGGTGGAACTGTTCGTTGGGTCGCATACCGGCCAGGTTGGCCATGCGGTTGCTCAGGCCGAAGAAGGCGGTGATGGCGCCGATGTCCCAGATGTCCTCGTCGTCGAAGCCGTGCATGCGCAGCGCGGTGAAGTCGGCTTCCTCGACCGCGCCCGAGGCCGTGCAGACCTTCATCGCGAAGTCCAGCATCGCGCGCTGCCGCGGCGTGATGTCGGCCTTGCGGTAGTTGGTGGCCAGCTGGTCGGCGATCAACGGATTCTTCTCATACACGCGCAGAATCGCGCCGTGCGCCACCACGCAGTACAGGCACTGGTTGGCTGCCGAGGTGGCGACGATGATCATCTCGCGCTCGCCCTTGCTCAGCCCGCCGCCGTCCTTCAGCAGCAGCGCATCGTGGTAGGCCATAAAGGCGCGCCACTCGGCCGGGCGGTGCGCCAGCACCAGGAAGACATTGGGCACGAAGCCGGCCTTGTCCTGCACTTCGAGGATGCGCATGCGCAGGTCCTCGGGCAGGTCGGCCAGTTCGGGCACGGGATAGCGGGAGATGGGGGGAATGTGCTGGTTCATGGCGTGACCTCGTCGACGAACGGGATTGAAAACTGGTGCCAGCCCCGCCGCGAGTCGAAGTTACAGGTCTCCTCGACAAGGATCTCGACGCGCCCGGCGGCATCGGTGACCTGCCAATGCTGGGCTCGGCCGTCAGCAGCCAGTGTGACACGGTACCTCGTGCGCCCGGGCTCGCGTCCGAGCGCCGCCATCGGGTTGGCGCCTAAGGCAGGGCACGAGCCGTTGTCGACGAGTTCGGCGGTCAGGCCTGCCGAGCATCCATCGAGGTGGCCCAGCCGGTCAGAGGCAGCCAACACATTCGCAGTCGATCTGCGACGAGTACGAAGCTGATGAAGCCCAGGACCATGAGGTCGAGCTGGCCGGCTGCCGTGTCGCTGCCATGGACGACCACCGGATTGGTACCGGGTCTCAACAGGGTGTCTTCGAAATCGGCAGCAGGCCATGAGGACGCCCGCGCACTACCGGCTAATCTCTGATTAAGGTTCTGTGACGAAGATGGCTCGCTATGCCCGCTTCGCGCAACCCGTTGACCCTGGCCGTGCTCGTCGGTCTGTGGCTCGCCAGCGTGGGCAATTGGCCGCTGGGGCGTGCCTTGACCGAGCCGTCCGACCTGTCATCGATGCGCGACCGGCCGCCGA
>Ga0316605_10002289_pt1 | contig 10907 bp, 10 predicted proteins | sample OWC_soil_day20_n_FD_207666 | JGI IMG/M metagenome (GOLD analysis project Ga0316605, IMG submission 207666) | Wetland soil microbial communities from Old Woman Creek delta, Ohio, United States - OWC_soil_day20_noCT | ecosystem: Environmental > Terrestrial > Soil > Wetlands | place: USA: Ohio... | reverse complement strand
TGCAGCTGCTCATCGTATGGTGCGATCTTGTTGGCCAGCCAGGCCACGCCGTTGCCCGGGTGGTTCAGCACCGCAGCGGCCAGGCCGGTCTCCTCGATCACGCCGTTCTTGAACAGCATCGCGCCCACCCAGCGCAGGTCGACGTCGTTCGGCCGCACCGGCCGGCCGCCGAGCACGATGCCGGCATTGGCGGCAAAGTCGCTGATGGTGTCGAACACCTTGCGCGGCGCCTTGGTCTCGCGGTCGAACTGCTCGATGCGCGCGTCGATGATCTCGATCGCCGGGCTGACGTAGTCGGTAGCCGAGAGCACATCGAACAGCGTCACGCCCGGGCCTTTGAGCGGCTTGCCCAGGATGAAGGCGAGCTCGACCTCGATGCGCGGTGCAATGAAGCGGCTCACCGGGATGTCACCGCCGTTGGTGAAGAACATGTCGTCCATCAGCGGTGCGAAGTCGGGCTCGTCGATCTGGCTGGACTGCTGCATCGCGCGTGAGGTCAGGCCGATCTTGCGGCCCTTGATCACCCGCCCGTCGGCCAGCTCCAGTGCCACCCAGGCGCGCTGGATGGCATAGCCGTCCTCGATGCTCATGCCGGGATACCGCTTCGAGAAGTGGCGCAGCGGCATGCGCGACTTGCGTGCGTCGTAGAGCTCGTGCGCCAGCGCGGCAATGGTCTGCGGGTCGAGGCTGCTGCTCATTTCTTCGCGAACAGTGGATGCAGGTTGCCGAGCTTGGCGTCGAAGACCTCGTGGCCTTCGTCGATCTGCAGCGTCAGGCCCACCGGCCGGGCGGCGAGCAGCGGCGCGAGTTCCTCACGCACCACGGCCGACAGCGCCTCGCCGATGGACTGGTGCACCGCGGCGCTGCGGCCCCGCGCCATGCGCACGTTGAAGTAGATGAAGCCATGGTCGCCGCTGCCGTCGGCCACCGCGTAGTGTGCGGCCGGATAGGCCAGCACGCGCGTGCCGCCGGTGGGGAAGACCTGCGCGCCCTGCTCGTCGCGCACCGACAGCATCGCGTCGGCCAACTTGCGGCACAAGCGCGACAGGTCGGCCTGCGCCTCGAGTTGCGGGGTGTAGAGCATCACCAGGTGGGGCATGTCAGTACCGCCCGGCCGTTCCAAAGGTACTGAGCGCCCCCTCGGGGGGCAGCGAACGAAGTGAGCGTGGGGGCTTCATGATCAGAGTCTCGTCGAGATGTGGGTGTAGCCCTCGGCCGTCGAGGCTACAGGCCTGGGAATGGCGCGGCCGTCCTGAGGCGTCACCGGCAGCAGCACGTTGATCTGCCCGGTGCCGCTGGCGCCGAAGTAGGGCGTGACCACTTCGGCCGGCGCATCGTAGTCGCTCCAGCCCAGCGCGCCGAGCAGCATCGCGGTGTCGTGCATGAAGCCTTCGCCGTGGCCCTTGGCGGCGTACTCGGGCAGCATCTCGCAGAAGGCTTTCCATTCGCCCGCCTGCCACATGCGGATGACCTCGTGGTCCAGGTGCTCCAGGAAGGGACTCCAGATCCGAAAGGCGAACTCCGGCGCCAGGCCGTTCTGCGCAAAGCGGTGGGAAAGCGACCCGCTGGCGAAGAAGGCCACCGTCCCGTCGTAATGCGCCTCCACCGCCTGGCGGAAGGCCCAGCCCAGGCGCGCGCTGTCGTTCAGGTAGTGCGCCATGCACAGCGCCGACACCGACACCACCTTGAAGTGCTGATCGGTGTTCATGTAGCGCATCGGCACCAGCGTGCCGTACTCCGGGCCAAGCGTGGTGCGGTCGTGGGCGAGCGTCTCGACGCCCATGTCGTTTGCCGCCTGTGCCAGCAGCTGGCCGAGCGCCGGGTTGCCAGGGAACTCGTAGCCCAGGTTGCTGATGAAGTGCGGCAACTCGTTGCTGGTGTACAGCCCCTTGAAGTGCGGCGCGCAGTTCAGGTGGTAGTTGGCGTTGACCAGCCAATGCGTGTCGAAGACGACGATGGTGTCCACGCCCAGTTCGCGACAGCGTCGGCCGATCTCGACATGGCCGTCGATCGCATCCTGCCGCGTGCCCTGGCGCGGGCCGGGCAGTTCGCTCAGGTACATCGACGGCACGTGGGTGATCTTCGCGGCCAGTGCCAGCTTGCCCATGCTCAGACTCCCCAGTGTGGAATGTGGTGCGAACCCAAGGACACCGCCACGTTCTTCGGCTCGAGGAAGACCTCGTAGCTCCAGGTTCCGCCCTCGCGCCCCGTGCCGCTGGCCTTGGTGCCGCCGAAGGGCTGGCGCAGGTCGCGCACGTTCTGGCTGTTGACGAAGCACATGCCGGCCTCGATGGCTGCGGCCACGCGGTGCGCGCGGCCGATGTCCTGGCTCCAGACGTAGCTCGACAGGCCGTAGGGGATGTCGTTGGCTTGCACAACGGCATCGGCCTCGTCGTCGAAGGGGATCAGGCAGGCGACGGGGCCGAAGATCTCCTCCTGCGCGATGCGCATCGAGTTCTTCACGTCGGCGAAGACCGTCGGCCGCACGAAGTTGCCCTGGCGGAAAGCGCCGGGCAGCTCGGGCGCGTCCAGCCCGCCGGTCAGCAGCGTCGCGCCTTCCTTGGGGCCGAGTTCGATGTAGCTGCGTACCTTGGCCAGGTGCTGCGGGCTGATCATCGGGCCGACGATCGTCTTCTCGTCCATCGGGTCGCCGACCGCGATGCGCTTGGCGCGCTCGGCGAAGCGCTCGACGAAGCGCGGGTAGATCGACTTTTGCACCAGGATGCGGCTGCCGGCGGTGCAGCGCTCGCCGTTGTTGCTGAAGATCATGAACAGCGCGGCGTCGAGCGCGCGCTCGAAGTCCGCGTCGTCGAAGACCACGAAAGGGCTCTTGCCGCCCAGTTCCATGCTGAACTTCTTCAGCCCCGCGCTCTTCACGATGCGTTGGCCGGTGGCGGTGGAGCCGGTGAAGGAGATCGCACGCACGTCGGGGTGTGCGCACAACGGCTCGCCGGCGTCTTTGCCGGTGCCGTGCACGATGTTGAGCACGCCCTTGGGCAGCCCGGCCTCGGTGGCCAGTTCGCCGAAGCGCGATATCGACAGCGGCGACAGCTCGCTCATCTTCAGCACCGCGGTGTTGCCGAAGGCCAGGCAGGGCGCGATCTTCCAGGTGCCGGTCATGAAGGGCACGTTCCACGGGCTGATCAGCGCACACACGCCCACCGGATGGAACAGCGTGTAGTTCAGGTGCGTCGGTGTCGGGTAGGTGTGGCCATCGACCCGCGTGCACATCTCGGCGAAGTAGTGGAAGTTGTCGGCCGCGCGCGGCACCAGCTGCTTGCCGGTCTGGCTGATGGTCTGGCCGGTGTCACCGGTCTCGATGGCCGAGATCTCGGCCACGTGCTTGGTGATCAGCTCGCCGAGTTTGTGCATCATCTTGGCGCGCTCGGCCGCGGGCGTGGCCGCCCACTTGGGGAACGCCGCCTTGGCCGCCGCCACCGCGGCATGCACCTCGGCCTCGCCGCCAGCGGCCACCTCGGCCAGCACCTGCTGGTTGGTCGGGTTGAGGGTCTCGAAGCAGTCGCGGCTTTCGACCGCGCGGCCGTCGATCAGGTGGGGGATGCGCATGGGCTCGGTCCTTGATTCAGCGTGCATCGGCGACGACGGTGTTGAGCAGCCGGCCGATGCCGTCGATCTCGCACACGACCTCGTCGCCGGGGTTGACGTTGACCACGCCTTCGGGCGTGCCGGTGAGGATGATGTCGCCCGGCAGCAGCGTCATGAAGCTGCTCAGGTATTCGATCAGTGCCGGGACATCGTCGATCAGGTCGCGCGTGTTGCCGTGCTGCTTCAACTCGCCGTTGACGAAGGTGCGCAACTCCAGCGCGTGCGGGTCGGGCACGTCGTCCGCGTCCACCAGCCACGGGCCCAGCACGGTACAGCCGTCGCGGTTCTTCACCCGCAGGTTCGGTCGGTACCAGTTCTCCAGGTAGTCGCGGATCGCGTAGTCGTTGGCGACGGTGTAGCCGGCCACATGAAGCATCGCGTCGACGCGTTTGACCTTCGTCGCGGCGCGGCCGATCACCACCGCCAACTCGCATTCATAGTGCATGAAGGTGGCATCGGCGGGCCGCGGCGTGACGCCGCGGTGGCCGAGCAGCGCGTTCGGCCCCTTCAGAAAGGCCAACGGCTCGTCCTTGGCACTCAGCGTCAATTCCTTGGCCAGTTCCCTCTTGTGGTCGGCATAGTTGATGCCGAGCGCAATGATCGCGCCGGGCTGCACCGGTGGCAGCCAGACCACCTGCTCCTCGGCCAGCACGGTGCCGTCGGTGAGAAGAAGCCCGCCGCCGCTGGCCACCGCCGAGCGCACGGCGCCACCCCAGGCAATGCGCGCGTGTTTCATGCCTCGCATTGCGCCACCAGCAGGTTTTCGAGCGCACCGATGCCGTCGATCTCGATGCGCACATGCTGCCCGGCGCGGGCGCGTGGCGCGCCGGCCGCCACGCCCAGCATCAGCAGGTCACCGACGGCCAGTGTCATGAAGGCGCTGATTTCGGCGATCAGTCGGGCCACCGGACGCTGCATGCCAGTCGTGGAGGTCTGCTGCACCAACAGGCCGTCGAGGTGCACGCGCACGGCCAGCGCATCGGGCTCGGCCACGTGCCGTGCGGCGACGACCCACGGGCCCACGGGCAGGAAACCGTCGCGGCACTTGAAGCGCAGCGACGGGCGGTAGAACGAGGCGTGGGGCACGCTGACATCGTTGCACACGGTGTAGCCGGCCACGCAGGCCAGCGCCTCGGCTTCGCCGACGCGGCAGGCCTCGCGGCCGATGACGATGCCCAGCGTGGCGCCTATCTCCAACTCGTCGACGCCGGCAGGCACGACGATCGCATCGCCGGGGCCGGCGAAGGTGTTGCGCGGCTTGATGTACAGCACCGGCGCCTTGGGCGGCGCCTTGTAGGGCGCGGCATGCACCGCGTCGCCCAACGCGGCCAGCGCCGCGCGGTGGTTGAGCAGTGCGCCATAGGCCGTGCCCACAGGGGGTGCGCGGAAGGCCGCGGCGCTGCCGCGTTGCCAGTGCGCCAGCGGCCGGTCTTCGGGCCAGGACTGGCTGGTCGGCCAGGCCAGCACCTCGCGCAGGTTGCCGAAGACCGCCGAATTTACTAACATGTATATGATTACAGCACCAGCCCTGCCGAGTGTCAACCACGGCCGCACCCATGCCTCATGCACCGAGCCGCCGCAACCTGCCGCTGCTGCTGCTGCGCTCGCGCGAGGGCGTGATGTCGCACTTCCGCGCCATCCTCAACCAGCATGGCCTGACCGAGCAGCAATGGCGCGTGCTGCGCGCGCTGCTCGATCAGTCCCCGCTGGAGCCGCGCCAGATCTGCGAGTCCTGCCAGCTGCTCAGCGCCAGCGCCACCGGCGTGCTGGCGCGCATGGAGGAGCTGGGGCTCGTCAGGCGCGAGCGCATGGCCGAGGACCAGCGCCGCGTGCGCGTGTCGATCACGCCGAAGAGCCGCGCGCTGGCCCGCAGGATGGCGCCGCGGATCGACGCCCAGTACCGCGAGTTGGAGCAGGCGCTCGGCCCCGAGCTGCTGGACCAGGTGTACGCCACACTCGATCAGCTGTTGCTGCGCCTGGCACAACGGCCCACCGCCGATGGCTGAGCGGGCTACTTGAAGATCTGGCGCAGCGCGTCGGGCAGGCCCTTCGGCAAGCCCTGAGCCGGCTGCGGTGGCGGTGGCGATGGCTTGACCGTGGGGACCGGCGCGGTGCCGGCACCGCCCATGGCGGTGCGGCAGACGTCGGCTTCGGGCGCGGCCTTCAGCAGCTGCTGGGCCAGCATCGACAGCCCTCCGGTGGCCCCGGCCCTGCCCAGCGAGGCGGCCAGGCCGACCATCCCTTGCGCGTCCAGTGCCAGCTTCGGGTCGAGCCACGGCCCCTTCAGCACCACCAGCTTGGCCAGGTCCACCGGGTTGAGCTTGACCCCACTCTTCGGCGATGGCCGGAAGGCCAGTGTCAGCGTCTCGTCGTCCAGGCGGATCTCGCCCTTGGCCGACACCGACAGCTGGTCGGTTTCCATCGCGATCGAGCGGTCCACTGCCGCGACGCCGTTCTTCAGCGGCAGGCGCAGCACGGCACATCGCACCCGCGAGGAGGTCGGCACCGTGGGCTGCAGGCTCACCGCCTGCAGCACCTTGGCCAGCACGGAGGTGCCTAGCGGCGACGCGCCGCCGCCGAGCGTGGTGTTGGCCAGCGACAGCATCAGCTCGCCATTGGCGCTGGCGGCCAGCGCGCGCGGCGTGCCGCCGGCCAGATTCAGGTCGGCGCGCAGCTGCACCTGCCCACCCTTGGCGAAGGCCGAATGTCCGGTTGCCTGCAGCAGTTCGTCCATCGACAGGTTGCTGCCCTGCGCCTGCAGCGCCACGCGCGGCGCTGAGCCGGCGGCCGAGGCCACGGTGACGCTGCCGCGCAGCGTGCCGCCGGCCAGGCCGAAGCTCACCGGGTCGGCCTTGAAGCGACCGGGCTGTGCATTGAACTGCGCCTTCAGGTTCGACAGTGGTGGCAGCCCCGGCATCAGCAGCCTGTCCACGTGCAGCGACAGCGTCGCCGGGCCTGCGGGCAGGGCCTCCAGGCCCAGCGGCGTGGTGCCGAACACGCGCCGGTCTTTCGCCGCTGGCGCAGCCGGGGCCGCGGCCCGAGGCGGCAGCCAGCGCGCCAGGTCGATCGACGGCGAGGCCAGTTGCGCATCGATCTGCCACGGGGTTCCGCCCAGGGCCTTGAGCTGGCCGCTGATCTGCTGCTGCGCCACCGACAGCTGCAGGCCGTCGATGCGCACCGACTGCGGCGCATAGTTCAGCTGCCCCGTCAGCTCGATCGGCAGCGGGATGCGGGCCGCATTCGGAAGCCAGGGCGACAAGGCCTCGACCCGCGTCAGCCGCGCACTGATGTCGGCCTCCAGCCGGTGCGGCATGGCACCGCGGCGCAGCAGTCCCTTGGCGGCGAACAGGGCGCCGTCGCTGCTGAGCTGCAGGTCGAAGGGCCAGTCCGCCTGGTTGGCGGACAGTTCGGCCAATCGCCCGATCTGGCCCTGCAGCTGCCATTGCTGGCCACGGCTGTCGAAGCTGGCGTCGAGTGTGTGGCCCTCGCCGGCGACGTCGAGCTCCAGCGTCTGCAGCAGCAGGCTGTGGGTGGTGCCGCTGCGGGCGTCGCGGTAGGCCAGATGCGTGTCGGTCAGCGCGATGCGCGACAGGTGCACGCGCAGCGGCGAGCCGCTGTCGCCTCCCGTGGGCGGCACGGCGGTGTCCGGGCCGGCCATCACCCAGTTGCCGACGCCGTGGCGATCGGTCTCGAGCAACAGGTCCACGCCACTGAAGGACACGCTGGCCACATCCACCAGGCCCTGCAGCAGCGGCCAGAAGGCGATGTCGAAGCTCGCCTGCTTGACCCGCAGCATCTCCTTGCGCGAGCCCCAGGGCGCATTGCCAAGCACCACGTCGTGGGCGGCCACGCCGATGCGCGGCAGCACCCGGATCGACAGCGTGCCGCGCACCGCGAAGTCGCGGCCGGTGGCGGCGCTGACCTGGGCGGCCAGCAAGGAGGCCAGCCGCTGCGGCGGGAACAGCAGGTTCAGCGCGAAGTACAGCAGGCCCAGCAGCAGCGCGATGCCGGCCAGGCCGCCGAGCAGCAGCTTGAGCCAGCGTGGGCGGAGTGTCGGCTTCGGCATCGCGGCAAGGGTCGGTGGCCGCGCAAGGGCCACGGTTTGCGGTGACTATAGAGCCGCGTTGCGCGGCATGGTGGCTGTGATAGCGTGGCTTGGCCTTCCGGACACGACCGGCGGCGTGTCTGCATGAGCGAGCCTTCCCCACCGATGCCCCAACCCGGCGCCGCGCGCAGCCGCCCCGTCCCGGCGCATTGGCTGCCCGGTCTGCAGCTGCTGCGCCACTACCCCGCCGCCTGGTGGCGCCACGACCTGGCGGCCGGCCTGGTGCTGACGACGATGCTGGTGCCGGTGGGCATCGCCTATGCGGTGGCCTCGGGCGTGCCCGGCATCCATGGGCTGTACGCCACCATCGCCGGGCTGCTGGCCTACGCCCTGTTCGGGCCCAGCCGCATCCTGGTGATGGGCCCGGATTCGTCGCTGGCGGCGCTGATCCTGGCGGTGGTGCTGCCGTTGTCTGCCGGCGACCCGGCGCGCGCGGTGGCGCTGGCCGGCGCGATGGCCCTCGCCGTGGGCCTGATCTGCATCGGCGCCGGACTGGCGAAGCTGGGCTTCATCACCGAGCTGCTGTCCACGCCCATTCGCTACGGCTACATGAACGGCATCGCGCTGGCGGTCATCGTCAGCCAGCTGCCCAAGTTGTGCGGCATCGCCATCGAAGGCGACGGCCCGCCGGCGCAAGCGGTGGCTTTCGTGCAGGCGCTGTGGGACGGGCGGCTCAATGTCGCGGCCTTCGCCGTCGGCGCGGGATCGCTGGCGCTGATCCTGCTGCTGAAGCGCTGGCCGCGCGTGCCCGGCATGCTCATCGCCATCGTCGCTGCGACCAGCGCGGTCGCGCTCTTCGACCTGGACCGGCAGCATGGCGTGAGCGTGCTCGGCACGCTGCCGCAGGGGCTGCCGTCAGCGTCGCTGCCGTGGATCCTCTGGGCCGATGTGCTGCCGGTGCTGGGCGGCGCCCTGGCCGTGGCGATGGTGGCCTTTGCCGACACCAGCGTGCTGTCGCGCACCTATGCGCAGCGCCAGCGCATCGCCGTCGACCCGAACCAGGAGATGGTGGCGCTGGGCGCAACCAACCTTTTGGTGGGCCTGTTCCAGGGCTTTCCCATCAGCAGCAGCTCGTCGCGCACGCCGGTGGCCGAGGCGGCAGGAGCGCGTTCGCAGATGACCGGCGTGGTGGGCGCGCTCAGCGTGGCGGCATTGCTGCTGCTGGCGCCGCAGTTGCTGGAACGCCTGCCCGGCAGCGCACTGGCGGCGGTGGTCATCGCCTCGGTGATGGGGCTGATCGAATGGCGCGACCTGCAGCGCATCCGCCGCATCCAGGCCTGGGAGTTCTGGCTGTCCATCGGCTGTGCCGCGGGCGTGCTGCTGCTGGGTGCGATCCAGGGCATCGTGCTGGCGATCGTCGTCGCGGTGATCGAGTTCCTGTGGGACGGCTGGCGTCCGCATTCGGCGGTGCTGGGCAAGGTGCAGGGCGTCGACGGCTGGCACGACGTGCAGCGTCACCCCGAGGCACAGCGCATCGACGGGCTGGTGCTGCTGCGCTGGGATGCGCCGCTGTTCTTTGCCAATGCCGAATGGTTCGAACGCGTGGTGCGCGACACGCTGGCCGCATCGCCCACGCCGGTGCGCTGGCTGGTGGTGACGGCTGAGCCGGTAACCAGCGTCGACATCACTGCCGCCGACATGCTGCGCGAACTGGACGAGTCGCTGCAAGAGCAGGGCATCGAACTGTGCTTTGCCGAGATGAAAGGCCCGGTGAAGGACAAGCTCAAGCGCTTCGGGCTGTTCGGCCACTTCGGCCAGCAGACCTTCTTTGCCACCATCGACGATGCGGTGCGGGCCTATCGGATTGCGTTTCCGGAACAAGCCGAAGAGCGCTGAGGTGGTTCGTTCAGTGCCGGTAGTCTTCTTCCCGCTGATTCCGCACGGCGCCGATGACGACGACATCGTTGACGATCTCGAAGAGCACGATGTAGCCCGCTGCACCGAAGGGCACGATCAGCTCCCGCGAGCGACCATTGCCCAGCTCTGCCCGACGGCATGAGTAGGGCGACCAGGACAGCAGGCGCATGCCTTCGCGGATGGCGTCCAGCGCCCTTTGCGGAGTGGCCCAGTCGGGCGTCTCGCTCGCAAGCTCGCGCTCGATGGCAAAGTCCTCCAGACGCTGCAGGTCTTCCACCGCCTCCTGCAGCAGCGTGACGGTGTACTTGATCGTCACCGGCCGGCGTGCTTGGCGGCTCGGCGCTTGGCGTCATCGAGGCGTCTCTGCAGATCGTCCATGACGGCGTCGACCGTGTGCCCGCCGCCTTCGCGCTTCCAGTGCTCGATTGCCGCCTCGCCACGGGTGACGAACTCGGCCTGCACGCGACGCCAGGCCGCCGCCGCGACGACCGCCTCCTCGATGAACTGGGTCAGCGATTCACCTTCGCGCAGGACAGCCTCGACTTCGGCCCTGACCTTGGGCTCGACGCGGATGGGAGGGAATGTGGCGGAGCGCATTGCAGCAGTGTATAGCAATCGTGCTACGTGAGCAGTTTCATCATTGCGCCCTTCTTCAGCGCTCCTGACCCGCGACTGAATGGGCGTGCGGGGTGGAGGACAGGAGAGCTTCGACAGCCAGAAACCGAGCATCGGCACCGATTCCGGCGCGTCATCGGCCCACCGTGTCCAGCGTCGAACTGATGTTTCAGACAGATTGCTGCCCGCCAAGACACGGCGAACTGAACTGAACACGGTCCTCTGCCCCGGGCCTATCGCCTGCGCAACCCCAGCACCATCACCGTCCCCACGACCAGCAGCGCGCCCAGCACCTGGATCAACGAAATCGACTGGCCCAGCCACAGCCAGGCCATGGCCAGCGCCGCCACCGGCTCGACGTTGAGGATCGGCGAGCTGCCCACCACGCCCAGCTTGGGCAGCAGCGTGAACATGATGGTGAACGCGGTGCCGTACAGCAGCGTCAGCAGCGCCAGGCCCCACCAGCCGGCGGGGGCATTCGGCAGATGCAGCCCACCCTGGGTGAAGGTGCCCAGCCAGGCCAGCACGCCGACGATGCCCATCGTGATCGCGGTGCGCAACCGGCCATCCAGGTCGGCCACCTCATGCTGCGTCAGCGCCAGCACCAGGCCGAAGGTGGCGCCGGCCACCAGTGCGAAGCCCACACCGGCGCCGATGCGGCCCCAATGCGCCTTGGCATCCAGTCCCGAGGCCAGGCCGGTCACGTCCAGTGCCAGTGCCAGCC
>Ga0316605_10002287_pt1 | contig 10916 bp, 9 predicted proteins | sample OWC_soil_day20_n_FD_207666 | JGI IMG/M metagenome (GOLD analysis project Ga0316605, IMG submission 207666) | Wetland soil microbial communities from Old Woman Creek delta, Ohio, United States - OWC_soil_day20_noCT | ecosystem: Environmental > Terrestrial > Soil > Wetlands | place: USA: Ohio... | reverse complement strand
TCATAAGCTTGCCTGGAGGCCCGTTTTTCGATCTCGTTGACGGCGATGTTTCTCGTACTTTCATACGTTCCCGATTGGAGGGCGGCGGCGGCCACATAAATCATCCGCGTCGTGTAACGTTTCGCCGTTTCTTCGCTGCACAAAATGGCCGCCGCGCCCCCGTCCGTGGTCGGGCAGGAATCCAGCATGGTTAGGGGGCTGCAGATCATGGGGGAACTTCGCACCTCTTCGACGGTCACCTCTTTGGGGTATTGGGCGCGGGGATTCAGACGCCCGTGCCGCCGGTTCTTAACCGCTACCCGGGCCATCTGTTCGACGGTTGTCCCGTATTGCTCCATGTGTCTTCTGGCCCGCATGGCCCACATTCCCGGAGGGGCAAAACCGGCGATCCCTTCGAGCGTATCTCCGGTCCGGGCCAGAGGCGCCGGGCCCCGGCCCGTTAACTTCTCAACCCCCACGGCCAGAGCGAGGTCATAAAGCCCGGAACCCACCGCCAGCCAGGCTTCCCGAATGGCGGTGGAGCCGCTGGCGCAGGCATTTTCAACTCTCGTAGTGGGGATCCCCCGAACTCCGATCCCTCTGAGAATCTCCTGGGCGACACAGCTGATATGGCCGGTTTCCCGGCCTTCGGTCAAATTTCCCAAATAGGCGACTTGAACATCCTTGGGGCGGATCCCCGCATCTTTCATCGCCGCCCAGACAGCGTCTCTTCCCAATTGCTCGACAGGCAGATCGGGAAACTTCCCGAATTTGGTCATTCCCACCCCGAGCGCTACTACTTTTCTCACCGGCCTCTCCTCCTTTTTATCCGCAACTTCCGATCACTCGGAAACGAAAGCCCATGATCTTTTCGCCAACCTCGTTTTGGCGAATCTCCTCCAAAACCATCTCAACCGGAGCATTGATTTTCAGGGTCGCTGCGTTCCAGCCGATGATCTTGGAAAGCACCCGCACCCCTTCGGGCAAATCGATGTATCCATAGGCATAGGGAACTTGAAATCCCTTGGGCGCCAAGGTCTCTCTTTCCACGACCGTAAAAGAATAAACAATCCCTTGGCCGGTCAAGAGATGCCCCTGCAGAGTCCCCTCCTCCAAACATTCGAGGCAGAGCTTTTGCTGCGGGAAATAGACCTTTCCGCAAACGCCGCATCGGCTTCCCAAGAGATGAGGTTTTCCGTCTTCGGCCTGAAGGGTCAATAAAAAGGGGTTGAAAGAAACCATACCGCTCCTTTCCGCGCTTTCTCTTTAACCTGTTGCCGGGGTTCCTTTCGTCAAACCATGGCGTATCCGCCGTTTACGCTGACGACTTCGCCCGTGATCTGCCGAGCCCTTTCCGTGGCCAGGAAGACGATTACGTTGGCCACATCCTCGGGCTGGCCCAAGCGGCCGATGGGGTAGAGCTTGAGCTGTTTTTCCTCTCTTTTCATAAGTCTCTCCCGCTCGTCTTCCGTCGCTTTGTCCCAGACAGCCTGATGTTCCCGGACCCTTCTTTCGGTCCAGGTGGCCCCGGGGGAAACGCAATTCACATTGATATTATATTTCCCGACCTCTTTCGCCAGGCTCCGGCTGAAGGCCAGGATGCCAGCCTTGGCGGCGGCGTAAATGGGCAAATTGGGTTCGCCGATCCGGGCCGCGTCGGAGATGAGATTGACGATCTTGCCGTATTTCCGGGCCACCATGGAGTCGACGACGGCCCGGCTGACATGGAAGGTCCCATAAAGGCAGACGTTGATCGGTTTGTCCCAGTCGGCTTTGTTGGACTGAGTGAAAAATTTCCGGTCGCTGGCATAAGCGTTGTTGACCAGGATGTCGATCTTTCCCATCTCCGCGATGATTTCTTTCACCATGGAGTTCACCTGGTCCTGGTTGGTCACATCCGCCGCTTTCCCCAGAACCCTGACTCCGCAGACCCTGGCTTCCTCCGCCACCTTTTCCACCTTGGCCGGGACGAGGTCGTTGACCACTACGTCGGCTCCTTCCTGGGCGAAAGTTAGAATCGTCCTCCGCCCGATCCCTTCTCCCGAACCGGTGACCAGGGCCACTTTGCCTTTTAATCCAAGATCCATAAGTTTCTCCTAAATTTTCGCGCCGCTAAATAAGACTCTAAATTAATCCCGATTCCCTCGGTGGTAAGTATTCATCTTCCTTTCCACACCGGAGTCCGCTTTTCCCGAAAGGCATTCCGTCCTTCCTGATAATCTTCCGTATTCCGGAGAAGATCGGCGGTCCGGATGATGGATTCGACGGCGATTTCCGTTTCCATGAGCTGCCCTTCGAGGACGCAATCCTTGATGGCCTTCAACGATAACGGAGGCCTGTCCATAAGAATTTGCGCCAGTTTTTGGGCTTCCTCCAGGGCTTTGCCGGGAGGAGCCACCCGGCTGACCATTCCCAAGGCCAAGGCCTGAGTTCCGGTGACGGGCTCCCCAAGGAGCAAGAACTCCTTGGCCTTGGCGATCCCGATCAGGCGCGGAAGCCGCAGGGTGGCTCCGCCGGAAGGAATGATCCCGACTTTCACCTCGGGGGTTCCAAGGCGGGCATCCTCGGCCGCCACCCGGAAATCGCAGCAGAGCGAGATTTCCAGTCCCCCTCCCAGGGCGTAACCGTTGATGGCCGCAAGAGTCGGTTTGGCAAATTTTTCAACGCGTGAAAAAAGTTTGTTGGCGCGCTGGGAGCGTCCGGGCTGCCGGGGTTCCTTCAGGTCGGCGCCGGAGCAAAAAAACTTGTCTCCCCCGGTGAGCACCACGACCCGCACCTCTTCATCCTTCTCGATTTCATTGAGAACGGCGTTCAGGTCCCTAATCAGCTGTTCGTTGATCGAGTTTCCCTGGGCGGGGCGATTGAGCGTGATGATCCCCAACCCTTTTTCTTTAACATATAGAATCGTTTCGTAGCTCATGACGAAGGGTACCTCTCCTGGTTACTTGTCCAGATACTTTGCCGCCCACTCGATATTCAATTCCACCAGGCGTCCATAGGTGGGCACCCCTTCTTCGTTCCAACCCAGCATCTGATAATAGACCTTTTGAGCATCGGAAAGCGCCTGAGGATTTACGCCGATCCCTTTCAAAGGACTATCCTCCGGGGAGGCCTGGAACCTTTCAGGCAGGATATCGTCTTGGGAGGTAAAGCCTTCCCGGAGATTGAAAATCCGGGCCAAGGTGAGGCCTCTTTCCACGGTTTTCATCAATTTCCAGGAACTCATGGGCCATCCGGTGATGGCTTCCACCGCCTCCCGGATTTGTCGATCCGTCCAGGGGACAAAAAAGCAGTATCCCAGATAATTGCAGAGCTGTTTTCCAAGACCCACCTGATAAAGCATCCGGGCCTTACGGGGACTCATCTCCGAAACCGGGATCGACTCCGGCGTTCCGATCCTTTCCCAGTCGGGGGTGTAACGGTTGATAAGGTCGTCATGGATCCCGGTGCAATGGTCGGCGCCCGTGGCGTGAACGCTGTAGTGGAGGCCCATGGCCTGCTTGTAGCGGGGGTCGTGCATGGGCAGCTCTTCGCCCTTGACGTGCATGGCGAACTTTTCCGATCCTCGGCCGATTCGTTCCGCGGCCCTCTTGACCCCCTCGGCTAAAATGTCGCCGAGGCCCTTTCGGCAGGCGACCCTTTCCAGCATCTCCAGCATGGCCGGGGCATTCCCGAAAGATAGGTCTATCCCTTCCGTTTCTTTCGAAGTCAGAATTCCCTTCTCGAAACACTCCATGGCAAACGCGATCGCCACCCCGGCGGAAATGGTGTCGAGTCCTTGCCGTCCGCAGATTTCGTGGGCTTTGAGGAGGGCTTCCACGTCGTCGATGCCGCAGTTGGAGCCCAGGGCAGCCAAAGTCTCGTATTCCGGGCCTCCATAGACAGGATCGACTTTGTAAGGCCGGTCCAGTTGAATGCGTTTTTTACACCTGACCGGGCAGCCAAAGCAGTTGTCCATTTTGACTACATAGGATTTCCTGACCATGGCCTGGGGCATAATTTTTTCGACATTGGGAAATCTGCCCCCGCTGAAATTCCGAATCGGCAGGTTCCCCGCCGACTCGTAATAGTCCATGATCGATCCGGTCCCGTATTCCCAGAATCGGCACTTGGCCCGATAATTTCGCGCCATCCAGCGGGACATATCGAGGATTTTTTTGCGGTCGGCGAGCTCGGGTGCTTTCGATCCTCTTACGGCCACCGCCTTGAGATTCTTGGCGCCCATAACAGCGCCGAGACCGGTCCTCCCGGCAACATGGGAGATGTCGTTAAAAATACTGGCAAAACGGATAAGCCGTTCTCCGGCCGGGCCGATGACCGCCGTCCGGATTCGGGAGTCCCCCAGATCGCGGCGAATCTCTTTTTCCGTATCGGCCACTTCCAGCCCCCACAGCGCAGAAGCGGGTCGGATTTCGGCTTGTCCGTTTTGGATCCAAAGATAGACCGGTTTTTCCGCTTTCCCCTCGACGATGACCGCATCGAAACCGGCCTTTCTCAGCTCCGCTCCCCAGACCCCCCCGGCCTCACTTTCCCCGAAGGCGCCGGTGAGCGGCGATTTGGCCCCGATGCTGTTCCGGCCGCTTCCCATGAAGGGGTGTCCGGTGATGGGGCCGAGAGCAAAGACGAGCTTGTTTTCCGGACCTAGAGGATCGGCTCCTTTAGGAAGTTCCGCAAGGAGGGTGCTGACGATAAACCCTCGTCCCCCCAAATAGGTTTTATAATACTCCTCCGAGGGCGCTTCCCTGGAGATTCGCCCGGAACTCAGATTGACTCGGAGGAATTGTCCGTTATAGCCTTTCATCTGCAGTCCTTTTCCGGGGCGGGAATCTATTTCATTCCTTTGAGCACCTCTTCGTGCTTTTTCAGCCAGAAGGCGGTAAAATCCGCCCCCTTCAGCCCTTTCTGGTTGGCTTCGGCCACGGCGGCCGACCAGGCCGCAGCCAAACGGTTTTGTTTTTCGAGGCGGTTTTTTTGCCAGTTTTCAAACTCCTGGGTCCAGATTCCGATTTCTTTGAAATAGCGCACCGCCCCTTTATGAAAGGGGAGAGGCAACCCTGTCACAATGGCCTTTTTTCTTTCCCAACCGGCAAGGGCAGGGAAGGCACCCTTGTAGAGGTCGAAGCATTCATCCACCCCTTTCGTGAACTGATAGACCACCTCCTCATTTTCTCCTTCATAGGTGGCGGCGAGGGGGTAGGAGTACGTCATCGTCTGGACGCCCTCGGGGGGCTGGCCGGCCCCTCCGTAATTCCGCATCGGGATCATATAAGGGGCGATGGCCTGGAGCCGCTTCCACCCTTCTTTGTCCGCGGGGGAAAATTCGGGCCACCAGATCCCCCGACGGGATGTCTCCAGTTCGTAAAGGCTGGGGTGGGTCCCGGTGTTGAATCCGGCGTCACAGGTTCCTTCAACCATTCCGCGGGCGGCGGCGGCATAGCTTGGGTATTCCACCTTTTTCACGTCGTTCCAAGTTAGATTGGCAAAGGCCAGAAAAGCGGTGTTGGTTACGTTGTGGGCCGGGGCCCCCGGGATCCAGAAAACCCTTTTCCCTTTCAGATCGTAGGGGGTCTTGATCCCCGCTTCCTTGGCGGTCACCATGCTGGACCCTCCCACCGGGAAACAGTTCCAAACGGCCTGAATCCGCTGGGGGCCCCAATCGAGGGTGGCAAAATCATGGAGTCCTTCTTCGGCAAAATGATAAGTGCCCACCCCGGCGAAACAGACGTTTACCGTTTTCGTTTTCAGGGTAAGGGTGCGGGACACGTCGGTTCCCGAAGGAACGACCCGGGTCTTGATCCCATATTTTTTCATCATGGCGTCGGCGATGGCGCTGGCCTGGATATAGGCCGAAGATCCGACATCATAAGTGGAGACCGCGATCAGGGAAGGTGTCTTGGCCGGTTGCGCCTGGGCCCATCCGGGAAGGGCAAAAGAAAGGGCCAGGACGATTCCCAGAGCCCCAACGATTGTTCCCAATTTTTTAGCCATCGTTTTCAACCTCCTTTTCATTTTTTCTAAAAATATAAACCGTTGCAGACTTTAATACCGCGCGATCTTTCCTCCATCGATGGGAATAGCCACACCATTTATATAGGCCGACTCATCGGACGCCAGAAAAAGAGCGGCATAGGCAATGTCTTCCGGCGAAGCCAAACGCCGGATCGGGGATTTTTCAGCAAGCCCCCGGATGGTTTTCTCCAAATCCTCGCTTTTCATGGCGCCCGCCCGGTCGGTGAAGACGCGGAGCATGGGGGTGTCGATTCCCGCCGGGCAAAGGCAATTCGTCCGAATGTTGTAAGGGCCCAGGTACACGGCCAGGGACATGACCAGGGTGATGATCCCTCCCTTGCCCAAAGAATAGGACGGGCTCCAAGGGGAGGCGCGCAGCCCCGAGACGGATGCCGTAAAAATAATCGACCCCCCTCCGGCCTCTTTCAAATGGGGGACTGCGAACTTGGCGGCGAAAAACCCGCCTTTAACATTTATGGCCATCGCCCGATCGAAATCCTCCTCCTCGGTGGTCTCGATCGTTCCAGGCCCGGGGATCCCGGCGTGGTTCCAAAGAATATCAAGCCGGCCATAGGTTGTGATCGCAGCCTCCACAAGCCGCCGCATATCTTCAACCTTCCCGCAGTCTACCCGAAAAAAAAAGGCCTCCCCACCATCGGTTTTTATTTTCCGGACCGTTTCCTTGCCTCCCTGCGGGTCGATATCGCCCACGATGACCTTGGCGCCTTCGTGCGCAAAAACGCAAGCTCCGGCACGCCCCGAGCCGGACCCCCCGGCGGTGATGATCGCCACTTTGTCTTTTAGCCTCATTTTCATCCTTCCTCTTCTAAAGGATATGTTTCATAATGCCTGGAGTCGGCCCCTTTTCTTGGCCATCCAGGAGGGGATCAAACATCCCAGAATGATCAAAATCCCGATAACGGTTGAAATTTCCTCAGGAAAGGCCGTCAAAATCCCGCCCGCAAACAGAGCGAAACGGACCCACCAACTTTTAATTTCTCCCAGACCAATTAAGTACCCTTCGAGCGCCGAAGCCAAAATCCAAATTCCGAAAACGGCAAAGCCCGTATGAAGGATCACACTCATCAACGGGCCGTTGGTTAACAGGGTGGGGGCGTAAACGAAGAAGAAGGGCAGGATGTATTTTACGGCTCCAAGCTTCATCGCTTTCCAGGCGGTGGGCATGAATTCGGATCCGGCGATCCCCGAGGCGGCGGCGACGCAAAGGGCGGTGGGCGGCGTCAGTTCCGACAGGGCGCCCCAATAAAAAATGAATAAGTGAGCTGCCAGGGGATCAATTTTCAACGCCACTAGAGCGGGAGCCATCACGATGGCCAAGAAGATATAGCAGGCGGACGTCGTCATTCCGAGGCCCAAGATGAAACTGGTAATGGCGCCGACCATCAGGATCAGAAGGGTGTTCTGCCCAGCGAGGATAACCAGCTCACGTGAAAAGGAAAGGGCGATCCCGGGAATAGAAAGCCCTCCGATCAGCAATCCGGCTGCGGCGAGTATGGCCACGAGTTGCATGATGACTTTTCCCGATTCAAAAAGGATATTGAGGATCGCCTTTCCATTGAGGCGAGTCTCTTTCCGGAACATAGTCAACACGAGAAGAACCCCGCTGGCATAAAAGGGAGCCCAGGCTTCGACTCTGAGGGCCAACAGAAAATAGCAAAGGACCAAGATGACAAAAAAATAGAACCACCCTTCTTTCAAAGTTCGCCAAATCGGAGGCAAGTCCCGACGCGGGATCCCGGTGATCCCATTTTTGGCGGCATAGCCGTCAACTTGCACGAAGAGGCCCAGATAATAAAGGCAAGCAGGAATGGCGGCACCAATGGCGACTTGATAATAAGGGATGCCCAAAAAGGAAGCCATGATAAATGCCGCAGCGCCCATCACCGGAGGCATGATCGGCCCTCCCGCCGAAGCGCAGGACTCGATGGCGGCGGCCATCTGGGGCGAATATCCAGTTTTTTTCATTGCGGGGATGGTCAGGGAACCAATGGTGAGAACATTCGAGACCGTGCTGCCGCTGAGCATCCCAAAGAACCCGCTTCCCAGGACTCCCATCTTGGCGGCGCCGCCGCGCTTGTGGCCCAGCAAGGCCTGGGCGATGTTCAGAAAGAACGATCCTCCCCCGGTGTTCTGCAAAATAACGCCGAAAATCATAAACCCGATGAGCAGGGTGCAGACGGTATAGAGAGGAATGCCGAGAATGCTGCTCATGCCCATGGAATGCAGTCTGGCCGTAGCCAGGAAATCGAATGGCACCCCTTTTAATACGCCGGGTAAGTAATCCGCAAAAATGGGTACAAAAGAGAAGACGAGGCAGAAAAGAGTCATGCCCAGATCGGTTACCCTGCGGACGGCCTCCAATACTAGGAACCAAAGGATTATGCTGCAAACGGATGGGATTATGGGGGCAAGGTATTCCCACCCCATCTGGATGATATTTAAGCCCTGCAGCCCCAGATAGAGGTTGGTGCCGAAGGTTAAGAGGAAAAGGCCAGCATCATACCAGGGGATTCGATTCTTGGGGCTTTCGGGGGTTGCCGGGTAAGTCAGAAAAACAGGGGAAAGGGAAAGGGCCATGATGTAATAGAGGTAAGAATTCTCCAAGGGTTTGAATCCCAAGAGTTCCAGATGGAAAACCTGATTTACAACCAGGAGGAGGGACAACACCGAAAAGAGGATGAAAATTCGAAACCAAAAAGATCCCGGCTTGAGACGATCCATTTAAAAAGCCTCCTCTCGGGGTTCCGAGACCGGGTGGGATGAGAAGCCTACCGCAAAAAATATCGCCACTCGTTGTCGATGCGATCGAAGGATTTCAGCGCCTCTAAAGACTTCTTGTTTTTCAAAGATACGCCGGCCACCAGGCAGTTGACCAAGGTCACGGCCGAAGAAAAGGAGTTGAAGTAAGTCGAGGTTTTGTGGCCGGCGAGGAGGACCAGGTCCGAGATCTGCCCCACGGGAGATACGGGGTTGTCCGTGAGGCAGATCACTTTGCAGCCCGCCTGCTTCCCGTATCTCAGCACTTCCAGGGTCTGCCGGGAATACCGGGGGAAGCTGATGCCCACCAGAAGATCCTTGGGCCCGTAATTGACCAAAAAGTTGGTCAGGTTGCCGAACCAGTTGTCGAGCAGTTCGCAATTTTTGCGCACCCGCCCGAGGAAAAAAGAAAGGAGAAAGGCGATAGCCTGGGAGCTTCGAAAGCCGACAAGACCAACGCGGCGGGCGGCGATGATTTCCTTCACGGCCCGGTCGAGAGTTTCCTTGCTGTTCAGTTCCTGGGTGGAAGTCAGGTTCCTGGCATCCATATCAAAGATGATGGAGTAGATATCTTTCCCTTTGTCCTTCTCCTGGGAATTTTCCAAGGCTTTAACCGGAGATATCTTTTGCCGGATTTTCTTTTGCAGGTCGCGTTGAAGTTCCGGATATCCCGAATAACCGATGGCCTTGGCCAGACGGAAGATATTGGAGGTGCTGGTGTGCAGAGCCTCGGCCAATCCGGAGATGGAATGGAAAGCGGCCTCCTCGGCGTTATGGAGCAGAAAATCGGCGATTTTTCGCTGGGTTTTCGTCAAAGATTGGTATTGAACCCGAAGGCGTTCTTCAAACATGGTTTTGTTTCGCAGGGATCCCGTTCTCAACTGCAGGGAAAATAATTTCCAAAACAAACGTTGTATTGGAAAAAAAAATACAAAATATTGGAAGCAATGTCAAGATAAATTTTTTCGAAAACCGTTCCCCAATGGGCGTCTCAATTCCCGGAGCGGAAATTCCGGCGGGGAAGCCCGAAAAGTGGAAAAAATTGTCTTGAATCTTTTAAAATGAAATGATAGGAGCAACTAAGGAATCCATGGTTCCGGGAGGAGGAAGACATGAACCCATATCTGGAATCCCTTTTCTCTCTCCAGGGGAAGATTGCGGTCGTGACCGGCGGGGGGAGGGGGCTGGGGAAAGGCATGGCCATGGGCCTGGCCGGGGCCGGGGCCGAGGTTGTCCTGATCAGCCGGACGAAGAAGGAGTTGAAGGAGGCGGTCGAGGAAATCCGGGCGAAGGGCGGGAAAGCCGGCGCTTATCCGGCGGACATCTCGAAACTCGACCAGATTCCCCCTCTGGTGCAGTCCATTTATCGGGACAAAGGGAAAATCGATATCCTGGTCAACAACGCCGGGTTCATCATCCGCAAGATGGCCTTGGATTACACGGCGGAGGACTGGGAGCGGCAGCTGGACGTCAACTTGAAGGCGGCTTTTTTCATGTCCCAGGCCGTGGCCCGGATCATGAAAGAAAAAGGGGGCGGGAAGATCATTAACACCCTTTCTTTGACCAGCTTCATCGGCCTGCAGAACGCCCCCGGTTACGGCATTTCCCGAGGCGGTCTCCTGTCCATGACCCGGACCCTGGCCATGGAATGGGCCAAGTACGGAATTCAGGTCAACGCCGTGGCCCCGGGGTATTTCAAGACCAATCAGACCGCGCCTTTGTTTGCCGATGAAAAGAGGGTGGAATGGATGCTTTCGCGGATTCCCTTGGGGCGCGCCGGGGTTCCGGACGATCTGGCCGGGGTGGCGGTTTTTCTGGCCTCTCCGGCTTCGGATTACATGACCGGTCAGGCGATCGTGGTGGACGGAGGATGGCTGGCGGGATAAAAAAATGCGCATGGGGCATGGAGCAGAGAGCAGAGAAAAACAACTAACGAAGGACGATGAGCGGTAAAAGATAGAAACAAAGGGGAAAAAACGCAAGTCGCAAGAGCTCAAGAGGAATAAGCCAAATAATCCAACGAATGCTCAGAACCCAGCGCACACGCGCGAACCATGAAAATCCCCTTTTGCCTCCCTCCCCCTGGACGGGGGAGGGAGAGGGTGGGGGTGGTTCAGGAAAGTATTGCCAACTTATATCCTGCCTTTGTG
>Ga0316605_10002284_pt1 | contig 10924 bp, 8 predicted proteins | sample OWC_soil_day20_n_FD_207666 | JGI IMG/M metagenome (GOLD analysis project Ga0316605, IMG submission 207666) | Wetland soil microbial communities from Old Woman Creek delta, Ohio, United States - OWC_soil_day20_noCT | ecosystem: Environmental > Terrestrial > Soil > Wetlands | place: USA: Ohio... | reverse complement strand
GCTTGCGGGCGAGCTCGATCCGCTGGCCGGCCTTGGCGAGCCGGTCGCGATCCAGGTAGAGCCGGGCGAGCTCGATGTCGAGCGAGATGTCGGCCACCCGCCCGCTCGCCTCGACGTCGAGCTCCTCGCCCAGCCACTCCTCGTCCGAGGTCACCACCGGCTCGTCGAAGGCGGCCAGCCACAGCGCCTCGGCCTCGTTGAAGGCACCGGCCATCGCAAGGTCGACACCCCGCTGGAGGGCCGCCCGCCGGGGCCAGCGCGCCGAGGCGAGGAACCGGCCGAAGACCTCACCGCCGCGGTCGAGCCACAGCACCGCGGGCCGCTGCTCCACCTCCAGCCGAAACGGGCTGACCTCGCCGCGTAGCACCAGTCGGCCGGTCAGGAAGCCGCGCACCGCACCGCTGTCTGCCACGCCGCCACCGGCGACGGGATCGTCCGCGATCCCGACCTGGAAGGGCACGACCAGCACGGAGTCGCTGACGTCGAGCCGCGGCTCCGGCCGCCTGGAAACGTCGAGCGCCCCGTCGGACCGTCGCTCGACGCGGTAGCGAAAGACGTGGGTGCTCTGCTGGCGGGCCTGGCCGTCGATCGCCCAGCGGCCGCCGCCGAGCTCCTCGATCCGGTAGTCGTAGAAGATCTCCGGAAGCCCGGTGCCGTAGACGTACTGGCGCCGGAACCAGTCCAGCTCGATGCCGCCGATGCGCTCGAGCAATGTGAGGAAGTCATCGGTGGAGATGACGCGCCCCTCCACGATCCGAACCAGCTCGCGGAGGATGTCGAGGAAGGCGTCCTCGCCGTAGAGCCGGGCCAGCATGTCCAGCACCACCGCGCCCTTCTTGTAGACAATGGCGTGATAGGCGTTACCCCCGAGCGAGGAGTTGAGACGCGCCCCCAGGGTCACCGGCCCGAGCGACTCGACAGGCCGGCCGTCGATGGTGACTCGTGCCAGCTCCGCCTGCCACCCGGAGGTGGGTCCGAGGCCGACTCGCTGCTCTCCCTGCGTCGCCATCTGATTCCGCTCGTAGAGCAGGGTCGCGTAATTGGCCATGGCCTCGCTCACCCACTGGTCGCGGTAGCTCCGCCAGCCGACCTGGTTCCCCCACCACTGGTGCGCCAGTTCGTGGGCGATCAGCAGCCGGCGATCCTCGTAGCCGAGCAGGGAGCTCCAGACGTCCCAGTCCACGATCCCTGTGGTGCTCAGGGTGACGAAGCCGAGCAGGCCCTGCGAGAACGAGCGCGGGCAGCTGACGAGCACCAGCTCGTCCAGGGGGTACGGTCCGAAGATGCTCTGGTAGTAGGCGAGCGGACCTTCCACCGACTGCAGCACCTCGGCCGCCAGGCTGCGCGACGCCCCCTGCCCGAGCCGGTCGATCGCCACGGTGACCGCGACGTCCCCGACCCGGCCAGTGGCGGTGTCGAAGTCGCCAACCTCGAAGCTGAAGCCGAGGCTGCGCACATCGAGCGTCCGCCGCTCCCAGCGCCGGTTGTCCCCGTCAGCGCCTTGATCGACAACCCGGCCGCTGCCGTGCAGCTGGTACCTCCTCGGCCACCGCACGACGACCTCGTAGGTGGCGCGGTCGACCGAACCGGCGTGCGGGTACCAGCCGAGCGGGCTGCGCTGCGCGTACGCCCCGGAGGCCACCCGCTCGAACGGAGTGCCCCGGTACTCGACCTCGAGCGTCAGCGACGAGCCGCCGGCGGCCGGCCGTCCGAGCAGCACGGTGAGCTCGCCCCAGCTGTGGTTGAAGGCGAGCGGGCTGCCGTCACCGTCGCGCACCGCCAGCGGGACGAGCTCGGCGCCGACGTCGAAGGTGACCGCGCGCAGGCCGTCGACGAGCACGTCCAGCTCCACCCGGGCGACGGCCTCGAGCTCGAGTTGCTTGCCGTCGAGGGTCGCGTCGATCGCGTAGCGGCGGGGTTCGACGCCGGTGGTTCCCGGGGTCGGCGTGCCGTCGGCGCCCCGCAGGCTGCTCGACAGCCAGGTGTCCCAGATCCCGAGGTCGTCGACCACCAGGCCGATCAGCTTGCCGCGCCGCTGCTCGCGCTCGAGGTGGCGCTCGGCGCGGCGCCGCTCCTGATCCGTGAGCTGCGCGGTGACGAACCGGCCGACGATGACCTGCTCCTCGGCCAGCGGATCCACGACCCACAGGAACCGGCCCAGCTCGCGACCGCGGAAGTAGCCGCAGAAGAAGCTGCGGCCGAGCGGGTCGTCGACCGCGTCGCGCAGCAGGCGGGCCTCGACGTCGATCAGCCGGCGTTCGGGGCTCGAGCGCCACTGCTCGAGCAGCGCCGCGGCCTCACTGACGCGTGCATCGCCGCCCGCGCGCGGCAGCCTCGCCAGTGCGTCGCCGGCCGCGTCGAGGGCGATCGCGAACACCGCCCGGTCGAAGCGCTCGTCGAGCACCGGCGCACCGGTGAAGAGCTCCATCTGCGCGCGCTCCACGCTGTCCGGGGGCTCCATGTACGCCCTGCCGTCGCCTACGAAGACCCACTCCACCGTCCGGCCCGCGACCGGATCCGCGGGAACCAGCACGCCATCATCGAGGTGCACCACCCCCATGCCGGTGGTGAGCCGGAACCCCGACACCCGCACCGCCAGCTCGGGACGCGCCTGGCCGCCACGGATCGCCGCGACGAGCTCGGTCGGGTCGGCCGCCTGGCCGGTGACGGCCCACGCCGCGACCACCGCGAGGCTGGCTCGCGCGCAGAAACGCGGGATGCGACGGTTGACCGTCATGCTCGCTCCGTGCCGTCGGCGCCTGCCGCGGTGATAGCACGGCTCCGCGCGGCGCTCAAGACTTGACAGCACACGGCGCGCCGGTCACAGTTCGGGAGCCAGCATCCGCGCCGACTGCCGCGCGACCCGGAGGCGCCCATGCAGGATATCGACTTCGCCAAGCTCTCGCTGAAGGATGCCCTGGACCTCGCGATCCTGATCGAGGACGAGGCCGAGGAGCGCTACCGCGAGTTCGTCAAGCAGATGGAGGCCCACCGCACGCCGGGCGCCGCCCGCTTCTTCCGTTTCATGGCGGTGAACGAGGCCAACCACGGCAAGGCGCTCACCAAACGGCGCACCGCGCTGTTCGGCGACGCGCCGCGCGGGGTCGACCGGTCCATGATCTTCGACGTGGAGGCCCCCGAGTACAACCGCACGCGCGCCTTCATGTCGATGGAGGATGCGCTCGAGCTGGCGCTCGACGCCGAGACCAAGGCCTACAACTACTTCGACCGGGCGCTGCCGGAGATCAAAGATCCGACCGTCCGCGAGCTGTTCGCCGAGCTCCTCCAGGAGGAGATCGGGCACATGGACCTCGTGAAGAGGGTCATGGCGGCCGTGCCGGCGGAGCCCGACTTCGACCCGGACGACTTCGTCGACGCACCAGTCGGCGAGTGAGGTTGGCGCGCCCACAGACCTTGTCCCCTTCAGCTCGATGAGGATGTCTCCGACGGAGGAGCCCTCCGCCGGGTGCATCACCAGCGCCTGCTCGCGCTCTGGGTTGAATCCCTCGAAGCGGCGCGTCGCTTCCGAGCCGGCTTGACACGACCATATTTGTATGTTACAAGTAATTGCGATGAACGCGACCGATGCCACCCGCCTGATGGCAGCCGTGCAGGCCCTGGTGCGGCGCTTCTCCGTGGCCGAGCGCGCCGACATCGCGTGCTGCGGGATGACGGTGGCGCAGGCGGCGACTCTGGAGGCGCTGGCCGACGGCGGCGGAATCCGGCTCGGAGTACTGTGCCGCCGGCTCGGAATCACGGCGAGCACCTTGACCCGGAACCTGCGGCGCCTGAGCACCCGCGGCCTGGTCACCGTGGTCGCGGACTCGAGCGACCGACGGGCCTCGCGGGTCGCCCTCACCGAGCTCGGCCGGCGAGCCGCCGCCGAGCTGTCCCGGCAGGAGCGGGAGTTCGCCGAGGCGGTCGCCGGGGCGCTCGGCCCGTCGGGTACCGGCGAGGTGATCGGCGCGCTGGAGCAACTCCTGGGTGCCATCCGAACCGCGAGCGAAGGTTGCTGCCCCGGCGCCTTCGACCACCTCATGAGCTCGCCTCAACGGAGAGAAGGGAGATCGCACCATGAGCAACAACGAGACCGACCGCCGGCCGAGCCCTGACGATGCGCAGCGGACCGTGGATGCGGTCCGCGACCGCTACGGGGCCATCGCCCGGACCGGGTCCGGGTGCTGCCCGCCCCAGGCCAGCTGCTGCGGCAGCAGCCCCAACCAGGTGATCGCGATCGGCATCGGCTACACGCCGGCCGACCTCGGCCTGCTGCCCGAGGGCGCGAACCTCGGCCTCGGCTGCGGCGCGCCGATCGCCCACCTCGACCTCCGGCCCGGCGAGACAGTTCTCGACCTGGGCTCCGGCCCCGGCGCGGACGCGATCCTGGCCGCACGTGCGGTCGGACCCAACGGCCGTGTGCTCGGCGTCGACATGACCGCGGAGATGCTCGCGCGGGCCAGAGAGAACGCCGCGGCGGCCGGGCTCGACAACGTCGAGTTCCGTGGCGGGCGCCTGGAGTCGCTGCCGGTCGACGACGCCACGGTCGATGCCGTGACCTCCAACTGCGTCGTCAACCTGGTGCCGGACAAGGCGGCGGTGTTCCGCGAGATCCACCGCGTGCTCCGCCCGGGCGGCCGGCTCGTGATCGCGGACATCCTGCTCGACGGCCCTCTGCCGGCCGCGATCGCGACCGACGTTCTCGCCTGGGTGGGTTGCATCGCAGGCGCGATGGAGCGCACCCGCTACTTCGCCCTGCTCGAGGCAGCCGGGTTGCGCGACGTCGAGGTCCTGCGCGACGTCGACTTCCTGGCGGCGACCGGCGGCGACGATCCGGTCGAGCTCCGCGAGATCATGGCCGCCGCCGGCGTCACCGCAGCTGAGATCGCGGGCGTCGTGCACTCGGTGACCTTTCGCGCGGTCAAGCCGGCCGACAACCGCGTAGCCCGGTAATCGACTAAACTCAGCTCCATGACGCTCGAGCTCGAGCTCGCCGTGCGCTTCCTGCGCCGTCGCGCCGGGGTGCTGCTGCGCGGCACCTCCCTGGCCGCCTTCGTCGGCGTTGCACTGGCGACGGCCGCGCTCGTGATCACGCTGGCGCTGATGGCCGGGTACTCGCAGGCGATCGCCGATGCCCTGCAGCGGGGCAACGCGCACGTCGTGGGCTTCTTCGGACGCGCGATGGGGCTCGAGGCCGCGGCCGATCTGGCCGCCCGGATCGCGACCGTCAACGGTGTCCGGCGTGCGACGCCAGTCAACTACCTCGCCGGGCTCATGGACGACCCCGCGCGGCCGACCAACCCGGTGCCGATCACGATCAAGGCGATCTCAGAGCCCCCGGCCTACGGCGGCCTCGCCGCCTGGCCCGAGGGGGGCGGCGGGATCCCAGCCCTGTTCGGCGAGCGGCTGGCCTCGTCCCTGAAGCTGGCCGTTGGTGACCCGGTCGCGGTACGCTTGCCGCCCGAGCCGGGGTCGTGGATCGTGCCCACCATCACCCTGGTCAACGCCGGCACGTTCCGCCTCGCGTTCGCCGAGTTCGACTCGAGTTGGGTCGTCGTGCCGCTGAAGGCGACCGCCGCGGCGCTGCCGGGCACCGGGGCCGCGGGCATCGAGATCGAGGTCGTCGACCCGCTCGCCGTGGCGACGGTCCGCGACCGGCTCGAGGAGCTCCACTCGGAGCTGCTGTACACCGACTGGCGCGAGATGAACCGGTCGCTGTTCGCGGTCCTGAGGTGGCAAACGCTGTCCCTGTTCGTGGTGCTCAGCCTGGTGGTGGCGGTCGCGTCGTTCCAGGTCGCCTCGGCCCTCGTGGTGCTCGCCATCGACAAGCGGCGCAGCGCGGGCATGCTGCAGGCCCTCGGGGCCACCCCGACGGTCATCCGGCGGGTGCTGGTGCTCGCCGGCCTGCTGCTCGGCGGCAGCGCCGTGGTGGCCGGGGTCGCGGTGGGGTGCGCCGCGAGCTGGCTGATGACGGTGCTGCGCGTGGTCAGGTTCCCGGAGGGGCTGGCCCGCGTCTACATGGTCGACTCGATCCCCTTCCGCCCCGAGCCGGCCCACCTGCTCGCGGTGTTCGCGGTGTGCCTGGTGCTGGTTTTCCTGGCCTCGCTGGGCCCGGCCTGGCGGACGTCGCGGGAGGACCCCGTGACCTCGCTCAGGGCGGTGTAGCCGGGCATGTACGAGATCCAGCTCCACCTCGCCGACATCCGCAAGCAGGTGCGCTACTACTTCCTGTCGCGCCGCGCGTTCCACTGGCTCGTCGGCGCGCTGGCCGCGCTGGCGCTGATGGTGCTCGGGGGAGTCGTGCTGGCGCCCTTCGGCCTGCGGGCGCTGCTCCTGAGCGGGGAGCTCAGGGGGCTGCGCCAGCAGCACGACCTCCAGCTGGAGGTCCTCGGACAGCGGGCCGCCGCTCTCACCCGCGCCGAACGCGCGCTGGACGCGGCGCGCGCCCGAGAGCAGCAGATGAGGCTGATCCTGGGGGCGCCGCAGCACCCCACCGATCTCGGCGCGGCCGCCGTCGGCGGGGAGCTCGAGATCACGATCCCGGAGGCTGCCGAAGCCCTCCATCGCGGCCTCGAGCTCGATGCCGCCTCGCGGGCATTGCTCACCCAGGCTGCCGAGCTCGCGAGCTTCGCGCGTGCCCGCGCGGACCTAGCCGCTGGGGTGCCGTCGATTTGTCCGGTCTCAGTCGGGAGCTTCGTGCTGACCTCGCCGTTCGGCGATCGGCTCTCGCCGTTCACCAACGCTGTCGACTTCCACGCCGGCATCGACCTCGCGGCTCGCGAGGGAACGCCGGTTATGGCCTCGGGTGGCGGCCGCGTCGTGTTCGCCGGCCGCTTCCCCCTGCGCCGTCACATCCGCTGGTGGCGATACGGCAACGTGGTCGTGCTGTCCCACACCGGGGGCTACCTGACCGTGTACGCCCACCTCCAGGAAATCGCCGTGCGGCGGGGCCAGCAGCTGCGACGGGGCCAGCGCCTGGGCACCGTGGGCAACACCGGGTGGAGCACTTCACCCCACCTCCACTACGAGGTGCGGGTTGCGCGCGCGGGACAGGACGAGGCCCTGCCGGTCGACCCGAGGATCTACATCCTCAACTACCAGTGGAAGGGGCACGAGGCGCTGCTGGCGCGCGGCCGCTCGGCCCCGGCGATGGCCTTCGATCCCCTCCCCTCCCTGGTCGACGTCAGGTGATGCCGCCCCCGCCTTGACACTGCTTCCGCCGGTCTGGATGGAGTGCTACTCTGCGACCTGTCACCCGTGCGGAGGTGCGGGACCATGACCGAGACCATCACCGACAAGCGGACAGCCCTGTACGACGAGCACGTCGCGGCCGGCGCCCGGATGGTGCCGTTCGCCGGGTTCCTGATGCCCGTTCAGTACACGTCCCTCACCGAGGAGCACCTCGCGGTGCGTTCGCGCGCGGGCCTCTTCGACGTGTCGCACATGGGTGAGATCTTCGTGCGCGGCCCCCGCGCCCTCGGCTTCGTCCAGCTCATCTCATGCAACGACCACTCCAAGCTCGCCATTGGGAGGGCCCAGTACACCGGGCTGATGTACCCGCAGGGGACCTTCGTCGACGACCTGCTGGTCCATCGCATGGCCGACGACGAGTACCTGCTGGTGGTCAACGCCGCGAACACCGACAAGGACTTCGCCTATCTGAGCGAGGTCGCCGGCGGAGAGCACGACGTCGAGGTCGAAAACCAGTCCGACCGCTGGGCGCAGATCGCAGTCCAGGGCCCGTTGGCTCAGGAGATCCTGCAGCCGCTCACCTCGACTGACCTCGCCGCCATCAAGTACTACCGCTTCGTCTGGGGAGACGTGGTCGGGCAGCAAGCGCTGATCGCACGGACCGGCTACACCGGCGAGGACGGGTTCGAGGTCTACCTCGACCCGAAGGCGGCACCCGCGCTGTGGCGGGCGCTGCTCGCCGAGGGCGCGCCGAAGGGCCTCGTCCCCGCCGGGCTTGGCGCCCGTGACACGCTGCGCCTCGAGGCGGGGATGCCGCTCTACGGCAACGACATCGACGACACCACGACGCCGCTGGAGGCCGGCCTCGGCTGGATCGTCAAGCTCGACAAGGGCGACTTCATCGGCCGCGACGTGCTCGAGCGCCAGCAGGAGACCGGCGTCGACCGCCTGCTGGTCGGATTCGAGCTGGTCGCGCCGGGCATCGCGCGCCACGGCTTCCCGGTCCTGCTGACCGAGGTGGGCGGCGAGCCGGTGGGCCACGTCACCTCCGGCACCCGACTGCCGTCGCTCGGCAGGTCGATGGGCATGGCCTACCTGCCGGCCGACATGGCCCAGGTCGGGCTGGAGTTCTTCGTCGAGATTCGCGACCGGCGCGCGCGCGCCCGCGTCGTCGAGCTGCCGTTCTACTCGCGGAAGAAGAAGTCGTGACGAGCATTCGATCTGACCACGGACCCTGAGGAGGTAGTGATGTCCGTTCCCAGTGATCTGTCGTACACCCGGTCCCACGAGTGGGCGCGCGTCGAGGGCGACCTCGTCGTGGTCGGCATCACCCACTACGCCCAGGATCAGCTGGGCGAGGTGGTGTACGTGGAGCTCCCCGAGGTGGGGCTCGGCGCCAATGCCGGCGAGGAGCTCGGCACCTTGGAGTCGGTCAAGGCGGTCGCCGAGTTCCTGTCGCCGGTTGCCGGCGAGGTGGTGGAGATCAACGACCGCCTCTCCGAGGAGCCCAACCTGGTCAATGAGGATCCCTACGGAGACGGATGGCTGGTGAAGATCTCCGGCGCCCTCGAGGAGGATGAGCTGCTCGACGCCGAGGCCTACAAGGAGCTGCTCGCGGAGGAGAGCCACTGATGCACCCGTGGATCGGCGCCGGCCCGGACGACTGCCGACATCTCCTCGACGAGCTCGGCCTCGACTCGCTGGAGCGCCTGTTCGCCACGATCCCCGCCGAGGTCTGCGTCGACCGCGTCGACCTGCCCCCGGGGGAGGACGAGGACACCGTGCGGCGCAGCCTGGCGGCGGTCGCCGAGCGCAACCTGACGCTGAGCAGCCGCCCGAGCTTCCTCGGCGCCGGGGTTTACCGGCACCTCCAGCCGGCGCTCGTCGACTCGGTGCTGTCGCGGGCCGAGTTCTTCACCTCGTACACTCCCTACCAGCCCGAGATCTCGCAGGGCACCCTGCAGGTGATCTTCGAGTTCCAGACCTTGATCTGCCAGCTCACCGGCTGCGACGTCGCCAACGCCTCGCTGTACGACGGCGCCACCTCGGTGGTGGAGGCGGTGCTGTTCGCCCACCGGGTGCTGCGTGGCAAGCGCAACCGGGTGCTGGCGGCGGAAACGGTCCATCCCGTCTACCGCTCGGTTCTCGACACCTACGCCGCACCCCTCGGCCTCGAGGTGGTCGTGGTCCCGCCCGGCAGCGACGGCCGGATCGACCCTGACCGGCTGCGCGACGAGCAGGCCTGTTGCGTGGTGGTGCAGTCCCCGAGCTTCCTCGGCACCGTCGAGGACCTGCCGGCGATCGCGGCGGCGGCCCACTCCTCGGGCGCGCTGGCGGTACACGTGGTCGCCGAGGCGGTGTCCCTTGGGATGCTCGCCGGGGGCGGGGCGTTCGGCTTCGACGTCGTGTGCGGCGAGGCCCAGTCCTACGGCATCGCACCCGGTTTCGGCGGGCCCCACCTCGGCTTCTTCGCCTGCACCGAGAAGAACATGCGACAGATGCCCGGTCGACTGGTCGGCGAGACCGTCGATGGGGAGGGCCGGCGCGCGTTCTGCCTGACGCTGGCCACCCGCGAGCAGCACATCCGCCGTGCCAAGGCGACCTCGAACATCTGCACCAACCAGGGCCTGATGGCCCTTGCGGCGACGGTCTGGCTCGAGACGCTCGGCGGATCCGGCCTGCGCGGCCTGGCCCGATCGTGCCTGGCGCGCTCGCAGGAGCTCAAGCGCCGGATCGCAGCGCTGGGCGGCGGCTGGCGGCTGTCCTTCCCGTCCACCCCCAGCTTCAACGAGTTCCTCGTCGAGGGGCCGGCGGGTGGTGACGAGCTGGCGCGCCGCCTGGCCGACGAGGGAGTCCTCGCCGGCGTGCCCTCGCACAAGTGGGGAGGAACCTGGCCCGACGGCCTGCTGGTCGCGGTCACCGAGTGCAACCGCGCAGACGACCTCGACGCGCTGGTGGCGGCAATGGGGAGGGTGTCGTGAGGCGTCGCGCGCTCCGTGACGAGCCGCTCTACTTCGAGCTGAACCAGCGGCGCGCAGCGCGACAGGGGCACCTGCTACCGCCGCTCGACGTGCCGGACATCGACCCTTCGAGCGCGCTGCCGACGGTTCTGCTGCGAGAGGCGGAGCCCGACTACTTCCCGGACCTCGGCGAGCACGAGGTGGCGCAGCACTTCCACCGCCTGAGCCAGCTCAACTACGCGGTGGACGAGGGGCTCTACCCGCTCGGCTCCTGCACGATGAAGTACAACCCGAGGATCAACGAGCGCACGGCGCGGCTGCCCGGCTTCGCCGACCTGCACCCCCTGCAGGCCGACGACCAGGTGCAGGGCGCACTGGCCGTGATCTGGGAGCTCGAGCAGGCGCTCGAGGCGATCACCGGCATGGCAGGCGTCACGCTGCAGCCGGCGGCCGGTGCCCACGGCGAGCTGACCGGCATCCTGATGATTCGCAAGGCCCTCGAGGCGCGGGGCGAGCCGCGTTCGGTCGTGCTCGTCCCGGACTCCGCGCACGGCACCAACCCCGCCACCGCCAGCTTCGCGGGCTACCAGGCGGTCGAGCTCCCGTCCGCCGCGGACGGGACCGTGGACCTCGCCGCACTCGCCGGGCTGATGAACGACCAGGTGGCGGCGGTCATGCTCACCGTCCCCAACACGCTCGGCGTCTTCGAGCACCGGATCCTCGAGATCTCGGAGCTCGTCCACCGTAGCGGCGCCTTCCTCTACCTCGACGGCGCC
>Ga0316605_10002283_pt1 | contig 10924 bp, 9 predicted proteins | sample OWC_soil_day20_n_FD_207666 | JGI IMG/M metagenome (GOLD analysis project Ga0316605, IMG submission 207666) | Wetland soil microbial communities from Old Woman Creek delta, Ohio, United States - OWC_soil_day20_noCT | ecosystem: Environmental > Terrestrial > Soil > Wetlands | place: USA: Ohio... | reverse complement strand
CTCGAGGGGCCCCGACGACCGGGTCTCGGTCGGCTTGTCGCCCTTGTCGCCCTTGTCGCTAGGCGCGTCGCCAGTCTCGGGTGAGCTCGCCGACGCGGGCTTGGATCTCGTCGAGGGGGACATGGCCAAGTCGCCGGTTTACGACGACTTCTTGACCATCTACCACGACGTCGGTGATGGCGCGAGGCGACAGCGCATACACGACGTTCTTTTCGAGGGCCTGGGAGGGCCACAGCGACGGATCGTCGAGGTCGAGCGCGACGAGGTCGCAGCGGTAGCCGGGTGCGATCTTCCCGATGGGCAGTCGCAGCGTCTCGCCGGCGGTGCTCGTGCCGAGCCGGAAGCAGGTCTCGGCGTCGATCGCCTGGCCGTCGGTGCGGTGGACCTTCTGGAGCAGCGCCGCGGTCCGCATCTCGTCGAACACGCTGACCCGGTTGTTCGAGCATCCACCATCGGTGCCGAGCCCGACCCGGACGCCCCGCGCGCACAGGTCGACCAGGTCGGTGACGCCGTCGCCGAGGAACATGTTCGAGCCGGGGCAGTAGGCGAGGGAACCTCCGCGCTCCGCGAGCAGCGCGCGCTCCGTGTCGTCGAACCAGCAGCCGTGGACCGCGATCATCGTCGAGAGGTCGACGGGCAGCGCGGCGATCGCGTGCAGGGGACGCGCGCCGAATCGCTCGAGCGACTGGTCGACCTGGTAGCGCTCCTCGGCGAGGTGGATGTGCCACGGGACGCCTGCATCGCGCGCGCACCCGGCGCCAGCCTCGATCATCGCGGGCGTCGCGCCGTGCTGGCTGTGCGGCGCAGGCTGGATCGTGGTCAGGAACCGCTCGCGATCCTGGTAGCGCCGGGCGAGCTCCTCGAAGTGGGCGACCGCCTGCGGGATCGTCTCGCGATACGCGGCGGGGGCGCCCTCCCAGTCGTAGAAGCAGCGCGCGAGCACGATCCGGATCCCGAGTCGGCGCGCCGCCTCGATCGTCGCGGACGCGTTGTCGTTGCCCTGCGCGTTGAGATAGTAGAAGTCGCACACGGTGGTCACGCCGTGGAGCAGCATCTCGCCGAACGCGAACAGCGCCGCGGTGCCCATGTCCTTCGCGGTGAGCCGCGGCGAGTACTTGTAGAGCGCCTTGTCACGCCACTCGAGGAACGGCAGGTCGTCGCCGATGCCGCGCAGCAGCGACTGGAAGCTGTGGTTGTGCGTGTTGACCGTGCCCGGCACCATCGCGCGGCGGCTCCAGTCGATCCGCCGCGCACCGGAAGCGCGGGGATCCGCGAGCACGGTCGCCGGATCGCCGACGGCGACGATCGCGCCGTCGAGCGACAGCACCGCGGTGGCGTCGCGTGCGCGGTCGGTGATCGCCCGATCCGCGACGATGATCACGGCCGTCGTGGCGGCAGCCGGATCGTGGCTCATACGGCTTCGGAGATCGAGGCGAGGTTGAAGTCGTGCGTGCGCAGGGCAGGGACCCGCATACCGCCGGCGATCACCGCGGGGGTCAGCGCATCGCAGCGCGCGAGCATCTGCACCGGTGACTCGTTGAACCGGAAGTTCATCACCGGCGCGACGACGGCGCCGTTCTCGATCAGGTAGGTCCCGTCGCGGGTCAGGCCGGTGAGCAGGATCGTCTGCGGATCGAGCGAGCGGATGTACCAGAACCGGGTGATCAGCACGCCGCGCTTCACGCCCTTGATCAGCTCGTCGCGCGTCGCCTTGCCGCCGTCGAGGATCCAGCCCTCGGGGGAGCCGGTCGGCGCCACGCCCTGCTTCTTCGCCCAGTACCGGTCGTAGGTCAGTGCCGTGACCTTGCCCCGGTCGATCCACCGCGTGCGCGCGAGCGGCACGCCGTCGCCGTCGAACGGACTCGCCGTCAGGGCGGCATCGGTCGGATCGCTGCGCAGCGTGATCGTCTCGGGGAACAGCGGCTCGCCGATCCGGGTCCCCCCGCCGGGCTTCGCGAAGAACGAGCGGCCCTCGTCGGCGAGGCGCGCTCCGAGCTGCGAGGTGAGCTCCCCGGTGAGGTCCGCCACGGCGGCGGGCTCGAGGACGACCGTGTAGCGTCCGGGTTCGAGGCGGCGCGGCTTCGCGGAGCTCACGGCCTTGTCGACCGAGATCCTCGCGAGCACCGCCGCGTCGATGTCGGCGGCGCGGTTGCTCGACGCGCTCGCCCAGCCCGAGCCGGTGCCGTCGGGCGTCCGCGCCGTGCACGACAGGCCGCACGACGACCACGCGTGGAACGCCCACAGCCCCTCGCTCGAGGCGAGCGCCGTCATCTCCGACGCGTGCTCGTAGAAGCCCGCGATCTGGACCTTCGCGGCATCGCCCGCGGCGATCACCGAGCCCACGGCCTTCGCGCGCTCCTTGGGGCTGAGCTCGCTGGTCTTGCCATCGCGCGCACCCTTCACCGCGATGTACGTCTGCCTGGTGAGCGGTGGCATCGCCTCGGGGTTCTCCGGTGCGAGCTTCGCCATCCGCGCCGCGCGTCCGACGACGTCGTCGATCGAGCGATCATCGAGCTGGTTGGTGACCGCGGTCGCCGAGCGCTGGCCGAGCTGCACGGTCACCGCCAGGGTCAGGCGCTCGACGTCCGACGACGACGTGATCTCGTTGACCGCGAACCGCGTGTTGCCGCCATCGGTGCCGCGCAGCGTGGCGGTCGCCTTCGTGCCCTTCCCCGAGCTCGCGAGCATGATCACCCGGTCGAGCAAGCGCCTCGTCTGGCTCTCCGTCTGCATGGTCAGGCTCCCCGCCGGTTCGTGCTGAGGATGTTGATCTTCTTGAACCGCGCGGGTGGGCAGCCGTGGCTGACCGCGTTGATCTGCGTCGGCTCGCCCTTGCCGTCGTACATCGAGCCGCCCAGCTTCCACGATCGCGGGCCACCGATCTGGTCACACGCCGCCCAGAACTCGAGGGTGTTCGCCTGGTACGCGACGTCCTTCACCATCCGGGTCTTCTTGCCGCGCTTGACCTCCCAGAACACCTGGCCGCCGAACTGGAAGTTGAAGCGCTGGTGGTCGATCGACCACGAGCCGTCGCCGACGATCACGATGCCGTCGTCGGTCGCAGCGATCAGATCGTCGATCGATCGCTCCTTCGGGCCGGGTGCGAGCGAGACGTTCGGCATCCGCTGGAACGGGAACGACGCGTAGCTGTCGGAGTAGCACGTGCCCCGCGACGCCTTCTCGCCGATCCAGCCCGCCTGCTCGCGCGTGGTCTGGTAGCCGACGAACACGCCCTTCTCGACGAGGTTCCACCGCTGGGTCGCGACGCCGTCGTCATCGTAGCCGCAGGTCGCGAGCCCGCCGGGCGTGGTCTTGTCCGCATAGAAGTCGAGGATCGGGGTGCCGATCCGGAGCTTGCCGAGCTTGTCGGGGGTCGCGAACGACGTGCCGGCGAAGTTCGCCTCGTAGCCCATCGCGCGATCGAGCTCGGTCGGATGGCCGATCGACTCGTGGATCGTCAGCCACAGGTTGGTCGGATCGAGGATCAGGTCGCGCTTGCCACCGACGACCGACGGCGCCTTGAGCTTCTCGACGGCCTGCTCGGCGATCATCCGCGCGTCGGCGAGCAGCGAGGACTGCTCGATGTACTCCCAGCCGGCCTGCATCGGTGCGAGGTCGTGGTCGCGGGTCGCGAACTCGCCGCGCTTGTCGTCGACGGCGGTCACCGTGTAGCCGGGACCGACGCGCACGATCTCCTGCTCGATGTACGCGCCCTCGGTCGACGCGAACAGCTTCCACTCCGCGTTCGCGGCATAGCGCGCGTTGACGTACTTGACGCCCTTGACCTTGCTCGCCTCGCGGTTGATCGCGAGGAGCAACTCGGCCTTGTCCTCGAGGGGGATCTTGAACGGGTCCTTGGTCCGCGGGGTCTGCCAGACATCGACGTGGGCCGGCACCGGCGCGAGCACGACGGGGCGCTTCATCTGCGAGGCGTTCGCCTTCGCCGTCGCGACCGCGCGCCGGGCGAGCCGCTCGCCCTCGGCCGCCGTGACCGCGGGGGCGGCTGCGTAGCCCCACGCGCCGCCGGAGATCACGCGCACGCCGAGACCGTAGGACTCGCTGGCTCCCACGTCCGTGATCTTGTCCTCGCGCGTCCCGAGGCCCTCGCTGCGCCGGCGGACGATGCGGACGTCGGCGTAGGTCGCCCCGGCCTTGGTCGCCGCGGCGAGGGCGCGCTGGATGACATCGTCGAGAGCGGGATCCGTGAGCAGACCGCGCGCGGTCGCGAGCCGGGGGCCCGCCAGCGCCGCGAGCACGCCCGCCGAACCACCCACGAGGAACGATCGTCGGGAGAGCTTCACGGGCCCGACACTATCACCGGGGAGTGGTAGGTTGGCTGCGTGGACGAGCTGCTCTCCGACGTCAAGGCCGGTCGTCTCGACCCGATCTACGTGCTGCACTCGGAGCACCCGATCCTGATCGAGCGGACGATCTCCGGGATCCGCGATCAGGTCGTGCCACCCGCGGCGCGCGGGTTCAACTACGACGTCGTCGAGGGCAAGGCGTCAGCGTCGCGGATCATCTCCCTGGCGCAGACGTTGCCGATGATGGCGGCCAGCCGGATGGTGTTCGTGCGCGATCTCGCGGGCATGCCGGCCGACGACACCGAGGCGATGCTCGCGTACCTCGCGAAGCCGAACCCGAGCACCGTGATCGTCGCGCTCGCGAGCAAGATCGACAAGCGGATGAAGCTGTACGCGCAGCTGTCGAAGAAGGGCTGGCTCCACGTGCTCGAGGCGCCGCGGCAGGTCGCGCCGTGGGTGCGCGCCGAGGCCCAGGCGCGCGGCGTGAAGTTCGACGGCAATGCGATCAACCGGCTCGTCGATGCCGTCGGCGGGGACCTCTCGCGGCTCGCGCTCGCGGTCGAGCAGCTCGGCCTCTACGCCGGTGACCGGCCCGTGACCTCCGATGACGTCGACGACCTGATCGCGGACACCCGCGAGCGCTCGGTGTTCGAGCTGACCGATGCGATCGGCGCCGCGGACCGGGGCAGGGCCCTCCTCGCCGTGGCCTCGCTATGCGATCAGCGCGAGAGTGCGGTCGGCGTCGTGGTGATGCTCGCGCGGCACATCCGCCAGCTCTCGGTGCTGCACACGCTTCGGCAGACCAATGTCCCGCGGCCGCAATGGGCGCAGGCGATCGGGGTGCCACCCTTCGTCGTCGACAAGCTGACCGCGCAGGCGCGCAGCTACTCGCCCGAGGCGCTCGCGCTGGCGACCCAGCGGCTCGCGACGGTCGATCGCGCGCTCAAGGGAGACGTCACGCTGACGTCGTTGCCCGACGCGAGCGGGGCGGGCGGATCGACGTGGACCGGGCCGCAGATCAAGGCCCTCGGCCGCGAGCTCGGCGAGCGGGTGATGCTCGAGCGGGTCGTCGACAGCATCGTGCTGCTCGCGGCGCGCTAGCTAGTCGTCGCCTTCGAGCGCCTTGTCGAGCGACGTCTTCTCGTCGTACTCCATCGTCTTGCTGTCGAACTCCGACCCCGTGCGGGGCGGCGCGGGCGGACGCATCGGCAGCTGGATCGAGGGGGACGTGTCCTCGGCGTTGATCCCCATGTCCTCGAACGGCTTGCGGTACTCGTAGGGGAGGCGCGCGAACTGCTGCGCGAGCGTCGAGCGCGGGACGAACAGCTCCTCACGGCGCCCGTCGCCGATGTCGCGCTTGAGCACGAGCTCGCCCGCCATCCGGCTCTTGTCGCGGATCGAGCGCGCGAGGGGCGTGAGCTGCGCGAGCAGCTCCATCGGCACGGTGCGGGGATCGGGGAGGTCGGCGATCGCCTTGCCGTTGAACGACAGGTCGACGAGCGTACGGCGCTGGATCAGATCCTTGAGCGTCGCGTTCGCGCGCTCGGCGAGGTTGCGCACCGGTGCGACGTCATCCAGGTCGAGATCGTTGTCTTCGCCCTCGGCGTCGCCCGCGGCGCTGATCGTGACCCAGGTCGCGCCCTTGTCGACGACGGCGAACCGCAGCCCCGCCGCCGACTTGTTCGGGTTCTCCTTGAGCGTGACCACGAGGCCACCGTTCGCCATCCGCTCGAACGCGACCATCACGTACTTGCCGAGATCGACTGGCGCCGGCTTCGCCTTGCCGAACACGCCCTTCTTCATCATGTGGACGATCACGCCCTCCGCGAGCTGGTCGACGCGGATCGGCGTGCGGTACGGATCGGGGGCGAGCTGGAACGCCGCGGTGATCGGACCGGCGGTCGCGACGGCGTCGGCGTGGGGCTCCGCACCGCGAACGTCCCACGACATGATCCACAGGGACTTGGGGAGCTGGTGGTCCTCGAAGAACGGACCGAGCGCCTTGACCACGGCATCGGTCGCGGTCTTCGGCGCGGCCTGGCTGTCGATGGTCGCGACGCGCCCCTCGATCTGGCGCTTGGCCTCCGCGATCGTCGTCTTCGCCGCGGCCGCGACCTTCTGCGCGACCGCTTGCGTGACGCTCGCCTTCTTGTCAGGCGCGACGTAGGGCCCGAGGGCGCTCGCCACCGTCGCCTCGAGCTCGCCGAGCCGCTGGCTCTCGACCTCCGCCTCCCGCTTGGTGTCCTTCGCCCGGGTTCGACGTGCATCGAGCTCGGTCAGCGGAACGAACGCGTTGGTACAGGTCTCGACCGCGGCCGTGAGGGTCTCGATGAAGTTCTCGTCGAGCGGAAAGGGTGTCCCATCCCCATAGCGGTACATCCCTGGAGCATAGCACTCCCGGTGCAGGTCCCGAACTAACCAGCCCGCCTGGGAGAACCTCAGTAGTTACCGAGGAGCCCGAGCTGAACCGTGACCGCGTCGATCAGGCTGTTGCCGTAGATGAACTGGGTGTCGATGCCCGCCGAGTTCGCCGCCGTGTCGTCGGCGGCGACCAGATCGAGGAACAGGACGTCGCCGCGCAGGTTGAACTGCAGCTTGTCGAACAGGCCCCACACCGGCTTCTCGTTGCCGATCGAGATCAACGTGAGCTTGGCGCCGACCGTCGCGTTGCGGACGGGCGACAGCTCGCGGTCACCGGTGAAATACTCGCCCGCGGTCGACTCGGTCTCGTAGAAGAAGGCGTCCTTGAAGAACGTCGCTGCCGTCTGCTGGTACGCGCGCGCGAAGAACCGGACGAGGAGGTTCTTGCCGACGTACTGCGAGTACGCCGCCTCGACGTTGCCGCCGAGCACGCCCCAGGTGTCGTCGTAGAACCGCGCGTCCATGTGGACCGCGGCCCGGAGCTTGGGCAGGAAGCGGTTGAGGCGCGCCGACACCGACCAGCGCGCGCGGGTCGACGGGATGTGCTCCTGCGGCGCGTTGGGGCCGATGCGGACGCGGCGGTAGGGATTGGACTGAAAGCCCTCGAGCACCTGGCCGTAGAGTCCGAGCTGCAGGTTCATCGTCGGCGACAGGTTCTGCGTCAGCGCGACCTGCACGGTGTCGATCGAGATCTCCTCCCAGCGCGTGAGCCCGAGCATCGTCGTCGGGTCGAGCCGGTCCTTGCCGAAGATCAGGCCCTTCTTGTCACACGGGTCGCTGCCGAGGAGCGCCTTCGCCTCGAGCGGCGTCAGCATCGAGTTGTCCTTGTTGCAGACCTCGTCGAAGCTGTGCCGGTAGGCGAGGGCGAACGTCGTGTTGCGGCCCGGCAGGTCGATCGAGGCGGCGCCGCCGATCTGGCGCGACACGTAGTCGCGCTCGGTGCCGACGGTCGTGCCGAACGAGAGCCGCGAGCGCCGACCCTTGAAGCCGAGCGACAGCGAGCCCTCGTGGCGGACGTCGGAGAACGTGGTCGCGGCCGACACGGCGTCGACCTGGTAGATCTGCGCCGTCGCGCCGGACACCGCATCGGCGGCGTAGGCGATGTCGAGCGTCACGAACCGGCCGAGATCGATCCCGAAATCGGCCTGCGGATGCACGACGGTCAGCCCGCCCTTGCCGCCGTCGCGCTTCTCCGCGAACAGCGCCGTCGAGAACTCGGCGCGATCCTCGGCGAGTGCGAGGCCGGGTGCGAGACCCGTCGCGCACAGCACGAGCAGCGAGCTGGCGCGGGCTAGTTGCACCCACACCCTCCGCCGCCGGCCCCCTGGCCGCCGGCCGCGCCCTCGCGATTGGTACGGATGTGCTCGTTGGTCGCGGCGTGCTGCGGATCGTCGTCGAAGATCATCACCTGATCGGCGAGGAACTCCTTCTCCGACGCGCGGACCGCCTGGCGGCCACACGCGGCGAGGGTGAGCACAGCGAGCATGAAGGCGAGGGCACGAATGCGACGCATGGAAGCCTCCATCAGAAGAAGATCGCCAGTCCGCCAGAGTACTCCTGGCCGTTGCTGGCCTTGTTCTCGTCGAACAAGGACCAGTTGCGCGCGTCGAGCCGCAGCGTGATCTGCTTCTTGAACGTGATCTCGAAGCCGCCGCCGGCACCGAGCGCCATCAGCGTCTCTTTCTCGTCGATGAAGTTGTCGGCCTTGGGCCGGATGTACGCGGCGCCGAGGCCGACGCTGACGTACGGGCCGACCACGGCGCCCGGGGCCATCCGCAGGACGAACGCGAGGCCGCCGAGGAAGATGTCCTTCTCCGAGCGCGGCGACAGGCCGGCGAAGCCCTCGAGCGCCCAGTACGGATCGATCAGCCACGACGGTCGCAGCAGGAACACGCCCTCGTTGTCGAAGATCCCGGCCGAGAACGACAGGCCGACGTCGGCGTAGGCGACCGGCGAGGGGCCGAGGATCGCGCGCTTGATCGCGCGGCCCATCCGGGTGAACACGCCGTCCTCGGTCGGGCCGACATCGAACGGGAACACGACATCGCCGAGGATCCAGCCGCTCGTCCCATCCTCGAGCTCGACCTTGAACCAGAAGTCCTTGGTGCCGCGCTCGAGCACCTGGAACACCTGGCCGCGCTCGGCGATGAACACCGTGCGGTAGCTGCCCGCGGGACCCGAGTGCACGGGCGCCTTCTGCGCGAGGACGCGGAGGTACGCCTCGGCGCTGGCGCTCCCCGTCAGGGCAACGAGCATCGCGATCGCGAGGACGAGCCGCCTGGCACTCACTCTTGGAACCACATCAGGAAGGTCGTATCGGGCTCGCTGCCGGGGGCCATCAGGTCTCCGCCGCCGTGGGGATCCATCGACGACAGCGGCTTGGTCCGCAGCGGGCTCGCCTCGGGGTTGCCGCAGTTGAGGTAGATCTGCGTCTGGCGGTAGTTGAATGTGAAGTCGGTCGCCGTGGGGTTCGCCCCGCCCTTGAAGGCCAGGGCGTTGCCGCCGGCCTCGTTGTGGCAGCCGCCGGCCTTGGTGCAGCCGTTGGTCGCGTCGGTCGGCCGCACGAACTTGGGCCACACCTCGGTCTTGAAGTACTCGATGCCCTGCGGCGGGTTGCACAGGCCGATGTCCGACGGTGTGTCACCGAGGTCAACGGTCGGGCAGCCCGCCAGGAGCGAGAGCACGGCGGATGCAAGCAAAGATGCACCCCACGACGCGGCCTTAGACCGGTGGCTTCCCATCCCTGAGCCGAGCGTACACCGAACGGCTGGCCGGCGACCAGCGGGCCGCCACGCTTGCGACGGATCGAGGTGGTTGGGTACCCTCGTGCGCGGTGTCCACAGGAGCGTCCGGTCCCCCGGGTCCTCGCCGGCCAACGGCGACGGCGACGCCGATCATGGGATCGCGAACGATCCAGCGGCCGCCGCCGATCCCCGAGCGCCATCGCAGCCTCGTCCGGATCGACACCGAGCCGGAGCCGACGCGCGTCGTGCGGAGCCCGCTCGTCGGGCGCGCCGACCACCTCGCGACGCTGCACGACGTGGTCACTCGCGCGATCGACTTCCAGGCGCCGCAGCTGGTCACGATCGTCGGCAACCAGGGCACCGGCAAGACGCGCCTGATCAACGAGCTGATCAGCGACCTCGCGACGAAGAAGGATCGCGGGCTGCGCGTGTTCCACGGTGCCGCCGAGCGCAACGCCGCCGGCCAGCCGGTCCGCCTCGCGGCGCTGTCGTCGATGATGCGCGACCGGTTCGAGCTGACGCCGAATCCCGACGACGCGAGCAAGCTGCGGTTCGCGCACGAGATCCGCACCGTGATGGGCTCGGATCAGGTGGCGGAGATGCTGCACTTCCTCGGCGCGTTCGTCGGGCTGGAGTTCCCGCCGACGCCGTTCTTGCGCGCGGTCACCGAGAGCCCCAAGCAGCACCAGGAGATCGCGCGCACCGCGCTGCGCCGGTTCATCGAGCTCGATGCGGTGACCTCGCCCCTCATGCTCGTGCTCGATGACATGCAGTGGGCCGACGGCGAGACGCTCGGCCTGATCAAGGATCTCGCGAGCGGCCTCGGCGGATCGAGCGTGGTCCTGTTGACCGCGGCGCGCCCCGAGATGCTCGTCTTTGCCGGCGACTGGGGGCAGGGCGGGGTCGATCACGAGCGGATCGATCTGCGGAACCTCGAGCCCGACGACGCCGAGCAGATGTTCAAGAACCTGCTCGTGCGTTGCCCGGAGGTCCCCGAGGACACGATCCAGAACGCCGTCGAGATGACCGGCGGCAACCCGGCGTTCCTCGAGCAGCTCGTGCGGCTGTTCCTCGACAACGGGACGATCGATACCTCCGGCCCGGTCTGGCGCCTCGATCCGGACAAGGCCGCGGATACGGAGCTGCCGATCAGCATCGAGGAGGCGATCTCTGCGCGGATCGCGGCGCTCGAGAACGACGAGCGCGATCTGCTCGAGAAGGCCGCCGTGTTCGGCAACGTGTTCTGGGTGTCCGCGGTGATCGCGCTGACGCGGCTCGAGCAGCCAGTCCCGACGCCGGCGCCCGGTGCGCTCGAGATCGAGTGGGGCAACGGCGAGGAGGTCCGCCGCCGGATCTCCGATCTGATCTCGATCATGGCGGATCGCGACTACCTGTTGCCGCTCGACGCGGATGACTCGAGCATCCCGGGCGAGACCGAGATCGTGTTCAAGCATA
>Ga0316605_10002281_pt1 | contig 10933 bp, 8 predicted proteins | sample OWC_soil_day20_n_FD_207666 | JGI IMG/M metagenome (GOLD analysis project Ga0316605, IMG submission 207666) | Wetland soil microbial communities from Old Woman Creek delta, Ohio, United States - OWC_soil_day20_noCT | ecosystem: Environmental > Terrestrial > Soil > Wetlands | place: USA: Ohio... | reverse complement strand
CCGGGGGCGGAAGGAGATCACGAATTCGATTCAGACGAATGGCACGCGCCTGACGGATGAATGGTGTGAATTCTTCAAGCAGAACAACTTTTTTGTAGGACTGAGCCTGGACGGCCCCCGGGTGGTGCATGATCGATACAGAAAAGATCGCATGGGACGGTCCACGTTCGAAGAGGCCCTACGCGGCCTGCACCTGCTTCAGAAGCATGGTGTGGAATATAACATTCTTGCCTGCGTATCCCGGGAAACGGCGTACCAACCGCTCGAGGTCTACAACTTTTTCAAGAGCGAGAAGGTAAAATTCATCCAGTTCATTCCGATCATCGAACGGGTCCCCGACGGCAAAACAAAGGAACAGGGGTTGTGGCTTGCGCCTCCTGCAAAACTTGACGGCGAAGAGAACACCCAGGTGACTCCATGGACCGTCGAGCCAAAGAAGTATGGGGATTTCCTGATCGCGATCTATGAAGAGTGGGTCAAGAAGGATGTCGGGGAGATCTTTGTGATGAATTTTGAATGGGCCCTGAATGCCTGGATAGGGAATCCTTCTCCGGTCTGCATTTTCTCCAGACAATGCGGCAGGGCCGTGGCAGTCGAGCACAACGGTGACGTTTATGCATGCGACCATTACGTCTATCCCGCGTACCGGTTAGGAAATGTGCTTGAGGAAAACTTGGGAGCAATGGTCAATCGGTCTGTCGCATCGGGGTTTGGTCCTCACAAGGAGCTGACGCTTCCGAAGTACTGCCGCGAATGTGAAGTCCTGAATGCCTGCTGGGGGGGATGCCCGAAGCACCGATTCACCCGAACGCCGTCCGGCGAACCGGGGCTGCACTATATGTGTGCGGGATACAAGAAGTACTTTACGCATATCCGCAAGTACCTGAATGCCTTCACGAAACTTCTAGAACACGGCGTTCCTGCGTCTCGTATCATGAGCGCCGTGAACAACCGGCTCCTCATCATAGAGAATCGGGAGTGAAGCGGGACTCGCCCGGACCAGTCGTCTGTACTCCGATGAATCCTGGGCACGACAATACGGGCGACAAACGGAGAGGCCGAAGGAATCGAGCAGATAAAGGGTGCCGAACAACTCGCTGCCCCAGGAATATCAAATACAAACCTCATCGGAGTTCGTGTCCGCCGAGAAGCGATAGTACGGCTCCACCGCAGGCATACATTTCATTCCACCAATCCATGAAAGGGTCCATCGATGAAGCTTCTCTCCCTCAGCTTCGCCATCCTCTTGATCGCTTCAGTCTCCGCTTCTTCCCAGGTCATCTCGTTCGGACTTGGAGCAAACCTTACGTTTCCTTCCGCCGAGTTGAAGGATAATGTGGCGACGGGATACGGCGGTACCGCCCTTGCAAAGTTCGGTCTTCTTCCCCTTGTGGACCTAACCGGAGGAATCGAGTACGTCAAGTTCACGGACAAAGATATTACGGTGGGTACAATCACAGAGTCTGGCACCGGGTCAGCCTTCGGAATACTTGTGGGAGGCCGGATGAGCGTCCTTGCCGTCGGGTATTTCGGCGCCGAGACGGGCACCTATTCATTCACAAAAAAAGTCGCGGGAACCGAGAACAGCTACACCAAAGGCTTCTTCGCACCGATGATAGGCGTCAACTTCATGATGTTCGATCTTGCGGCGCGGTACGTTTCGGCCGGCGAGGATAGCTTCTGGGGTCTTCGTGGCTTGATATGGCTCTAAGCGAACATCAGAAATCAGAACTCAGACGTCAGAATTCGCATTGGCTGCACCAAACCGCCCTCATACATGTAGCTCATCGACCCCGATGAGCACCGGAACACTTTACCAGGCAAATCCACATTGCGTAGTCCTTCCACCAACGGAGCAAGTTGAAAAGTACCAGAATGGCAGGACCGGACCCCATTGAAAGAGTCGCGGAACCCGCGGGCGAACTTCGGTTTGAGATGCTTCTTACCGAAATCTCAGCCAGATTTCTCTCGTTGTCTCCGCAGGATATCGATGCAGAAATTGACACCGCACTCGGCAAGATCCGCACGTTTTTCGACACAGACATGTGTGGAATTTTCCGCGTCAACCCGGCGACAAGAGAAGTGTATCTGTCGCACGTCCAGACGTCTGCGAATATTCCGGTGGTCCCGCCCAAGATGGATTATGGTCCGACAAACCCGTGGAGAGTTGCCAGAATCATCCGGGGGGAAATTGTCCTCGTCAACTCGCTTGATGAGCTTCCAGAGGAAGCAGCGCTCGACCGCCAGCTGAGCGAATCGCTGAAGGTCCAATCCTACCTTCTCATACCTGTGCAGGTCGACGGAATAACCCGCAACACGCTCCATCTAGCCTGGACACGGCCGGGTCCACCATGGCTGGCCCAGTACATCCCGCGGTTGCGGGTCTTCGCCGAATTTCTGGTCACGGCGCTGGAGCGGAACAAGGCAGTTATCGCGCGGCGGCAGGCGGAGGTTCGTCTGGATCTTGCCGCGGAATTGGCTGGAGCGGGTTTATGGGATCTCGATTTGGGATCTCACATAATCTGGGCCACGGATAGAGCGAGGGAACTTTACGGGGTTGACCCGGACCAGCCGATCCCCCTGGAAAAAATATTCAGTATTGTTCATCCCGATGACCTGGCTCGGTTGAAAGAAGAGATAAACGCCGCATCGTCGGCTGGGCACTCTCTCCGTACGGAGTATCGTATTGTCCTTCCCGACGGCGAGATCCGATGGTTAGCCGTCCAGGGAGCCCGCTCGCCTGAATCTTTTGGCGGAGGGAATCATTTGCTCGGCGTTTCCATTGATGTGACAGAACGGAAGAACGCCGAGGAGAATGCCAGGCGTTCACTTGAAGAGATCAAGCGACTGAAGGATTTGCTGGAAGACGAGGCCCGCTATCTTCGCAAGGAGGTCAATCTTTCACGGCCGCATGTGGAAATCATCGGCAAAAGCAGTGCCATCGGCACAGTACTGAAAAAGATTGAGCAGGTTGCGCGGACCGACGCTACCGTCCTGATTACCGGCGAAACGGGGACGGGGAAAGAACTGGTGGCACGGGCGATCCATGGCATGAGCGGACGGAAGGATAGATTGATGGTGAAAGTCGATTGTGCTTCCCTGCCTTCCACTCTGATCGAGAGCGAATTGTTCGGGCGCGAGCGTGGGGCCTACACCGGGGCCCTGACCCGGCAGATCGGCCGTTTCCAATTGGCCGACAATGGGACGATCTTCCTCGATGAGATCGGAGAGTTGGCCAGGGAGACGCAGTCGAAACTTCTTGGAGTACTCCAGGAGGGCTGCTTTGAAGTCCTGGGCAGCCCGAGAACCGTGAAAGTGAATGTACGCGTGCTGGCGGCCACGAACCGGAACCTGGCCAAAGAAGTGAGAGAGGGACGCTTTCGCGAGGATCTGTATTACCGTCTGAATGTCTTCCCAATCGAAGTGCCCCCGCTGCGAAACCGGAAGGAAGATATTCCGATGCTTGTCTGGAGTTTCGTGGAGCGGTTCTCCAGGGAGATGAGAAAGGAGATACGGCGCATTCCGAAGGAAACGATGGAGGCCCTTGTGCATTATCACTGGCCGGGAAACGTGCGAGAGCTGAAGAATCTCATTGAACAGGCCTTTATTATCAGTCAGGGAGATCTATTGACCGTCAGATTGCCCGAACCGGGAGACCCGGGCGTGGTTCCCGCACGTACGCTCGAGGGGGTTGAAAGAAGCCACATTCTCTCTGTGTTGAATCAGACCTCCTGGCGGATCAAAGGGGATGAAGGGGCTGCGGCATGGCTTGGAATGAATCCCTCGAGTCTCTATTCAAAAATGAAGAAATTGGGGATCCCTACGAAACGCAAGAAGACCATATAGCGTCCTAAGGCGATATTCCACCTTTCTCCTGCCCTGCCGTCTGCGTGACGACTCACAGTCATTCCTTGTAAGCCACTGTTACTCCGTAACTTCCAGATGACTCAACGCCCTCGCCGATTTATGGTACACGAAGTGCCTCTTGTTTGATCATGTTCATCAACCTTGTGCGCATCTTTCCGAGCGCTTCCGATCAGGAGGCAGTGCGGGGGTTTCTCACGGGACTCCTGGAGCCGACGCGTGTCCAACGGGGGTGCCTGAGCTGCACCCTGGCGATCGAATCTGATCCTGATGCCTTTCTGTATATGGAATGCTGGGAATCGAAGGCGGACCTTTTGCGGCATCTGCGATCCGATGAATACGCAAAGATCCTGGCCATGATGGAACTATCAACCAGAAAACCTGATGTGTCCGTCTACGATGTCGCGAATGAACAGGGTCTGGAGCTCATTGAGAAAGTCCGCATGGCAGACCCGGATTCTGAGCAGGGGAGTGCATGAGCAATCGTATTTGATGAGATTTCATAACGACTCGGGATGGATCAGGGGTCAGAAGATCGTGATCAGTATCAGTCACTCAACCTGAAATCTCGACGCGGCTATATCACCGCTCTTTTCTGTTGCAGAGGTGGACACGCGGGCTTTTGTCATGGTGACGCTCGCGTTGCGCACAATGAGACTCTTTGCGTTGCTGGCGGTGAAATGATTCGGCCGTCCCCCCCAGGCCGGAACCTCTGTTCCTGAGAGCTCTCCGGCAACAACTACACATCCAGGGTAGTTGCCAAGAAATGACCGTTACGTTAACCCGCGGTTGCTGGCCGGGCGGGTGAAGATTCGGAGGCAACACATGAAAGACACGGAACTGAAACTGAACGACATCCTTGCGCTGGACCGCACCCGATTGGCTGCTGAACGCAACCTGATGGCCTGGCTTCGAACAGCGCTCTCGATGATCTCCTTTGGGTTTACCATCTACAAGTTTCTCCAGATGTTTCAGGCGCAAAGCCAGGTGCCGGCATTGTACCCGGATGCGCCGCGAAACTTCGGTCTTGCGCTCATCGGGATCGGAACTTTCGCGCTCCTGGTTGCCTGTGTTCAGCACTGGAGATATGTAAAGAAGCTGAGAGCCGATCAGCCGTACAATCCGTGGGACCTGACGATTGTCGTGGCTATCCTGATCGGGCTTTTTGGCCTGCTCGTGTTCGTCAGCATGTTATTCCGTTCCGGTCCACTGGGATAGATCTTGCGATGATTCAATGAGTTCACATCGACGTGAGGCTCTCCATGCAAGTTGAAAACGACAAACCGCCGTGTGGCTGTGTTATCGGAGATTTGTGTGTAATCGGAGATCAACCAAAAAGAAAGGAATCACCTATGGGTACAATGACGATCAAAGGAAAGACGATGCGTTCGGTTGATGTGGATTGGAAAGAGTTCTACTACACCAACTGCCCGCTCGTGTCCGCAAGCAATGTCGACCAGGAAATCGGCTGGGTAAAGGAGGAATTCAAGAAGATCGGCATCACATACAGGTACCTTCGCTCCACCCGCGAGAACGACTGGTACCCGCACTATGTCCACAACCTCGACAATCTGATGCGTTTTGGTGGCTGCTTCCCGGCCATCCACGTTCAGGCCGACATCCGCCGCACGCGGCTCATCGGGACGACGCATGTCTACGAGGGGGGCTGCATGCTCGTGCGCAGCCGCGACCAGATCTACCGGATGAAGGACCTCAAGGGGAAGAAGATCGGTCTCTCGAAAAGCGGCAACGTCATCAAGAACGACTGGTGGCGCGTTCAGGAAGAGCAGGGGATTGAGCTGATGCTCATGCTCAATGACATGACCCGTGACGACGTAGAGATCGTCGAATTCCCTTACCCGGACGACTGGTACGATAAACCGGAGATGCTGACCCCGATGGAGAACCCTTCGGAGCTCTGGCTCAAGCGTGACCACAAGCATGATCTGGCTTTCCGCCCGCTTGAGACGGCGCTGCTCAAGGGTCTCGTGGATGCCATCTATACTCAGACCGGTCCCTTCCAGCACATCCAGGAGCAAACCGGGCAGATCAAGGCCATTGAGAATCTGGCCCGCTACCCGGACTGGACTTTGCAGGGGGCCAACGTTCCGGCTACGCTCACGGTCACCGACGTGGCGTGCAAAGAGCACCCCGAATTGGTTGTGACACTCCTGAAGGGCCTCATTAAGGTGGGTCGCTGGGCCAATGAGCACAAGCACGCGGCGGCGGCGATCCTCGACAAGCAGACGTACTACCTGGATGTCGAGGATACGTACCGGAACATCAAGGACCTCGACATGGTGCCAGTCCTGTCGCCATACAACCTGCAGGCCCTCCAGACCAACAAGGACTTCATGCTGAGCCACGGATATATTGAGAACGACTTTGATGTGTTCGAATGGGCCGCGCCCGAATTCCTGGAGAAAGCCGCCGCGGAGCTGCTCGACGAAGAGTGGAAAAAGCGTACCAGGGCGAAGCTTCCAAAGGCAACTGAGCTGAATGAGGCGATGACACTGCGGCTCGGCTAAGCGGGAGAGTTCTCGTCAGAAGAAAGTCGGACGCTGGATGACGATGAAAGGACGGGGTCCCCGCTTCGCCGGTTGCAGCGGGGACCCCTCGAATTTTGTCTGGTGCCCAACCTGTTTGTGCAACCCCTGATGAGGTAGCATGAGTGTTTGTGCCCGGGAACCTTGCTATAAATATGGAATCCCTGGGGAGATTCCACTGCTGTCGCCCCATGGAGCGTCTCCATCTAGCAAGCAGCTCCTCGCTCCTATCTAAAAGTATAACTCAACCCCGCCATTATACTCACATAACGAATCGCTCTTGTCGTCTCACTGTCGCCGGAAGGAGGCGTGACGATCACGATCCCTTCGTCGTCGAGCACCGAATTGAACTTCGCGTTCAAATCGATTGCCCAGCCCTCATCTCCAAGCGGAATGAAAGCTCCGAGTCCTACCGCATACGCACTCTGCGTCCAGGTCTGGGTCTTCGGTTCAAGAGACGTCACGGTGCCGTTCGTCGTGAATGATCCCGAGGTTTCCAGTCTCTGAATGTATGCCCCCCCTGAGAATGTGAAATAAGGCCAGATGTTTGCATAGCGGTACGAGACGTTAAGACCGAGCACCACAGGAAGGACCCAGTAGGGAGCATCGACGTTCGTCGTAAGTGTCTGTCCTTCCTGTTTGAGCTCATTTGCAAGCTTGTCGTTGTCAGCACGGAAGCGGGAGAGTCCGACACCCAGGTAAACGCTGAATCCCTTTGCAATGTTATACGGCACTTCCACGAATCCCGTGAAGCCTGTGCTGAAGAGGTCCGCGAATTCGCCCTGGGGGATTGCCGGACCCGCCTTTACCGAAATCCCGAACTTACGCTCATCACGCCCGATGACGTTGCCGTGCTGCCCCAGTGCGTCGGCTGCGAGCATCACGGTCACTAGCAACAGGAATGTGGTTTTCATGGTCGGCGACATCGAGAATGTTTTGGGAATAGACAAGTAGCTGTATCGAACAAAATAACGAAAGCTTGGAACAGTAGCTACTCGGGAGCTCCCGGCTAGGGGTTGGTCAATATGTCATTTTCGAACTCAAGAGCGCACATTGCACTCGGCTGCTTTACTTACTTTCCTGAAGGTCATGATTCAGACCCGAGGTCTAGATATGGACCCTCTGCCAAGCACACCGGGAATGAGCGGGTAGACTCCTCCGTGGTAACGTTATACGACATAACCACTTACGACCTACCTAACCCCCCGTTGCCTGCTGGCACGGAACTTGGCTATTTCAGATTGACAGCAGTGCCAACGACGCGCAAGTATCTGATTGCTCTCACACGTCCATCCCTATCGTGCTTGTTCCTTCAAAAACAAAGGAGGAGAATCCACAATGAAGACCGGCAACGCCCTTCGTTTGATTTGCACCTGTTGTCTGGGTGCGGCAATCTGCCTTATGGTCATCTCACCGGGAGCACGGGCACAGGAATCGAAGCCTCAGCTAACTGTGTACGGTTTTGCCCAGCTGGATATGGGGTACGATGTGAAGCGTAACAACCCGGAATGGTTCGATGTTATGCGGCCTACACAACTGCCCGCGGACTCACACCAATATGGTACGGATGGGCGTTGGTATTCCGGCGTCCGGCAGAGCCGTCTGGGGGTGAAGGGCTCTTTCCCTACACCCCTTGGTGAACTGAAAACCCAGTTCGAGTTTGAAATGTTCGGTGTCGGGGTCGATGCGGGCCAGACCACGATCAGGCTCAGGCACGCTTACGGAGAATTGGGCCAATTCGGCGCCGGGCAGACCTGGAGCCCATTCATGGATCCGGATGTTTTTCCAAACTCCCTGGAATACTGGGGACCAAGCGGCATGGTATTCTTCCGCAATGTGCAGGTCCGCTGGATGCCGGTTCAGGGAGACTCGCGGCTTACCTTTGCCTTGGAGCGGCCGGGGGCAAGCGCCGATGCTGGTGACTTCGCAGACCGAATCGAGCTCGAGGGGGTCCAGGGCCGGTTCCCTTTGCCGGACTTTTCGGCTGAGTACAGGATGGGTCACCCCTGGGGTTATGTTGAGCTGGCCGGAATCGTCCGATATATGGTTTGGGATGACAACAACTCAGATCAGTATGACCTGTCCGGCAATGCGGTGGGCTGGGGGCTGAACCTGAGTTCGAACATCAAGATCTCCAAAGATGTCCTACGGCTGCAGGTCATCGTGGGCCAGGGGGTGGAAAACTACATGAATGAAGGGCCGGCGGATGTTGGCATTGCAAAGAATGCCGGCGATCCCGAAAAACCAGTAAAGGGAAAAGCCTTGCCTTTGCTCGGGCTGGTAGCATTCCTGGATCACGCGTGGAATGACACCTGGGCTTCATCGATCGGTTACTCCCAGGTAAAGATCACCCCGTCGGACCTGCAGGCGGCGGATGCCTTCAAGCTGGGACACTATGCTCTTGCCAACGTGACCTATTCGCCCGTTCCTATGTTCATGGCTGGCCTTGAGTTCCAGTATGGTCAGCGGCAAAACAATTTGGACGGGTGGAAATTCAACGATTACAGAATTCAGTTTGGAGCCAGATTTAGTTTCTCGGGGGTGGTAGTTGGCAGTTAGTTGCTGGCAGGTGGTTGCTGGTACCGGCAACCAGCAACAAGCTACCTGCAACTGCACCCGATGTTGTATGTGTAAGACCAAATGGCGACCCGGAGACGGGATGACGACTTCATCATTGTGGTGCTGAGTCTGCACGGTTAGGTTGCTTTCATGCGAATGCTGTTGCCGGGTAGAGTTGCAGTGTTCATCTCTCCCAAGAGGCCGGCACGGATTTTGGATTGACTGAATTATAAAGAATCAGCGTGGGTCGTAGTTCGCAAAGAGATTGATGTTTTCCAAGAAAGGGAGCGTCCAAATCGGTGCGTGGGTTAAACCTACTGTGTCCCGTAACTGTCTGAGCAGGTGAGTTGTCAGGTCCTCGCCGCCTGCATTGCTTTTTTTGCATATTTTCGGTATATATATCCTTGGACCTTTCACCGGGGGCGCCTGCGGTTGGGGAATATTTACTTTTCACATATAAGAGGGAATAGATGGCACAGCGTAGGATTCTGGTTGGGGCGAGTGTCTTTCTGCTGCTGATACTTGGTATGCCTGGGTTCCTCCTGGCACAACCGAGCGTCGATGACGCGATTCGGGTGTCTCGCCAGGGACTTATGTTCAATGCACGCTCGCTCGGCATGGGCAATGCCTACTCAACGATTGGCTACGATTTTTCGGCCCTTCGGATGAACCCCGCCACGATGGGGATGGCCGATGGGGCGTCGTATACCATGTCTGTGAATACCAACGGCTCCCTTTACTCGAGTACGTTCTTCGGCACGCAGGCCAACTACACGACGACCAACACGACTCTGAGTCAAGCGGGGTTCACCATTCCGTTCAAACTGGACTCGCTCAGACGGGCGACCATTGCTCTGGGATACACTCAAGACAAGGATTTCAACAAAGGGGGAATATATGAGGGCTTCAACGAAGGGACCAAGTCCTTCGTCAGCCGCCTTGCAGAAAGTCCCAATGACGTCGCTCGCACGCTGGGCCTGATATTCCCCACGTATGACCAATCGGGCCGGTATCTCGGCGACCAGACAATACTGAACGGCAGTTTCACGGAGAGCGGAAACGTGCTTGATGGCGGGGAGATGCTGCACTTCTCCGGCGGCGTCGCACTGGAGGCTGTTACCAACGTGTTCTTCGGCGTGAGCGGCAGCTACAATATGGGCTCCTATCAAAGCGATGGGGAATTCACCGCGAACGACGACATGAACATGTACGCCGACTCTCTCCGGACCAGCCCCACGGATCCCCGGACGGCAGGGTTCATCGATGCGAGCTACCGCGATATCCGCAACACCGAGTACAAAGGATGGGATGTCAGGTTTGGTGTCGTTTACCGCCTCTGGAATTTCATCGGTGTGAGTGCTTCGTTCAAAGTTCCTTTTGAGCATACCATCAGTGAGACTCGGTATTTGAGCGGAACTGCCACGTATTCCAGCGGGAGTGTCCTCGAGGTCGAGGAATCCCCCATCACTCAGAAATACAAGATCAAGCCCCCCTATGAGGCAACGGTCGGAGGGATGGTGAACCTCTGGATTCTGACCGGAACGGCGGAAGCAACATATGTCGACTATACACAGATGGAAGTCTCCGGAGGCCCCGATGTTCCTGAGCGTAGCTCTATCAACAAGAGCATAAAAGAGAAGTTTACCCGTGTCCTGAATCTCAATGCAGGAGCCGAATTCCGGCTTCCATTCACCGGACTCAGCGCGCGTGCAGGGGCAATGTACCGTCCTTCTCCCTACAAAGATGATCCGGGACGTTACGACCAGAAATTCGTTACACTCGGCCTCGGCATCAACTCTGCCGACAAGCTCTTTTTTGACATCGGGTATCTGTACGGGTGGTGGGATCAACAAAAATCCGACGGGCAGACGGCTGTGGAACCCACAACGAATCAGACGATCGCCTATCACAATCTCTTGCTCTCGATGAAGTTCGTCTTCTAAGTTCGAGTCTACGGTGCAGGG
>Ga0316605_10002278_pt1 | contig 10942 bp, 8 predicted proteins | sample OWC_soil_day20_n_FD_207666 | JGI IMG/M metagenome (GOLD analysis project Ga0316605, IMG submission 207666) | Wetland soil microbial communities from Old Woman Creek delta, Ohio, United States - OWC_soil_day20_noCT | ecosystem: Environmental > Terrestrial > Soil > Wetlands | place: USA: Ohio... | reverse complement strand
AACCCAAAGGTCGTAGGTTCAAATCCTACCCCCGCTACCAAATGATTACAAGGGATTAGCAAAAGCTGCTAATCCCTTTCTGCGTTTTGGAACGGTTTTTCTAACGATTCCGAATGGTATGACAAGATTCCCGCAAAAGATTGACCTGTCTCCTGCCAAAAATTTTATAATTTCAAGTTATTCTCTTGCTCTATTCATTTGTCGTAATTTATGGCAGAAGGTAACAACTAATATTATTGTATACTTCGTCAGAGCATATCAGCTTTTTCAAGGTTTGGAGATGGAAAGATGATTTGTCCAAAATGCGGCACAAAACAGGGAGACGAAAAGCTTGAGTGCATTCACTGCGGTGTCATTTTTGCCAAACTGACACCGGAAGACTTCGCTCCATCAAAATACCGGCCCGGCATTTCAGCATTATCTCCGAAAAAGGCAAAGCGACCGCTATCAATGATCGTAATCATTATACTGCTGCTTGTTTGCGTTGGTTATTACATGCATAACAAGCTGGAGCAGAAACGGATTGACAATATCGGGCCTGTGGCAGAGCAGCCCATACAGGAAAGTACTGATGCAGCAACGGTGCAAAGGCCGGGCTTTGAAATTCAACCGGTTGCGCGTTATAAGATCCGTGCCAAAGTTTTGTCCATCGAACGCTACCGCAGCGGGCGCTGGGCAGAATTCTCTCCGTTGGATTTTGCACTGGGCTGGGGGCCGATGTCTGACAATGCCATAACCAGAAAACTCAATATCAATCAAAGTAATCGCTGGTATCATTATAGCTGGAGGGATGCGCCACCGATCGATCCTGCCCTTATTGTGCGCAATTCAGCCAATACACATCTTGTCCCGGCTGATGACAATATCAAATCAAGTCTGTTCAAAGTGCGTAAAGGTGAAATTGTCAGGCTTGAGGGCTATCTTATCAACGTCAAGGATTCCGACGGTGGGAGTTGGCGCTCATCACTCACCCGGGAAGACAGCGGCGCTAACTCGTGCGAACTGATGTTAGTGACAGGGGTTGTGCTGGAGTAACACAATCCTGACAACTGTACTATATTAATAGGCAGGAAAGTGATATAATTAAGGAAGTTTGATTGATTTAAAGAAGGAGGAAAAAATGAGGAAGGTCTTATTCATTACTCTGAGTGTTTTTCTTGCTTTTATAAGCGTTGCCCAGGCAGGAGAAATTTATAAGTGCATTGACCGTCATGGTAATCCGTTCATTACTTCTTCCCCCCAAGATGGCATGAAATGTGTGTTAGGGGAGAGCTTTAATGAATCCGCAAATGATGCAGCGGCAGATGAAGAAAAAAAGGCAGGCACTGAAGACAATAAGTCGTCTGTAACATTGGAAAAAGAACGTCTGGCACGAATCAATAAATGCTACAGTTGCTGCGGTGAAAAACAACAGCCCTGTTACAATTATACGGCGGATAGCCGACTTTGTGCCGCGGAATTTGCAAACTGCAATGCCATGTGCAAATCGGAGGGTGCTTCCTCTTCAGCATGGAGTGAGTGCTGGCAGTAGTCTGTCTGATAATTGAATATTGCTCAGCTAAGTGGATGCGGAAGATTTAATTGTACAAAAGAATTTAGCGCAGCCGAACAGAGCCGGCGGACCAGCCGATGCACGCGATCAGTCATAACCGGAGGCTCCGCGAAGATACCAGCCTGCCGCCAGGCTTGCATCAGGAAGAAACATCGTGACCATTGCAAAGAGCAGCCATGCTATTGTCCACTTCAGTAGTTGATGCCCCTTTATTTTTACCATAAGTCGTATTCCCTCTTTTTGGGTATATGAAGTCCTGAAACGTTAGTGATTATAATGCAGCAGGATGCGGCATTGTCCATTCTTAACATGCGATTCCACCCTGTCGGCGTTTTCATGAATAAGAAACAGCGAAAGTTTGGCAAGGCCTTCGGGAGATATCATGATTTCCTCTTCCGAGGGTTTGACGTCCGGAATGACCATCCGCGTTCCCAGGTAGGTTATTTCAACATCCAGGTTGAATTCGTCGAACGAAACGGCAACCTGCAGCGGACCCTCGGCAGCCGATTTTACTTCGGCAGCCTCGAATGTTTCGTTAATGGCGGCTGCGGCGCGGTCGATTACGTCGGGCATGGCGCCCCATAGGCTGCCCTGCTTATGCATGAAGTCAAATATTTTTTCCGATGAGTCAACACCAGGAACAAGCGCAAGATAAGCGGTTTTAGCGATTCCGATTCTCATGAACATATTCAGGATGATTGCACACAGCGTAGCCACGGAGAGGGAAGACTGGAAGAACGGTTTGATCACACCGGGTAGACCGTTAAAGATTCCAGGGATCAGATCCACGCTCAGTCCAAAGATGATGGACATGCCTATGACGAAGGTTTTTCTGGAGTCGATCATGCGCGAGAGCATGATCTGAATGCCGGCAAGCACCATGAAACTGACGGCGAAAATCAGGCTGGCGCCCATAACCGGCGTTGGCATGATGACGAAAACTGCCGCAATCTTCGGCATGAAGGCCAGCGTAATCAGGATGCATCCCGTTGCATAAGCGATGGTCCGGCTTGTGGCTCCCGTAGCAATGGAAAGGCCGATATTGCTGGATGAGGGAGACTGGCCAAGAGCCCCTGCCAGTCCTGACATCAGGTTGCCGGATGCGCACGCCAGGATGCCTCTGCTGATGGATTTCATGTCGGGGCGTTTCCAGGCCGCGTCATTTATTTTCTGACAGGTGGTAAGATCTCCCATTGTTTTCAGGGCGGAAGAGAGGGCTGCCACCACGAAGGGAATAATAAGAGCCGTACTGAAGGATAGACCGTATGAACCTAGCGCGGGTAAAGAAAACCACGCAGATTCTTTGAAGTGACTGAACTGTTCCGGTCCGATAATACCCAGAAAAAAAGAAAGCGTGTATCCGATAAGCATGCCGATCAGCACCGAGAAGAGGCGGATTTTTCCTTTCCCCCAGACCGTCAGGCCGATCATGGCCGCAAGTGTCACCAGGGCAACGGTTGATTCTACCGGATCAGGGGTTAAATGGGTCGCGTCCATGCCAACGAATTTTTTCATGGAAAAGGGAATCACCTCAATACCTACCATGGTCACGATGGTTCCGGTTACTTCGGCGGGAAAGAAGGCACGCATTTTAACGGCCACACGGGAGAAAAATGCTTCAAACAGGCCGGCGATAAACGTCATGCCGAAAATAAGAGGAAGCCCGCCGGCCTTGCCTGCCATGATGGAAGCGGAGAGAAAGGCCGGGCCGTTGAGAAGGGGGCACAGATACCCGGAGCCGACGGGACCTTTATTCAGTCCCTGAAGGATCGTTGCGATGCCTGTGACGAGCATGGCCATGGAAATGAGGTGCCGTGCGTCATTTTCGCTGCCCCCAATGCTATCAATGATCAATACGGGAAAAACAAACGCGATGGCAAGCAGAAAAATATGCTGAAAGCCAAGCAGGACAAGAGCTCCGATTTTCGGGCTTTCATCAACGTCATAGATCAGGTTTGCCGGTTTTGTGCGTGACGTCATAGATCTATCAACCTTGTTGTCTAGTGTTTATCTTTCTCCGGCCCCGGCGATAACCTTTTCCGCTTTCCGGCGCGGGAATTTGATGTAAGGACTCACCTTGGAGTTGATATTCTTACCGGTGCCATCGTAGTTGAGGGTGACAACGGGAACTCCTGTATATTCCTCGATGCGTGAGGCCATCGCTTCGGTGACCAGGCCGGCGCAGCAGAAGGCCGGATTCGTCTGCACAAAAAGCGAGATGTCAGGATAATGCTGCATCAGTGCAGCAATCTTGAGCAGGTTATCGGCCGATTCGCCGTAGTGCTGGACGGTGACGTCAAAGTGTTCGTAAATTTTTTTATAATCGATGTCGCTGTCCATAGCCGGCTCGTTGAGCAGCTCATTGAACATTTTATAATAGCTTTTCTCCAGCTGGTTGACCAGGGTGATGAGCGTCTTGGTGACCAGGACGTCCATGAACTCGCCTTCCAGAAACCACCGCCGCATGTAAGGGCTGGCGACGAGTTTGACAAACTCATTAAACGGTGTCGTGATGACTTCACCGCCGTACTGTTCGATGCAGTGAATCAAATTCTGATTGAACGTGTCATTATCGCGAGCGTACATGTCGCCGAAAATGGCGACCTTTGGACGTTGGCCGGGGATCGTTTCTATCTTTTTGAACAGGCTGATGACACGCGCGAGGTCGTCATCCTTGCTCCTGCCTCCGAGAAGGGTATTGTAGAGAATATTGACGGACTGGACAATTACTTTATCCGTCATTCCTTTTTCTTTTTCATAAGGCCTGATCCTGCAGCCGATCTTGCGCAGCATGCCGCCGAACATATGCGCGAAGTAAGCCTCGATGGAGGCCTGCATGGATATATCCCCCAGGGACATTTTTCCGACGTACACTTCCACTTGTTCCATACCGCGGCCTGCTGCTTCCATGATGCCTTTGATCAATTGCGGATAAAGCCGGATATTGCACGCGACGTGGCTGTCGAAAATCCAGCCGACAGTCTGGGCGGGATCCAGCAGATTTTCTTCAATATGGTCCATGTAGCTCTGCGCAATTAAATTGACGGGCAGGCATTGGCCGCTGTTGGTGCGCAGGCCGCGCTGAATTACTTTTTCCGTGAGTGGCACCATTCTCGCGTCAACCCCTTCCCGGATGAACACCGCTTCCAGGAGTTTGGAATTGATGGGGTCAAAACAGGGGAAAAGAAAGGTCTTGTTCTTGATTCTGGATGTGCTTGCGGAATTCAGCGGTAACAGACGGGAGGAAACCAGTCGCAGGTCTATGTGTTTATGGTGGTTGCTGAAGGAACGCACGGCCGCTTCAATGCGGGTTTCATAACCGACGTTGGAGTCGTGCTCGTCGAGTTCGAGAATCAAATAGGGCTTGCCGTATTTGTCCATAATCCGTTTAAAATAATCCAGTGTGAAGGAATCGGGACTGCATTTGAATGATGTTACATAAACCGGATACAAACCGGGCGTACGAGCAATATAGAGCGCGGCTTTCAGGATCCGCGCGGCATAATTCCAATGCATTCTCTTGAGCAGCGGTTCGATTTCGGATAAATCCTGCTGCTCCGAGGGCAGCATGTCCTGGTAAAAGTTTTTAATGCCGAGCGTGCTGAAGATATCCGGGATCCCCTTATTCATTGATTTCTGCATAATGGCGTAAGGTCTGCCCAGAAGCGCCACGCTGATGTCGCCGCCCGCGGATTTCTCTCTTTCATAGACATTGAGAAGATTTGCACGGCCCTCATTGTAAAAGGCAAGAGCCGCTTCGTAAGCGTTGTAAATTTCCCAGTAGCCGGTGTTCAGAATAGATTTCAGGATGGAAAAGAGCTCAATGCGCGACTGGAAGGAATAATGGTCGATCACCGGCATGATGGTTTTGTTTTTCAGGCGCATGCTTTTCATGCCCGCCGCAAGGGAGGCCGCAAACTGGGTATAATAGCAATAGTATCGGAAATCCTCGTCTTTTTGCTTAGGGGCTTCCAGATAAAAAGGCAGAAAGATGTAATCGCACTTGTCCACCAGGTACTGCACATGACCGAAAAAGGCGTTTACCGGTGCGCAAAATTCAGCGCCGGTCAGTTTCTTGCCTGATTTGACGGCGTTCTTAAGATTTTCGGACGTGACGGTTTCCACGCCGAGTGTGGCAAAGAAATGCTTCCATAATGGCATTTCTTCGGCCAGATACAGGGCGTTGGGGATTCCGATGGTCACTTTCTTTTTGAAAACAGCGGGTTTTTTAGGAAGCGGGAAAACCAGACTTCGTTCCGTGATCAGGTCATATTGTTTTTTGGTTGAGCCGACGTAGTGTTTGGTGTCGTAATCCCGCCCGCAGAGAAACCCGAAGGCTACAGTCTCTCCCTGAACGGTGACCTTGTTGATCTTGCAGTTGTTATGGCACAGTTCGCACACTTCGTTTTCCACCGGTATATGTTCATGACAGAGGGCAAGGCCGCGGAAAGCGGATTCTTGAACAGCGTTTTCCGCCAGGATCAGCGCGCTCCCTAAAGCGCCGGTCAGGTGGCAGAATTTGGATACAAAAACGGGCTTATTCAAGCGGTGTTCGAAAGCGGCAACAAGCGCCCGGTTACGGGCGGTGGCGCCTTGAAAACAGATATTTTGTCCAATGGCAGCTTCTACTGCTACTTTGGATAGATAATTTTCGCACACAGAGTGCAAAACGCTTGCCAGTACTTCGTCGACGGAATATCCTTCCGTCAGATAATTGTTGATGTCGCGTTCCATGAAAACGGTGCAGCGGTCGCTGGAAACGGGTGACGGGGTGTTTATCGCGCGTCCGGCATAGTCGGTAAGGCTCACACCGAGTTTTATGGCCTGTTCCTCAATGAAGCTGCCGGTACCGGCGGCGCAGACATTGTTCATGATGGAGGATGTGACCATGCCGTTTTGCAGAGTTGTGAATTTGGCATCCTGGCCGCCGATTTCTATGATGGTGTCCGATTCGTTGTTGAGCTCAAAAGCCGCGCGTGCGTGAGCGGTTATTTCGTCAATAATCAGATCGGCATTGATAATACGGCCGATGAATTTGCGGCCTGATCCGGTGGTGCCGACGCCATCGAAAACAAATTCGCAGGCCTGATTTTTAGCGATGTGGTCAAGAGCTTCAAAAAGTCCCTGGACGGCTCTGAGAGGCTGGCCTGACGTTTGTGTGTAAAGGCCTACCAGCACATCGTTTTGGCGGTTGATCAAGACGGCCTTGGTGCTGGTGGAGCCGATGTCGATGCCCAGGTAAACCTTCTCTTTTTTTTTCAGCGGACGGTAGATGTCCACTTCAATTTCGGCGGCGTTATTGACGGGTTTGTAAAAATAATTGGAGTTGGTGGAAAAATCGGGATAATCCGAAAGCGTCAATCGCAACGGCGGGTAACCGTAAATCTTTTCCCTGTTTTCCTGCACAAAAAGGTCGTCCCAGTTCTTTGCGGCAAGCGGTGTCGGAGTTGTCTGCTCCATATAAAGCAAAGCGGCACCGATCGCGCCATAAAGATGGCTGTGTTCTCCAATAACGGGCTCGGTCTGGAGGAGGTTGCGGAAATGTTTGACCACGGCGGAGTTCATGGAAACGCCGCCGGTCAGAATCAGGGGTGGATGAATGTTCGAATCGGGAATCAGGGTGTCGATAACGTTTTTAGCCAGGCCTTCGCAAAGGCCGTCGCTGATTTGTCCTACGGAATAACCTTCCTGCTGGGCGTGAATGAGATCGGTTTTGGCAAACACAGCGCAACGCGTCGCGATCTTGGGTGTATTGATCTGATTGCAAAACGCAACGGTACTGAGTGTTTCGATGCTTTTGAGGTTGAGCCGTTTTGCCTGCTGATCCAGAAAGCTGCCGGTGCCGGCAGCACAGGACGAGTTTGATCGGAATCGCTCATACTCGCCATGCTTGTTGAACGTGATCAGACCGAAATTTTCACCGCCGACAAATAAAATACTGCCGACCTGATCATGATATTTTTTAACTGCCGCGATCATGGCAATTTGCGTGTCGAAACGTTCTATATCCTTCAGAATATCCGGTCCGGACTGTGTCATGGCAATGCCGCCGACCAGGTTAATGTCAATAGCGCTCAGCATCGAACGCAGGGTGTCGGCAATGGCGCCCTGGTGGAACCGGTAGAATGACTCGACGACAGTTCCTTTTTGATCAATCAACGCAATGGAAAGTGCAACTGAACCGATATCTATTCCAACAATATTTCCCATAAATGTTTTCTTCCTTTTAAGTATTTATTCTTGTCCGTAACGTCAGGCACTTTCACATGATCCGTATTCTGTTGACCGTGACCCGGATACCCTATAACCAGGCCTGTAAGGCTTAATCATGAATATCGGTATCTGAGCGGGGGAATATTATCGCTATTATAAAGTGCGGGCAAGTAATAGCACATTTATTATGATCAATGCAAGACGCTCGCTGCCAGCCTGAGGCCAATGTTTTTTGCAGCAGATCCCTTTCTGCGGGGAGGGGCAGAAATAAATTTAGCATGGAGGCTTAAAGAGGATATTGTTATCTTTGCGCGGTGAAGGCTTATTTCATTCTGCTGAAAAGAATGCTTCCAAAAATCAGCATAACAACGGCGAAGAGTGTGATAATGCCGAGATCGATATAAAGCGGATAGGTGTTGATTCCCAGAAGTGCGCCGCGTACACCGTCAACGGTATAGCTGAGGGGGTTGATTTTTACCAGCCCGCCAAGCCAGGAGGGCAGCCTTTTATCTATAGGAAAGAGGGCGCCGGATAAGAAAAAAAGCGGAAAAATCAGAAAGGCTGAAATAACCTGAAAGCCTTCCAGGCTTTCCAGGAGCGAACCCAGAGCCAGCCCCAGCGAAACAAGAGCAATCGATGTGACGAGCAACAACAAGAAGGCCAGGGGAATGCCCCACGGATTTACCGAGGGAAAAAGAAAAGAAAAGGCAAAAAGGATTACCACCTGCAAAAGGACGTCGGTGCATCCGCCTAGCACTTTACCGAAAAAAATGCTGATGCGCGTCACGGGAGCGACAAGAACGGCCTTGAGCACATCGAGTTTCCGGTCCCAGATGATATAGAGTCCAAAAAACACGGAGCCAAAAATCACCGACATGGTCAGTATGCCCGGATAAATATAATCGCGATAGTTGACGGAGCCCACGGTGAGGCTGGCGCCGATGCCGCTGCCGAACAGGAAAAGCCACATCAACGGCTGAACGATACTGGAGACGATGCGGCTTTTTTCGCGCCAGAAAACTTTGAACTCCCGCCACCAAACGGCGGAAATGCCCAGAAGTTCTCTTTGAACGTTCAGCGAATTCATCCTTTCATTTTCCTCGCTGTCTATACCGGGCGATTGTTTCCACCCACCCTCCGCTATTTTCAACATCTTCCTGGCGGATGTCGCGGCCGGTGAGTTTGATAAAAACATCGTTGAGGGTAGGTTTCCTTATCTCGACACTTACAACGTTGTCGATCAGAGATAAAAGCTCAGCCAGATGCAGATGTGCCGACTTCATGGTGATTTCTATTGTTTCGCCGACTGTTTTTATCGCTGATACGTAAGACAGGGCACGAATTGTATCCAGCGGCGGATTCGGGGAATTAATCGCGACAATATCGCCGCCCAGCATGTCGATCATGTTGCCGGGCGTGTCAAGCGCAATGATCCGGCCCGCGTCGATGATACCGATGCGGTTGCACATGAGCTGGGCTTCTTCCATATAGTGCGTGGTGAGCACCACCGTGGTTCTTTCTTTTTGCGCCATTTTGCGGATGTATTCCCACGTGCGGGCGCGTGTCTGAGGGTCGAGTCCCAGCGTCGGTTCATCCAGAAACAAAACAGCCGGACGGTGCAAAAGACCTCGCGCCAGTTCCAGTCTGCGCCTCATCCCGCCCGAGTAAGTCTTGGTCAGGTCATCGGCGCGCTGGGTGAGATCGACCAGTTCAAGCATTTCTTCGATCCACCGGTTGCGATCCCGTGCCGGTATGCCGTAGAGGCGCGCATGAAGCTGCAGGTTTTCACGGCCGGTGAGAATCGTGTCCAGCGTCGGGTCCTGAAAAACGATACCGACATTCTGACGGACCTGTGTCGGATGTTTAGCGATATCAAAACCGGCGATGATGCCGCTGCCGGATGTTGGTCGAACGATAGTGCAGAGCATGCCGATGGTCGTGGTCTTGCCCGCGCCGTTGGGGCCCAGGAGCCCGAAGATTTCGCCCTTTTCGATAGTCAGATCAATGCCGCGCACAGCCCGGATTTTGCCGAACGTTTTCGTCAGGGATCGGATTTCAATAATAGCCATATTTTCAGAAAATGGATCGCATCGTGATCATTCAAACTTGATTGCTCCGGGCCAGAGGTAATAAAAGCCGGCCCCGGCCTGCAAAATATCCGGCAAGGCAATGTGAATCGCCGACAGGTGAATACTTTCGGCGGATGCACCCGGAGTGTGATAATAATTGTCGTCCGGAACGGACTGTCTTCTGTAAACGACCACCCTGGCGTCTTCGGCAACACCGGCCATCTTCCTGGTGTCCCTGACAACGTCACTGACATACCCGATTTTATCGATCAGATTCAAGCGCAGGGCTTCATCGGCCGTAAATACACGGGCGGTGGAAACGGTATTCAACTGCTGCGTTTCCATCTTGCGATGCTGCCGGACAAGGTCGGTGAATCGTCTTGCGAACTGATCGACGGTGTTTTGCATGAGGATTTTTTCTTCATGGCTTGATTCGCGAAAAGGTGAGCCCATATCCTTGTTTTTGCCCGATTTGCTGATTTCGACATCCAGACCGATTTTACCCATCAGGCCCACCGCCTTGGGGCGCATGAAAATAACCCCCACCGATCCGGTAAGGGTTGTGGGATGGGCCATGATCAGATCCGCAGGCAGCGAAATATAATAAGCGCCGGATGCGGCGGAATCCATCATGATGACGGCAATTTTATTGCCCGTCTTCGCTTTGTAGGAAACGATTTCGTGGTAAAGCATGTCGCTTGCTGTGACCGTTCCTCCGGATGAGTTGATTTTCAGGATAACGGCTTTGATTTGAGAATCGTTTCGGGCCTTGTTGAGCTGAGCGACAACCTGCTCCACAGTGCCGGGCTTTGAGCTGAGCAGTCCTATTTTTGGCGAAGCGGAAATCATTCCGTTTACCGGGATTATCAAGATTTTTTCTCCCCCTTTTCCTTCCAGCGTAAATTCCCGGAGGGGATCCTCATTTGCATCAAGAATGTTGATCCTGGGAGCGGAACAGGCGCTCAGCAAAAATAGTGTGCAGAGGGCTGCCAGTAAAAAGACTTTACTCATCGGGTCCCTTTCCTTGAATGTTTAGTTATTTAATAAATTTTAAAATGAACTTCATTAATTTGCCTCCATGGGGCGCGGCGATATCCACCGCATCGGT
>Ga0316605_10002274_pt1 | contig 10948 bp, 5 predicted proteins | sample OWC_soil_day20_n_FD_207666 | JGI IMG/M metagenome (GOLD analysis project Ga0316605, IMG submission 207666) | Wetland soil microbial communities from Old Woman Creek delta, Ohio, United States - OWC_soil_day20_noCT | ecosystem: Environmental > Terrestrial > Soil > Wetlands | place: USA: Ohio... | reverse complement strand
TCAACCGGTCCGGATATTAACCTTAAAAGATTTCAGGACATTGTGGATGCCGGTTTTACATTTACTAATGCGACATCGGGAAACACTCACGAATCTCTTGAACGAAAAGTAAGTTCTGTTTCGGAAGGAAGAATAATTCTTCAGGATATAAATAATAGTACACAAGATTTTGTAGTACTGCTGGATCCGACTCCAAGAAAATATGATAAATCTGGACTGATTAACTAGAAGAAAATGAGAAATACATATATTTTAACAACGCTTTTACTTCTCTTTTTTGCAGGAGTTGCCAAAGGGGAAAATACAGATTCATTAAAGAGGATTCCTGATTTGCAAAAGAGGGAAATGCAAATACTCAAACAGCAGTGGGTGAATTCCGATAATGCTGCCGGAATGTCCTTATCTAAAGTAGACAGAGGAAGTTTTACTACACTTAGCTATTATAAAGACGGAGGTGATTATCATAAAGTGCAGCAAGGATCTAAGAACAGCGGATTTCTTTTTAGAACAGAGAGATACGACCGCTTCAGCGACAAGATTCTTGTAAGAGGGACATTCTCATTTAATAATAACAAAGAGTATGACAGAGGATGGTCGGATGTCATTAATACATATAATGCCAATCCTTTTATTTTTGGGAGCAGTGTGAGGGGAGATTATGAAAAACAGCAATTTGACCTTAATCTCAAAGTGTACTCGGTTACTTCCGGTAGATTCAATTTTGGTTTTACCGTAGATTACAAAGTTGCCGACATTGCGCGTCAGAGAGATCCCCGTTCAAGAACATATATGCTTGATTATTCATTAATTCCGTCGGTGTTAGTATCATTAAGCGACAAACATAAAGTAGGGATTGATCTTTACTATCGTTTCTCAAAGGAGAAGATGCCCGGCCTTACTACGATCCAGACCGACCCAAATCTGAAGTACTATACTTTTAGCGGAGTTGAGTTCCTGGATGGTAAAATTGGTGGGTATAAAGGCTTTTCAAGACAGTTTTTAAGTGATATCGTAGGAGGTGGATTGCAGTACAATTACTTTAGCAACGATATAAAACTGCTTGTTTCTTTTGGTTTTGATGCACAATGGGAGCAAACACTTGGAGATAAGAAGCAAAGCCCAGGCTCCTACAACTCTTTTAATTACAGATTACTGTCGGATTTGCTTGTAAAGCACGGAGATCTTCTTCACAATTTAAGATTGTCAGGAGCTGTTAAAGACGGAGGGGCCGATGAATTCAGACAAAATCAGATTATTTCAAGAGACCCGGTTACCGGAATTACAACAGAAACCTGGGAGACAATTTATGTTTATAAAAACAGGTTTATTGCTAAAACAGCAAATATTAAAGCTGACTGGCGGATTATAAGGAGCGACAAATCCGGAAACGGATATAAGTGGATTGCAGGAATTGAGGGCGGTTATTCTCAATTCTCAAACTATCATTATCTTCCATCTTCGGTTTATGAAGCAGGTAAGGTAAATGGAGGAATTAATGGTCTTGTTCGGTTACTGAGCAACAAGGGAAGAACACTTGAGCTTAAGGCATCGGTTAACGCCGGCATCAAAACATCAACAAAACTTGAAGCCGCTTTGGATAACGAAGCAGTGACAAATATACTTGAGCCGGATATTCAGTTTCACAACAGAAATACTATTGACATAAACGGAGATTTGAGGTACACATTTCCTTTGAAATTGGGAAAAGTTTCAAATATTCTTGGATATGCCAAAATTTACGGAGGAAACATCTTTGCTTCCGGATCTAAACAATGGTATAGTGCCGGGTTGTCAATAGGAATTTTAACTCTGTAAATCTTTGCATATGAAAATCTTCAGGAAAATATATAATTTATCGGGCATATTTGCCTTACTAATAGCCGTCTCATTTCTATCGGCCTGCGAAAAAATTGAAATGGAGGGGAGTTATTCCCCGATGGCCTATTTCGAGTCTGTTCAGGCACTTGTAAATACAGAGAGTGGTAAATACGACATAAGAGTGAAGCTTTCAAAAGCTGCACAAAAGGATATTACAGTTAAAATGGAGTTTGTTGGAAATGTAGTGGAAAATGAGCACTTTTCTGTCGAGTCAAAAGAGATTAAAATCCCGGCAGGCAGTTCAGAAGGCATACTCCCTGTTACAATTCTTAACGAGAATATTTGGGACGAAGAACTGGATTTTCGGGTAATTCTCGCTCCGGGAAACGACTATGCAGTTGATCCAAAGCAAAACAGTGAGTTGAAAATTAAGTTTACAAAGGACATTATTCTCCCTGTACTCTCATTTGTTCCCAATACAGATAACGAGCATACGAACCCTTTCCTTGCAGAAAAGCTCACTTTTAACCTCTCGTTTGATTCTCCTTTACTTGCCGATACCTATGTTGCTCTTAATGTAGAAGGCGATTTGACAATAGGCAGGGATTTCCTGATTAATGGAGGCAATACAAACAAAATTACACTGTCCAAAGGCCTTACATCGTACTCTTTTGATTTGCTTATTAACAAGAAGGACATTGGAGGATACAATAAAACGTTAAAACTCACATTAACCAATGATGGTGTTAAATTTTATGGTATTTCTCAGGAAAAGGCATCTTTTACAATCAGAGTAACAGATCCTTCCGTGGATTTCACTCCAATAATGAAATCAGCGGCTCTTTTGGGAGGCTCTGGAAATCAAATTGAACAGGCAATAAAAGCTACAGACGGGACATGGTCCGGTAAAGTTGTTATTAATTGCGGGCCAAACAATTCTAAAGCAAACTATCTAAAGACATACAGAAACCTTAGTTATATATCTGCATTCCTGTGTAATGCAAATGCTCCGGGAGGAGACGTACTTCGCCTATCGGATATGTTAAATTTCGCGACCACTGATACCGTTATCGCAGACTATGGAGCAGGGAAGACTACAAGGTTTTTTACCCCTTCCGACTCTCTTTTACGATTTGTAGCTCTTGGAGAAAATCCATTAAAGGGAACAGTTACATCTTCGTCTCAAAAATTCAAAGCGAAACTGGTACTTAAAGCTAACTGGGAGACAGGTACAAACGGAACTAAACAATGGCACGTTGATTCAAAGAGTACTGGTGGAGTTATTGCAAACAGCGTTTATCCTTCATTTTCTACTATTGAAGTAGAACTTGTTAAAGTTGAAGGAACATACGATTTTACCCTTACTACTCCTGAGGTGGTTTTTGATGCCTGGTTCAGGAGCAGTTCGCCATACTTTATGAGAAATGTGCCGTCTGTTCTTGATGTTGCAAAAACAGGAGATATGTATAAAGTTTCATATAGATATACACCAAAATAATTTTCCAAAAAATGTATTTGATAAAGAAATTTGCACTACTTGTCCTTTTGCTGCTCTTTTCATTTGAAGGTAATGCCGAAGGTCGATTCATAAAAGTTTCAGGAACTGCAAACCGTTATAAGTTTGAAATTCCCGATTCTCTGTTGGGCAAAGATATCCTCTTTGGCTCAAGAATCGTAGATCTTAGTTCTCCATCGGCAAAAGTATATGCTGCCGGACAGATGAGGACCCCCCCTGTTCTTGTTAGGTTTGCAAAAAAAGGTAACATTATTGTCATTGAGAAGTGGGATAATTTTGCAGATGTTGACAATAGTGATCCAATTTACGAGCCTCTTATGAAGAACAGCAGGACAGGCAGTGTAGATTTTTTTGAAATAGAATCCAGAAATCAGGACAATAATGGTTCTGTAATTGACGTTACAAAATACTTTTCGGGAGAAATCTCTTTAGCATGGCCTCTACCGGACAATGTAAAGAAAGGAAAACTGGAACCAAAATTCACCTCTCTTGAATTCATAAAAGAGTATGCAGACCATATAAATATAAGGACTCATTACGAATTTACCGGTGGGAAAGAGACATTCACAATCACCGTCCAGTATTTTCTTCTCCTTTTACCTAAAGAACCATTACAAATGAGGTTCGGCGACGACAGAGTAGGCTATCAGCCATATAACAGAAAAAGCTATAAATCGGGCAATCATATAGAAACAAATAAATACATCTCCCGATGGAGAATATTACCGGAGAAAGGTTCGGAAGCTAAATATGCAAAAGGAGAAATTGTTTCTCCTGAAAAGCCGATAATTGTCTATGTTGAACCATATTTTCCCAAAGACTGGATTCCATATATTAAGCTCGGAATTGAAGACTGGAACAAGGCTTTTGAAAAAACAGGGTTTAAAAATGTGGTGATAGCCAGGGATTTTCCTAATGATCCTGATTTTGATCCAAACGATATTAAAAACAATGTAATCAGATATATCCCTCTCGATGAAGCAAACGCTGCAGGGCAGATATGGACAGATCCAAGAAGCGGTGAGATTATTCAGGGAGAAGTTCTCTGGTGGAACAATGTGATTGATTTGATTAAAATGTGGCGTTTTACGCAAACTGCTGCATCCGATTCTGAAGCAAGAAAGTTGCAATATAGCAGCGAGATTACCGGGGAGATGATACGGTATGCTATTTCTCATGAAGTTGGTCATATGCTGGGACTTCAGCACAACATGCGAAGTTCTTATGCATATCCGACAGACTCGCTAAGATCTCCTTCATTCACATCTGTTTACGGCACAACCGCTTCAATTATGGATTATGCCAGGAACAATCATATTGCACGTCCCGGAGATGTTGAAAAAGGAGTAAGAATGACTCCTCCGCACCTGGGCCCGTTTGATTACCTGTCCATAGAATATGGCTACAAATATTTTAACAATATAAAAAATCCGGTTGACGAACTTCCACTGCTTGACTCATTAATGCGGAGAAAAGTTTCACAACCGGAGTATATGTTTGCTCCCTTTATTGCAGTTGCAATATCGCCTGATCCATCTGCTCAGTCGGAATCTTTGGGAGACGATGTTGTGAAATCTTCAATGTACGGAATATCAAACTGCAAGACAATACTGGAAAATCTAAAGGAGTGGACTGTTAAAGAAGGGGGTGGAGTATCTGACATTCGTTCAAGGTATGATGCTTTGAGCCGGCAGTATTTTCGTTATATATCTCTGGCACTGTCGGATATAGGTGGCGTTTACGAGATACAGGCAAGAGACCTGGATGTTTCTGCAAGATATCTTCCTGTTAAAAAAGAGAAACAAATAGAAGCGTTAAACTTTTCTGTAAAGAGTCTGAAGGAAACTCAAAAATGGCTAGACAGGCCTGAACTAACAGCAATTTTAGGTTCACAAAAAGAGAACATTCTTAAAAAGCAATCAGAAACAATTAATTCTCTTCTGGGGAATTTTATCCTTCCTCGATTGTTAAATAGTATATCTGTTCTGGGAAGCAACCTGAGTGTTGAAAAATATCTGGAACTTCTTAACGGACTTATATTTGAAGGAGATTCAGAAAAAAACGTTTACGACAAGAACCTTGAGATAACATATATTCAGGTTCTTAAAAAACTATCACAGTTTCCTGAAAAGGCCGAAGAGCCCATTGTGGGAACACAGGCATTGGTTGCCGGGTACGCAAATGCGCAACTTGCCAAAACCCGTGAGATGCTAAAGCTGAAATCGATGAAATCGCTCAATAGTGCGCATTATAAATTTTTGTTAAAAATATCAGAATAAATAGAAGATATGAAGAGAGTACTACTTGCTATAATTGTAATTATTTTATCTGCTCCATTAAGCGTGAGGGGAGATGAAGGACTGTGGCTGCCGATACTGCTCAAAGAGCAAAAATTCGCACAGATGCGTAAACTGGGGCTCAAGTTAAGCCCGGAAGAGATTTATAGTGTAAATAAAGCTTGCGTTAAAGATGCAGTTATTGGTCTAATGGGAGAAGGAGCAAATCTTAGGAGTTTTGGAACTGCCAGCTTCATTTCTGCAAATGGGCTGCTGTTGACAAATTATCATGTTGTATTATCATATCTGGAACAATTTTCAACTAAGGAGAATGACTTTCTGAAATATGGATACTGGGCAGGAAATGCTCCGGAGGAAACTCTGTGCAGAGGGCTAGAGATGAAGCAGCTTATAAGAATGGAAGATGTTACCCAAAAAATTCTTGAAGGGACTAACGGACTCTCAGGAGGAGAGCGGCTTCGCAAGATTGACGAAAATGGAAAGAGAATAGCAAAAGAGGCAACGAAAGGAACCAAGCATGAAGCAAAAATGCAGGCCCTTTTTGGAAATAACCAGTATATTATGAGTATTTATGCTGTATACTCCGACATTAGAATGGTAGCTGCGCCACCATTCTCTATAGGCAAATTTGGAGGTGACAGCGATAATTACTGCTGGCCCAGGCATACAGGGGACTTTGCAGTTCTAAGAGTATACTCAGATAAAGATAACAATCCCGCAAATCACTCTCAGAAAAATATTCCCTACAAACCCGTTCATTACTTCAACATCTCTATAAGCGGTGTCAAAGACGGAGATTTTGTTATGATTCCGGGATTCCCCGGAACAACAAGGGAGTATATTCCATCTTTTTCGCTTGAAAAAATAATATATGGAGAAAATGCAACAAGAGTGTCAATAAGAGGAGAAAAGATTAGTATTCTAAAAAATGCAATAGAAGCGAATCCCGAAAGAAAATTCAGATACACAACAAGACTTTCTTCTATTGGAAACAGCTATCTCAGGGCAAAAGGTGAAATAATGGGTGTTACCAGAATGGACTTGGTAAATAAAAAGAGAGAAGAGGAGAAGGCTTTTCAGGAATGGGTAAACACTACTCCGGAAAGAACAAAGAAGTACGGAACTGTTTTGACTGAAATGGAGAAACTCTATGTTGATGTTTCACGTTATAATATGGCTGATCTCTATTTTAACGAAGCCGGGATTAATGGATCTGAAATCGTTCCTTTCATAGGAAAGTTCGAGAAGCTTGCTTCGATTTATTCCAGAAAAAACCTGGATACAAAAGCAGCAGACCTTGAGGCAAAGAGACTAATTGCTCTTACCAATCAGTTTTTTAACAACTGGGACTACGAAGTGGACCGTAAGATGTTCCGTAACCTCATGCTCAGGTATTACGACAAGATGCATGTGGATTTTCATCCGGAAGCTATGGACTTCTATATCAAAAAGTATGATGGAGATGTAAACGTTCTCACAGAAAAGGTTTTCTCGCAGTCAATGTTTACAGACAAGCAAAAAATTATTCAATTTCTTGAAAATCCGGAAAGGGATGTTGTTGAGAAAATTAAGAATGATGCACTTTACCAGCTTGCTATTGGTTACTACATGGTGAATGTTGACAAGATTATGAGGCAGAGGTCGGAACTTCAGGCAAAACAAATGGAACTGTTTGACCTTTATCTGGATGGCGTTCTGGAAATGAATTCAGGGAAGGATATTTATCCGGATGCGAACAGTACACTAAGAATTGGTTACGGAAAAGTTGCCGGAACAGCGGCTTCAGACGGAATAATATATGAAAGCACAACTACTCTTGACGGTGCAAATGAAAAATATCTCAATAACATTGAAGATACTGAGTTCTATCTTCCAAAAAAGATACGTGAACTTTATGCAAAAAAAGATTTTGGCAGATATTCGGACAAAAGAGGGAGACTTGTCGTGAATTTCCTAACTGATGCACACACATCGGGAGGAAGCTCGGGTTCACCTGTTCTCAATGGAAAAGGGGAACTTATCGGGCTCAATTTTGACAGAATATGGCAAGGCGCAGCTTCGGATTACCGCTTTGATAGTCAGATATCCCGTTCAATTGCTGTTGACGTAAGATACATTCTCTTTTTATTGGATAAATATTCACAAACAGATTACGTACTTAAGGAACTTACAATCAAATAAAGAAATTAGTTTAGTTAGTGGATTTAGTGTAATAGTCTTTATTTGTTAAAAAACCCTCCGGATATAAGCCGGAGGGTTTTTATTTAATATACTCCCAAAAAGTTAAAGACTTTTTTGCCCAAAGACAATCCAATCCCATTGATTATAACCTGGCCATTTACCGTATCGGGCACCGTCCATCCTCAGACACTTGGCTACCGCTCAGTGTCTTCCGGCTGAGTGTGCCCGAGTACGGTATAAGGCCAGCTAATCTTTCTGTAACATCTTTTTGTTTTACTAAAAATGAGTCTGAAGACTTACTAAACTATTGAAAAATGGTGGCGGATACTCTTTCACTTGAGACGATTAATTTATTTAAAAAATATGGAAAGATGTAAGTTTCAAATAATCAAATGTATCCTAAAAATGAAGAGACATCATATCTCTTCATTTTTAGCAATCAAGTCATTAGCAGATAGTTATTCAAGCGAGAATTTAAATAGTCTCCGGCTGCGAGTTGATAATCTTATTGCATAAACATAACATTGCCACCTAATTGATGAGGGCGATTCGGCCGGACGGAACGAAGTGGAGGAGGACGCACAAGCCCGAAGCAATTAGGTGGCAGTGTATAAATGACAATAAGAAAAATGCAACTCGCAGCCGGCGATTCGGCCGGACGGAGCGCAGCACAGGAGGACGCACAAGCCCGAAGCAATTAGGTGGCAATGTGAAAATGGCAAAGTGAAAAAGCAACTCGCAGCCGGCGATTCGGCATTTAGAGAATCAAAAAGAGGATACCTAAATTTTTATAGATATCCTTTTTAGAATTAAGGTATGAAAGAAACTATTTCAACTCCCATGCAAGAGCACTTGCACCAAGAATCGCGGCATCGGATTCTTTAAGCTGTGAGAAAATGATTTTAATTTTGTTTTTCCACAAATGGAGGAGATTTGCATTCATGCTATCCTCAATTGGTTTTAGCAAAAGTTCACCAGACCTCGCTAGCCCGCCAAATAAAACAATGGCTTCAGGAGCGCTGAAAGCAACAAAATCTGCAAAAGATTCCCCAAGTTTTTTTCCAGTATATTCAAAAATCCGTTTTGCCAGGGCATCTCCCTGATAAGCGGCTTCAAACACATCTTTGGAGGTGATATTTTCGGGGATGTTGCGTAAAACACTTGGCTCGTTTGAGCTATCCAGCCATTCCCGAGCTGTTCTAGCCAGCCCAATTGCTGATGCATATGTCTCAAGGCATCCTGTCCTTCCGCAATTACACTGACGGCCATTATTCCTTACTGCTGTCGTATGCCCGAGTTCACCGGCAAAACCGTCATGGCCGTATACAACTTCGCCATTAATTACAATTCCGCTTCCAACACCTGTTCCTAAGGTAATCATAATGAAATTTTTCATGCCCCGTGCTGCACCGTAAGTCATCTCACCAACAGCTGCGGCATTCGCATCATTGGTCAGGGCTACCGGAACACCCATCTTGTCCGACATAAGCTTTGCAAATGGAATAGCAGTATTCCCTCCCCAGGTAAGGTTCACTGCATTTTCAATTGTCCCGGTATAAAAATTTCCGTTAGGAGCTCCGATACCTATACCCCGGATGTTTGCTATACCCCCGACTTCTAAAATTAATTTGTCAAGAGCTGCGCATAAATCTTTAACGAACAGTTTAGCATCGGTATGTGTGTCTGTGCGGATTGACGACTGTATTAATACAGTTCCGCGAGCATCTACAATACCAATCTTGCTTGTTTGTCCACCTATGTCGATACCGACAACATATGTTTTATCCATATTATATTAGTTGCTTTAATGTTAAAAACTATTCTGTTTTTATATCAAGATTTACATTCTTAGACCCGTATAATGCATAGAACAGCATGTATGCGATACCTGCAAATACAATCCAGTAGCTGGTAATGTAACCTGCCATATCGGCAATCCATCCCTGAAACGCAGGAAGTATACCACCTCCGCAAACCATCATCATAAACAAGCCCGAAGCCGCTGCGGTATATTTGCCCAACCCGGAAGTTGCAAGGCTGAATATGCTGCCCCACATAACTGAGGTGCAAAGGCCGCATAAAATAAGAAACATAATATTAAGAGGAACCTGAGCAAATCCGAATGAAATATCAGACTTGAAAACAGGCATGTTTATCATTGAATCTGTTGGAATTAACATTGCCAGAAGAACAAATACGAGGCCAAGTGAAGTAACTGATATCAGCATTGATTTCCCTGAAATTTTTGCACCAAATATACCACCGGTGAAACGCCCGATAAGCATTAAAAACCAATAAGTTCCAACTACGGTTCCTGCAACGGTGGGGTCTATTCCAAGGCCGCCGTCAATCAGGGAAGTGGTCATAAAGAGATTTGCAATATTCGGGATACCTACTTCAACGCCCACATAAATAAAAATAGCAATCATGCCCAGCACAAAATGGCGGAACGACAGCGCACTGTGTTTGTCTTTAATTTTTTCTTTCTGTTTGGTAATGTGCGGCTCCGGAATGGTAACAAAATATAGAACGAGAAACGTAAGTACAAATATTCCCATTACCAGAAACAATGCTGGATTTGCCTTTGCAATTGTTCTTGTAGCCTCATTTGCCCCCATCAGATAGCCGACAAGAACAGGAGCTATAGTTGCTCCTATAGAGTTAATTGTTCCGCCGAACTGCAAAAGCTGATTCCCCTTTTTTTCATTGGAGCCAAGCCCGTTAAGAAGAGGGTTAACAACAGCATTAAGCATACACATTGCGAGTCCTGAAACAAAAGCGCCCAAAAGATATACTCCAAAACTGGCTACCTGCCCCGACAAAAGAGTAATGGCAACTCCTGAGAAACCTACAATAATAGCGGATAAGGCAGTCTTTTTATATCCGATTTTTTGCAGAAGAATTCCGGCAGGGATACCCATAAATGCGTAAGCTATAAAGTTTGCCAGATTACCCAGCTGAGAAAGAAGATTGCTTGCACCAAACTGGTTTTTAACAATAACCCCCATAGGGTTTTGAAGACCGGTCACAAAAGCAATCATAAAAAAGAGAGCAAACATCATTGCAATTGGCAATGCATAGTTTTTTTTCTGAGTGTTCATCAAGTAATATTTTAAGTTTAAGGATTTTTGCAAAT
>Ga0316605_10002272_pt1 | contig 10959 bp, 13 predicted proteins | sample OWC_soil_day20_n_FD_207666 | JGI IMG/M metagenome (GOLD analysis project Ga0316605, IMG submission 207666) | Wetland soil microbial communities from Old Woman Creek delta, Ohio, United States - OWC_soil_day20_noCT | ecosystem: Environmental > Terrestrial > Soil > Wetlands | place: USA: Ohio... | reverse complement strand
CGCGGCTCGGTGATCCCGTACTCCTCCGCCATGGCGTTCAGCAGCGGCACGTGCCCGCAGCGGGCCAGCAGCCACTCGAGGATCAGCTTCCGCGCACGGCGCACCCGGTCGGTCTGGGTGAACACCTCGATGCCGTTGGTGACGGGGTAGTTGCAGGCGGTCACCAGGCGCACGCGGCCCCGCATGTGCACCTCGACGGTGCAGATGCGGCACACGCCGTACGGCTCGACCAGCGGGTGATGGCAGAGCGTCGGGATCTTGACGCCGACCTTCTGCGCCACCTGCACGAGCGGCGTGCGATCTTCGACCTCGGTCTTGATGCCGTCAATCGTGACTGTCACGAGCTTCATCGCGGCCTCCAGCCATCAGGGACCGGGCGTTACGCCCGCAGCACCGCCTCGCGCTTGCACGCGTCGATGCAGGCGCCGCACTTGATGCACAGGTCCTGGTTCAGCAGGTGCGGATACTTGACCTGGCCGGTGATCGCGCCGGTCGAGCACGCCGTCACGCAGGCGTGGCAGCCGTCGCACTTCGCCTGGTCGATCTCGTAGTGGATGAGGGCCTTGCAGACCCCGGCCGGGCACCGGTGGTCCCGGACGTGGGCGTCGTACTCCTCGCGGAAGTAGCGCAGCGTCGAGATCACCGGGTTGGGCGCCGACGACCCGAGGGCGCACAGGCAGGCGTCCTGCATCACGCCGCCCATCTCCTCGAGCAGCTCGATGTCGCCCGCCTCGCCCTTGCCCTCGGAGATCCGCGTCAGCACGTCGAGCGAGCACCGCAGCCCCTCGCGGCAGGGGATGCACTTGCCGCACGACTCCTCGGTCAGGAAGGCGATGAAGTAGCGGGCGACGTCGACCATGCACGTCTGGTCGTCCATCACGATCATGCCGCCCGAGCCCATCATCGACCCCGCGGCGGTCAGGCTGTCGAAGTCGACCGGCATGTCCAGGTGGGACGCCGGCAGGCAGCCGCCCGAGGGCCCGCCGGTCTGCACGGCCTTGAAGGCCCGCCCCCGCGGGATGCCGCCGCCGATGTCGAAGATGATCTCGCGCAGCGTGATGCCCATCGGGACCTCGATGAGCCCCGTGTTGTTCACCTTGCCGACCAGCGAGAACACCTTCGTTCCCGAGCTGCCGTTCCACGGGTTCTCGCTGACGTCGCCCGTGCCCATCGACGTGAACCACGCCGCGCCCCGGTGGATGATGAGCGGCACGTTCGCCCACGTCTCGACGTTGTTCAGGTTCGTCGGCAGGTTCTTGTAGCCGTACTCGACGGTGTGGATGTACTTCGCGCGCGGTTCGCCGACCTTGCCCTCGAGCGACGCCATCAGCGCCGTCGACTCGCCGCAGACGAAGGCGCCCGCGCCCTGCACGACCGAGATGTCGAAGTCGAACCTGGTGCCGAGGATGCCGCGGCCGAGCAGGCCGTACTCGCGGGCCTGCTCGAGCGCCTTGGTCAGCCGCTCCCGGGCGATCGGATACTCGTGGCGGATGTAGACGAACCCCTGCTTCGCGCCGATCGCCCGCGCGCCGATGACCATGCCCTCGATGACCGCGTGCGGGTCGCTCTCGATGATGCTGCGGTCCATGAAGGCCCCGGGATCGCCCTCGTCGGCGTTGCACACGACGATCGGCTCGACGCCGCGGTGGATCGCGGCCTGCCGGCACGTCGCCCACTTGATGCCGGCCGGGAACCCGCCGCCGCCGCGCCCGCGCAGGCCGGAGAGCTTGATCTCGGTGAGAATCTGCTCCGGCGTCATCTCGCCGAGCGCCTTCGCCAGCGCCGCGTACCCGTCCCGGGCGATGTAGTCCTCGATCCGCTCCGGATCGATCAGCCCGCGGTTGCGCAGCACGACCAGCTTCTGCTTGGCGAAGAAGGGGATCTGGCTCAGCGTCGGCACCGGCGCCGGCGCCGCCGGCGGCGTGTACATCAGCTTCCTGACGGGCCGCCCCTTGAGCAGGTGCTCCTCGACGAGCGTCGGCACGTCCGACGCCTTCATGCCGCAGTAGAACACCTCGTCGGGCTGGACGATGAGGACCGGCCCCTCGGCGCAGAACCCCTGGCAGCCCGTGCGCACGACCTGCACCTCTCCCGCGAGGTCGCGCCGGGCGATCTCGGCCTCGATCGCCGTACCGAGCTCGAAGGAGCCGCACGAGACGCATCCCGTTCCGGCGCACACCAGCACATGTGATCGACACGCCATGACCGTCGCCTCCTCGCGGCCTCAGCCGGTGGTCTCGCACCCGGCGGCCAGCGCCGCATCCGTCACCACCTCGCCGCCCAGCACGTGCCGCTGGAACACCTGCACGATCCGCTCCGGCGTGAGGTTCACGTACTTCACGGGGGCCTGCGCGCGCACTTCGACGGTGGCCATCGGTTCACGGCTGCACAGGCCCGCGCAGCCCGATGTCGTCACCACGACGTCGGTGACGCCCTGGTCCTCGATGGCCTTGAGCAGCGCCGCCATCACCTCGCGCGCGCCCGCGGCAATCCCGCAGGTGCCCATGTGAATCGTCACCCTGGCCCGGGCCGACCCGGCCCGCAGCGCGATGGCGCCCGCGCGCTGGTCGCGCAACTTCTTCAGGTCGTCGATGGTCAGTCTCGGCATCGTGCGCCTCCGCGCCTCAGTGCGTCTTCGCCTTGTAGTCCTTCACGTACTTCCGCAGCATCCGCGGGATGCCGGTCTGCTTCAGCTTCCCGTGCACGTCCGTGCCCACCGTGATGACCGGCGCCAGGCCGCAGCAGCCGAGGCAGTTCACCGTGTCGAGGCTGAACGCCATGTCCGGCGTCGTCTCGCCCCGCTGGATGCCCAGTTCGCGGCTCACCGCGTCGAGCAGCCGCGGCGCGCCCTGCACGTGGCAGGCCGTGCCCATGCAGACGTGGATGCGGTGGCGGCCGACCGGCTTGAGGCTGAACCCGCGGTAGAACGTCGCGATGCTCAGCACCTGCGCGACCGGGGCCTTCACCCGCACCGACACCGCCTCGACCACCTCGCGCGGCAGGTGCAGGAACTCCTCCTGGCAGTCGAGCAGGATCGCGATCAGGTTGTCGCGATTCCGCCCGTGCCGGTCCACGATCTGCTCAACCTTGGTGAGATCGGTCATGGCTCATTCTCCATGCGCGTGGGGTGGCCTGCGGGAGCCGCCAGGGACTGCTCGCCGTGCCTGACGGCCGCCCGCAGCAGGGCCAGGCCGGCCGGCGACGCGAGCGACGCGCCGTCGAGGGCCGCCCTGAGGTCGGCTGCCGCCAGGCTGTACTCGCGGTCGCCGCGGCGGTGCGTCCAGTCGAGATCGAGGCCCGGGTGCGAGGCCATCAGCACCAGGACGGTGGTTTCCACGTCGCCGAGCGGCGCGCGATCGAGGTGGCCCAGCCCGAACACCGCCTCCACGCGCGTGCCCGACCCGGGCGCGGACTCCACGCGGAGCCTCCCGCCGGCCGTTTCCGCGGCCTGTCGCAGCAACGGCAGCCCCAGGCCGACGACGCGCGTCCGGCGCGTGGTGAAGAACGGGTCGAGCGCGCGCCCGGCGGTGTCCGCGTCCATCCCGCGTCCGTTGTCCGCGACGACGATGCGCAGCGTGTCGGTAGCCGCGTCCTCGTCGACCCGGATGTCGATGCGCGTGGCGCCGGCTTCCGCGCCGTTGCGCGCGATGTCGAGGATGTGCAGCGCCAGGTCCTCCATCGGCCGCCCTCCGCCGAGCACCGCCCGGCCGCCCTCGGCGCGGATCGCGCGGGCCACCTCGGCCGCGTCCGCCCGCTCGAGGCGCAGATAGGTGAGCGCCCGGCCGATCGCGTCGGGGTGGTGCGCGTCGGACCCGGTCACGGCCGGCAGGCCGAGCGGGTCCGCGTAGCGCCGGCGGCCGGCGTCGTAGGCCGTCGCCGCCGACACCTCGACGGCGTCGAGCGCGAGGTCCGGGGGCACGAATCCGAGCTGGCCGATCAGGCCGAACCGCTCCCGGTCGACGTGCGCCGCGACGGCCAGCCCCCCGGCGCGGTGGATCTCGCCGGCGGCCCGGCCGACGGTCCACGCCGTGGCGCCCGCGAGCAACGACGGGTTGAATCCCAGCACCTCGCCGTCCTCGTTGGCGATGACCTGCTCGCCGAACGCCCCCGGGGCGTTGCGGCCCGGCAGCGCGGCCGCCACGCGCGCGTGGAGCACGCCTGCGGCCGCCTCGTCGGGCAGCAGCGCGACCAGGTGCACCTCTTCCTCCGTCGTGATCTCCATGCCCGGCACCGCCGCGCAGCCCGCGGCGCGCCCGGCGCGGCCCACGGCCGCCACGTTGTCAGCGGCGTTGTGATCGCAGATCACGATGCCGTCGAGCCCGGCGTCGGCCGCCGCCCGGACAATCGCCGCCGGGTGCATGTCGAGCTCCCCGCACGGCGATAGGCACGTGTGCACGTGCATGTCGAACGCGTACACGTTCAGGACGCCCTTTCTCCCCGCAGCCCCGCCGCATGGAGCCGGCCTGCCGCGTCGAAGGCCCCGAGCGGCGTGGTCACGACCGCCACGCCGTGCTCGGCCGCCCGCGCGACCAGGTCCGCCTCGGGCTGCCGTCCGTTCACGATGACGATGGCCGCCAGGTTCTTCAGCTGCGCGACCGCCACGGTGTTCACGTGCCGCTGCAGCGTGATCCAGGCGTCGGCGTCCTCCGCGTTGGCCATGACGTCGGAGAGGAGGTCCGAGGCGTAGCCGCCCCGCACCTCGCGCCCCCCGGCGTCGGCCGGGCCGAGGACGGCCCCGTCCAGCAGGCGCGCGAGGTCAGTGACCGTCATGACCGGACCTCCTTGTCCCGCCCGCGTCGCGCGGCGCGCCCGCGAGGCGGGCCAGCTGGTCTTCCAGCTGAGCCTGCCGGAGCACCACGCACTGCGTCTGCTCCGCCTCGCCTAACACGACGTCCTCGGCGAAGGTCGCGCACGTGGGCGACCCGCAGGCGCCGCAGTCGATGCCGGGCAGCCTGGCCGCGACGCGGTCGCGCTCCTGCATCCGCGTGATGGCGGTGACGATGTCCCGGCCGAGCGGCTGCGGCGGGCGGACGGCGAAGGGCACCGTCGTCCGGAACTCGCCCCGCTCGTGGCGCGCCCGCAGATCGCCGGGCTCGACCGGATCGCGCTTCGGCAGCGACTGCTGGAGCCGCAGGGCGCGGGCACGCGCGACGTACGGGTTCTCGACGGTGAGCGCGCCGCTCACGCACCCTTCGAAGCAGGCGTGACACTCGATGAACGTATAGCGCTGCAGCTTGCCCTTGTCGATGTCGTCGAGAATGCGCAGCACGTTGGGCAGGCCCCACACCGACATCGTGTCTTCGGCCGGCAGCGTGCTCGGGAGGCTGATCGAAAACGCCCAGCCGAGGCCCGCGGCTGTTTCCGTCTCGGGGACCTTCGCGCCGCTCGTCTGGACCTCGCGGATGACGGGCGCGAGCAGCGGGAACAGGTCGCTGATGCCCACGGCGGAGTCGATGTAGGACGCCTCCATGCCGGGGTGGTCGACAATCGAGACCATCTTCGCCGGGCAGGGCGTCACGTAGACCGCGTGGACGCGGTCGAGCGCCAGCCCGGTCCCGGCGGCGGCCTGGCGCTTCGCCTCGCGGGCCGCGACCTCCCGCGGCGAGAGCACCGGCAGCAGCTGATCCACCAGTTCGGGGTACCTGATCTGGACGAGCCGCACGACGCTCGGGCAGAACGACGAGATGAGCGGCCCCGGGCCCCGGTACTCCGAGAGGAACAGGTCGATGGCGTGCGTGACGGCGCCGCACGACCACGAAAGGGCGGCAGCGGCGTCGAAGCCGCTGTTGCGCAGGGCCTGCAGGATGGTGCCGGGCGTGACGTCGAGATCGAACTGCGTGTAGAGCGCCGGCGACGGGATGGCGACGGTGTAGTCGAAGTGGCCGAGGCCGGCGGGCGACGCCGTCAGCGGCACGACGGCGTTCTTGGCGCAGACCTTGATGCACTCGCCGCAGTCGATGCAGCGGTCCTCCAGCATCACCGCGTGCCCGCGCCGGATGCGGATGGCCTCCGTGGGGCACACCCGCATGCAGGCCATGCACCCGTGGCAGGCACTGTCGTCGAAGCGGATCGAGTGGTAGTGCCCCTCGGCCATGTCGTCAACTCACGCGCACGGTCATCACGAGCGAGGTGCCGCGATTCACCTCGGACGTGATCGCGAACTCGTCCGTGTTCCGCCGGATGTTCGGCAGCCCCATGCCGGCGCCGAACCCCATCTCGCGCATCTCCGGGGTCGCCGTGGAGTAGCCCTCCTGCATCGCCTGGGCGATGTCGGGGATGCCCGGCCCTTCGTCGCGGACGTCGATGACCACCTCCGCGGGCGTGACGTGCAGCGTCATGGTGCCGCGCCGCGCGTACATCACCGTGTTCATCTCGGCCTCGTAGGCCGCGATCGCCACGCGCCGGATGAGCGCCGACGGCAGGCCCATGTGCTTCAGCGTCTCCTTGATGCCGGTCGACGCCCGGCCGGCATTGGTGAAATCCGCTCCGGCGACCTCGTACGCCCGCACGAACTCCGCATCCGTCATGCCCGCCGCCCGGGGCCGGCGTCCACCGGCCGGGTCCCGAAGAGCGCATAGAGCCGGCCCGCCGCCTCGAAGAGCGACTCGTGGCTGGCGAACACGGGCACCTTCATCTGCTGCGCGAGATCGACGACGTCCGCGGGCACGGTCTTCCCGCGTGCGAACACGACGGCGGCCAGGTCGGCGATGGCCGCCGTGCGGATCACCTGCACGTTCACGAGCCCCGTCACGAGGACGTGCCCCGGCCGGGCGTCCACCAGCACGTCGCTCATCAGGTCCGCGGCCACCACGCCGGTGACCGACGGCGAGTCGTCCGGGCACCAGAGCGCCACGCCGTTCACCGCCGCGCGCACGTCCGCGAGTGTCATCGTCACGGCCGCTCCCGCCTCGGCCCGCGCCTGCACGCCCGCATCTCCCGCGCCGCTCATGCGTGGCTCACGACCGGCTTCGGCGCCGCCGCGGCGGCGGGCTTCGTCCGCCCGATGACCTGCTTGTCCTTGCGGATGACCCGCACGGAGGGAATCCGGCGCCCCGGGCAGTTCTCCCAGCACGTGCCGCAGCCCGTGCACTTGTCGGTGTCGACGTAGCTCGCCTTGCGCCGGACCTTCACCGTGAAGTTGCCGATGAAGCCGCTGACCTCCTCCACCTCGCTGTACGCCATCAGGTGGATGTTCTTGTGCTTGCCCACCTGCGTCATCTTGGGCGTGAGGATGCACGCCGCGCAGTCGAGCGTCGGAAACGTCTTGTCGAAGTGGGCCATGTGGCCGCCGATGCTCGGGTCGCGCTCGACGAGATACACCTGCTTGCCGGCCGACGCGAGAGTGAGGGCCGCGGAGATGCCCGCGATGCCCGCGCCCACCACCAGGACGTTCGGGTTGACGCTGACCGTCGCGCGCTGCAGGGCATCGTGGAGCGCGACGCGCCGCACCGCGGCGGTGAGCAGCAGCCGGGCCTTCTGCGTGGCGCGGTCCATGTCCGTCGTGACCCACGACACCTGCTCCCGGATGTTCACCATCTGGTAGAGGTACGGGTTCACGCCGGCGTCCTGCATCACGCCGCGGAACGTCGGCTCGTGCATCAGGGGCGAGCAGGAGGCGACGACGAGGTGCGTGATCCCGTGCTTGGCCAGGTCGTCCTTGATCAGCTGCTGGCCGGGATCCGAGCACATGAACTTGTACGTCTTGGCCACGGCCACCTTCGGCAGCGTGGCCGCGTACTGCTCGAGCGCCTGGACGTCGATCTTGCTGGCGATGTTGAGTCCGCAGTGGCAGATGTACACGCCGATGCGGCAGGTGTCGTTCGCGGGCATGGCATCCCCCTCAGGCCATCGCCGGCAGCGGCTCGGCGGTCACGAAGTTGCGCTGCAGGCCGACCGACGCCGGCGACAGGCCGAAGGCCAGGCCGAGCAGCTGGGTGAAGTAGACGACCGGCAGCGAGACGTCCTCGTTGTAGGCGCGGTGCATCTTGCCCTGATAAGCCTCGAGGTTGTACTGGCAGAGGGGGCAGACCGTGGCGAGGACGTTGGCCGACCGCGCCTTCGCCTCCTTCAGCAGCAGGAAGCTCAGGCGGACGCCAATCTCCTCCATCGTGCCCATCAGCGACCCGCCGCAGCAGTGGGCCTTGAGCGGGTAGTCCACGACCGTCGCCCCGGCCGCTTCCAGCAGCCGGTCGAGCGTCTGCGGCCTGAGCGGGTCGTCGAAGGCGCCGTAGGGCCGGACCACCTGGCAGCCGTAGTACGGGGCGACACGGTAGCCGGCGAGCGGCCGGCTGACCTTCGCCCGGATCGCGTCGAGGCCCACTACGTTGACGAGGACGTCGAGAGGGTGCCGCACGACGGCGCGTCCGTGATACGTGAGGCCGGCGGTCTGAAGCCCCCTGTGGACCTTGGCCGCGAGGGCGGGGTACTCGGCCATCATGTGCTGGGCCTTGGTGAGCACGAGGTAGCAGGCGGCGCACGGCGCCACGACTTCGGCCGCGCTCCGTTCCGCGATCGCGAGGTTGCGCGCCGCGAGGGCCACGGCCTTGTCCTCGCTGATGGACATGTACGACGTGGCGCCGCAGCAGTTCCAGTCGGGAATCTCCTCGAGCCCCAGGCCGAGGTGACCGAAGACCGCCCGCATCGACTCGTCGTACGGTCTGCCGAGGCCGCTGAGCGAACAGCCCGGGTAATAGGCGTAGGCCGTCATGTCAGGATTCCTCCATCGCGTCGAGGATCGCTTTGAGCTCCTTCGGGTTCTTGATGTGCTCCTGGCCGAGCGCCATGCGCCCGGTTCTGAGCAGCTTGATGCCGATGGGCGCCATCTTCAGGAGGCTGAGCGGGTGCGTCCGCAACGCCAGCTCGATGAGCACCCGGGACTCGGAGTTGCGCCCGTGCGTGGCGACCATGTTGTAGAAGGCCTTCGCCAGGACCGGGATGGGGAACCGCTTGGGGTACATCCCCTTCTCGATGGCGCGGCGCTTGAGTGCGTACATCACGTCGGTGACCTTGATGTCGCGCGGGCAGCGCACCTGGCACTCGTAGCAGGAGGCGCAGAGCCACGGCGTGGCCGACTCCAGCACGTCGCGCTCCAGCCCCGCGCGCGTCAGCGCGATCACCCGGCGCGGCGTGAGGTCCATGTGGACCGACAACGGGCACGCCCCGCTGCACGTGCCGCACTGGATGCAATCGCGCAGGGCTTCGCCACCGGGCTTGGCCATGATCTCCGCCGGGAACGCCGGGTTGACATCCTCGGCGTACCGGCAGTGCGTTGTCCCGTTTCGCACGGCGGACCTCCTGAGCTGAGAATGGACGCGGGGGCTGCGTGGGGGCGGGTCGTCAGGCCGCGATGTATGCCTCGAGGATGCGCTTACGGGAGGTATACATCGCGCGGGGGCGCGCAAGAACAGGCGTTCAAGTGGGGGCTGCCAAGGAGAGCCTACGAGCCGGAGGGATTGAAGTCAATGGTCGGGTGGGGCCTTTCCCGATGCATCCACTCAGGGTTCACCGAGCTCTGGCGCCGGCCATCCCGTCGCGTTCGACCGCCAAAATGCTGCTTGACGGAACCCGACGCTGGGAGTAGGAATTGAGACGGAGGGTTCCGTGCGTCTGAACACCCGCGGCCGGTACGGACTGCAACTGCTTTCACAGCTGGCCTGCCATCTCGACGAGGCGAAGCCGGTCGGACTCAAGGACATCGCCAAGACCACGGGGCTGCCGTGGCGGTACCTCGAGCAAATCGCCGGACCGCTGCGAAAGGCCTCGCTCATCGCAGGCCGACCCGGCAGGGCCGGCGGCTACAGGCTGGTCAAACCCCCGTCGCGCATCACGCTGCGCGAGGTGATGGAAGTCACCTCGGGCCCGCTCCGGCTGATGGAGTGCGTCGACAAGCCCGACAGCTGCGACCACAGCAGCAAGTGCGCGTCACGGGCGATGTGGGTGAACCTGACGGGCGAGCTGCGCGGCGTGCTCGACCGGTATACGCTCGACGACCTCGCCCAGCGGCCGTGTGCCGGCTGCCGCGCCACCGCGGCCCACGCCCGTGGCCTGCGCGCGGCGGTCCGGCCGCCGGCTCGCGGGCGGGGCGCCTCGAAGCGCTGGAAGTACATGCGATCGCTGGAATAACCCGGGCGATCGGCGCGGCGATTGCCGCGTCCGCCCGCCGGCCGCCGTCACACCGCGGCGGCGTCGCCGGCCTCGATCGCCGCCAGCACGCGCCGCCTGACCTCCTCGACGGGCCCCTCGCCGTTCACGCGGCGCAGGAGGCCCTGCCTCTCGTAGTACGGCACAATCGGCGCGGTCTTCTCGCGGTACTCCGCCAGCCTCCGGCGCAGCACCGCTTCCGTGTCGTCGGGGCGCTGCACGAGCCTGTGCATGATCTCCACCGGCGGCGGGTCGAAGGTCACGTGATAGGTGCGGCCCGTGGCGGGATCCGTGCGCCGCCCCGTGACCCGACCCAGGATAGCCGCATCGTCGACCTCGAAGGAGATCACGCGGTCGATTCGCCGCCCGCGGCCGGCGAGTGCGCCGTCGAGCCACTCGGCTTGCGCGAGGGTCCTCGGGTACCCGTCGAGCAGGAAGCCTGCTTCACAGTCGCACTGGACGAGGCGGCTGTCGACGAGCCGGTTCACGAGGTCGTCGGGCACCAGGGCACCCGCGTCGGCGTAGGACTTGAACTCCAGCCCCAACGCCGTCTGCTCGCGGATCGCCGCGCGGATGATGTCGCCCGTCGACACTTGCGGCACTGCCAGCACGCGGCAAATCGTCTGCGCCTGCGTGCCCTTGCCCGCGCCCGGTGCTCCGAGCAGGATGACGTTCATGTCGAACCTCGAAAGATGTGTGTGGGAGAGCGCCGACCGCCGGCACGAAGGGGCAGCGCCATCGTACAAGGGGCGAGGGGCGAGGGGCAAGGGACAAGGGGCAAGGGGAAAGAAGCAAGAAGCAAGAGGCAAGTAGCAGGAA
>Ga0316605_10002270_pt1 | contig 10969 bp, 7 predicted proteins | sample OWC_soil_day20_n_FD_207666 | JGI IMG/M metagenome (GOLD analysis project Ga0316605, IMG submission 207666) | Wetland soil microbial communities from Old Woman Creek delta, Ohio, United States - OWC_soil_day20_noCT | ecosystem: Environmental > Terrestrial > Soil > Wetlands | place: USA: Ohio... | reverse complement strand
TGACTGAGCACCTTAAGCTCAACAGAAAAGATTATACCACAGAGAGATCATTAACAATTTTGGTAGGTAAACGTCGTAAGTTGCTTAACTACCTTAAAGATGTAGATATCGAAAGATATCGTGCAATCATTAAGACTCTCGGATTAAGAAAGTAATTTCTTACGAAAGTATTGTCAAGGTCGTTTCCTTTATAGGAGACGACCTTGTTTTTTTCTCCCTTCAGCATAATCTTTATAAAATATTGGGAACAAAGTTCTTTTCTGCGTGTTATTCTATATGTTCTTAATAAAAGGTTATTTATTGATCATGATAATTTCTTGGAAAAACCTTTTATTTGATTAAAGATTTATCTATTTTTGCCGATAATTGATAATGAATTAATATATTAAGGATATATATGGACAATAGTAAAATTGTAGGAGAGAAGATTAAAGCACTTCGTGAATCAAAACAAATAAGTATTGAAGACTTGGCTGAACGTTCTGGTTTGGCAGTTGAGCAAATTGAACGTATTGAGAATAATATCGATATACCTTCTTTGGCGCCACTGATAAAAATTGCACGTGTGCTGGGAGTTCGTTTAGGTACCTTCCTTGATGATATGACAGATGAAGGACCGGTGCTTTGTCGCAAGAAAGAGGCTTCTGATACCATTAGCTTCTCTAACAATGCTGTTCGTTCCCGCAAACATATGGAATACCATTCCCTTTCAAAATCGAAAGCAGATCGCCATATGGAACCTTTCATTATCGATGTTGCCGAAAGTTCGGATAACGAATTTATTCTTTCTTCTCATGAAGGTGAAGAATTTATTATGGTTATGGAAGGAACAATGGAAATTAACTATGGAAAGAACACATATGTACTTGAAGAAGGAGATAGCATTTATTACGATTCTATTGTTCCTCACCACGTGCATGCTTTTGAAGGACAAGCTGCTAAAATATTAGCCGTAATCTATACTCCTATTTAATACATAATACACATCTATGCAGTTATTTGACAGAACCTTAGGGCAGTGGCTGGAGCACTGGGCTGAGGTAACTCCCGATAAGGAATACATTGTTTATTCCGACAGAAACTTACGCTTTACCTGGAAGCAATTTAATGATCGTGTTGATGAAATGGCAAAGGGACTTCTTTCTATTGGCGTAACCAAAGGTTCGCATGTAGGAATCTGGGCGACTAATGTACCCGACTGGCTTACATATCTTTATGCCTGTGCCAAGATAGGTGCCATATATGTTACGGTTAATACCAATTATAAGCTGTCTGAGTTGGAATATCTTTGCAAGAATTCTGATATGCACACACTCTGCATTACGAACGGTGACAGAGATAGCGACTTTGTGGATATGGTCTATAAAATGTTGCCGGAACTAAAAACTTGTCAACGCGGACATTTAGCGAGCAAGCATTTTCCTGAAATGAAGAACGTAATTTATATCGGTCAGGAAAAGTTGCGTGGAATGTATAATTCACAGGAGATACTTCTTCTTGGACATAATATGGACAACAGCGGTCTGGATGAAGCTAAAAATAAGGTTAATTGTCATGACGTTGTGAATATGCAGTATACCTCCGGTACTACTGGTTTTCCAAAAGGAGTTATGCTCTCTCATCATAATATAGCAAACAATGGATATCTCACTGGTGAGCACATGAAGTTTACGGCCGATGATAAGCTTTGTTGCTGTGTACCTCTGTTTCACTGTTTTGGTGTAGTACTTGCATCAATGAATGTGTTAACCCATGGATGTACACAAGTAATGGTTGAGCGTTTTGATCCGTTGGTTGTTCTTGCTTCTATTCATAAAGAAAGGTGTACTGCGGTTTATGGTGTACCAACAATGTTCATAGCCGAACTCCATCATCCTATGTTCGATATGTTCGATCTTACTTCGCTTCGTACAGGTATTATGGCCGGATCGCTTTGTCCGGTAGAACTAATGAAGCAAGTACAGGAAAAAATGTATATGAAGGTTACCAGCGTTTACGGTCTTACAGAGACGTCGCCCGGTATGACTCAAACCCGAATAGATGATTCTTTTGAAGCCAGATGTAATACTGTAGGTTATGAATTTGAATTTACCGAAGTAAAAGTTCTAGATCCGGAAACCGGTGAAGAATGTCCTGTTGGTGTTCAGGGTGAAATGTGTAACCGTGGTTATAATACAATGAAAGGGTATTATAAGAATCCTGCAGCAACTGCCGAGGTTATCGATAAAAATGGATTCCTCCATTCCGGAGATCTTGGAATAAAAGACGAGGATGGTAATTACCGTATTACAGGTCGAATTAAGGATATGATTATTCGTGGAGGAGAAAATATTTACCCTCGTGAAATAGAAGAGTTCTTATATAAACTTCCAGGAGTAAAAGATGTGCAGGTTGCCGGAGTTCCATCTGAAAAGTATGGTGAAGAGGTTGGTGCATTTATTATTCTTCATGAAGGTGTTGATATGCAGACATCTGATGTACGTGAATATTGCAAGGATAAAATATCAAGATATAAGATACCTAAATATGTATTCTTTATCAATGAATTCCCAATGACGGGAAGTGGTAAGATTCAGAAGTTTAAGTTGAAAGAAATGAGCTTAAAACTTTGTGAAGAACAAGGAATTCAAATTATCTAATAGTTAGAACATAGCTTTTTTGTCCCGGCCAATAACAGAAGTTTTTGGTCGGGACTTCTTTTTTCTTAGCCTTTGATATCCTCTTTTTTGCTAAAAGGAAATAAAAGAAAGTATAAAGAGGTGAGTATCATACTTAAAAAATCCGAATACCTTTGTTGCACTATTTAGAAAACCTTATCTTTGCCAAATTAATTTAATAAACTAATTATATTTTAGTATGTCTACAAAATTATTCTCTGAACTGCCTTATAAAGTGGCAGACATTACGCTTGCAGACTATGGTCGCAAGGAACTCGATTTGGCAGAACAAGAAATGCCCGGGCTTATGGCTCTTCGCGAAAAGTATGGAGAATCTAAACCTCTGAAAGGCGCTCGTATTATGGGCTCGCTTCACATGACTATCCAGACTGCAGTGTTAATTGAAACATTAGTTGCTTTGGGTGCAGATGTTCGCTGGTGCTCATGTAATATATATTCTACACAAGATCATGCAGCTGCTGCTATTGCTGCTGCCGGAGTTCCTGTTTTTGCATGGAAAGGTGAAACTTTGGAAGAATATTGGTGGTGTACACTTCAGGCTTTAACATTCCCAGGTCACCAAGGACCTACAGTGATTGTTGACGATGGTGGTGATGCAACCATGATGATTCATTGCGGATACGACGCAGAAAAAGATGCTTCTTTCCTTGATAACGAAGTTAGCGCGGAAGATGAAAAGCAATTATATGCTATTCTGAAGAATGTTTTGAAGGAAGACAATGGAATCTGGGGACGCATGGTACCTGAAATCCGCGGTGTATCTGAAGAAACAACAACTGGTGTTCACCGTTTATATCAGATGATGGAAGAAGGAAAACTTCTTTTCCCTGCATTTAACGTAAACGATTCTGTTACAAAATCTAAGTTCGATAACCTATATGGCTGCCGCGAATCTTTGGCCGATGGTATTAAACGTGCTACAGATGTTATGATTGCCGGTAAGGTAGTTGTTGTTTGTGGTTACGGTGATGTTGGTAAAGGATGTTCTCACTCAATGCGTTCTTACGGTGCAAGAGTACTGGTTACTGAAATTGATCCTATTTGTGCTCTTCAGGCTGCAATGGAAGGTTTCGAAGTGGTAACTATGGAAGAAGCTGCTAGTCAGGGAAACATCTTCGTTACTACTACTGGTAATATTGATATTATTCGTATCGATCACATCGAAAAGATGAAAGATCAGGCTATCATCTGTAACATTGGTCACTTCGACAATGAAATTCAGGTTGAGAAATTAAAGAACTATCCAGGTATCGAGTGTCGCAACATCAAACCACAGGTAGATCAATATTTCTTCCCAGATGGACACTCTATTCTTCTTCTAGCTGACGGTCGTTTGGTTAACCTTGGTTGTGCTACAGGTCACCCATCATTCGTAATGAGTAACTCATTTACAAACCAGACATTGGCTCAGATTGAATTGTTCCAGAAGAAATATGAGATTGATGTTTATCGTTTGCCTAAACATTTGGACGAAGAAGTTGCTCGTCTTCACCTGGAAAAGATTGGTGTAAAATTAACCAAGCTTACTCCAGAACAAGCTGCTTATATCGGAGTGTCGGCTGATGGACCTTATAAAGCAGAACATTACAGATATTAATTCATAAAAATAAATTGTGAGTAGAAAGTTCAACTATTAAAGATTATGATGAAGAAATCATTGCCGGATATTATTGCGATAATAGCATTTGTTGTTATATCGGTTGCTTATTTCTTTCCTGCTATAACAGAGGGAAGAGTCCTTGCCCAACATGATTCTGTTGCAAGTATCGGACTGGGGCAGGAATCGAAAGAATTCACCGAGAAAACGGGAGAGAAAACCAGGTGGACTAATGCAATATTTGGTGGCATGCCTACTTATCAGATCTCGCCAACTTATGATTCTTCCAATGTAATCAGAGGTGCCGAAAATGTTTATAAACTATTTTTGCCCGATTATGTTTATATGGTATTTATCATGTTGCTTGGCTTCTATATCCTTATGCGGGCATTCAACTTTTCAGTCTATCTGTCCGTGTTGGGAGCAATAGTCTGGGCTTTCTCTTCTTACTTCTTTATTATTATAGGTGCAGGTCACATTTGGAAATTTGTTACTCTGGCTTATATTCCGCCAACAATAGCAGGTGTTGTGCTGGCATACCGAAAGAAATACCTGATTGGTGGTGTGCTAACCGCTTTCTTTATTGCGCTGCAGATTCTTTCTAACCACGTACAAATGACCTACTATTTCTTGTTCGTCATTCTGTTTATGGTTATTGCTTACTTTGTTGAGGCTTACAAAAATAAAGAGCTGCCACATTTCTTTAAAGCAAGTGGTGTGTTGGTTATAGCTGCCTTAGTTGGTGTATCGGTAAATATCTCTAATCTGTATCATACATACAAGTATAGCAAAGATACTATGCGCGGTAAGTCCGAATTGGTGAAGCAAAACTCGGCAAACCAGACCAACAGCGGATTGGAACGCGATTATATTGTTCAATGGAGTTATGGAATAGGAGAAACATTCTCTTTACTTGTTCCTGATGTTAAAGGTGGAGCTTCTGTTCCTTTGGCTAACAATGAATCTGCAATGAAGAAAGCAGATCCTACTTATGCTCAGCTTTATGCTCAGATAGGACAATATTGGGGAGAGCAACCTGGTACTTCTGGTCCGGTTTATGTAGGTGCATTTATATTGACACTCTTCATCCTTGGACTTTTCATTGTGAAAACTCCTGTTAAATGGGCATTGCTTGCTGCTACAGTATTGTCAATACTCCTTTCCTGGGGAAAGAACTTTATGGGCTTTACCGATTTCTTCCTCGATTACATACCAATGTATTCCAAGTTCAGGGCAGTATCTTCAATTCTTGTTATAGCAGAATTTACTATTCCTTTACTGGCTATACTTGCATTAAAGGAGATTGTTGAAAAGCCGGAGATTCTGAAACAGAATCTGAAGCAATTCTATATCAGCTTAGGATTAACAGGAGGTATTGCTTTACTATTTGCCCTAGCTCCAACACTCTTCTTCCCTTCTTATATTTCATCAGGAGAGATGCAAGCTTTACAAAACGGTATACCGGCAGAACAGTTATCACCCATAATTGCAAACCTTACCCAGATTCGCCAGAGCATTTTCACATCTGATGCATGGAGAAGTGTTATTATAATTTTGATTGGTGCTGCATTAGTTCTTGCATACAATGCAGGTAAACTAAAAGCAAACCTCATGGTTCTGGCTTTTACAGTTCTATGTCTTGGAGATATGTGGAGTGTAGATAAGCGTTATTTGAAAGATTCTGATTTCGTTGAACCGGAACAAAGAATGGTTTCTGTTCAGAAAACTCAGACTGATGAATATATTCTTCGTGATAAGAGTCTGGATTACCGCGTTCTTAACTTTGCTGTAAGCACTTTCAATGATAACAATACATCTTATTGGCACAAAAGTGTGGGTGGTTATCATCCTGCTAAGCTGAGACGTTATCAGGAGATGATAGATCATCATATTTCAAAAGAGATGGCATATCTGCAACATCAGATTCCTGCAGTTCAAGGAGATATGGCAAAAATAAATTCTGATTCTATCAGCGTAATAAATATGCTTAATACTAAATACTTTATCTTCCCAACAGGTAACAGCCAAACAGCACCGCTTCAAAATCCATACGCTTATGGCAATGCTTGGTTTGTTGAGAATGTGAAGTATGTACAGAATGCAAACGAGGAAATTGATGCTTTGAATACAACAGTACCTACTAAAACTGCAGTTGTGTCTAATGATTTCAAACAAGTATTTAATGGTGTTGAAACAGCATTTAAAGATTCTTTGTCTACTGTTAAACTAACCTCTTATGCACCGAATGCACTGACATACGAAACTTCTTCATCCAAAGACGGAGTAGTTGTCTTCTCTGAAATCTACTATCCGGGATGGCAGGCTTATCTGGACGGACAAGCAGTAGATCATGGTCGTGCCGACTATATTCTTCGTGCAATGAAAGTTCCAGCAGGTAAGCATAAAGTAGAGTTTAAGTTCGATCCTCAGTCTATTCACACAACCGAGAATATTGCTTATGTTGCTTTAGGAGTATTGATCCTTGGTGCAATAGGAGTAATTGTGATTGAAGTAAGAAAGCGGAAGAAGCAATAAACTCTTCAGATAAGAAATAAGAATTGCCGGTTAAGTCTATTTTAGTGCTTAACCGGCGATTTTCTTTATTTATTCATTTCAATAGAATTACATATCTTCGAGAGTCAGGCAAGCAGTCTCTATTTCATATTTAAAAAATAATCTCGTGCGTACTGTTTCAATCTTTTGTTGAAATAGTTCTGGCTTGAAGTTCTTGCGTTGACGTTTTACTTCGGCAATAAAGACTTTGGATGATTCTGCTGAAATTGCAATGATATCAATTTCATTCTGATCCACATTCTTTCCTTTAGAGGTTTCCCACCAGGAACCTATGTTTTTATAAATCTGTTTTTCTCTGAGTTGTTCACGAAAGTACCGTTCCAATGTCGAACCGGAATAGGTAGGATAATCAGCTTTTACGATTTCGGCAAGTTTCGTGAATAATCCAGCTTGTACAAAATCCTGATGTTTCACAATGTATCTGAACCAGAAACGCAAGAAGTTATCAGTAATTTCATATCGTACATTTTGAGTTCCTTCTTTAGCTAATATAGGCCTTTTCTTAGCAATCACTTCATAATCCTCTTCCAGGCGTTGCAATAAACCTCCCACGCTGGCATTGCCTATAAATTCGGATATTCCGGAAGCTGTGTTATTCCCGGAAGCAATGGCCGAAAGAATAGCATAATAATTACCATATTTTTTCCCAAATTCCTGAATGAGCAAAACGTTTCCTTCTTCAAGAAAAATAGAATTTTCTTGTATAACGGAATCGATCATTTTTTTCATGGTGAAACAGCCCTTATCCAGTAGAAGCTCAATATATTTGGGAACTCCACCTGTAAGTGTATAAAGGGCTAAAAGATCATCATTCGTATAGCTCGGATGATAATCGGATAATATTTGTTTGAGAACAGTAGTAGTAAACGGTTTTAATTTGATAATACTATCGCAACGTCCATACAAAGGCTCTTTATAATCCATAAAGATTCTGTGCATAAGTGTATAGACGGAACCGCTTGCAATCCAATTAACGTGAGTTGCATCTTTGTATCTATCCCAAACATCTTGTATCCCACTATATATGGATGGGTTTATGTAAAAAAACTCTTGAAATTCATCTATGACTAAATTAAACGATAGGTTGTTACCAATAGTCATTAAAGATTCAAATAGGCTCACAAAAGAGGTAACTTCAGATGGGATGTATGTATTTAATGAGCGACTTGCCGTTTCTGCAAACTGGGAGCATAATGTGGCCTCATTACTTCTGCGAACAAATAGATATACTGTAGGAGTGCTTTCGCAACTCTTCAAAATCAGCTTTGTTTTACCGATACGTCTGCGTCCGGTCAATGCAGTCATTTGAGAATAGTTATTGAATGCAATATCTCTTGTCTGAGCCAATAGTTCTAATTCTTGTTCTCGATTATAAAATTTCATAAGGCTTATTCATTTTATCGCCACTGTTATTTTCGCGGTGGCGAAATTTGATGTAAATATAGATGTTTCTAAATAAACAATGAAATTTCGCAATGGTTATTTTCGCCGCCGCGAAATTTCTGTTACTTAAATGGATATTCTTAAGAATTCATTTAATCAACTCAAGAAGTAATATGCTTCCTTTCTGGGCATGATTTCATATTTAATTATCTTCTTATATGATGGTTATGTGCTAGAGTGTGCCTTATGGCTAATAGTATATCTATATTTATCAAGAATCGCCGGTTAAGAATATTTTTGTGCTTAACCGGCGATTCTTTTTATTGTGTATTCGTTAGTTACTGCATATACTAAATTAGAATGTACTAGGCAAAGCCAACAACTGATATTGTATTGTCTTAGCTAAACGATAATGACCTAAAGTGTTTGGATGCAGACGATCGGTTTTACTGTCATGAAAATACGGAACGTTGGAATCGTATAATGGATATAATCCGCTTATAGAATGCAGATCAATTAGTGGAACAGCCCAATAATCGCTAGCTTGCTTTAAAACCTCAATATACGAATCAATGTATAAACCGAGATCATTTGCAAAGTTCTCATCTGGCTGCACATTCTTTTGGCTGAATGTAGCGAAAGCGCGATGAATCGGTGTCATAATAACAATCTGTTTGTTGCCATAATGAGTCTTCAGAAATGACATTACTTTGTTGATTCGGCCACAGAATGTTGAGTCACACAATATTGGTTCGCGATGTTTGCGAGTTACTATTTGTCCGTTGAAATTAGTCTTTTGAGTTGTTTCAGTAAAAAACTGGCCCAGAGGTGTATTGTGGTTATAGTCATTTGTACCCGCCCAAATAAAAATAGCATCAATAGAATCTGCTTTTTCGCTGTATAACTTATCCGCCATTTTGTATATACCATTCCATTGGTAGCCACTCTTTGCATATACACTATAATTAATGCCCAGAAGTTCTTTCAAGTATTGCCAGTACCATACGGATGTGGCATTATTGCTGGGATCGGTCATTGAATCGCCGAGAAATGCTATCTTTTTTCCCTGCCATTGTGTGTTAAGTGTCTTTTCGTTTTCTTTAATAGTCACCTTTCCCATGGCCGATTGTCCATTTTGGGCATTAACTAAAACTGGTGCCAAGTTTAATACGACCAGCAATAATGTAATTACATACTTCTTCATAATATTTTATTTATTGATAAACAGTGTTGTTTTTGTATTTTCATTCATTATTCGTCTAATGAAGTCTTCCATTACGTATAAACCAGACAAACTTAATGTATATTTTCGATTATTTGTAGCTACAGAATAAGATATTGTTTAAGCTTTGTGTGGTTGATAAACTGTGAAATCAATATTTATATAAAAATAGGTATTGATAATCAGTTCTTTATAAAAATTAGGTGGCACAGGTGGCAGTAAAAAAGCCTTTTTTATCCTTTCAGAAATAAAAGTTTTGAAAAAAATGCAATTTGCGGAATTTTCAGATTTTTATTTTCAGAATCGAAAAAAGTAATATTTCTCTGCCACCTGTGCCACCTGTTAAAATGTATATGTTTATAAATCAGTGTATTATGTTTTAGGGGTTGTTCATCGGGGTGGAGAGGGTGGAGTAAAAAAGAGTTTTTTTAGCTTCCAGAAATTTAATTTTGAGAATTCCGCATTTTGCAGAATTTTGAAAATTTTATTTTTCAGAACGGAAAAAGGACGAATTATCTCCACCATCTCCACCCTCGAAAATGTATCTTGTTGATAATCAGATATCTTTTCTAGCTGTGAAATGGTTTGTTAATAATAGTACGATAGAAGCAATATTGATTATTGCAATGCTGCTTTGTAGTTATTCAATAAGACAAGGGAGATTAGCAATTTTCAAAGGAGAGTTCAACCCAAACATGTACAAGATTGATAGCAAACATGTACATGATTGTGTGCAAACTTGTACATGTTTGGGTTGACTAAACCTGAATAAATTCTTAATTCTTCTGCAGATATTCCTTAAGCTGTTTAGAGATCTCTGCCATTCCTGCTATTGAAGGGTGACCGCTTTTCTTTTCGATATTGTGAAGTTCAATACAATTTATATTGTAATGTGCGCAGATTGCTTTGGTAGATTCGTTAATTTCATTGGTTAATTCGCTGTTCAATATGAAATAGATTTTCACGTTTGGATAGTAATCAACCATATTTGAAAGGAGGTATGCCAATGCAGGACGGTATGAATATAGATCTTTCTTTGTCCAATTCTCGTATTGATATTCTCCTATGGGAGATTTAGCCCAGCAATCATTGGTGGCACCAAATATAAATATGATATCCGGATTGCCCAACTTTTTCATTCTAGTGATGAATGAACGGTCGCTGTAATCTTCTTTGCGATAACCGGTGTTGCAAATGGTTGAACCGGAGAAAGAGTTATTAACACAAAGGCGATAGTTGTTTTCTTTGATAAACTTATGCCACCATGTTTCACGGACTGATGTAACGTCGGTTTGATTCTTTGGTGAGGCAAAGTACCAAACAAAGTTCGTATCCGGTTGCAGGTATCCCTCGAATGTTGAATAAGAGTCACCTAAAATGGAAATGGACTTTGAACTTTGAGCGAAACTTAGGCTGCAACTTAACAGGCAGAACAAGAAAAGAAGTGTACGGGTTTTCATAATATTTAATATTTTAATGTTTTTCGCCTAGAATAATATCTTCTATTTCTCTGGC
>Ga0316605_10002269_pt1 | contig 10969 bp, 9 predicted proteins | sample OWC_soil_day20_n_FD_207666 | JGI IMG/M metagenome (GOLD analysis project Ga0316605, IMG submission 207666) | Wetland soil microbial communities from Old Woman Creek delta, Ohio, United States - OWC_soil_day20_noCT | ecosystem: Environmental > Terrestrial > Soil > Wetlands | place: USA: Ohio... | reverse complement strand
TGGTAAGAAAATTAAGACTATAGGAAATAAATGGAGCGATTTGCAAGCTTCGCGCTTCAATGCCAACTCACAGCCGTTTTATGTTTTGCTTGATACCGAAGGAAACATGCTGGTTCAACCTCTGGGCGCCGATTATGATCCTGTATCGTTCACCAAATACCTGGATAGCGGATTGCAAGCTTTCAGGAAAAGCCGGTAATAGTTTTATTCATTAATTGCATAGATTTCCCCTGTTGAAAGTTGGTTTTCAGCAGGGGATTTTTCACAAAGAAGAATAATGTCAAAGGCTGTAAATCCGGGCAGATTTACAGCCTCAATGGTTCATTTTTCCCATCATTCAGTTTTCTTCCCGATATAGAACACGTATCCGTAATATTCTTTATACTTATCGTACAATTGTGCTTCATGTCTCTCATTAGCAACCAGTTCTTCGGCAGTAATATTTTCCGGATGTTTTTCCAGAAAAATGCGCTGAGCTTCATTTTGCAGTTCGTAAAAATTTTCTGTCCAGCAGTTTTCCGGCAGGATAAAGGCTGCAACAGGAATATATCCGGCATTCTGTAGTTGAAACATTTTCGCGGGGATGGTGTCAATTTCGGGATAGGCATCCTTCCAGAAATCGTCAATTTCAGCAGGGCGACAATCGGTAAACCACGAAGCCTCCGTCACGGCAATATATCCACCCGGTTTCAGGAATTTACGCCACTCATTGACACCCTTTTCAAAACCGATATTATAAATCGCTCCTTCCGACCAGATCAGATCCAGTTCTTCCGGCTGAAAGTCCAGCTGATCCATTGAACCCACTTTGCCCGTCACCCGATCCTGCAGGTTCAGCTTTGCCGCGTTCGCGTTGAACAGATCGATAAAAGCCGGAAACAAGTCAATACCTGTTATCGTACCGGGCGCATGTTGTGCCAGCACCATTGTTTGTCCACCCGTTCCGCAGCCGATGTCGGCAATCCGCGATGCGTCGTTAAGATTATCGATAAAACTCAGCGCATGGAGCGTTACTTCGGGACTGCCCGGTCCCTGACGTTCGAGAGAGGAAAAATACTCGCAGATAAGCTGCATGTCGAACTCGTGAATGGATTTCGTGTCGTCGCTCATGTGGATAAATAGTTTGAATTAAATTCTAAGTTACCATCAATCCTGCAAATGTATTATTTTTCTTTTATTCCGCTTATCATAAATGCATAAAAATGATATTTCTGTCGTCCGTAATTGTTTGGGTTGACAGAGTTCCGACTCTGTCAAACATACTTATTTTTACGACAGAATCGGAATTCTGTCGACCCGGTTTGTTTGGGATGACAGAGTTTCGACTCTGTCAGAAATTCTTCTTATTTCGACAGAACCGTAATTAGTTATGGTGAACGCTGTTTCTTTCGTTCCGGATTTCAGAATAGCATCGTGCCTTTCCATTCCCACCAGTTAGCCACTAAACCAGCAGCAACCGGATTATTGATTGTGTATTCAATTGCATTATACAGGTGAAAGTCATCACGTATTGTAGTATCAAAACTTTCATTGTGCCAAACAGTTCCACTTCTGTTTTCGATATCGTTTATATTATTAGCAGAAAATCGTTTAACCGATTGTAAGATGTCTTGCAAATAAACCGGTTTTCCGTTTTCGTCTTTTTCCAAAACTCTGAAAACCCAATGTACATGGTTGGTCATCACACAGATTGCATAATTCTCAATTTGTTTCCCGTCCCAAAAACACAGTGAATTTAATACTATTCTGCTGTTTTCTTCCTTTGATAAGTCAACGATATTCCCGGTTTGAATATGTAATAAATCATCGAACGCTTTCATGTATTTTTTCCTGACTTTTGAAATTTCAATTTTCAGGTTAGTTATCATTTCTTCATCTGCATTCATTTCTTTAGCATTCTTTATCCGGCAATCGATTTCATTTAGTTTTAGAGTATAACTTTCTAAAGCTTTGGCGGGTATAGCGTCTTTTGTGCACCAGGTAACAAAATATGCCTGACCCGGCTGCTGAAAATGTGGCAAATGACGACGGTGAAATTCTTTTTTCTCCATATAAGTTTTTTAGGATAGCGAAGATAATGATTTTATTGAAATGATGATGTTTGTTGTATCCGGGTTGACAGAGTTCCGACTCTGTCAATTTTTCATATTTTTTCGACAGAATCGGAATTCTGTCGACCCGGATAGTCATAAAAAGTTGGAGTTAAGACTTTTCTATTGCCCTTTTATAAAGAAAGAAAAGACCTGCCCTCTCAGGCAAGTCTTTTCTGTCATTAAAATAAACCAAATTCAATTTATTATATCGGCAAATTATAGCTCGGTTCGGTTGTAATTTCGGGAACAAGTTCGGTGTAGGTTACTACTCCGTTTTCGTCAACCACTACCACCGCGCGGGCGCAAAGTCCTTGTAGCGGACCATCTGTCTGCAATATTCCGTAATCGGTTGCAAACGTATTGTAGCGGAAATCGGATGCAGTTACCACTTTGTTGAGGCCTTCAGCACCGCAGAAGCGCGACGCGGCGAAAGGCAGGTCTTTCGACACGCAAAGTACCACCGTATTTTCTTTTTCCGAAACCCATTTGTTAAACTGACGCACCGACATGGCGCATACCCCGGTATCAATGCTCGGGAAGATATTCAACACTACTTTTTTACCTGCGAAATCATTTAAGGTTACTTCGCTCAAATCACCTTTTACCAGTTTGAAATTGGGAGCTTTCGAGCCTACAGCAGGGAGTTCACCATTGGTATTCACAGGGTTACCTTTGAAATTTGTTGTTGTCATTTTCTATATTCAATTTTTTAGTAAAAATAAGATTTTGTTAATATGCAATATATAACAAGGTGAGGCGAATTTTGTTTATCTTTGCAATGAAGTTTTTAACTTAAAATTCCCGAATAAACGACACATATCCGATTGCTGTTGTTTTCCGGGCAATTAAATTCCATTGTAGTGAACAAAAACCTCACCTATATTCTTTTCTTTGCAGCCATTCCGGCTCTCTTTTCCTGCAAGGACAAAACCGAATACCGTGTCGGAAGTGATTTTGAAATTTACGTACAGCACTTTGAACAGGAAGCTGCAACCCGTAACCGGACTTTTAACTTCAAAAGCAGTGGATTGATAATTGAATTTTCCGATCTGAAGGAAGGTGTTGCCGGACTGTGTAACTACGAAAAGCCCATCCGCATTGAAGTGGATAAAGCCTACTGGGACTCGCTGGGATTACAGAATGGAACTGATCAGATGCGCGAAGAGTTGATTTTTCACGAAATGGGACACGGAATACTGAACAGAACCCACACCAATTCCGTTTTATTAAATGACGAATGGAAATCGATGATGTGCGGTGGCAACGTGGTATCCGGACGAACCTGGAACCTGAATTATCACGGTGAACGCAGAGCATATTACCTGGATGAACTCTTCAATGAAAGCGCACCCGTACCGGCATTTGCGACTGAAAGTTTCAACACCGACACTGCAGACTTCGTGCAGGTGTACCGCGACGAATTTACCAGTACAGCCTCCACAAAATGGAAACTGGGACAGACAAACAACGGCAAAGCAACCATCGAAAACAGCATGCTGAAATACGAGTCACAAAGTTCAGTCAATCTGATTGTCCTGATAGCGACACCTGTTAATGTGCTGTCCGATTTCAGTTTTGAATGTACGCTTCAGTACACCGGTACTGATGATTCGAAATATGGCATCGTGTACGGAACGTATACCGACGAAAACCAGCAGGCTGCCACTTCAGGAGCATCGCTGGAGTATTTCCTGATCAATAACGATCAAAAAGCAACCATTGGCAACAGATCCTGGTTCAGCTATTTTACACAGGTAACACGTAACCAGATAGTGCCTGGAAGCCTCAATAAAATAAAAGTGGTAAAAAAAGGCTGCATGATGTACTTCTTCATCAACGGACAGTATGCCTACCGTTCGGAGATGGTCAACAGTGCCAACGGATATAACTTCGGATTTTCAGTACCGCCAAAAAGTACGCTGTATGCCGATAACTTCAGAATAGCTCAGAGCAGTAGCAGTATGAACGCGGAATACAGAGTGAAAAAGGCAGAAACCTCTCAATTTGAAATCAGGGAGATAAAAGCTGAACTCGGCACCGGAACAATTAAGAACAAGTAATAAAAACAGCATAAACAGAAGCTTCAAAAATACAGTTTAAGCATGGCAAAATTTACAATATATCAGGTAATACCCCGACTTTTCGGCAATTACAACCCCACCCGGAAACACAATGGAACCATCAGCGAAAACGGATGCGGCAAATTCAGCAGCTTCACCCCGAAAGCATTTGAAGCCATCAAAGAACTAGGAGTTACCCACATCTGGTACACAGGAATTATTGAACATGCCACCAAAACCGATTACAGCTCATTCGGTATTCGCAAGGATCATCCGGGCGTGGTGAAAGGAAATGCCGGTTCGCCGTATGCTATCAAGGACTATTACGATGTGAACCCCGACCTGGCCGATGATGTTCCCAACCGCATGGCAGAGTTTGAAGATTTGATCCGACGGACACATGACGCCGGACTGAAAGCCATTATCGATTTCGTACCTAACCACACAGCCCGTCAGTATCATTCCGATGCCAAACCCGAAGGTGTGCAGGACCTTGGAGAAACCGATAACCCGAAACTGGCGTTCTCGCCTCAGAACAACTACTATTATACTCCTGAAACCGCCTTTACCCCTTCGTTCGACACCGGCGGATATATCGAAATGCCCGCAAAAGCTACCGGAAATGACCAGTTCACTGCCTTCCCTTCGGAATATGACTGGTACGAAACTGTCAAACTCAACTACGGCGTCAACTACGTGGAAGGTATGAAAAAACATTTCGATCCGATTCCTGACACCTGGCTCAAGATGGTGGACATCCTGTGCTACTGGGCAGCCAAAGAAGTGGATGGCTTCCGGGTGGATATGGCCGAAATGGTACCTGTAGAATTCTGGGGCTGGGCAATTCCGTTTGTAAAAGCCATAAACCCGGATATTATCTTTATCGCGGAAGTATATCAGCCCGCCGAGTACCGCAACTATATCTGCAACGGTAAATTTGATTACCTCTACGATAAAGTGGGATTGTACGAAAAACTGCGTGGCATTATCAGTCGCAACGAACCTGCCCGCGATATCACCGCGCAGTGGCAAAACCTCAGTGGTATCGAAGACCGCATGCTCAATTTTCTCGAAAACCACGACGAACAACGCATCGCGTCCGGATTTTTCTGTGGCAGCGGAGTCTATGCCCAACCGGCCATGATTGTTTCGGCCACGCTCACACAATCACCGGTGATGATTTATATGGGTCAGGAACTCGGCGAACTGGGCATGGACAAGGAAGGCTTCAGCGGAATGGACGGAAAAACAACCATCTTCGACTACTGGGGCGTATCGTCCATTCAGGCATGGGCCAACGACGGGAAATTTGACGGAGCACTGCTTACCGGCGAACAGAAAGAACTTCGTGCTTTTTATCAGAAACTGTTGCAGGTGAGCATGAACGAAAAAGCAATCACGGAGGGTGTAATGTACGATCTGGAGTTTGCCAACTTTGGTAATCCGAATTTTAATACCCACGAGCAATTTGCCTATTTCAGAAAACATAAAAAAGAATTACTTTTGTGCGTCGTAAATTTTCAGGATAAAAACGTCGGAATGGAGATAAATATTCCCTCTGAAGCATTTCAATACCTGAATCTGGTGGAAGACGAATTTTACAGTTCGGAGAATTTGCTCAACAGCGATGAAGATTTTCCGGTTCAGCTGCTCTCGTCGCAAAGTCCTTATCGGGTATTTATGCCAGCCTGGTGCGGAAAAATACTGAAACTGAAGAAAAAGAAAATTTCCTGAGGACAATAAGACAGAAGACTAAAGACAAATATAAAAATCAATAGTCAGTAGTCAAAAGACAATAGAACAAAGATAAGAGACAAAAGAATATCATAACATTAAAAAAAAAATTATGAGTAAAATTGAAAAAATCGTAGCCCGCGAAGTACTTGACTCCCGCGGAAATCCTACAGTAGAAGTAGATGTTACACTCGAATCGGGTGTTGTAGGCCGTGCTTCCGTTCCATCGGGTGCATCAACCGGCGAAAATGAAGCTATCGAACTTCGCGACGGTGACAAAAAACGTTACCTGGGTAAAGGCGTACTGAAAGCCGTAGAAAATGTAAATAAAGTGATTGCTCCTGCCCTCATCGGCGAATGCGCGCTGCAACAACGCAAAATAGACAAAGCGATGATCGCTCTGGACGGAACAAAAACAAAATCGAACCTCGGTGCCAACGCTATCCTCGGCGTATCACTGGCTGTTGCCAAAGCTGCTGCCAGCTACCTCGACATGCCGCTGTATCGCTACATTGGCGGAACAAACACATTCACTCTGCCTGTTCCGATGATGAACATCATCAACGGTGGTTCACACTCCGATGCTCCTATCGCTTTCCAGGAATTCATGATCCGTCCGGTAGGCGCTTGCTGCTTCCGCGAAGGCCTGCGCATGGGTGCTGAAGTTTTCCACTCACTGAAAAAAGTATTGCATGACAAAAACCTGAGCACCGCTGTAGGTGACGAAGGTGGTTTCGCTCCTACCCTGGCTGGCGGAACTGAAGAAGCATTAGAATCAATCCTGCTGGCTATCCGCAATGCAGGTTACGAACCCGGAAAAGATGTAATGATCGGGCTGGACTGCGCTTCCTCAGAATTCTACAAAGACGGTATCTACGACTATACCAAATTCGAAGGCGCTAACGCTAAAAAACGTACTTCAGCAGAACAGGTGGATTACCTGGCTGAACTCGTTGCCAACTACCCAATCGACTCAATCGAAGACGGTATGGCTGAAGGCGACTGGGACGGATGGAAACTGCTGACCGACAAACTGGGAAAGAAAATCCAGCTTGTAGGCGACGACTTGTTTGTAACCAACGTAGAATACCTGAAAAAAGGTATCGACATGGGTTGCGCCAACTCTATCCTTATCAAGGTTAACCAGATTGGTTCGCTCACCGAAACTCTCGACGCTATTGAAATGGCACACCGCGCCGGTTACACATCAGTAACTTCACACCGCTCGGGTGAAACCGAAGATGCTACGATCGCCGATATCGCTGTAGCTACCAACTCCGGACAAATCAAAACAGGTTCATTGAGCCGCTCCGACCGTATGGCCAAATATAACCAGCTTCTCCGCATCGAAGAAGAACTGGGCGACCTGGCTGCTTACGGATGGAAGAAATAAGAGCCTCTCACTAAATCCCTCTCCTGAAAGAGAAGGAACTGAAGACCGGTTTTCTGAAAAGAAAACCGGTCTTTTATTTGATAGCAGGACTTAAAGATCGTTACTGGTAGAATTCCAGCGTTGTGAAAACTACGTCAGAGCTTTGACGGAAAAATTCAAGACTTGTAAAAAATGCGTCAGAGAGGTATTAACGGAACTGAATCTTACCTTTTGTTCTGTTTTCATCATAGAGACAGCTTCTCTTCGGGAGTAACGATCTTCGCTACAATTAACAATGTTTTCGGATATATTTAATTTTTTCAATAACAATAAAATTGAAAGCTTGTTAAATAAAAAATCTTTAATAAATTTACGGTTCTAATACTTCCACCGGAAACATAACTTTTCTATTTCCAAAGATCACAGGAACATACGAGATAAAAACAACAACGGAAAGAAACAAATCACGATTGGGGAATTTGAGCAAATTGAAATCTGTTGGATAAATTGATGTCTAAGCAAATTAACAAACTGGACATGTGCACTATGCATTTATTATTCTAAAATAGAATTTATTATATATCAGATAATTATAATATTGAAACAAACAACTAAAGTCAAAATATGTGCACCTGAGGTGAACAGACACAGATGTTAGGCGGCATTATAAAAAACAAAAAAGATGGAAGTATTTAGACAAGTAACAGCGAATAATTTGACTTTGAAAGACTATCCTTTTTGGAAAGAATTGGCTATGGAAGCCTATCTTTTAGAAAACGAGGAAATTTTAAAACTCGACAAAGAAAACTTCAATGACGTGACAGTTCTTGACGCTGAAATTGCATTGAAACAAGGAAGAAAAACTGGTGATGGTCGAATCGACATTTTAGTAAAGTACTCAGCTGAATACATTGGAATTGTTGAACTGAAAATAAACGAAATCAACGAATTTAGCTTGAGGCAATTAGAAGATTACATAGACCAGAAAGACCAGATTTTACAGTACGACAAAGAATATTGGACAGAAAATGTAAGTCCAAAATGGGTTGGTGTTTTAGTTGGGACAGACATTTCAAACGAATTAATAGATAAACTAATCGCAGGTTACGAATACAACGGAGTACCAATTGCTGGAATGACAATTAAACGCTTCCGAAGCTCAGAAAATGAGATATTTGTAATTTCAGACACATTTTTCAAGTTCAAATATATGAGCAAGGACTATTCTAAATTCTATTTTAACGGACAAGAATATAACAAAGGAAGGTTAGTAAATGCGGTTATTCGACACTTTGTTGATAACAAACCAGAAACAACTTTTTCCGACTTAAAACAAGAATTTCCAAACTCAATTCAAGGGAACTTCGGCGTATTTGACACAAAAGCAATTGCAGACGGAATTTTTCAGAACTCAGGGCGGAAAAGACACTATATTAATCCTGACGAAGAAATAAAATTGGCAGACGAAACAATTTGCACTTGTACACAGTGGAATTTGGAGAACATAAAAGCGTTTATAAATCGAGCGAAACAACTCGGACTGAAAATAGAAATCAAATAACGCCCCCCTAACACACGCTCGTATGTTCATTGGCTGACTTGACGTGCATTTAGCGGTCTTTGCTCCCACATTCACTTTGTCGCTGTGTGACAAAGTGAATACGCCCGCAAACCGCCCGTGTCCATAGCCTCGGTCGTTAGCAGCTGTGCAATGAAAGATTCGCACAACGGTAAATTTTAAAATTATGAGAACAAATTATCTTATTAAATTATTTTTTGGTTCTTTCTTATACTTCATATTCTATGTAATCTTATTTGTATGTGCTGGTCGATTAAATTATTGGCAAGGGTTGGTTTATGTTTTGATCGGACTTATTATGTATGTGTTATTAAAATACACTGATTTGAGGATAGATTCTGAATTATTAAAAGAGCGTTCAAAGATTGGAGAAAATACTAAGGATTGGGATAAGATTATATTGGGATTAATTTTACTCGTTAAAATATCAATGTGCATAGTTGCTGGACTCGATTCTGGCCGTTATCATTGGTCGCCAGACTTTCATTGGAGCATATATCTTTTAGGAATAATTCTAACAGCGATAGGACAATTAATATTTCTTATTGCTCAAAAACAGAATAAGTTTTTCTCGAGTACAGTAAGAATCCAAGCCGATAGACAACATATTGTTTGTGATACAGGATTATATAAGATAGTTCGACATCCTGCTTATATGAGTTCAGTAATTGAATCTCTTGGATTTCCATTACTTTTTGGTTCATTATGGAGTGTCATACCGATATGTGTTTTAATTATACTATTGTTTGTTAGAACAAATTTAGAGGATAGAACATTAAAGAATGAATTGAAGGGTTATCTCGAATATTCGGAAAAAACTCGATATAAGATTATTCCTTATGTATGGTAATGATTTAAAATTATAAATATGCACAGTTGCTAACACGCAATATAGCCAAAAAGGGCATTTCTGGTATACGTAGTTCATCACCTGCATCAATTTCATTGTATCTTGATAGTGACGTTCTCCGCACTCCCTTTCAGACCATATTGCCAACGTTAGGGGGCAATATTAAAAAAAGGAAATGAACGTCATAGAAGAAACACAAATTTTGTTAGCCAAAAAACTATTTTTTGGATTTGATAGCCAAAAATATGTTGATTGGGCGATAGATTTATTGTATGCAGACTTTGAATCTGAGAGTTTAATTATACTCGCAGGTCTAAACGGCTATGACACCGAAGAAAAGGAAGAATACTTTTGGAAAAGTATTGAAGAATTACAAATTGACATTAAAAAATCTGACTATGAATTAATTGAAAACTATGCATTATTTACTGCCAGACAAGTTGTCGAAAACAAATTAAAAGCACTTGATGGTTTAAATATAATGCTTGATATTGTAAGAGCGACTGACCATGACGCTAAATACATACAATTTTCAGACATTGATGAAGATATTGATTATTTGAATCATTGCGAACAGACAATTTTCAATTCAGGTTTAAAAAAAGACAACATAGAAGAATACATAAAAAATGAATTTGCACTATTAATTGAAATTGAGACTTTAGAGTTAGACAATAGCATATTCGAAAAATCTATTTGCAATAAATGTGGTTTAATTGAGAAACCAAAACTGAAGACTAGAAGAAAGTTCTTTGCTTCGACAACTTATCAAATTTGGGTTTGCGGAAATTGTGGTTCTGACAAGATAGAACATTTCAGCTCACAGACAGGAAAAAAAAGAATAATTGAACGACTGAAACAAGACAAAAAAACATACACATAACACACGCCTATGGCCACAGGCGGACTGACGTGCATTTAGCGGTCTTTGCTTCTGCATTCTCCTCGCTGTCGCAGGCTGTGACCTGTTTCATAACAAGTTAAGAAATTTACACATAGCACATATTGCAAATCCCCGCCAGCGGGTATCTTCAAAGCGGATGGTAAATACATTACTGTCCGCTTTCTGTTTTATGTTATGGCTGCCATTGTGTCTGTTGGCAGTTATCAGACACCGACTTAACAGGATTTCGAAAAGCTGTCAGGCCTTAATTAAAACAACTTCTTATTATTCAATAGTTCGGTAAAAGTTATTTAACTTTATGCTGCAATAGTGCCGTAAAATAGAAGCTCTTTGACATTCTGGTTATTTTTGAGTACGTTTGGTTTCAAAGCAAACAT
>Ga0316605_10002268_pt1 | contig 10970 bp, 8 predicted proteins | sample OWC_soil_day20_n_FD_207666 | JGI IMG/M metagenome (GOLD analysis project Ga0316605, IMG submission 207666) | Wetland soil microbial communities from Old Woman Creek delta, Ohio, United States - OWC_soil_day20_noCT | ecosystem: Environmental > Terrestrial > Soil > Wetlands | place: USA: Ohio... | reverse complement strand
TGTAGCGGTCGAAGTCGGACCGCTCGAGGAGGCGCTGGAACTGCACCGGCACCATGGCGCCGTGCGTGATGCGCTCGCGCTGCACCGTCTCGAGCAGCGCGCGCGGCTCGAAGGCGCGCAGCACCACGACGGTGCCGCCGGCCAGCATCGTGCAGAGGAATCCGACCCAGCTGATGTTCGAGTACAGCCCGAGCGAGCACAGCGTGCGGGCGCCGCCGTGGTAGCGGAGCGCGAGGGCGAGGTCGTACGCCCAGTCGAGCCGCCGCCGGTGGGTGTGCACGATGCCCTTCGGCAGGCCGGTGGTGCCCGAGCTGTAGATGATGTTGCACTCGTCGTCGTCGCCGAGCCCGGGCTCCGGAGCGTGGGCAGGCTGCGAGTCGCGCCACTCACCGAAGGCGCGCCAGCCCGGGATCACCGCCTCGTGCGCGACGAAGGCCCCGGCACGCACGCCGCCGAGGCGCGGACGCAGCGCCTCGAGACGGGCGCACTGGTCGCCCGAGGCCACGGCCGCCACCGCTTCGGAGTCGGCGGCCATCGCCACGACGGCGTCGTCCGGGATCGACAGGTTGAGCGGCACGACGACGCCGCCGGCCTTCAGGACGCCCCAGATCGCCTCGAGCATTTCCGCGCTGTTGTGCATCACCACCAGCACGCGCTCGCCGCGGCGCAGCCCGAGCTGCTGCAGGCCGTGGGCCACGCGGTTGCTCCGCGCGTCGAACTCGCGCCAGGAGAACACCCGGTCGCCGTCCACGACGGCGGGCTTGTCGCCGAGCCACTTGCCGTGCAGGGCGATGATTTCAGGGAAGAGCGGCGCCGGCGCCTCGAACCCGTTCATGGGCGCTCCGTGAATAGGATTGCCGCGTAGCGCGGCGCCGCGGCCCGAAGGCCGCGCCACCGCGCTTCGCAGCGGGACGGCTAGAACGAATAGCCGAGCGTCAGCTGCCAGGTCCGCGGGTCGCCGTAATACGCGGTCTGGATGTTGCCCACGCTCGAGAACTCCTGCGCGTCGGTCTTGTAGACCTCGTCGGACAGGTTGCGGATGCCGGCCGAGGCGCGCCAGGTCCTCGACTGGGACTGCCAGCTCGCGAGCACGTTCAGGAGCGCGAAGTCGTCCTGCGTCAGCACCTCGCGGTTGTCCACCGACAGCCACGACTTGGTCCGGTAGCTCACGTCGGTCGCGAGCGTGAGCCAGCCGTAGTCGTCGAGCCCGAACTCGTAGCTCAGGCCCACGCGCGCCGTCCACTCGGGAGCGAACGGCGGCTCGTCGTCGGAGCGGTCGCGCTCGACGGGCACGCCGCCCGGGCCGCGCACCGTGTCGGTGAACTCGGCGTAGTCGGCGTTGAGATAGCCGAGCTGGCCCTGCACGGTCAGGCCCTCCACGGGCACCCACAGCAGCTCGACCTCGGCGCCCCAGATGTCGAGCGCAGCGGCGTTCAGCACCGGGAAACTGAACGTCGGGACCGGGGCGTCGGGATTGACCACCTCGGAGACGCGCGCCTGGAAGTCGGTGTAGTCGCTGTAAAAGACCGCACCATTCAGCCGCAGGCTACCGTCGGCCAGCGTGTTCTTGCTGCCGACTTCGTACGTCCACACGTACTCCGGGTCGTAGGAGCCCGTCTCGCCGGGCGTGTTGGCGCGGCCGTTGAAACCGCCGCTCTTGAAGCCGCGGCCGGCGCTCACGTAGAGCAGCGAGTCACTGCTCACCTGGTAGTCGAGCCCGAAGCTCGGGGTCAGCGCGTCCCAGCTCTCGTCGTCCGGGTACTCGAACGTGCCGTTCAGAGCCGCCAGGTTGGAGAACGTCGAGGTGGTGCGGAAGTAGTCCTTGCTCTCGTAGGTGTAGCGCAGGCCGAGCGTGCCGGAGAACTGGTCGCTGAACTGCCAGGTCGCCTGTCCGAAGGCGGCATAGCTGTCGGTGTCGAGGTCATCGTCGACGGTCCGCAGGAAGGTGAGCGGCAGCGCGCCGAACACAAGGAAGTCGTCCGCGTACGCCTCCTGGTGCGAGGTGATGCTCTCGTTGAGGTAGTAGAGGCCGAATACGGCGTTCATGCGCCCGCCGTCGTCGAACAGGAACTGGAATTCCTGGGACAGCTGGTCCTGGTCCACGCCGACGAACACGTCGCCGAGCTCCCACTGGCTGGCGTCGATGTCGACGTAGTTGTCCACGTCGAGGTCGCGATAACCCGTAATGGACTTGAAGCGCCAGTCATCGGACATATCCCAGCCGACGGTGAGCGCGACGCCGCCGTGGTCGAGGTCCTGTCCCTCGTCGCCGGTGAAGGACGTGCGCGACTCGAATTCCCAGTCGCCGGTCGGCGCCGGCTGCAGCACGTTCACGCCGCCCGCCAGGTTGACCTGCAGCAGGGGCGCCTCGGCCCGGCCGAGGTTGAGCGCATTGCGCTGCCGCGTGTAGTCGAGCGCCAGGCTCACCTCGACGGTGTCGCTCGGCTCGAAGTTCAGGATGGCGCGCGCTGCCGTCGTGTCGATGTCGTTGTATTCGCGCCCAGTGGTCGTGTCCTCGACGATGCCGTCGCGCTTCGAGTAGAGCGCGGCGATGCTCGCGCCGAAGTTATCCGTGACGGGCCCGCCGAGGTACGCCTTGGCGTCCATGCGGTCGTAGTCGCCGTAGCCGATCTCGAAGTTCCCGCTCAGGGCCTCAGGAGGCTTCTTCGAGATGAGACGGATCGCGCCCGCGATGGTGTTCTTGCCGTACAGGGTGCCCTGCGGCCCGCGCAGGACCTCGACGCGCTCGATGTCGTAGAGGTTGAACAGCGCGCCCTGGATGCGCGAGATGAAGATGTCGTCGAGATAGATGCCGACCGCCGGGTCGAAGGTCTGCAGCGCGTCCGGCTGGCCGATGCCGCGGATGTAGACGTTGGCGCTGGTGGCCGAGCCGCGGCCCTGCACGAGGTTGAGGTTCGGCACGCTGCCCTGCAGGCCGCCGAGATCCTGCGCCTGCAGCAGCCGCAGATCGTCGGAGGAGAACACCGAGACGGCGATCGGCACGTCCTGCAGCGCCTCCTCGCGGCGCCGGGCGGTGACCGTGATCTCCTCGAGGCCGCCGGCGGCCGCGGGGCGCGCGGCGGGCGCCTCCTGGGCGAGCACGGCGGGAATGGCACACAGCGCGGCAGCGGCAGCCGCGCACGCCTGCACCGAACGGATGGCGAACTTGTTCATTGGATCCCCCTGGACGGCGCCGGCGCGGCGCCTGATTTTCAACGCGCGCTGAAATCTAGTTGAACGGTCGTTGAATTTCAACAGGCGTTGCAGGTCGGCCTGAGCTTGGCCAGAATCGCCGCACCCCGCAGCGGCGCGACCGCTGCGATCCACGGCGCGACTCTTGCGGTGCAGCAGCAACAGCACGATGGCGACAGCGGCAAAGAGACGACGGACGGCGGCCTCCGCACGCGCGACGCGCGCGAGCGCACCGCCACGGCGCGTGCGCATCCTCGATGCGGCGGAGCGGTTGTTCGCCGAACGCGGCTTCCACGGCGTGTCGATCCGCGACATCACCGGGGCGGCGGGCGTGGACGTCGCCCTCGCCAGCTACCACTTCGGCAGCAAGCAGGGGCTCCTGGAGGCGGTGTTCCTGCGACGCGCCGAGGACCTGAACTCGGAGCGCCTCGCACGCCTCGACGCGCTGATCGCGGGCGCCGACCGCAAGGTGCCGACGCTCGAGGAGATCATCGACGCGTTCACGCATCCCCTCCTCGATCGCTCGGCGCGCGGCGGCACCGGCTGGAAGAGCTACTTCGCGCTGATCGCCGAGGTGAACAACTCGCCCGAGTTCGGCGGTGTGCTCATGACGAAGCACTTCGACCCGGTGGTGCAGCGCTTCATCGAGGCCATCCGGCAGGCGCTGCCCGACTGCGACGAGCGCGACCTGTACTGGGCGTACCACTTCCTCTCGGGCGCCCTCACGCTCACGTTCGCGGAGACCGGGCGCATCGACAAGCTCTCGGGCGGAGTCTGCCGCGCCAGTGACCTCGACAGCGTCCACGAGCGGCTGGTGCCGTTCTGCGCGGCCGGCTTCCGGGCGCTCTGCGCCGGCGGCACGAAGAAGCGCCGCGCGCGACCGGCACGTGCCGCGAGGGTGCGATGATCGGGCGCCGTCTCAGCGCGCTCGTGACAGGCGCCGCGAGCGGCATCGGGCTCGGCGTCGCCACCTACCTCGCCGAACGCGGCCACGCCGTGTGCCTCACGGACCTCGACGCGGATGCGGTCGCGGCCGCCGCCGCCGGGCTGCACGCGCGTGGCCTCGAGGCCACCGCGATGCGCCTCGACGTGACCTCGGCCGCCGACATCGACGCGGTGGCCGCGGCGCTTGCACCCGCAGGACCCGACCTGCTGGTCAACAACGCCGGCCTGCAGCACGTGGCGCCGCTCGAGGAGTTCCCGCGCGAACGCTGGGAGCTGCTCGTCGCGGTCATGCTCACCGGCAGCGCCATGGTGACGCGCGCCGTGCTGCCGGGCATGCGGCGGCGCGGCTTCGGGCGCATCGTCAACGTGGGCTCGATCCACTCGCTGGTGGCCTCGCCGTACAAGAGCGCCTATGTCGCCGCCAAGCACGGGCTGATCGGCTTCTCCAAAACGATCGCGCTCGAGACGGCAGACTGCGACGTCACCATCAACACGGTGTGCCCGAGCTACGTGCGCACGCCGCTGGTGGACGCCCAGATCGCGGCGCAGGCCCGGGCGCACGGGCTGCCCGAGCAGCAGGTGGTGGACGAGATCATGCTCAAGCCCATGCCCAAGCGTGCTTTCGTCACCCTCGAGGAGCTCGGCGGCATCATCGAGTTCCTGGCAAGCGACGTGGCCCGGAACGTCACGGGACAATCGATCGCGGTGGATGGCGGGTGGACGGCACAATGAACCCACGGGCGTCGGAGGGCGAGATGCCAACGAACAGGGCGAAGACGGCGCGAACCCGGTACGTCGTGGTCGCGCTCGGGATGCTGGCCGCCACCGCCTGCGGACGCGAGGCCGCGACGGCGGCGCAGGACGCGAGGCTCTCGCCGCGGCCCATCGACCCGGCAAGCGTGACGGTGTCGGGCGCCTCCGCCGGCGGCTACATGGCCGGGCAGTTCCACGTCGCTTACTCGGACCTCGTGCAGGGCGCCGCGATCATCGCCGCCGGTCCGTACCGCTGCGCCGAGGGCTCGCTGCGGCATGGACTCGGCCGCTGCATGAAGGGTGACGAGGAGATTCCGACTGCGCGCCTGCTCGAGGAAACGAGCCAGCTCGCGATCGACGGCGCGATCGACCCCATCGCAGGCCTGGCCGACGATCGCGTGTGGATCTTCCACGGCGCCGCCGACCCGTTCGTGGGCGTCGCCGTCGCCGACGCGCTCGAGACGTACTACCGTGCGCTCGTGAAGCCGGACTCGGTCGTTCGAGTCGAGCATCCGCAGGCCGGTCACACCTTCCCCACCAGCGACCCCACGGCACCCGCCTGCACGGCCGTCGAGGAGCCGTACATCGGGAATTGCGGGCTCGACGGGGCCCGCACGCTGCTCGGCCACCTCTACGGCGAGCTCGTGGACAACCGCACTCCGCGCCCGACCGGTCTCATCGAGTTCGACCAGCGTCCGTACGCCGAGGCCTCGGGCAGTGCGGGCCTCGCCGATCGCGGCTGGCTGTTCGTCCCGCAGGACTGCGAGGCTGGCGGGGAGGCTCGCTGCCGCCTGCACGTCGTGTTCCACGGCTGCAAGCAGGGCGGCTCGTTCATCGGCGACGCGTTCATCCGCCGTTCGGGATTCCTCGAGGCAGCGGAGGCGAACCGCGTCGTGCTGCTGTTCCCGCAGGTCGAGCCGAGTTTCCAGCCGCTCAACCCGAACGGCTGCTGGGACTGGTGGGGCTACGAGGGCGAGGACTACGCAACGCGCAACAGCGTGCAGCTGCGGGCGGTGCGGGCGATGGTCGGCGATCTGCTCGGCGAGGCGCGCGAGGCGCCTTAGATCAGGCCTGGGCGCGGGTCCGCTGCGCACCGTAGAGCACGCTCATGCGCCGCACGCCCTTCACGCGCCGGGAGGAGCGGCGGATCTCCTTCAGCAGCCGCAGCAGCAGCCGGAGGCTCTCGCGCTCGCCGCCCGCGCAGAACTCCTCGCTGAGCCCGACATGCAGCACGGTCACGTGCTCGAGGTCGGCGCGCATGTAGACGGCGACACCGATCGGCCGGCCGGTCGTGGTCTCGAGGGCGAACAGCGACTGCACCTCGGTGAGGCCCGCGACGCGCACGCGAAGCCAGTCGCCGTCGGGCTGGATCTCAGGCGGACCGAAGCGGTCGATGACGTGGACGATGCCGCGCGCCACGCGGTCCTGGCAGCGATTGAAGAACAACAGCCGTTCGAGCGTCGGGCGATGCCCGAGGGCGACCCGCGAGGCGAACGTCACCGCGTCCCTCATCTAACGTGCCCCTCGTGCCGTTTCCTGGGAGCCGGTGCTCCGGCCTCTGTCAGCGAGAGCCGATCATGCTCGCGGGGCCAGCTTATGTCGAGAAGGCGGTCCAACCGGCGAATGCTGCGCCGCGGCGGCCGGCACCGGACCGCAGACCCGTAACCCGCCCGCGAAACTTTGAATTGCCTCGGGTTTTTGCCCGCTGACGGTGGACCCGCCGCGCAGGGTAGTGCGCAATCCGCGGGTGCACCCCCGGACCGACGCACTCCCCCGTCCTGCCCCGGCCGTCGCCCCCTCCGAGGGGGTGATGGTGGACGTCGTCGTGCTGTCCGACGACGTCGCCCTGTACCAGGCGACGCGCGACGCCGTGGGCGAGCGCAACCCGGTGTGGCGCGCGAGGAGCGCGGCCGAATCCGTGGACCTGCTGCTCACGGGACGTTGCGGCGTGCTACTGCTCGACATGGGCGCGGTCTCGACGCAGCCCGCCTCTCTGGTCGAGCAGATCGTGGACCAGTTCCCGGACGTGGTGGTGGTGGTCGCCGGGCGCCGCGACGACGAGGCCCTGCTCGCGCAGCTGGTCAGCGACGGCCTCGTCTACCGCTTCATGCACAAGCCGCTGTCGCCGAAGCGCGCCGGCATGTTCCTCCAGGCCGCGACACGTGCCCATGTCGAGCGCCGCGGCAGCCGCGGTGGCGCACCGCGACTGGCTCGTGCCGAGACGCTGCGTGCGCGCCTCGATCCGCGCAAGTGGCTGTTCGTCAGCGGCGGCCTGGCGTTGTTCCTGGCGGCACTCGGGACCGTTCTCGTGGCGCGCGACGAGCGTCCGACGGCGCAGCCGTCGATCGCGGCGGTGTCGCGACCTGCCGCGCAGCCTGCCACGCGTCCGCTCGCCGATCCGGTGCTGTCGGGGGCCCGCGCGGCACGCGCCGCCGGACGACACGAGTCACCGGCCGGTCGCAACGCCCTCGACCTCTACGCGGCAGTGCTGCTCGCACGCCCGGGCAATGCCGAGGCGCAGGCGGGGCTCGCGGCCACGACCGCCCTTCTGATCGAGCGCGCGAACGACGCCGCGACGTACGGCGATACTGACGAGGCCCGACGCCTCTCGGAACGGGTGTTGTCGGTGAGTGCCGACCATCCCGGGGCTCGCGAACTGCTGGCGCGCCTCGAGGCGCCACGCCAGCCGCCATCGCCGCAGCCGTCGGGCTCGCCAACGGCCGCGAACGCGCCCGCGCGACCACCGGAACCTGCGCCCGTGTCGGAACCTGCACCCGCCTCGGCACCGCCGAGGTCCACCGTGCCCGTTGCGGCGGTACCGCGCGCCGCGCGGGTGATGCCCGATCCGCTCACGCCACGAATCGTCGCGCCGCCCCCTGCACCGAAGCCGGCGCGGCGGACTGGCCGGTTACACAGCTACGGCGCGCCGATTTCATCCGGCCACGCCGTCGCCGGCCTGGCCGCGGCGGACCCCGTCCCGACACCGACCCTGGCTGCAGCCCTGGAGCCAACCGGGGCGCCGATCCTGCCGCCGAGCCTCGCCGATTCCGTCGCTGACCGGGGCGTGACGGCCCGCGATCTCGAGGCGCTCGCCACGCCCGAGCCCGTCTATCCGCCGGAGGCCTTCCGCGACCGCGTCGGGGGCTGGGTCGAGGTCGAGTTCACCGTGAGCGAGCGCGGCACCACCGGCGACATCGTGGTCGTGGCGGCCGAGCCGCGCGGCCTGTTCGATGCGGCGGCCACCGGGGCCGTGGCCGCGTGGCGCTACCAGCCGCGCGTCGTGAACGGCCAGCCGGTCGCTCAGCGCACGTCCGTGACCGTGCGCTTCAGCGTCGAGGATTGAGTGCCTGGTGCTTCGTGCCCAGCACGAAGGCCACCACCGCCCACAACGCCGCGAGCGCCGCGCCGCACCAGGCGATGCCGCTGAGGCCCAGCCCGAACGTCGCCTTCACGATCGCGTGCGCCGAGGCCGAGGTCGCGTCGCCGCCCCGGTACACGAAGGTGTCGATCAGGCTCTTCGCCTTGTAGCGCTCCTCGCGCGTCACCGAGGTATAGAGCGTGTCGCGCGACGGCCGCGTGATCGAGTACTCGCCGACGCGTCGCACCACCATCACGGCGACCAGCACGGCGAAGCTCGGGAACAGCGCCAGCGCCGCGAAGCCGAACATCATCAGGATCGGCACGGACACGATCAGCGCGCGGAACCCGAGCCAGCGGTACAGGCGCCCGAACACGAACACCTGCATGGCGAGCGAGCCGGCCTGCACCCAGAAGTCGATGCGGTTGAAGAACACGGTGCGGGCGTCGCGGGTCGTGAACACGTCCGCGACCATCGCCTGCTGCTCGAGGTACAGGAAGGTGGACACCCAGGTGAGCAGGAACACGAACAGCGCGATCAGCGCGAGATAGGGCGAGCTCGTCACCTGCCGGAAGGCGGCGAGCGCCGAGCCGCCGAGGCGCGCATCGCGATCCTCGCCGGGCGAGGTGTTCTCGCCGTGCCGGCGATGCCAGTGCAGCACGAGCAACATGAATCCGAGCGAGGCCGAGAGCAGCGCCGCGGACACGAGCAGCAGGTTGATGGTGCCGATCGGCTCGGCGAGCCGTGCACCGAGGAAGGGCCCGAAGAGGCCGCCGGTGCTCAGGCCCGCTGCGACGAAGCCGAACAGCCGCCCGGCCTGCTCGCGGCTGAACACGTCGGCCATCAGGCTCCAGAACACCGCGACCACGAACAGCACGAAGACGCTGACCCAGACGAAATAGGCGCGCGCGATCCAGGTGTGGTCCTCCTGCAGGTTGAACCACGCGTAGAACCCGAGGATGTTGGCCACGAAGAACAGGTACACCCAGGGCAGGAACGCCGTGCGCCGATAACGCGAGGTGAGCCAGCCGTACACCGGCTGCACGAGCAGCATGCCGGCGAAAGTGCCCCAGAACAGCGCGGGCAACGTCTGCACGCCCGAGGTGATGCCCATGGTCTCGCGGATCGGCCGCAGGATCGCGTAGGCGGAGAACATCGCGAACGCGGTGGCGAACGCTGCGAGCGCGCCGGCGAGCTCTTGCGGCCGGGCGTTGATCGCACCGGCGAGCAGGCGCTTCACTGCACGGTGACCGGCGGGACGCCCGCCAGATCGACCGTCCTGCCCGGCACGGCGACCTCGGCGTGCACGCCCTGCCCGCGCAGCGCGTCGCGCAGGCCTTCCGCGGCCGTGCTCTCGCCGTGCACCAGCCACACCGGCGGCCGGCCCGGGATGGCGGCATGCCAGCGCAGCAGGTCCTGCTGGTCGCCGTGCGCGGAAAAGCCGCCGAGCGTATGCACGCGCGCCGCGACCTTGACCGGCGAGCCGTGGATGCGGACGGTCTCGCGCCCGTCGACGATCGCGCGGCCGAGCGTGCCCTGCGCCTGGAAGCCGCTGAAGACCACGTCGCACTCGGGTCGCGCGAGGTTGTGCTTGAGGTGATGCACGATGCGCCCTCCGGTACACATGCCGCTGCCGGCGATCACGATCGCCCCGTTGGTGATGCGGTTGATCGCCATGGACTCGTCGGGCGAGCGGCAGAGCTTCAGGTTCGGCAGCGGCGGCAGGCTGCGCAGCCGGGCGCGCCACGCCTGCGCGTCCTCGTCGAAGAGTTCGGCGTGCTTCCAGTACACCTCGGACGCCTCGATCGCCATGGGGCTGTCGAGGAACACCTGCCAGTCGCCGAGTTCCCACGCCTCGAAGTGCATGGCGAGCTCGTAGAGGATCTCCTGGGTGCGGCCGACCGCGAACGCGGGGATCAGCACGTTGCCGCCGTCACGCCGCGCGGCGCGCAGGATCCCGCCGAACTCCTCGAGGGTCGCCTCGCGCGAGCGGTGCAGGCGGTCGCCGTAGGTGCTCTCCATGAGCACGAGGTCCGCCGCGGGGCCGGTCTCGGGGTCGCGCAGGATCGGCGAGTCGTACTGGCCGACGTCGCCGCTGAAGACGAGGCGGCGCTCGACGCCGTTCTCGCGCAGCGTGAGCCAGACGCTCGCGGAGCCGAGGATGTGCCCAGCGTCGCGGAAGGTGAGCTCGACGCCCGGCAACACCTCGACGGCCTGCCCGTAGCGCACGACGCGCATGAGCTGGATCGCCGCCATGGCGTCCTCGAGGGTGTACAGGGCCTCGACCCGGCGCGCGTCGCCCGCCTTCTCGCGCTTGCGGTTCACCCGCTCGGCGTCGCGCTCCGACATCGCCGCGCCGTCGGCGAGCAGGATCCGGGCGAGGTCGCGGCAGGCCGGGTTCGTGTACACCGGGCCGCGGAAGCCGCGCTTGCGCAGCAGCGGCAGCCGCCCGCAGTGGTCGATGTGAGCGTGGCTCAGCACCACGGCGTCCACCTGCGCGGCATCGAACGGGAAGGGCGCGCGGTTGCGCTCGTCGGGCGCCGCACCGCCCTGGATCATGCCGCAGTCGAGCAGCAGCCGGCGGCCGCCCACGACGAGGATGTGGCAGCTGCCGGTGACTTCACCGGCGCCGCCGAAGAACTCGAGCTGCATGGACTCGCCTCAGGCGATCCGCTGGCCGACGGATGCTTCGCCTTCGGTTCTGGGTTCGCGTTCGCGCAAC
>Ga0316605_10002267_pt1 | contig 10971 bp, 8 predicted proteins | sample OWC_soil_day20_n_FD_207666 | JGI IMG/M metagenome (GOLD analysis project Ga0316605, IMG submission 207666) | Wetland soil microbial communities from Old Woman Creek delta, Ohio, United States - OWC_soil_day20_noCT | ecosystem: Environmental > Terrestrial > Soil > Wetlands | place: USA: Ohio... | reverse complement strand
CTCGTAGCTGATCCGATCGATCTTGCGGGCCGTCGGTACGACGTTCGGATCGGTCGTGTAGACACCGTCGACGTCGGTGTAGATCTCGCAGACGTCGGCGTTGAGCGCGGCCGCGATCGCGACGCCCGTCGTGTCCGAGCCGCCGCGTCCGAGCGTGGTGATGCTGCCCTTCTCGTCGACGCCCTGGAACCCGGCGATCACCGCGATCTCGCCCGCGTCGAGCGCGTCCTTGATCGGCTGGCTCTCGATCGAGACGATGCGCGCGCGAGAGAACGAGCTGTCCGTGACGATCTTGCACTGGTGCCCGAGGAACGAGCGTGCCTTGCCACCGGCGGCGCGGATCGCGAGGGCGACGAGGCCCACCGAGACCTGCTCGCCGGTCGACACGATGACGTCGACCTCGCGATCGTTGTGGTCTTCCTGGAGCTGGTTGACGAGTGCGAGCAGGCGGTTCGTCTCGCCCGACATCGCGGACACGACGACGGCGACCTGGTGGCCCTTGCGCGCCGTCGCGAGGCAGCGCTCGGCCACGAGCTTCATGCGCTCGATCGAACCGACGGAGGTCCCGCCGTACTTCTGGACGATCAACACGGCCATGGACCCTACACGCCAGGACCACCGTGGTACAGCCCGGCCGTGCGCGAGACGCAGGCTGATGAGATCCGGGTCGTCCTGACGACCTTCCCCACCCCGGAGCAGGGCGCGGAGATCGCGAAGATCCTCGTCGACGCACAGCTCGCGGCTTGCGTGAATCTCCTACCGGGCGTGCGCTCGATCTATCGCTGGCAAGGCACCGTCGAGGACGCCACCGAGACCCTCGCGATCATCAAGACCACGGCGGCGCGCTACGACGCGCTCGCAGCGCGGCTCGTCTCGCTGCACCCGTACGAGGTGCCCGAGCTCGTCGCCATGTCTCCCGCTTCTGGCCACGCGCCCTACTTCGCGTGGATCGCCGCATCGACGCTCGAACGTTAGATCGGCAAGCCGCCGGCGCACGCCGCGCACGACGTCATGTCGTGGCCAGCCGGGCACATCTGCCCGACGAGCGAGCAGAACAGGCACTCGGTCGGATCGGCCGGGCACGCCGCGCCCGAGCCCGAGCCGGAGCCCGAGCCGCCGCCGCCGCCGCAGTCGTTCGGACACGACGCGCTGGTCTCGCCGGTCTCGCACGTGCTGTTGCCGCAGACGGGATTCGCCGCGCCGCCGCCGCCGCCGGAGCCGCAGTCCGCGCTGCAGCTGCCGACTTCGCTGGCCGCGCAGACGGAGTCACCGCACACGGCCGAAGCGACCGCCGCGTCGACACCGCCGCCGCCCCCGGCGCCGTCGTCTCCGCTGCCGTCGCCCCAGGCGCAACCCATCACGAACGACGCACAGACGAATAGCAAAGTAGACGTCATCCTCATCATGCGGCGCATCGTACTAATTCGAAGTACGAGATCAACGTGAAACGTGAGTGGCAGTCACGAATCCGCCCGAATCATCCGCTCTCGGCCCCGTACACATGATGTGCAAACCGGCGGTCGATCGCGCGCCGCAGTGCGGCGTGCGCCGGTCGGACCAAGGTCGGATCCTCGTCCAGGATCTGCTCCGCAAACCGGCGAGCTTCGAGGAGAAGTGCGGTGTGTTGCGAGAGGTCGCCGAACCGCAGCCGAGGCACGCCGGCCTGCTTGGGACCGAGCAGCTCGCCGGGGCCACGTAGTGAAAGGTCGTACTCCGCGATCTTGAAGCCATCGTGCGTCTCGACCATCGCGCCGAGCCGGTGCTCCGCATCCGGGCCGAGCATCCCCTGGGCGAGCAGCACGCAGTGCGCCGCACCACCGCCGCGACCGACCCGTCCGCGGAGCTGATGGAGCTGCGCGAGCCCGAACCGCTCCGCGTCGTGGATCACCATCACCGTCGCGGCGGGGACGTCGACGCCGACCTCGATCACCGTGGTCGCGACGAGCACCTGGATCTCGCCAAGCTTGAACGCGCGCATCACGCGATCACGCGCGATGCTGTCGAGCCGACCATGCACGAGCCCGACGCGCACGTCGGGGAGCGCGGCGGCGAGCTCGGTCGCCGTCGTCGTCGCATCCTTCCACACGCGATCGTCGTCGGCGTCGCCCTCGGTGGCTTCCACCTTGGGGCACACGACGTACGCACGCTCCCCCGCGGCGACGCGCTCCGCGACGAGCTTGTACGCGCTGGCCTTGCCGCGCGCACCGGTCAACGTCTTCGTCGCCACCGGCTGGCGGCCCGGCGGCAACTCGTCGAGGACCGACACGTCGAGATCGCCATAGGCGGTCAGCGCGAGCGTCCGCGGGATCGGGGTCGCGGTCATCACGAGCAGGTGCGGCGAGCCCTGCCCGTCGCCCTTGTCGCGGAGGCGCGCACGCTGCGCGACGCCGAACCGGTGCTGCTCGTCGATCACGACGAGCCCGAGCGAACCGAACCCGACGCCCTCCGCGAGCAACGCATGCGTGCCGATCAGCACGTCGAGCTGACCGCCGGCGAGCAGCGCGAGCAGCGATTGCCGCAGCCCCTTCGGTGTCGATGCCGTCAGCACGTCGACGCGCAGCTTCGTCGCCTTCGCCCACGCGCGCCACGTCTCCATGTGCTGCTCGGCGAGCAGCTCCGTCGGTGCCATCACCGCCGTCTGCCGGCCCGCGCGCGCGACCTGCAGCGCCGCCGCGAACGCGACCGCGGTCTTGCCCGCGCCGACATCGCCCTGGAGCAGGCGGTTCATCGGCACGTCCCTGGCGAGATCCGCGGCGAGCTCGTCGATCGATCGGCGCTGCGCGCCCGTCAGCGTGAATGGCAACGCGCGCACGAGATCCTCGTCGAGGCGCGGCGTCTTCGCGCACGGCATCGCGGCATCTCCGCGGCGCTCGCGGCGGCGCAGCGTGATCGCGACGCCGAGGGCGAACAGCTCGCCGAACGCGAGCCGCCGCTGCCACGCGCTGTCGCCGCGGTTCATCGCCTCGAGCTCGTCGGGCGCGATCTCGGAGCTCGGCGCGTGGAGCGCACCGAGCGTCGCGGCGAGGCTCGGCAGCCCGGCCGCCTGCTCGATGCTCGCCGGCACGCCGTCGTCGGCGCAGTCCGCGACGCGCGCGCACGCGGCCGCGCATGCCGCGCGCATCCGCCCCGCGGGCACGCCCGCGACGTCCGGATAGCGCGCGAGGATCGACGGCATCGGCTTGCCCGCGACGCCCTCGATCTCGATGCCGAGGATGTCGGGGTTCGCGAGCTCGAGCCGCCCGCCGCGCGTGCGGACCAGTCCCGACAGTGCGACGCGGGCCCCCGGGGGCATCCGCTGCTCGATCCCGGCGAACACGTTGAACCAGCGCACCAGCGCGCTCGCGGGTGGCGCGACGCCGAACGCCGTGGTCTGCGCCGGCTGCAAGCTGGCGAGCCGGACCTCGGCCCAGCGCCGGCCACGCGCGAAGATCATCCGCGCCGACGTGACCTTCGCGAGGAACGTCGCCCGCTCGCCCTCGGCCATCGTCGCGACCTCGTCGAGTGACTTCGCGCCGCGCACATCATCGTAGCGGCGCGGGACCATCCACAGCAGATCCTCGACGGTGACGAGGCCCTTCTCGGCGAGTCGCTGCGCGAATGCCGGCCCGATGCCGGGCAGCGAGTGCGTCGGCGCAGCGAGGGGATCGATCGGCTCGACCGGCGCCGCCGAGGCCGCCCGCGCGCGCTTCGCCCTGGGGGCGGCGACCTCGAGCGCGACGGCGATCGCCGCGGCCGCGTTCGGTGCCGCCGACCGGCCGCGCGATCGCTTCGGGCTCGGCGCAGGAACGATGGAGGCATCGCCCGCCCCGCTCGGCGCGGAGACGAGCGGGGAAGGCGAGCTCGTGGCTGCGGCCGCCGTCGCGCCCGCCCCCGCTTCGGGCTCCGAGGTTCGGACCGCACGCGCCCGGTTCGCAGCGGTCGGCACGGCGGTGCGCGAGAGCCCGGGTGCGTTCGTGCGCGAGACGGGTGGTTGCGTCCGCGCGGCCCGCGGGAACCGCGCGAGCAGGCGCATCCCCTTGGCGACCTCGACCGCCTGCTGCGTCTCGTCGAGTTGCTCCCACCGCGCGAGGGTCGCCCGCCACTGCGCGAGCGGGGCCTCGGGGCCCTCGGCGGTCGCCTCGCGTGGCCCGCGATCGCCGGGCGTCATCCGCGCGATCACGCCGTCGCACGCGGCGCGCAACGCGTGACCGAGGCCCGAGACCTTGCGCACGCCGGCGAAGCCATCGGCGGCCGCCAGCTCGAGCGGCCGGCGCAGCGCGTCCACGCGACGCATCAGCTCGGCATCCACGACGGCCACGCTAGCACCCCGCGCTGACGCCGATGTCACTCGACACGGATCCGACCCGCGCGAGATCACCCCGGACCGCGGGCCACCGGCGTCCCGGACCGTCACGAGCTCCGGGACGGGAGCCGCTAGTCGGTGCGATACGTGAAGCGCAGCTCGTAGTCACAGAGGTGGAACACGTCCCCCTCGTCGATCCGCTTGTTGTCGATCCGCATGCCCTTGTAGTCGATGCCGTTCGTCGACCCGAGATCCTTGATGTAGAAGGTCCCGTTGCGGCGGATCACCGCGGCGTGCTTGCGCGAGATGTTGCCGTCCTTGATCGGGAGATCGGACGTCTTGCTGCCGCGACCGATGATGAACTGGTCCTTGGTCACCGGATAACGCTGACCGTTGTAGACGAGGAACAGCGTCGGGCCGGCCGCGCCCATCTGCGGCATCGGGGCCGCCTGCGGTGGTGCGGGCTGCGGCGCCTGCTGATGGCTCATCCCCGGGCCGTTGGACATCGGCGCGGCGCCTCGTCCCACGCTCGCGGCGGCAGCACCGGGCGCATAGCCCGGCGTCGGCGGCGCCTGGCGGCGTGGCGCGGGGCCGGCACTGGCCGAGGGTTGCGGCGGCGGCTGCGTGCCACCCTGGTTGCGCGCGGGGCCGCCGCTGCCGGCGCCCGGGCCCGCGCCCTTGGGATAGGCCGTCGGCCCGCTGGCGTTGCTCGCGACCGGGGCGCCACCCGTCATCTGCGGAGCGCCCGGAGACTGGTAGTTCTTCGAGCGCGCGTAGTAACGCATCGCCTCGTTGACGAGGTAGTCGATGGAGCAGTCGAAGTCGTTCGCCATCTGCTCGAACGTCTCCCAAAGGACGTCCCTGCAGTAGAAGTGGCGCATCGTCTTCTTACTCTGGTCCATGCGCGAAATAACTCCTCGGAACGAACGCGAACTGTGGCGACCGCCCTCCTGCAGACGGACGACAGACTCCCTCTCTCCCGGCTCTCCTACGATACTACATCGCCCCGGAAGACGCGACTAACCCCCATTATTTGGGAGCTTCCGCGGTGCCCAGCTTCGCGGCCAGCTCCTTCGCACGCTGGCCCAGCGTGGGGTCATCCTTGCGATCTTTGGGCTCCTTCTGGCTCTGGTCCCCCCAGTACCCGACCAGCTTGTCCTTGCTGCCGGCAAGCGCTTCGATCTTCGGGGCATCCTCGACGGACTTCATCGCCGCGAGCGCCTCGATCGCGACCCATCGGGCGACCTTGCCCTTGTCCGCGAGGAGGTCCCGGAGCTGGCCCAGAACCTGGTCGCGCGGGCTCATCTTGGCGATCTCGCCCGACACGGCCCCGTGCAGATCTTCCCGGACGTAGTTCCCGCTCTCGGGCAGCGCCCGCACGACCGCCCCGATCGACTTCGGCCCGCCACAGTAAAGAGCGGCGTACGCCGTCGCGTAGCGGAACCGGACGTCGGGGTGCGGGAGGCGCACCATCGAGACCAGGGGCTCGAAGCACTGCGGAGATCCGGCCGCGCGGATCAGCGAGATCGCGTCGTTCGCCGGCTGGCCCGCCATCGTCTCGTCCTTCGCGATGCCGACCAGGCCGTCGAGGTTCGCGACCAGCGCCGCGGGATCCGCGAGATCGAACAGGCCGCCCGGATCGACGTAGGCGGTATAGAGCTGGTGCATCGCGCGCTTCGCGAGGGTCGGATCGCCGCGGTCCATCTTCGCGATGTCGAGCACGTACTTCACGGCCTCGGGGTTCCCCGACGCGGCGAGACCGAGCAGCAGCTCGTCGCCGAGCCGGATCTTCGTCTTCTCCTGCCCGGGCGCCGCGATCACACCGTTGACGACGCTCATCAGCTTCTTGCCGGAGGCCGGCCCGATCATCCGCATCACGGCGGCGCCGAGCGTCGCGCCGACCTTGGCGCGCCCCTCGTAGGACATCACCGCGTACCAGTCGATCAAGTACGTGTCGATCTGTTGCTTCTGCGCGTCGTCGGCGTGCTTGCGCATCGAGATCAGGGCGTCCTTCGCGATGATCTGGCCGCTGCCGGGCAGCGCGTCCTCGCGGTCGATCCGCGCGAGCTCCCACATCCGCGGGGCGAGCTTGCCGATCAGCTGCACCCGGCGCGGCTGCGACATCTCGTCGAAGGCCAGGCGGACGTCGGGATCGTTCCCCATGCGGATCATGTTCGCGGCGGCGTGCGCCGAGAGATCCGGGTCGAGGCCCTCGTCGCGGAGCGCCTTCTTCAGCTTGCCGGGTCCCTTGGAGGTCCGCGTCCATTTGTCGATGTTCTCGTGGTTGGTCTTCTCACAGCCCGCGGAGAGGCCCAGAGCGACGACTGCGATCAGCAACACGCGCGTGAACATGGCGAGAGCTTATCGTGGTGATACGTTCCGCGCGATGGCCGTCCGGCGCATCCTCATGCTGATCCTCTGCTGTACGATCGTGCCCGCGGGCGCGTCGCCGCGCAGTGATCCGACGTCGGGGCGTGCCGTGTTCACGGGGGCTGCCACGCCGCACGTCACCTCGGTGGCGCTCAATCCGAGCGCGATCGGCCTCGGCCCCGTGACGGAGCTCTACCTCGCCCTGATCACGACGCTGCAGCAGCTCGGCGTCGAGCGGCGGACGCTCGATCCGGCCACAGGGGCGCTCTCGCCGGGCGCGAGCGTCACCGATACCCAGCTCGGACCGGGCGGCGTGCTCGGCTTCATCTGGCATCCGAACGATCGGCTGACGATCGGCGGTGAGGCGCGCCTGCCGCCGCCGGAGATGCTGCCGCGAGACAGCACGCCCCTCGCCTACCACACGCTCGGTGATGGCCAGCGCAACTACGTCGCAACGCTCGGCGTCAGCCTGCGGATCACACGCAAGTTCCACTTCGGTGCGAGCCTGTCGCACGAGAACACGTTCCTCCGGCTGCGCTATGCGCGCGACACGGCACTCGAGGCCGGCCACGGTCCCGGCGGCATCGACAGCGACTGCGGCGGAGCGCCATGCGGCATCGAGAACCCGCAGGCGACCGAGCTCTACGACGTCGCCGTCGCGTCGCGGTGGATCTCGACCTCGAACCTCAAGGTGCATCTCGGTACCGTGTTCTCCGTCTATCCCGACGTGTGGATCGGGCTCGCGTATCACACGCCGCCGGGCTTCAGCATCCAGAGCTCGTTCGACGGCACGATGGACGTCACGCGCGCCCCGCGCGATGGCGGCGAGGTCCTTCACGGCGGCGCCACCGTCCTCGTCTCGTTCCCGGCGAGCGTCGACGGGGAGGTCCGCGCGCGGCTCCCCGAGAACCTCGAGCTCCACGTGGGTGCGCGGTGGGAGGATCTGTCGCGCCTCGAGGCGTACGACGTGCGCGGCTACGGCAGCACGTTCCGCAACGCGGGCATCCCCGAGTGGACGTTGCGCCCGCGCGGCCTCGTCGACGCGGTCTCGGGCTGGGCCGGCGTCGAGCAGCTCGACAAGGGCAAGCTGTACCGGCTCGGCGCGCGGCTCGGCTTCGAGACCGCGTCGGTGCCGCCGGGGCGGACCTCGCCGATGACGATCGGCCCACCGAAGGTGACGATCGATGTCGGTGGTCAGCTGCGCCTCGGCGCGTGGGTCGTCCAGCTCTCGTATGGCATCGGGCTCTCGTCACGGGTCTCGGTCGACGACAGCGACTATGATCCGCGCTACCGCCTCGACTGCCTCGACACGCTCGACTACACGTCCCGCGCGTGCGAGGCGACGCGCGAGGGCTACGCGATTCCGACGGCCGCCGGTGACTACCAGCGCCTCGATCACGCACTCCGCCTGGGGTTTCGCTATGTCCTCCCCTGACGCCGCGATCGTCGTGTTCGGCGCGACAGGCCTCGTCGGCCTGCGCGTGTGCCGCGAGCTCGCCGCGGCGGGCGTGCCGTTCGAGATCGCGGGGCGCCGCCCGGCTGCACTCGCCGCGGTCGCGGCCGAGGTCCCCGTCACGTACACGCACACGGCCGACACCCGCGATCCGGCAACCCTCGCCGCCGCGTTCGCGGGAGCGCGCGTCGTGATCAACGCGACCGGCCCGCTGCGCGAGTCCGCCGAGCCGGTGCTCGAGGCCGCGCTGACCGCCGGTGCGCACTACGTCGATGTCGGCGGCGAGCAGAGCGCGCTCCACCTCCTCTACGAGCGCCACGAGTCGACCGCGCGGCGCGCCGGGCTGGTCGCGCTCCCCGGCGCCGGCGTCGATTGCATGCTCGGTGATCTCGCCGCGGCCTGGGCAGCCTCGCACCTGTGCGGCACGCACGACGAGGGCCCGCTCGTGCGCATCGAGCCTGCGGCGCGGCTCGCCGAGGACCGCCCGCTCGACGAGATCGCGGTCAGCTACATGTTCGACCACCTCGCGCTGTCGGCCGGCAGCCAGCGCGCGCTGTTCGGCGCGGCGTTCGGCAAGCCGCTCGTGTGGCGACGCGATCGCTGGGAGGCCGGGCGCGCGGGCGAGCACCGCCGCGTCAACGCCGGCGCCGCGCTCGGCGGCGAACGCGACGCCCTCGGCTACGCAGGCGGTGACGTCGTGACCGTGCCGCGCCACATCGCCGCGAACTTCGTCGGAACGTTCATCTCGACCACGCGCAACACGGGCGCCCAGGCCGCGCTTCGCTTGCTCGCGCGCGCCCTGCCCCACGTGCCGCGCGCGGCGAGCGAGTTGCTTGCACCGTACGCCGCCCCCGACACCGACTATGCGCGCACGCAGTTCGCCGTCGTCGCGCAGGCCCGGCGCGGGTTCGCCGCCGCGCAGATCGTGGTCCGCGGCCGCGACCTCTATCGCACCACCGCGGCGATCACCGCGTGGGCCGCGAGCCAGCTCGTGACGCGCACCGCGGGCGCGACCGGCATGCGCGCCCCCGCCGAGCTGTTTCGCGCCGAGCCCGCACTGCGCGAGCTCGCACGGATCGCGGGCCTGACGATCGAACCGAGTTTCGGCTGAGAAGCAAGCGCGACGACATCCGCAACGACTCGTCGACGCGCCCCATCACATCCTCGTTCGGCGCACGGGTTTTCGCGCTGCGGATGCGTGGTATCAACGATCAATGACGATGTCCTGGCAGCTCGAGGCCGAAGCACCGGCCGGCCGCGGGACCACCGCTCGGCGGTATCGCCTCGGGAACGGGCTCCGACTGATCGCGGCCGTCGATCGCCGCGCGCCGATCGTCGCCCTGCAGACGTGGTTCCGGGTCGGCTCGCGCCACGAGCGCCCGGGCGCGACCGGGATGGCGCACCTGTTCGAGCATCTGATGTTCGGGCAGACGGAGAGCCTGCCGCCCGGCGAGTTCGATCGACTCGTCGAGCGCACGGGCGGCGAGTCGAATGCCGCGACGTGGGTCGACTGGACGTACTACCGGCTCAGCCTGCCCGCGCGCGATCTGCCGCTCGGGGTCCGCCTCGAAGCGGAGCGCATGCAGCACCTCGTGCTCGAGTCCGGCCCCGTCGAGTCCGAGCGCGACGTCGTGACCAACGAGCGCCGCGAGCGCGTCGAGGACGACGTCGACGGCTGGCTCGACGAGCAGCTGATGGCGCACGCGTTCACGGTGCATCCGTATCGCTGGCCGACGATCGGCTGGATGGAGGACATCCGCGCGCTGTCGCTCCCCGATATCCGCGCGTTCTACCGGACCTGGTACGCACCGAACAACGCGACCATCGTGTGCGTCGGTGACTTCGACGAGCCCGCGCTGCTCGATCTGATCGCGAGCCACTACGGCGCGATCCCGCCGGCCCAGCTCCCCGAGCCATCGCAGGCGAGCGAGCCTCCGCAGACGCGCGAGCGCGTGGTTCGCGCCCCGAAGCCGATCGCGACCGATCGGCTGCTCGTCGGCTACAAGGCGCCGGGACAGGACGACGCGGACTGGGCCGTGCTCGAGATCGTCGCGACGCTGCTCGCCGGGTGCCCGTCCGCGCGCCTCTACCGCCGCCTCGTGATCGAGCGCGAGCTCGCGTCCTCGGTCGATGCGCAGCTGACCCCGTTTCGCGATCCGTCGCTGCTCCGCCTCGCCGTCACCGCGGCGCGCGGCCACACCGCCGACGAGTTGCTCGCCGTGATCGACGAGGAGCTCGCACTGATGGCCGAGAAGCCGCCGGCGAAGGCCGAGGTCGAGAAGGCCAAGGCGATCGCCGAGACCGACTTCTGGACGTCACTCGTCGACGTCGACGGCAAGGCCGAGGCGCTCGGCCACTACGAGGCGGCGCTCGGTGACTTCCGCAAGGTCAACTCGATCGCGGAGCGGCTCGCGCAGGTGACCGCCGACGATGTCGCGCGGGTCGTCCGGACCTACCTCCAGGCGAACCGGCGCACGATCGTGATCGCCGAGCCCGAGGACGAGGACGCCGAGGACGACGCGTGACCACGGATGAGCGCACCGCGGGTCCCGTGATCATCGTCGAGACCTCGGCCGATACGCCGCTCGTGTGGTTCGACGTCGCGATCCGGGGCGGTGCCTCCACGGATCCGCGCGGCGTCGAGGGTCTGCACCGGCACGCCGCGCTGCTCGCGCGCCGTGGCGCGGGTCGACGGGACCGTGCGGAGCTCGACGAGACGCTCGACTCGCTCGGTGCGGCACTCGACGTCGGCGTGTCGCGCGACGCGGTCTCGGTGTCCGGCCTGGCGCTCGCGCGCCACCTCGACAGCGTGATCGACCTCGCGGCCGATGTCCTCGCGGAGCCGCGGTTCTCCGAGGAGGAGCAC
>Ga0316605_10002265_pt1 | contig 10973 bp, 10 predicted proteins | sample OWC_soil_day20_n_FD_207666 | JGI IMG/M metagenome (GOLD analysis project Ga0316605, IMG submission 207666) | Wetland soil microbial communities from Old Woman Creek delta, Ohio, United States - OWC_soil_day20_noCT | ecosystem: Environmental > Terrestrial > Soil > Wetlands | place: USA: Ohio... | reverse complement strand
AGCCGCTCGAGCCAATGGACAGATGGCCGTACGGGTGCGAACCGTAGAGCGCTCGCGCGAAGACGGCCTCGGCGTTGACGCCCGGGACGTCGCGCAACTGGCGCAGGCGATTGGTGCGGAGCGTGCGCACGCGCTCGACGTCGGGCGCTCCCAGCCGCGGCCGCACGGCGATGTCGGCCAGCAGCTGAAGGCCCTGGGGGACGAAGCGGTCGAGCAGCGAGAGCGACAGGAGGACGGCGTCGGGGCCTGTTTCGGTGTCGAGTTCGGCGCCGATGCGCGCGAGTGCCTCCTGCATCTGTATGGCCGACCGATCGCCCGTGCCCTCGTCGAGCATGTCCGCCGTCATCGACGCCAGGCCGGGCAGCGCTGCCGGATCGACGGCGCTGCCGGCGGGCAGCACCAGCACGACGCTCACCATCGGCAGGCCCGGGCGCTGCACGGTCGCCAGCGAGAGCCCGTTCCCGAGGCGCTGCCTGTCGGCGACCGGGAACGTGAAGCCTGGCTCCGGTCCGGGTCGCGGCAGCCGGCTGCGGTCGACGGCGCTCACCTCATCACCACCAGTTCCGAGTCGGGCGCCGCCAGAGCCCGCTGGCCCAGCGGCACGGCGCTGAGCGTGACGCACTGGCCGGAGGCGAGGTGCGCCTCGGCCGCGGCGCGGACGCGTGCGCGGCCGGCGTTCCGGTAGCGCTCCAGGTCGCGCGAGAAGTAGCCCGGGTCGCCGAGGAACACGTTGTAGTGGTTGAGCTGATCGGACTTGCCGCCGAACCCGCCCACCGACTGCAGCCTCGACACGAACGCCGTTTCGGTGAGCGCCCGCGCGCGGTCGAGCTCGTCCTCGGACAGGTCCGCTTCCCGCACGCGCGCGATCTCCTCGTGGATGGCGGTTTCGAGGACGCCGAGCCCGACGCCCGGCACGGCGGTGGCCACCACCTGGAACGCGCTGCCGAGCTCCCGCGAACCCTGGTAGGCCGAGACGTCCGTCGCGACGCGCCGCTCGTACACCAGCGCCCGATAGAGGCGCGACGCCTTCCCCGTCGCGAGCACGTCGGCCAGCAGGTCGAGTTCCGCGTCGCCGTCGGCGTAGGTCGCTGGGCTCAGCCACCCGAGGAAGAGCCGCGGGAGTTCAACCCGGTCTTCGACGACGCGGCGCGACGGACGGGCGTGCGGCGGCGCGGGCGCCACGGCGTCGGGAGGCTCGCCGGCAGGAATCTCGCCGAAGTACGCGGCCGCCAGTGCCAGCGCCCGGTCTCCGTCTACGTCGCCCGCGATGGCCAGCGAGGCGTTGGCCGGGTGGTAGTACCGCCGGAAGAAGGCGCGCACGTCGTCGGCCGTCGCGGCCCGCAGGTCGTCGGGCGACCCGATCGTCGCCCAGTGGTAGGGGTGGCCCTCGGGGAACAGGGCGTCGATCATCGCGAGCCCAGCCATGCCGTAGGGCCGGTTCTCGTAGGTCTGCCGCCGCTCGTTCAGCACGACGTCGCGCTGGTTGTGGAACTTCTCGTCCGTGAGGGCGGGGAGCAGGAACCCCATGCGATCGGATTCCATCCACAGCGCGAGTTCGAGCGCGTTGGAGGGAACGACCTCCCAGTAGTTGGTGCGGTCGGGATTGGTGGAGCCGTTCAGCGTGCCGCCGGCGTGCTGCAGCGGCTCGAAGTACCCCGAGGCGTGATGGGCCGAGCCCTCGAACATCAGGTGCTCGAACAGGTGGGCGAAGCCGGTCCGGCCCGGGACCTCGTTCTTCGAGCCGACGTGATACCAGACGTTGACCGCGACGATCGGGCACGAGCGGTCCTCGTGGATGACCACCTGCAGTCCGTTGTCGAGGACGTGCTTCCGGAACGGGATGTCGAGACCTGATGTCGGCACGGCGATTCGCTTCGGCGTATACTGGCGCTCCCGTGCATCGTACTGGGAAACCCGCCACATGGTAAATGGCCCGCAGGCGTGGCGCATGCTCGCGCTGGTCGGGCTCGCGGAGCTGCTTGGCATGGCGCCGTGGTTCTCCGCGTCCGCCGTGTCCTCGTCGATCGTGGCGGAGTATCACCTCACCACCGCCCAGGCGGCGTGGCTGACCATGGCCGTGCAGGGCGGCTTCGTGGCGGGCACGCTGGTGGCCGCGCTGCTCAACCTGTCGGACCTCGTCAACGCCCGCTGGGTGTTCGGCGTCGGCTGTTTCGGCGCGGCGGCGGCCAACGCGCTCGTGACGACGGCGCCGTCGCCGGTCGAGGCCGTGGCCTGGCGCTTCGCGACGGGCACCGCGCTCGCGCTGGTGTACCCGCCGGGCATGAAGATCGTGGCCGGCTGGTTCAGCACGAGGCGCGGCGCCGCCCTGGGCATCCTGGTCGGGTCCCTCACGCTGGGCAAGGCCGTGCCGTACCTGCTCGCGGCGGTTTCAGGCGGTGCCTGGCGCTCGACGATGCAGCTGGCGTCGATCCTGGCGGTGGCCGGCGGCCTCGTGGCCATCCTGACGGTCAAGGACGGCCCCCTCGCGACGTCCGCGCCGGCCTTCGACCCGAAGGCGGCCGTTCGCGTGTTCACGCGCCGCGGCACGCGGCTCGGCGTGCTCGGCTACCTCGGCCACATGTGGGAGCTCTACGCCATGTGGACGTGGGTGGGGCTCTACGTGACGGCCGCCCTCGCGACTCGGGGTGCCGCCTCGGCCGGGCGCCTCGGGTCGCTGGCGGCCTTCGTGGCCATCGGCGCCGGGGCGGCGGGCGCCGTCGCCGCGGGCTTCTTCGCCGACCGGCGCGGCCGCGCGAACGTGGCCGCGTGGGCCATGATGCTGAGCGCCACCTGCTGCGCCCTGACGGTGCCGGCCTTCCACGCGCCTTTCGCCGTCCTGCTGCTGCTCGTCACCGTGTGGGGCTTCTCCGTGGTGGCGGATTCCGCCCAGTTCTCGGCCATCGTCGCCGAGACCACCGACGGCGAGTACCTCGGGACCGCCCTGACCGTGCAGACCTGCCTGGGGTTCCTGCTGACGATGGTCTCCATCCGGCTGACGTCGGCGGCGGCCGAGTGGGTGGGCTGGCAGTGGGCGTTCCTGCTGATCCTGCCGGGGCCCCTGCTGGGCGTGCAGGCGATGCTCGCGCTCATGAAGCCACGCATCAGCGAGGAGTAGGCGAAGGGCGAGAGGCCGTTCCCAACCGACCGGGCGCCGGCATCGTCCAATAGTGTGCAACCTGCGCCCGGCCGGGTGCGTAATAGTAACCGGGCGCCCGGTCTCGGGTGTAGACTAAGGCCGACCCCTCACGAGCCATGAGCGTCGTCCGCCTCAGCTTGAGCCTGTTTGGCACGGTGGCCGTCATCTCGGCCGTCATGGCCAGCGCGACGATATGGCTGCTGATCACCGACCCGGTGACGGTGGCCGACGCGGTCGAGACGGGGCAGGTGTCTCCGCTGGTGCAGGCCCTCGCCGGCGTCCTCTACGACGCCTTCAAGGGCATCCTCCGCTATCTGTGATTCCGGGGTCAGGTCCCGGACACAACCTCGACTCCACTACAGGTGCCGCCGCAGGAACGTCGCCATGTAGTAGCCGTCGAGGTACTTGAACGGTGCCTTGCCGGTCGTGTAGTGGCCGCAGGGCAGGACCCGCACCGTCGTGGGCACGCCGCACCGTCGCGACTCCGCCACGATGTCCATCGAGAGGTGGAGGGGAAACGACAGGTCGTACAACGCGTAGACGAACAGGGACGGCCGCGTGCCGACCTTGTGCATGTAGCACTTCGGGCTGATCGGGAGCCATGCCTCACGCAGCGCGGGCAGCTCGATGTGGCCGTCGAATCCGGCGCGCACGTGCGTCGTGGACAACCCCTCCCAGATGACGTCGCCGAACCACGACGACACGTGGTTGAGCACGACCGCGTCGATCAGCGGCTCGTGGGTGATCGTCAGCAGCGCCAGACACGAACCGAGGCTGGTGCCCAGGATGCCGACGCGCTCGTAGCCCTGCTGCTTGAGCCACGCGACGGCTCGGCGGGCGTCGAGCACGGCCTGGCGGTTCACCGTCAGGGTCCGCCCGACGTTGCTCGACACGATGTAATCGGCCCGCTCGAGCTCCGGCGGCATGCGCCGATCGTGGTACGGCAGGCTGAGGCGCACCGCGCTGATGCCGATCGCCGCCAGCATGCGGCACACGCCGACGTGCCCGCCCTCGTCGGCGTTCCACTGCGCCATCACGACGACGGCGCGGCGCGGCGTCGCCCCGCCGTTCCGGCGGCGCGACGGGGCGGCTGGGAAATAGCGCAGATAGACGGTGTTGTTCTCCGGGTGCGGGGTCGTGATCGCGCTCGTGAACGTGATCATCCGCTCGCCCGGCTTCGCGTCGGCCGGGAGCGGCGCCGTGCCGTACGACGAGGCCGGTCCGGTGGCGTACCACGCGTCCGCGTCTCGCATGGCGCGATCGGCGTACTCACGCACGTACGCTTCGGCATCACCGTGGGGTGCGCGCCCGTCCCCGGTGAGCCACTCCGCGCCCCACTCGAAGGGGCGCACCACGCGGTTGTTGTCCGCGGACGCGAGCGACCGCTCCCAGCGGTGGAAAATCCGTTTCAGCATGGCGTTGAGACCGTCACGAGATGACGACGGGCTCACAGGCGGCCGCCGCGGCGAGCAGCGCCTCGGTGTCGTCGCGCCGCCCCACCAGCTGCAGCCCGCACGGAAGCCCCGCCGCCGTGTCGCCGATCGGGATCGAGATGGCCGGGTGCCCGGTGAGATTGAACAGCTGCGTCAACCTGAGCATCATCGCCCGGACGGGCTGCGCCGCCCCGGCGACGTCGACGGTCGCCGCCCCGATCGGCGGCGCCGGGATTGGCAGCGTCGGCAGGACGAGGGCGTCACAGCCGTCGAGCGCCGCGTCCACCTCGCGCCTGAGCACGGCCCTCGCGGCCTCCGCCCTCACGTAGTCCTCCGCGAGCACGTAGCGGCCCAGTTCGAGGCGCAGCCGCACGTTCCGCGTATAGCGATCGGGCGCGGATTCGAGCCACCCGGCGTGGTACGCCGCTGCCTCCGGCAGCGAGGTGTGCAGGTACACGGCCGCGGCGCCGCCGGCGTGGGGAATGGCGACGTCCACCGTGCGTGCGCCGGCCTGCCGGAGCCACGCCAGCGATGCGGCCACGCATGCCCGCACGTCATCGTCGAGCACGTCGTGGAAATACGCGCGGGGCACGCCCAGGCGGAGGTCCCTGACCGATCGGCGGGCCGGCAAGGGCCAGCGGGCGGCCGTCGCGTCGCCGCGCAGCACGAGGTAGAGGAGCCAGGCGTCGGCCACCGACCGCGTCATCGGCCCGACGTGGTCGAGCGATCGGCTGAGCGGCACGACGCCGTCGCAGGGCACCTCACCCCAGGCAGGCTTGAGGCCGACCGTGCCGCACGCCGCCGAGGGAATGCGAATGGACCCGCCCGTGTCCGTGCCGATGGAGGCCACCGACATCCCGGTGACGATGGCCACGGCAGACCCGCCGCTCGATCCGCCCGGCGAGCGCGACGGGTCGTGCGGGTTGCGGACCGCGCCGAACGCCGTGTCGTCGCTCGTGGTGCCGAACGCGAACTCGTGCAGGTTGGTCTTGCCGATGAAGACGGCTCCGGCCGCGCGGAGCCTCGCGGTCACCGGCGCATCGTGTGCGGCCACGTGCCCTTCGCGCACGCGGGAGGCGGCCGTCGTCGGGACGCCGCGCTGGTCGATGAGATCCTTGAGCGAGACCGGTATCCCGTGCAACGGGCCGCGGTGACGGCCCGCCGCCAGTTCGGCGTCGAGCTCGCGGGCCTGGGCGACTGCGCTGGCGCGGAGGACCGTGATGAACGCGTTGAGCGCGCGATCGTGCGCGTCGATCTCCGACAGGCAGGCGCGGGTCAGGTCTTCCGAGGAGATGCGCCGGGCCGCGACGAGGGGCGCGAGCTCGGCGATGGTGTGGAAGTGCAGCGGCGCCGTCATCGCGGCGCTCCGTCAGGCGGCGGCGCCGGCGTCGCCTCGGCCGCCTGGCCCGCCGGCGGGCAGCCGGCGTCGTCCCAGCCGGCGCCGCGTAGAGATCTCGTGGACTCTGCGAGCGACTCCAGCAGCGGCTTGAGATCGGCGAGACCTCGCCGCTCGGCGTCGGCGCAGGCGTTGGCGAGCCAGTCCTCAATGTTCATGATGGCCGTCGCTCATCAGGGGGCGTCCTCGTGGCGCCTGACCGACACGGCGACGCCGTCGCCGACGGGCAGGAAGATCGTGGCGAGGCGGGGATCGGACGCGAGGCGCCCGCTATACCGCGCGATGACGGCCGTGCTCTCGGGGGTGTGCGCCGGCTCCGCGCGGAACCCGGGAATCACGTCGCCCTGCCACAGGATGTTGTCTGAGACCAGCACGCCTCGAGGACGCAGCAGGCTGACGAGACGGTCGAGCACCGGCTCGTACTGGTCCTTGGAGCCGTCCTGGACGATCAGGTCGAACGGGCCGGCCACCTTGTGCACGAGCCGCGCCGCCTCGCCGACCATGACGCTGACGCAGCTGCCGAGCCCCGCGCGTTCGAAGTGCTGCCGCGCCGCGGCGGCCCGCGCCGGCGCCCGTTCGATGGTGAACAGCATGCCGCCGGGCGCGAGCGCCCGGGCAAGCTGGATGCCCGAGCAGCCGTAGCCGGTGCCGATCTCGAGGATCCGCCGGGGAGCCGCCGCGGCCGCCAGCACGTGCAGGAGCCGGCCCGTGTCCGGGCTGATCGCCGGCACGCGGTCGGCCTCCGAACGCGCGCGCACCTCGGAGAGGAGTGGATCTTCCGGCGTGTTCAGCGCCGCCAGGTACCCGGCGACGGCGTCGTGCACGAACTGAGACATGACTCCCGATTGTACCGTGGGCCGCCGAATCCCGCCCCTACAGATCGTTCCCCGAGTACGACAGGTTGAACGACTTGTTGCACAGTGGAAAGTCGGGGACGATGTTGTCGATGACCGCGCGCGACAGGGCAGGCCAGTTGAGGAAGGACGGGTCGACGATCTTCACGCGGCGCAGGCGTCCGTCCCCGCCTCCCATCACCCAGTGCACGATGGCGCCCCGCCATCCCTCGACGATGGCGAACGCCGGCATGAACGCCGGAAGGGCCGGCACCCGCACCGCCAACGGTCCCTCGGGCAGCGCGTCGACGGCCTGGCGGATCAGCATCGCGGAGGCCTTCACCTCCTCGACCCGTATCAAGGCCCGCGCCCGCACGTCGCCGGAGTCGAGCACCGGCACGGTGAAGGTCAGGCGGTCGTACGGCGGGACCGGATGATCGCGCCTCGCGTCCACATCGAGACCTGACGCGCGCGCGACGTAGCCCCTCACCGCGTGGTCCCTGGCGATAGTCGCATCCAGCGTGCCAGCCCCTTGAAGGCGGTCCATCACCAGCGAATGGTCGAGGCAGATGTCCACGACCTCGAGGAAGTCACGCACCCCGGCATCGACCTCGGCCGCAAGGTCGATGCCGGCCGGCACGGACGCGGCGCCCGCGTGCGGGGCCAGGCGCGCCGGCAGGTCGAAGGCCACGCCGCCCGGGATCACGCCTCCACGCAGCAGCCTGTTGCCCGTCAGCGCATGGTTCAGCCGGAGGAAGCGCTCGCGAATCCGGTAGCAGTGCGCGTGTGCCACCGCGAACCCCGTGTCGCTGACGATCATGCCGAAGTCGGCGATGTGGTTGTAGAGGCGCTCCAGTTCGAGCAGGACCGCCCGGACGTACGAGGCGCGCGCCGGGACCGCGACGCCGGCGGCCGACTCCAGCGCGCGGCAGAATGCCAGGGCGTGGCCGACGGTCGAGTCCCCTGACACGCGCTCCGCCAGTTCGACGCCATCCGCCGGGCTGCGCCCCTCGAACAGTTTCTCGGTGCCCTTGTGCGTGAAGTACAGCCGCTGCTTCAGGTCGATGATCGTTTCGCCGACCGCGCTGAAGCGGAAGTGGCCCGGCTCGATGATGCCGGCGTGCACGGGGCCCACCGGGATCTCGTACACGCCGGGGCCTTCCACCTGGCCGAAGGGGAACGGACGCCCGTCGTCCTCGAAGACGACCGTGCGGGCGTCACGGCGAAGCGGAAAGTAGTCCTCCGGCCAGAAACCGTGCCGCACCAGCGGGCGCGGGTCGGGGTGCCCGTTCGGCGTGATGCCGAAGAGGTCGCGGATCTCCCGCTCGAACCGGGACGCGGGGTAGCTCTGCTGCGCCAGCGACACCAGTTCCGCGGCGCCGCCTCCCAACTCGGTCGTGACGTGGATGTACCAATCGTCACGCTTGTGATCGAAGAGGTAGTGGACGAGGAAGCCGCCCGTGTCATCCCGGCGGTCGTCAGCCGCCATCAACACGAGTTCGGCATTGAAGCCGGACTGCAGCACGCCGGCGACGTCCGGCATGTCGCTGCTGGCCGCCCCGGCGTGCAGCTCCCGGCCGCGCACGATGGTGAGATCTTGCAGCCGGCCTGCCAGCCGCTCAATGACGCTGGCACGGAGCGCGTCGAGGTCGCTCATGTCGCGATCGCCTCCGCGATACGCCCGATCAGGCCGGCGACGCCGCCCGGCAGGAAGAGGCCCAGGGCGACCAGCGCCAGCACGGATGCGGCGAGCGGCGCCAGCACCCACCAGTGCGGCTCGCCAGCCGGGATGCCGTCGGGGACCGGGCCGTGGAGCATCCGCGCCAGGTGGCTGGCCAGCCCGACGAACCCGACACCGACGAGCAGCAGGGCGGCCGCGGCCGCCACGGGGTGGCCGCTCGTGAAACCGGCGCGGAACAGGAGGAACTCCGACACGAAGAGGCCGAATGGCGGCAGGCCCATGAGCGCCAGCACGCCCGCGCCGAACAGCCCGCCCGTGGCCGGCATCGTCCGGACCAGGCCGGACACCCGCTCCACGTCGGACGAGTGATAGCGGGCCAGGATGCGGCCGGCCAGGAGGAAGCTCATCGACTTGGCGAGGGCGTGATTCAGCAGGTGCAGGAGCGATGCGAACATGCCGGCCGGTCCGAACGTCAGCCCCAGGCAGATGAGTCCGCTGTGCTCGACGCTCGAGTACGCGAGCAGCCGCTTGTAGTTCTGCTGGCGGACGAGGCTGAAGGCGCCGATGGCGATCGACAGCAGGCCGAGCGCCATGAGCACCCGGTTCGTGAAGGCGGGCCCCCCTGCGGCATCGACGACGGCCTTCCAGCGGATGATCGCGTACTGCGCGACCGCCAGCAGCACGCCGGACATCATGGCCGACAGCGGCGCCGGCGCCTCCGAGTGGGCGTCAGGCAGCCACGTGTGCATGGGCGCGAGGCCGGCCTTCGTGCCGTACCCGACGAGCAGGAACACGAACGCCAGGCGCAGGACGTCCGGGTGCAGCGTCGGCGCGACCTGCATCAGCAGCGTCCAGTTCAAGGCGTCCTCGCGCCGGCCGAGCCGGCTGACGAAGTCGAAGTAGGCCAGGACGGTTCCGGCGAACGCGAGCGCGATCCCGACGGACCCGATGAGGATGTACTTCCACGACGCTTCGACCGACGCCCTGGACCGGTGCAGCGGAATCAGAATCGCCGACGCGATGGTCGTCGCTTCGATCGCCACCCACATCAGGGCGACGTTGTTGATCGTGACGGCGACGAGCATCGACAGCGTAAACAGGCTGCCGAAGATGCGAAAGACGCGGGAGCGGCCCTGGTCAGCCGGGCCCTTCTCCAGGCCCGGCCACGGCAGCATCGCCAGCCCCGCGACGGCCGCGATGCAGCCCGCGATCAGGGCCGACAGCCCGTCGACGCGGAAGAGGGCGCCCGGGCCGGCGGTCGCGGCGCCGCCGCGGAGGGCGATCGCCCACAGCCACGCGGCCGCGGCGAGCGACGTCGCGCCGGCGGCGGCGGTGAGCCAGGCGGCCAGGCGGCCGGGCCCGCGCAGCGCCCACGCCAGCGCGGCCGACGCGGCCCACGGCGCAAGCAGGCCGGCGAGGGGCAGGGTCTCCTCCATGTCAGTGCCTCAGCCGCTTGAGCACGTCCACATCGGCCGTGCTGAAGGTCTCGTGGATGTCGTACAGGAAGATCTGCATGACGAGGAACCCCATCAACGCGTCCAGGAACACGCCCAGCTCGACAATCAGCGGCACCCCGTACGTGGCCAGGACGGCGAGCAGGGCGATCGCGTTCTCGAGCATGAGGAACCCGATCACCTGGGTGATGGCCATCTTGCGGCTGACGATGATGAACAGGCTGATGAAGAGCAGGCCCATCGCCATCGGCATGCCGGCCCTCGTCGGGACTTCGGCGATCGCCTCGAGCGGCCTCGCCGCGGCGTGCGCCAGCAGGACCAGCAGGCCGCTGACGACGAGGGAGGTCCCGGTGTTGACGTACGGGGCGGGCTCCCGGCCGACGGTGAACCGCTGCGCGACCCGCCGCAGCAGCCTCGGGATGGCGACGGCCTTGATCACGAGCAGCAGCGCCGCCACCGCGTAGAGTTGAGGGTCGTCGCCGAAGTACCCCACCGCGGCCGTCAAGGCCGCGAGGACCACCGACTGCCACGTGAACGCCGTGATGTACGCGGCGACGCCGCGCCGCCACAAGAGGATCAGGCCGCAGAGCAGCACGCCGCTCGACCCCATCACCGCGACCTGCGAGAAGACTCCCTGCACGTGCTCACCTCACGGAGAACGACGAGGCCACAGCCAGCAGCCCCAGCACGAAGGAGACGGCCAGCAGTTCCGGCACCCTGAACAGGCGCAGCTTCGCGACCCGGGTCTCGAGCACGGCGACCGCTGCCGCGAGGACGACGAGCTTCAGCACGGTGCTCAGAAACGCCACCGCGAGCGCCGAAGGCGCGAGCGAGGTGGCCAGCCCCCACGGGACGAAGAGATTGCCCGCCAGCGTCAGGAACACGAGCAGCTTCAGCCACGAGGCCCACTCGACCAGGGCGAGGTAGGGCCCGGAGTACTCGAGGATCATCGCCTCGTGGATCATCGTGAGCTCGAGGTGCGTGGACGGGTTGTCGACGGGCAGCCGCCCGGTCTCGGCCAGCATGACGATGAAGAGCGC
>Ga0316605_10002264_pt1 | contig 10974 bp, 9 predicted proteins | sample OWC_soil_day20_n_FD_207666 | JGI IMG/M metagenome (GOLD analysis project Ga0316605, IMG submission 207666) | Wetland soil microbial communities from Old Woman Creek delta, Ohio, United States - OWC_soil_day20_noCT | ecosystem: Environmental > Terrestrial > Soil > Wetlands | place: USA: Ohio... | reverse complement strand
GCTCAATCCTGTCCGAAAGCTTACCCGCATAGGGTGAAAAAAAAGCCTGAACCATGGGTTGGGAGACGAGAACCAACCCTGCACCTTCAGGGGTGAGCTTTTTTATGTACTGCAAGTAGAGACTTAAAAGAAAGGTGGCGGCGAAGGTAGCGCTATAATGAATCAACGCTGCCAGGTTGGAGAAAGCAAAGACCCTGTTATTTCCAAAGAGGTTGATGTCCAAAACAGGACTTTCTGTCTTCGCTTCCCATTTGACGAATGCGATTATGCCTAAAGCTCCAGGCAGAATCAGCCAAACACCCCACATCGTCGACAATTGAGAAAAGCCATACAGGATGAGCAAAAGGGTGATGCTGAAAATGAGGGAGCCAGCGAGATCAAATTTCTCTTTTTTTGCATGATGCACTTCTCCTTTTAATTTCAAGAGAATCAGAAAAATGACGATCAATCCCAGAAGCACATTTACAACAAAAATGCTTCTCCAACCAAAATGGTGCGTTAGCAATCCGCCCAAAAATGGCCCGGCGGAATTCCCGATGTAGACCGCGGCCAAGTTTATTCCCAGAACTTTACCCAGCTCCGTAGAAGGGTACACGGAGGTGAGCATCGCTGCTCCAACACAATAAATCGCAGCTGCCCCAATTCCCTGCAACATTCGAAAGCAAATCAGCAGGGTGGCAGAGCTTGAAACAGCGGAACCAACGGAGGCAACGGTATAGGTCAGAATGCCGTAAGTGAAGATTCTTTTCCTTCCAAAGATGTCCGCTATCTTTCCGAAAGGAACAAGGAGTATCGCTGAGGCCAACAGGTAGGCGGTCGTCACCCAACTGAGCAAAATGGCATCCATTAGAAATTCTTTTTCGATGGAGGGAAGGGCGATATTGACAGAGGACACTCCAAAGGGCGAGAGGAAGGCAGCTAACGTGGTGACGAGTAAAACAACTTTTTTCGTTCCAGTATGATCAACATTGATCGCATCCGTCATAGTGGCTCTGAATGAGGAGCTTCTGAATCTGGACAGGTCATTCCAGATAACCCAAATTTGACTTTCTTGTCAATTTTGTATGGAGAAATTAGAGGTCTCGCTAGGATAATGTGAAGAAAAGGGGGACGTCTCTCTTCACACCGACGTCCCAATCAGAGTCCCCTGCCACAGAATAAAGAAGCCCTTAATACGGATAAGAAAAGAAGATATCAAAGACATCGCTTAGAATCAGATTCGTTAATTCTTCCACTCTTTCGGGGGTAGACCTCGGGACCGTTACCTCCTTCTCAATCTCTATATTTCGTGTAAACACCTTGCCTTCACTTTTCACCCCCAGATGCGTCACCAAGTGAACCCTGCCCACAATATCTGTTTTCACCAGACCTGCCTTCCCTTCCGTCCAGAATTTCTTGATCTCCACCATCAATACAGAATCGGCGTCGATATCTTTCAGAGATTCAGGTGTCCCATCCCAGGCTGAGACCGGGACCACCTTTACCCCTGACCAGGAAAGAGCCTCGCCAAATGACTTTTGGAAGGCTCTGTCAAAAGGCATGGGAAGGCTTTCAAAACGAGTTGCTAATCCTTGAAGAGGAAAATGAATTCCAATGTAGGATTTCTCCGGGCGCTCGTCTTTAAAAGGAGTGACGCCAAGTCTCGAACCGATCTTCTGCTGGAGGGAGGGAAATGTCTTCCTGGCTTGATATTGGAGAGGAATGGAATAGATTTGTGCTCCGGCACACGCGACCACAAAGATCATAACGAAAAGAGCCAAAGGCGAGAAAATCTTCCCTTTCATAAATGGCCTCCATACGAAAACCTTTGCTTGATCGATTGGCAATTTTTTAAGATTTATTGAGGGGTTTGTCAAATTTTTGGTGAGGAGGAGAAGGGGGCGTTGTTGACTGGGTTAATAACCATAATATAGGGCTCGTTATTCCAGAAGCCGGAACCCTGTCCCGCCAGGCGAGACCCGATGCCGAGTTATCAATGACCCATCCTGCCGGTCTCGCTGTTTTAGCCAAACCGATATCTTAATCTAACCTATTCAGGCAGCTGCCTCTCGCTCCCAACCCATATCCCCAAGAACCGGGCGATCCAAGACTTCTGCAAAGAGCGCTCTGCGTGAACATCTCTCTCGTGCTTGGCGGATTGAAAGCAAGCATAAGGAGGGTTTTAGGTAAAAAAAAAGCAGAGCCATTTCTGACCCTGCCTCCTGATCATTCACAGCAATCCCACTTCTTGTGGATGACGATTGAGCCACAAATCTCCTGGCTTTCCTCATTGTCATAGACAATTGCTTCCGTTGCTGTTTCCCATATTTTGATCCTGAAGGTATCTGCACTCCCTTTCCTGGATTCGTCACTAGCCCAGATTGCAAAGCTGTAGTCACCCGTGCCGTTGATGGTGCCCACGCCTTTGAGCAGGATATTTGTACCAGCCTGATTCGCCTCCAGCGATTCGTATGTATTGCTAACGAAGCGGAGCTGGCCGGCTGGATAGACAAATTGAGTCTTTCCGGTTGGGACTGTGGAATCCTTCTTGTACTTGGCGACAAAGTCAAATTTCCCATACCCGCCAAGCATTGCATCCGGAGGATAGGCGCCGGCCGGTGATTGAATCCATCCGTGGCCTGTTACGCTGGGCTCAAAACACTCGGTAATCGCCTTCATCGTCCCCGTAAATTCACCGCTCCCGGTAAAGGTCAGCCCGGTGACGAAGGCAGTTGGATTATTCGGATCCAAGCCCACATCTCTTTCAATGCCGAGAATGAGGAAACGGTCAACGCCACCGGGGGGAAATGTGTAAGGAATTCCTCCCTTGAGGCGGGCCTTAAAAGAATACTTCGTTCCCTTGAATAGGTAAAGTTGATACCAGTTGTTCCCGATTCCGGCAGGCAAAATAACCGAAGCAAAGTTCGGGTTGCCGGCTCCGATCGCGTATTCATACCCGACCGCCACCGCCGGATCGATGAAAATGGTTTGCCCTTCAACGACGGGTGCTCTAAATTCATATACCGGTTGCGGGCCGGGTGTCACGATGGGCAGGAACACATTGGGGGGCGATCCTTCCGGGAGAGGAATGAAATTAAAGAACGACCTCGACCGGCTGAGGAGAGTCGTATTATCTCCTAAAGGTTCTCCATGCGTGAGTGCGAAAGTAATCTCCAGGGAATAGAGATGCCCTTGCTCGAGGGTCTTACCGGTGGAAAGAACGGCAGGAACGGTGTAGCTGGTCGCAGTTCCTGGTAGAACATGGACGTGAATAATATCAAAAGCATGCAGTGAGACTTTGTGTTCGAGATCCCAGATCATGATCCTGATCCCGTTCGGCGTATAACTTTCCGGAAACGTCCAGGAGAATGTTGGCGTAAAACCGCTTCCTGATATCGCCACGCTCGCGGCGAAGGGTAGCTGAGGGGCCGTACCCACAGACGGAGTTTGAACAGTTGTGATATCCGGCCCGTTGTTGAAGGTAAGGGTCCATTGGCCAGTCAGATTGGGATTATATGGGACAGCCCAGCCAAATTGGTTCGGTGCGGCGGAAAAGGGGTCAAACTCTAATGGAGTTGTGACGGGCCCCTGGGTGGCCGAACCAGTGGTTCCGTTGTCGCCATTTGGAACGACGTAATGCGCCCCATAAGTAAGCATCTCACCCTGACCAGCTAATGCGGTGTTGGCGCTGCGGTTATCCCGAAAATGGAATGGCTTCGTAACTGTAATTGGGTCTGCACCAACCAAATCAGCTATGGAAAATAGTACTGCCGCCGAGACGAGGAATGCCACAGATAAGCAAACCAATACCTTTTTCATGTTTCACCCCCTTAGTTGATGGCTCATTGGATGAGGATTACGCAGCAGTATGGATGCTGACGACAAAGCCCCCAAGGGACCGTAAGACCCCTTGGAGGCGATATATCGGCTTTTTTTGGAAACTCCATTTCATCACTTTCCTCAGATGGAACCCTGCGTGATTGGCATTAAATTTGGGATGGAATTTGTTTTTTTGGAAGGCCCTTAAAATATCCTAAGAGGTCAGATAGAGATAGAGATTTAAATTCTCGAGTAGGACTCAGGATTTTGATAGGAAAACTTTAAAGGTCTTTCTCCATCCACCACCCCCCCTCTGGAAAGAGAAAGTTTTGTTGAGGTTGTTGGGTTAAGAATACAAAAACTGGATGTTTTGTCAATCCCAAAATGAGGTTGTGAAAAGAATCTTTTTTGTTACAAATTTGTGAAACAAAGGGAGGCAACAACGGATCGGGAGGCAACGCGGTTATTAAGGGTTTTCACGTCTGCCATTTTGAAGATTTTGTGTGATAGCCCAACGGAGCGTACACCACAGGCCTGTTGACCTTCTAGGATTTACTGCCGGGATTCTCTCTGGCATAGAGGTCCGGCAGGAAATCAGCTAAGTTGCCCATCTCCTCAAGATTATGCGTCAAGACCCCCATACCGACCTTGTCATCAGGATAATGGGGGGGATGATGGAGGAGCCAGAACCGGTTGCGCATCTCGCAGCCATAATCCGTATCGCGGACGGTATGAATAAGATGTCCATGGGGGATGCCCTGATCATCGATTGCGTCGCCGCAGACGGCTGCCCCCACTCTCGCTGCCTTGAACCTCGAGACATCGAACACTTCCGAAGGGTCATAAAATTTGATTCTCACTTTGAATAGCTCGGTCCCCACCTGCTCCTCGATGGTATGGGTGGCGCCGATATAGTGTCCTGGACTCCATTTTTCGTCCCACTTGAAGAATCGATGTGCCGGGTGCCACATTTGGTATGTCTCGGTGTCTCTGATGTATCCAAACCACCAGTCTACCATTTTCCCCTTGCAGCGCGGCATTCTGATGAGAACTCTCACGTGCATATCGCCGTTTGGCACGCGATAGTAGCCGGTTTCGACGGGCATATATCCGGGTTCCAGAAGTTGATTCAATTCTTCAATAGGCAAATCCGTCCTTTTGTTTGTCATGACGCATCTCCAAAATTGAAGGTGGGGGGAGCAGGTCTTTCGCCGCAGGCCCGAGTTGATTCATCGAGAAGGGGCGGGGCGCACCATTCAGGTTCCAAGAAACCTGGACCGGATTTCGGTATCTTTGTCGAGGGCCTCGGGAGAGGAGGAATGGACAATCCTGCCACGGCTCACGATGTGGAGGGTGTCCGTATGCTTCAACGCAAACCGGAGGTTCTGCTCAACCAGGAGAATGGAAATGCCACTCTCCTGAAGTTTCTTAATGACTTGCCCGACCGTCTGGACGAAAATTGGAGAAAGACCTTCGGTAGGTTCATCCATCAATAGAAGAGAAGGATTGGTCATCAGGCTGCGGCCGATGGCCAGCATCTGCTGCTCTCCTCCGCTCAGACGGTTTCCCGGGTGGTTGATCCGCTCCCTCAGCGGCGGAAAAAATTCGTAAACGGTTTCCAGGTTCCAACCCTTCTTCGGATCTCTCGAACCCACGATCAGGTTTTCTGTCACGTTCAGAGATGGAAAGATGAGCCTGCCTTGAGGAACCAGACTGATCCCCAGCCGCGCGATCTCGAAGGGGCGCCTGTGTGTGATGTCCTGATCGTGATACGTGATTTGGCCACGCCGGGCAGGGGTAAGCCCAACGATAGACCGGATCAGGGTGGTCTTTCCCATCCCGTTACGGCCTAGAAGACCCACCACTTGTTTTGGTTTCACATCGAATGAGATCCCCTGGAGGATGTAACTATCTCCGTAATAAGTGTGGATCTCGTTGACCCTTAGCATGGCCTCTCCTCAGCTCCGAAATAGATGTCTTGCACCCGAGAATTGTTTCGCACTTCTGAGGGAGTCCCTTCCGCGAAGAGGCACCCCAGATGGAGCACGGTAATTCGGTCGGCCACCTGAAAGGCCACATCCATATCATGTTCGATAATTAATATGGTCATACTGGAATCAAGCTTTTTGAGGATTTCAGTCATCATGGTCGATTCAGCCGGAGAGAGCCCGGCGGTCGGCTCGTCCAGCAGAAGTACCTTCGGGTTGGAAATGAGCGCCAAAGAGATTTCGATCTGCCGCTGCTCACCATGGGACAGGTTCTTGACGATTTCTCCCCGCCTCTCCGTCATTCCGACATTTTCAAGAACCTGCTCTGCCTGCTGATAGAGATCGCGATAGGTCGAGAGCGGCCTCAGCATTGAAAACTTCATCCCTCGCTGACCCATGGCCGCAACGACCAGGTTATCCAGAATCGTCATGGTCGGGAAGAGGTTTGTTATCTGAAAGGTCCTTCCAAGGCCCATGTGGGTTCGCCTGTGGCAGGGGACACGGGTGACGTCCTGGTCGAAGAGACGGACCGTCCCCGAGGTAACGGGAAACTCTCCGCTGATCAGCCGGAACAAAGTTGTCTTTCCTGCGCCATTGGGGCCGATGATGCCGCGTCGCTCTCCGGGAGCGATCTGCAGGGTCACGTTTTTCACCGCTTCCAACCCTGCAAAACGTTTGCTCAAGCCATGGCATTCCAGGGCAAATCGATTCGTCGCCACTTTCTCCCTCATGTGAGTTTACGGCGGGTCTGCAAGCGTTTCAGCAGTCCCGTAATCCCATCCGGTGCGTAGAGGGCTGTCACAACGTAAACCAGAGCAAGCACCATGAGCCACCGTTTGGTATAAACGCTCACCATATTTTTCAAAAAGACAACGATAAAAGCCCCAAAAGTCGGTCCAACGAGCGTTCCCGGACCCCCAATGGTCACCATGAGAACAAGTTCCATGCAATGGCCGAGGTTTGCCTCGTTGGGGCTGACAAAACTGTTGTAATAGACATAAAGGCACCCGCTCACTCCGGCAAAGGCGCCCGCAATCACAAAGGCAAGGTACTTATGAAGGAAGATGTTGTATCCCAACACCCTCATCCGCGATTCGCTGTCCCGTATCCCCACCAGGGTCTTGCCGAAGGGCGAGCGGATCAATAGAAACATGAGAATGAAGCAAACCAGGAAAAAGACCAGGACCAAATAATAGAAGTGGATCGGGTCCTTCATCGTCCAGGGCAAACCAAGGTCGGGCCGAAGGATGCCTGTGATTCCATTGTCTCCTCCGGTAAGGGATACCCATCGGTACGCGAGACCCCAGATGCACATCGCGATGGCCAGCGTGATCATCAGGAAATAGACGCCCGCTGCCCTGAGAGCCAAGGGTCCGATGATCGCCGAGGCCCCGGCGGCAGCGATAATGCTGAGAAAAAGCGTTCCAGTAAAGGAGACGTGGGAGCGCGTTATGAAAATGGCGGTCGTATAGGCGCCTATGGCAAAAAAGGCCGCATGGCCGAGGGAACCTAAGCCCGTGTAGCCGATCAAGATGTCGAGGCTCATCGCAACAATCGCATAAATGAGGCTCTGTGTTAAGAGGATGACCACATAGGTGGGTAGAGTCAGCGGCCCCACGAGAAGGAAGATCGCTGCGACTGCGATCCCAACCATCATCCACCCGCGTGGTTGAAGTCGTTCTAACATGCTCATCCTTTGCCAAAAAGCCCTGTGGGCCGGAGGGCCAATATGATCGCCATAGGGGCAAACAGCGTAAAATACGAGAGTTCCGGGAAGAGGGCTTTACCAAAATTATCAACCAGTCCGACAATGATCGAACCGACCAGGGCTCCCTGGAGACTCCCCATGCCTCCGATGATCACCACGACAAAGGCAAGCGGGAGGAGTTCGAAATCGAGTCCCGGGTAGATGCCCATAAAAGCGGACCCCACGACTCCCCCGAACCCGGCAAGTAGCGCCCCCAGGCCGAAGACCCCAAGCGTGACCAGAGGAACGTTGATGCCCAGCACCTCGGACATCTCCATATTATCGACAGACGCTCTCACCATGGCGCCCACCTTCGTCTTTTCCTGAAACCAGTAAAGGAGCGCGAAAAGAAGCGCCGCGGAGATAATCATGAAAATCCGGAGCGCCGGCAGGTAGTATTTTCCTACCCGTAAACTTCCCGCGAGGTAACTGGGGATGGAAAGATTGAGGGGATTCCCTCCCCAGATCAGAAGACAGAGGTCCTGCAAGAAAAGGGCAATCCCCATCGTGATCAGCATCTGTCGCAAGTCCTGCCCTCCCAGGTTGTGAAGGAACAGGCGTTCCATGACCATTCCCATGAGGGTGATGACGATGCAGGCAACCAGAAGGGCCAAATAGAAATTCCCGGTAAGGGAGGAGACGGTGTAACCGACGTAGCCGCCGACCAAATAGAATGACCCGTGAGCGATATTGGCAATCTTCATCACGCCGAAGATCAACGTGAAGCCGCCGCCCAGGAGAAAAAGAAGCGCCGCATAGGAAAGGCCATTAAAAGTTTGATTCACCCAAAATTCCATTCCGTTCTCTTATCTTCTGCTCTCGTTGACAGAACTTGCAGGGAGGATAGTCACGAGTGTACAAAGGCATCTTAAGGGTCGTCTCACCCCCAAAATGAGGGTCAGCCCTCCTCTCAAAAAGAGAGGAGGGCTCCAGGGGAAAGACCATTCATGCGTGGATTGACTCATTCCTTCATCCAATGAGCCGATCAAAAACCTTCAATCCTTCACTGGCAAAACTTGCAGGGAGGATAGTCCCGGCCATACACGGGAGCCTTCAGGTAGGTCTCCGGGTCAAACTTGAAGAACTGGGAGACCATCGGATAGGTCTCGATCACCGTGTTCTGATAGGCATTGCCCTCCTTGTCGACACGGCGAACATACATGTTCTGAATGATATGTCCGTACTTGTCCATTTTGAGAGGCCCCCGGAGGGAATCTTTCATCTCAAGGGATCGCAGGGCCTGGAAGAACTTCTCCTTGTTCTCCACATCTCCATTAATCGATTTAATCGTCTGGACGATCCAGTCGGCTCCTGTGTAACAAAGGGCGTGGCTCATCGTCGCATTCTTTTTATATGCCTTCTGAATCTTCTCGTTGAATTTTGCATTTCCAGGGGTTTTCAGGGCTCCGCTATAGCTCATGACGCTGAAAACTCCCAGGGCATCGTCCCCCAGGGCCGGGAGAAGCGACTCGTCCGTCGCCGACCCCGGAGCCATCACTTTCCACTTTTCCATCAAACCGCTTGACTTCATCGCTTTGATGAAACGGATGCTGGCCGCTCCTGTGACCACCTCATAGATGCCGTCCGCGTCGCGCTTCAAACTGGCAATGTAAGGGCCGAAGTCGGTCGTTGCAATCGGGGCCCATACCTTCTGAATGACCTTTCCTCCGGCCTCTTCAAACGTTCTGTGAAATCCGCCGATGCACTCATGGCCCCAGGCGTAATCCATCCCAAGGGTGACAACCTTCCGCCATCCCAGTTTCTTGTAAGCATAGTCTCCGGCCACGTGGCCGATTTCACACCCGGTGAAGCTGACACGGGTGATGTACTTGGAGCGCTTTCGCTGCGTCAGGTCATCCCCGGCAGACAACGTCACCACCAGAGGAACGCCCGCCTCTTCGCACACGGGGGCAATCGCATAGGCGGAGGCTGTACTCCAGATGCCCGCCATAATATTTACTTTGTCGTGGGTAATCAACTTCCGGGCTCTCGTAACGGCTTCAGCGGGAGTCGCCCCCTCATCCTCCATAATCAGCTGGATCTTTCGCCCGCCGGCATCATAGCCGATCTCTTCTAGAAACAGTTTGAAACCATCCGCCATGTCGATCCCCTGCTGCGCCCAGTTTCCCGTGTGGGGAGAGATGAAACCGATTTTAATGGGACCTTTTGCAGCGGCCTGACTACCGCCGGCAATGGCAAAGCTTATCACCAGGACTGACAGGAAAACCCATTTCCCAATACTCCAATGGTCTTTCTTAAACATAGCACCTCCTCCTTTCGATCTCTTTCGATTTTGCTGAAACCAAGGACTTTCGTGCAGACTTTTCCGAACTTGACCTGAGAGCTTTCTCTAACGCCATGCCCAATCAAGAGGCTTCCTCAAGGAGAATCTTGTTGAACGAGTTCGAGGATGATTCCGTCAGGATCCCTGAAGTAGCACCACTTCCATTCAATCTTCCCGGCCTCCAGGAAGCGGTTGATGGGAGAATGAAAGCCGACTCCGGCTTCCTCCAGCTTCTTTCGGGTCCCCTCGATATCATCTACCTGGAGGGCGAGGTGGGCCGACCCTGCCACGGAAGGATTCTTGTGATAGGGCTGTACCTTCGGATTTTTGTATTCGATGAATTCAATCCGAGTATTTCCGACCCTCAGCACGGCGATCTCAAGATCGGCGTGAGGCTGGTTGATGCCCCATTGGGTGCCAAAAAGGGCGGTGCCCAGCGTATCAGATTTATTGCGGGTTTTTGATTGAATTGGGATGCCCAGCGTTTTTTCGTAAAATTGGATCGTCCGTTCCAGGTTGGTGACGGAAAAACTGAAATGATGAACCCCGACAATTGCCATGATGCCCCCTTCTCAAGGTAGCCCTAACGAGTCCCTTTTATATCAGGTGACCGGTTTTGTCAATATCAAAAAGGCTTATGCTCGAAATGATCAACCTGCCCGAACAAAAATAAAAGGGGAGGTTGTTGACTGGCTTTAATAACTATAATGTAGGGGTGGTTATTCCAGAAACCGGAAGCCTGAAGGAAATTCTGTGTCCCGTCGAGCGAGGCTCGCTGCTCCGGGACCTCTTCACCACACTATAGAGATTATGAGAAGGACCGGCAAGGCTCTGTCAAATGCCCGGGTGATTTTGATCCCATCTCCTGTTTCGGAGAAAGCAAGCAGTCATTCAACTCCGTCAACAAGGCCACGTTCCCGCAGTCAACACGATCGGTGACGTTTGTTCAGCAGTGCATCTTTACTGAGTTCCGGTGAGTTCAATAAAGATCAGATGTGTAATTCGACTCCATCAAGGGTGTCCCCGTCCCCGCGAGAACACTCCTTTGCCAACCTTTCATCCGAGAAGCCCCCGATATCAAATGAAGAGGCCTCCAGAAAAGCATGTGGTTTTGTTCCAAAATTCCCTTGACAGGCAATTGTCTTTTTTGTATATCT
>Ga0316605_10002262_pt1 | contig 10977 bp, 7 predicted proteins | sample OWC_soil_day20_n_FD_207666 | JGI IMG/M metagenome (GOLD analysis project Ga0316605, IMG submission 207666) | Wetland soil microbial communities from Old Woman Creek delta, Ohio, United States - OWC_soil_day20_noCT | ecosystem: Environmental > Terrestrial > Soil > Wetlands | place: USA: Ohio... | reverse complement strand
GCGATTCGGAACGCACGCTTGTCGATCCTGGGTACCGCGCCTCTATGGTTTCTCCTTCAGATGAAACGACGATTCCCGATCCCGGTTATGCCAGATCAAAGTCCGGGGATTGGGCGCCCCTGAAAGCGCCGGAAATTGATGATGATAAAACCGAGATTGATCCCGGTTTTCGTAAGCAGCAGGCGCAGCAGCTTGCAGACAAGGCAAAGTCATCCGAAATTCCCCAGCCGGATACTGCTGACGCCCCAAATCAACCAGCCAAGCCGGATAGCCACACAGTTAGCGCCTGGGCAGGTTCCAGCCTGGCGTTGCCCAGAGGCCACAAGCTTTTTGAATACAGAATTGACAACGTCCTTGGTCAGGGTGGCTTCGGTATTACCTATCTCGCCACTGATGTGCATCTCAATTCCAAGGTCGCCGTCAAGGAATACCTGCCGGAATATTTTGCCTGCCGCAGTTCGGACAAGACGGTTTCACCGCGCCGGCATGAGGATCGCGATGCCTACCAGCAAGGACTCGATTCTTTTCTGGTCGAGGCGCGAACCCTGGCGACTTTCCGCCACCCCAACATCGTTCGTGTCGCTCGCTTTTTTGAATCCAATGAAACCGCCTACATGGTTTTGGAATATGAGCGCGGTCTTTCGCTCAAGGAATGGTGGAAACAACAGGTTCAGTTACCTGAACAGGATTTTCTGAGCTTGCTCAATCCCTTGCTGGAAGGTCTGATGGTGGTTCATTCGACTGGATTCCTGCATCGCGACATCAAGCCGGACAACATATATGTGCGCAAGGAGGATGGCAGTCTGGTTCTGCTCGATTTCGGCGCAGCGCGTCAGGCGAGTGGGGGCGACATTTGCGAAGACTGTGTCGTCACACCCGGATACGCCCCGCATGAGCAATATGTTGGTGGCGATCAGGGGCCGTGGACCGACATTTATGCTTTGGGAGCCACCCTTTACTGGATGGTGACTGGCGCCAAACCGCCAGCGGCGCCCGAACGCATGGAAGGCGAGGATCACATGGTGCCGGCGGTGGAGGCCGGGGAAGGGCGTTACAGCCGCGAGTTTTTAAGCGCCATTGACTGGGCTTTGCGACCGGTTGCCAAAGATCGCCCGCAGAATATCAATGATTTTCGCAAAGCGCTGTTTGGTGCGCATGCCGCCAGTCTGGGTTTGCAGGAAGCTTTGCAAAAGGGAACGGTCGATGAGTCGGGTGAAGGCATGGTCACCTCCTTGAGCGCCGGCACCGTCAAGGGCTATATCAAGCGTTTCGTGCGCACATTGATCCATCCGGCTTCATGGCCGATTACGGTAAAAATGACTCTGGCGATGGTTATTACCGCTCTGTTGCCAATGCTGATAACGGCTTATTACAACCTTAATGGCAGCACTAAAGCGGTATCTGACTCGGCTTTGCGCAATCTTGAGCTTCTGGCGCAAAGTTCGGCCGGTCGCGTATCCCAGTTGCTGCATGACAGCAGGGGCTTGGCACAATACATTGCGACTGACGACGACTTCCAGAACTTTCTGGTCAAGCCGGGTGCAGAAGGAAAAATAGGTTTACAGAAGAAACTGGATGGATTGATCAAATCCAACCCGGACGCCCTGTTGATGTTCGTCATGGACACCAACGGGACGGCGTTGGCGTCGACCGATCCCAGAATCGTCGGGCAGAACTACAAGTTCCGAGACTATTTCAAATCGGCTGTCCAAGGTAAAGCCATGATGACCGGTATCATGGTCGGCAAGACGACCGGATTGGCGGGTATTTATTATGCCAATCCGGTATTTGATCACAACAAGAAGGTTATCGGCGTGGTCGTCATGCGCATCAAGGCAGAATCCTTCGGAGATATACTGAATGAAGTGCACAAGACTTCACCGGGACACAGGCTGTTTCTTGTTGATGGCAATGGCGTGATCATTCATCATGACAATCGAGATGTTATTTATCACAGCATTGCCGATTTGCCGAAGCCTGTGATGGAAAAAATTCTGGCCAACGAGACCTATGGGCGGGACAAAATTCCTTCACTTGGTATGCCTGATCTGGCGACTGCCGTAGTTGGCGCCAAAAAATCGGGGTATGCGGTCTATTATTCAACCGTTGCAAAAGCGAATAAAATTGTTGGTTATGCGCCGGTGCGTGGGCACGACTGGGTGGTTGCCGTCAATCAAACCGTTGATTCATTTGCCGAACCGCTGAACCAGATGTTTTATAACGTTTTGTATAGCGTCGTGTTGGTTGGCCTTTTCTTCTTGTTGATTGCACTGCTATTTGCTCGAACGATTGTTCAACCGATCAAGGCATTGACCGATGCCGCACATGCTCTGAAGAGTGGTGACTACGATAATGCCCATATTGCGGTGGCGACCAACGATGAGATCGGACAACTGGCGCGCACTTTCAATGTCATGATTGACGTATTGCGCCAGCGCGAACGCGAACGCCAGCGTCAGGCCAATAATACGGTGATGGCGGCGAAGAAAAAATAAGCTGAACCCGGGATTGCTCCCGGGTTTTTGCCGACTAGGCCATCAATTTCGACAGTAGCATTCCAGCCATGTCGTTGACGTCGTTGGTGCGCGATTTTACAAAGAATGTTCTTTTGCCAAGTTCGAAGCGGAAACCGTTCTGATAGACAAAAATTTCCGGTTCTCTGAACTTGAAATCGACGAAGCGGTTATCGGTGCGCAGGATGACCCGGCGGTCGGTGATGATCAAGTAACCGCTGCCCAGGGAATTCGTTCCGGCGCTGGGGATTGTTTTCCCTTTGCCCAGCCCCAGGGGATAGGTCATGTTCCAGGGGAAGCGTGCTCCTTTTTCGCCGTTGCCGACATCGCCTTCCAGTAATTCTGCCGAAACACAGTAGTGGGCGGTTTCGCCGGCCTCCAGTTGCACGCCACGAAGGCCGATATTGCCCTGGGTGATGACGGGAAAGCGCCCCTCGGCAATTTCAGTGATCTGCCGCAGGCGAACGAGTTCAGCCTGTGATTCGGCGATCTGATCATCGCGTAGCCCAAGATATTTCTGAATCTTGGCCAGTTCTGCGGCTTCCTTTTCGGTCAATTGTCCGCCAGCGCGAACCGCACTGACTGCAGTCTCGAACACTTCGCGCCGAAATTTTGTTTTGTCATCATCGGCGGCAGACACTTCCAGACGGCGGCGAACTTCTTCGAGTTCGGCCATCTTCTTGTCGGTCAGTTTTCCCTGACCAACCGCGTCCTTTAATTCCTCGCGAAATTTCGCTTTCTTGTTGCCGGAGAACCAGTCACCCAAGCCCATCATTCACCCCTTGTTTTCCTGTGCTACAGAAATGTTAACACAGCCCGCATGTGTGGCCAAAGAAGCATTACTTACTTTTCATTTCAAAGACGCCGCTCCAGCCATCCGGTGGGGCATCCTTGAGGTAAATACCGCAACGCTCGATAAACAAGGGCGCGACGGCATCGTCGGGAAACTCTGCGCTTATGCGTTCATAACAGTCGAGTGCTTCCTGAAAACGGCGTTCCAGGTAGGCATAAAAGCCTGTGCTGCTCAACTCGGCAAGTTTGAAATCAGCGGTAGTGGCAGAAATTTCCAGTCCTTCCTGGCGCGACCCCATCAGCTCGTAGACAACCTGGCCACTGCGCCGCCCCTTGACGGAAATCAAATCAACCGGCCGCAGCAACAGGCGATCGCCAACTTCCTTGAATACGGTGTTGCTGACGCAAATCTGCGTGCCATAAACCTTGTTGACACCTTCCAGGCGTGAGGCGAGATTGACCCCGTCACCCATGACGGTATAGCTGTAGCGTTCGGAAGAACCGATATTGCCGACGATGACGGCATCGGTGTGCAGGCCAAAGCGGGTATGTAATTCAGGGCTGCCCTGTGATTTCCAGACAGCGTTCAGTGCGTCCATCTGTTTCTTGGCTTGTAGTGCCGCCACGCAGGCGTTGTAGGCATGGTTGTCGAGATGTTCGGGGGCGCCCCAGAAGGCCATGACGGAATCACCGATATATTTGTCGATGGTGCCATCGGTTTCGACAATGCAGCGGGAAATGACATCAAAGTGCTCGGAAACGTGCAGCATCAAATCGCGCGCCGGCATTCTTTCAGAGATGGAAGAAAAATTGGCCAGGTCGGTGAACAGGATGGTCAGGTATTGGCTCTGGCCGCCCAGTTCGATTGGTTTGCCGGTCGCCAGCATGCGCTGTACCAGTTTTTTTGGCACAAAGCGGGTGAAATCGCGGATGGTCGTCTTCATGGTTCGCATGGCATCGACCAGTTCCTTGACTTCCGTAATGTGGGAACGGAAAACCAGTTCATGGTCGAGTTCGAAGCGGCGGATATGCTTGGTATCCTCGATGACGGCGTCAATCGGTTTGGCAATGCGGCCGGAGATCAGGTTAACCCCCAGTATGCCGACCAGAGTCATCAGAACGGTGATCAGAATGATGTCGCGATTGGTGCTGTGCACTGTGCCAACGAACTGAATGCTGGGCACGAGAGTGACAATGGTCCATTTCTTTCCCAGTTTTTCGGGGAAGGGCTTGAACGAGGCGATAAATTCTTCCTTGTTTGACTTGAACAGGAAGTGGTCGCCAGCAGCCTGTTCTTTAGTTCGCTCCGACCAAGTGCGAAAGGCGTCGCGAATCACCGGGTCGTCAATCTCGCCGGCCTTGACCAGAGACAGATTGTGGCCGTCGATACGAACCGACTTGCCCTTGTCCGGGTGGGCGATGATTTGATTGCTCTCGTCGATGATGATGGCGATGCCCCGCTCGCCGATCTGCTGTTTCTTGAGGAACTCGGAAACGCTGTCGAGAATCATGTTGGCGCCGGAAACACCAATCAGTTTGTGGTTCTTGTCGTAAATGGGGGCGCCGATCGAAATGCCGGGCTTGTTGAGGGTGGGGAAAATGGAAATGTCGGAGAGGTAGACTTTGCCTTGTTGCTTGGCACCTTTGTAAAAAAGGCGTTTCCTGGGATCAAAATCACTGTTGCGGATGATTTCGCTACCGGTTTCCTTGCCACTGGCAGTCAAATAGGTATAAGTCTCGGTTGGCGGATTGGCCTGTGGCTCGACAATGCGCAGGGCGTACTTGGAATCGGGCGGAATGGCACTGTTCTTGGGGCCGAGCTGCTTCAAACCCGGAGGAATGAGAATGGGGTAAATGAAACGGCCACTATCTTCAAAGGCGACAGAAGCGCTGTAGAGATAAGGATAGGAGTCCAGAATCTTGATGAGATAGGGAACGATCTTTTCCTGGCGCAGGATGCTTTCATCCATTGCTCCCAGTTGGGCGAGGACATCGACCGACTTGACGACAGGTTCGAGCAGGGAAACCGTATCGTCGATATTCCTGTCACTGGCCTGGTTGATCAGGGTTTCAGCATGTTGCAGCGCCAGATTGGAGTTCTTGTGGTTGATATAGAGGACGATGACGGCGCTGATCGAGAAAATCAGGGCGAAAAAGGCGAGAACAACGTTGACCTGAAGTCGCATGCCATGACTGATAAGGTATCGGACAAGCTGCTGAATTCTGTTCATGGCTTTTTTTATTTGAGTGGTGTGGAAGTCAAAGTATCCGGCTTGCTGCAATTCGGGTCAACGCGCTTTTCGGCAATTGTCGGGCAGATATTTTTCGGCAATGTCGGTATCGGCAAGGCAAGCGAACTTGATTTCGGCTTTGCCGCTCTCGTTTGAGGTGAGGGGCGAAATCAGCACTTTTTTGCCCTGCAGGGGGGCAAAGGCCAGTTCAATTGTTACAACGCCTTTGGCGTCGCTTTGTATGCTTTTGATGGACTGCGGTATTTCGCCTGGTTTTGTGCCGTCGGTCGGCGTTGCAGAAACCGATTGCGCCACCCTGAAACCGTAATCAATGGCAGTCTTGAGGCGCGGCCTGACGAAATAAGGGTCTGCTTGGAAGTTTTCGAAAAAGCCGATGCCCAGAAAGGCGTAGCCGCTGATGAGAGCGAGGCCGACAATGCGTAGCCAAAACCTGCCAACGATGATCGCAATCAAAATGAGTAGGGCGGCAATCAGGATGCACAATATGCCGGCAGGCGGTGCCGGTATGAAATAGGCCAGTACGACAAAAATCAGGGAGCCGATCAGAAAGTTGAAACCTCTATTGCCTTTCATTTTTCTTTCCTTTCATCGTTCTGTCCGAGCCAAACCAGCGTAATGCCAGCAGAGTCAGGTCGTCAGAGGCTTCGGCATCGCCGACGAATTGGCGCACATCTTCGCGCAGGGCGGCAATCACTTTGGCCGGGCGCGGGTCGTCGGCGACGTGCGTAAGGACGCTGGCAACGCGTTCGTTGCCATAGAGGTTCAAGTCGTTGTCCATTGCTTCGGTGATGCCATCGGTGACCACGCACAGCGTTTCACCCGGCTCCATTTGCAGGTGCTCAACGGGATAGGTGAAATCATGGAGGACGCAGAGCGGTGGCCCGCCAGCCCCGTCAGCGCGGCTGATCCGGCCACCGGGAGCCAGCCGCCAGGGGGCGTCATGGCCGGCATTGACCCATTCAAGCGCACCAGTTTCGAGATCGAGAATGCCGGCGATCATTGTGACAAAGAACATTTCCGGATTTTCACGCGCGAGCTCGCGGGTGGCGGTGGCTACAATGACGCCAATGCCATCGTCGCCGCGCAGGGCGGCACTTTTTGCCAGGGCTTTGGTGACGGCCATGAACAGGCTGGCGGGCAGGCCCTTGCCGGAAACGTCACCGACGACAAAGAACAGGCGCTTTTCGTCAAGTCGGTAAAAGTCGTAAAGATCACCGCCAACCTGGCGGGCGGGTTCGAGCAGGGCGTCGATTTCGAAACGCGTTTCGCCAGCAAACAAGGTGGCAGCGACCGGCAATGAGCCCAACTGGATGCGGCGCGCCGCTTCGATTTCGCCGGCGATACGGGCGGCGGCTTCGCGTTGCACTTGCAAGGCTTGTTCGGCATGGCGGCGCTGGCGGTCGGTCTCGAGAAAAACGCTGGAAAGCAGGCTGCCGAAAACAACGTTAAGGCCGGCAAACAGACTGGCGGCATCAAGAAGCAGGCCGGCAGAGCGAAAGAGGACTATGCCGGTGCTGAAAAGGACGATGTACATGATGCCGGCCAGAAGGGTGGCAACCCGGGGTTTGACGTGTGGCACCAGCCAGATGAGAATCAGGCCACCGCTCAGGAAAAGTCCGAGTTCCACCCAGCGCATCCACCAGGGGCGCAGCAGGAAATGGTTGTCGGTAATGCTCTCGATCAATTGGGCATGGACGTCGACGCCGGCGCGGCGGTCGCCGAGAGGGGTGGTGATCAGGTCGAGCAGGCCGAGGCCGGTGACGCCGACCAATACCATTTTGCCGGCAATGCGTTCCGGCGTGACTTCGCCCTTGAGCAGGCTGAGGGCGGAAATGGCGCGATGCCGGTCTGTTTTATCGAAATGCACCCAGGCTTCGCCATTTGCCTGCAACGGGATGCGTTTGCTGCCGATATGGGCGGCATCCACACCGTGACTGCCGACATCGACGCTGATTTCGGTGGCGCCCTGGGCAACGCGCAACATTTCCAGCGCCAGGCCAGGAATGATGGCATCGTTGAGGGTTGAGAGCAGGGCGGCACGCCTGACGACGCCCTTGTCCGGTTCGCTGGAAAGCAGCGCCTGGCCTTTTGCGACAGCCTGAAATTCGGGCAGACTGGCCAAGACATAAGGATAGGTGTTGAGTCTTGTCGCCGGATTTGTGCCCTGAATGCGGACTTCACGGGTGCGCAGTCCGTCGCGCGTGGCATGGGTGCGAAACGGGAAACCGGCAGCCCCCAGCACAACCGGGGCGCGGGCGATGCTGACGGCGAGCATTTGGTCGTTCGAAGCTGCCTTGGCAAGGGCGGCACGCAAGTTTTCCGGCAGGTCGGGACGTGATTCGGCCAATGCCTGAGGCGAAGCGTGATCGGCTTCCGGCATGATGATATCGAGGCCGATGGCAGCGGGCTTGTGGGCGGCGATGGCCTCGATCAGAGCGGCGGTGTAATTGCGTGGCCAGGGCCAATGGCCTATCTCGCCGAGTGTCTGTTCGTCGATTTCAACGATGACCACTGGTTGTGATTGCGTTTGGCGCGGCGAGATAATCTGGTACTGGTCAAACAGCGCCCGTTGCATATTGGCAATGAGCGATGAATCGGGGAAAAACAGCACCAGCGATATTCCGGCGATGAGCAGGATGAGGGCGATGGGTTTGCCGCGTCCGATGCTCCAGACGTGCACCAGCCAGAACCAGAGGCGTTTCAGAGACTCACCTCAAGACCGTCGTAGGCCGAGAGGACTTCAAGAGGCGATTCCTGCCGGGTAATTTCTTCAAAGCGGCGTGTTTCCGCCAGAACCTGGGCGATTTTGCTGTCATCATAGGCGGGTTCGTGATGAAACATGCACAGGCATTTGGCCTTGGCCAGCTGACAGAGTTCGACGCCGACGATATTGCTGGAATGACCCCAGTCTGCCTTGACCGAAACGGCTTCTGCCAGCGAATACATGGCATCGAAAATGACCATGTCGGCGTCGCGGAAAAAGTCGACGGTTTTGTCCAGTTCGGCGATCTGGTCGAGTTTGTACTCGGAGTCGGTCGAATAGATCAGGGTGCGGCCGGCATGTTCGAAGCGGTAGCCATACGAATTGCCGCCGTGGATTTGTTCTTTTATCGAAATTGACAAGTCGGCAATCTCAAAGGTCTGGCCAGGTTCATGCGTCTCAAACACAATTTCGGCACCCAGACTGGCGAAATCGACCGGAAATCCCGGTGCCGAGTGCTGGCGCCGGAAGGCTTCGGCCATGCCGGGATGGCATCCGTGAATGACAATACGGTTGCCGGGGATGTAAATGGGCGCGAAAAACGGGAAGCCCATGATGTGATCCCAGTGCAGATGCGACATGAAGATGTGGTAAGTCTGGCCGGAGGGGCCGAATTTGCCGATCATGGCATTACCGAGCGGGCGGGCGCCACTGCCCATGTCGCAGATGAAGTGTTCCTGACTGCCGATATCGACTTCGACACAACTGGTATGACCGCCGAAGGTGCCGCAAATGTCGAAACCGAGTTCATGATCGACGTAAGCTTCGATCTGGTTCTGGTTATCGAAGTGACGGCCGGCAGCGCCGGTCAGCGCGGCGATCAGTTTTCCACGAATGTCATTTGCGGTGAGCGACACCGGAATCGAGCCGCGCGTTCCCCAGAAACGGACTTTCATGACAATACTGCCACGGCGGCGTCTACGGTGTCGAACACCTGATAGACCAGATTGAAGCGGCTGATTTCGAACACTTCCCTGACCACTGGCGTCAACATGGCGACGGCGATGCTGCCATCCTGTTCCTTGACCTGGCGTGCGGCCAGCATCAAGGCGCGCAGACCGACGCTGCTGATATATTCAATCCCACTGAAATCGAGAATCAACGGTGTGCCGCCCGCCTTGCATTCGACTAGATAAGGGTCAAGCGCTGTCTTGAAAGCATCGGCCTGGGCGTGGTCAATCCGGCCTTTTGGCGCTACTACCAGGCAGTTGCCCTGCCGCTTCGTCGTGAGGTTCATCGCAAAGGCTCGTTGAGGAAGTCGATGCCTACGATTATAGAGCAGCAAATCAGTTTGGGGCTTGGTGCTTTTTATGAAAAAAGGCGTGGCCTGTCTGGGAGGTCTCCGGAGTGTTCCGGAGACCTTTTTGCACGGAAATTACTTTGCTTTCATCTGTTCCTGCATGCACTGGCGGCGCTCACCGCGAGCTTTGTCCTGGCAGGCGGCGCGGGCTTTTTGCATGGTTTGGCAGCGTTCTGGATTGCCGGCTTTGGTGCAGTCTCTGGCCGGCATTTTGCTGTGCATGCATTGTTTGAACTCACGACCGCTCTTGTCCTTGCATTCATCGGCGGCTTTCTTGCGTGCTTCGCAACGCTCGGCATGGCGCGCCTTGCTGCAATCCATGGCGGGCATTTTGCTGCGCATGCACTGCTTGAACTCGCGACCGGGTTTGTCCTTGCATTCGTCCGCCGCTTTCTTGCGTGCTTCACAGCGCTCGGCATGACGGGCCTTGTTGCAGTCGATGTTTTTCATCATCTGCTCACGCATGCAGGCGCGTCGTTCCTGTCCTGCCTTGTCCTTGCAAACTTCCTTGGCTTTTTGCCGGTTTTCCTTCATGGCATCACGATGCGCCTGGCAGGCGGCGGGGTCGCTTGCTTTGCTGCAGTCGCGCATGTGTTTGCCATGGTGTCTGCCATGATGCTTTCCCTTGCCCTGCGGTGCTTCGGCGGTGGCTGCCGGCTTGGCGGCGGTGTCGCTGGCGGGTTGAGCGCTGACCGGCAGGCTGAAGACACTGGCGGCGAACAAGGCTGCTGCGAAAGTACTTGCGAATTTCATTGAGGTCTCCTTGGTTTGTTCTTGGGGAAACTCATTGTAGGCCGCGCTGGCCTGTCGGTGTTAACCGGTTGTAACAAGATGCATCTGGAGTCTTGACGTTGACCGCGAAGAGGCGAATGGCGCGTGCTATATTTCTACTCATGTCTGAAAAGAAAAATTCCGAACATCGTCTGGCGCTGGCCGAAGTCCTTGCCATGCTGCTTGAAGACGGCATGGTCAGCCCGGCGGATGCCGAGGCTTTGCGCAATGAAAAACGGCTACAGGGGGTTGGCGGCAAGCATCCGCTTTCTCTCATTGCCGAGCAAAAGTGGCGCATACCGGCGCCGGGCTCCAAGTTGTTGCACCTTGAGGCGCTGACCGAATGGCTGGCCGGGCGGGTCGGGCTGGATTACCTGCATATCGATCCGCTCAAGATCGACTTCACCGGCGTGGCCGATGTGATGTCCAGTACCTATGCCGGGCGTTTTTCCATCCTGCCGGTGCAGATCAATTTGCGTGAAGTGGTCATTGCCACCGCCGAACCTTTCATGCGCGAGTGGGAAGCTGAAATCAAGCACCTTTCACGGAAGGAAATTCGCCGGGTGGTGGCTAATCCTGAGGATATCA
>Ga0316605_10002261_pt1 | contig 10977 bp, 9 predicted proteins | sample OWC_soil_day20_n_FD_207666 | JGI IMG/M metagenome (GOLD analysis project Ga0316605, IMG submission 207666) | Wetland soil microbial communities from Old Woman Creek delta, Ohio, United States - OWC_soil_day20_noCT | ecosystem: Environmental > Terrestrial > Soil > Wetlands | place: USA: Ohio... | reverse complement strand
ACGCCACGCCGCCTGCGCATCCTCGACCTGACCCCGGAAGTACGGATCGAGCAGGAGGTTGCTGAGGGAGGGATCGCGGTCGAACGCCTCCTTGATCCTGCCCAGGAAGACCGACCGAATGATGCAGCCGCCCCGCCACATCAGCGCGATCCCGCCGTAGTTGAGATTCCATCCGTACTCGGCCGCGGCCGCGCGCATCAGCATGTACCCCTGCGCGTAGGAGGCGATCTTCGCGGCGTAGAGCGCACGCCGGAGGTCCTCGATCAGCGCCTTCCCATCACCCAGAGCGCCGGGGCCGACGGACGGACCGTGAAGAACTTTGGCCGCGGCCATCCGTTCGTCCTTCAACGCCGAGAGCGACCGTGCGAGCACAGCCTCGGCAACCAGCGTGAGCGGGATGCCCATGTCGAGGGCCGCGATCACCGTCCACTTCCCGGTCCCCTTCTGCCCCGCGGCGTCGAGAACCTTGTCGAGTACCGGCTCGCCGTTCTCATCCCTGAACGCGAGGATGTTGGCCGTGATCTCGATCAGGTAGGAGTCGAGTTCGCCCCGATTCCACTCGGCGAACACCCGGTGCATCTCGTCCGCGCCCAGGCCGAGCCCCTCCTTCATCAGGTGAAAGGCCTCGGAGATCAGCTGCATGTCGCCGTATTCGATGCCGTTGTGGACCATCTTCACGAAGTGGCCGGCGCCGCTCTCGCCCACCCAGTCGCAGCACGGCGACCCGCCGTCCACCTTGGCGGCGATCGCCTGGAAGATCGGCCTGACGTGGGGCCAGGCCGCAGGCGACCCGCCCGGCATGATCGACGGACCGTGGCGAGCCCCCTCCTCGCCTCCCGACACGCCGGTGCCGATGTACAGCAAACCCCTGGCCTCGGCCGCCGCGACCCGGCGCACCGTGTCCTGGTAGTTGGAGTTGCCACCGTCGATGATGATGTCGCCCTGCTCCAACAGCGGTGCCAGGCGCTCGATGAAGGCGTCCACGGGCGGACCCGCCTTGACGAGCAGCATCACCCGACGCGGACGCTTGAGGACGCCCACCAACTCCTCGAGCGAGTGGGTTCCGATGACCTTCGTTCCCCTCGCGTTGCCGTTGACGAACTCGTCCACGGTCGAGACGGTGCGGTTGAAAACCGCAACGCGGAAGCCGTGGTCGTCCATGTTCAGGACGAGGTTTTGGCCCATCACCGCCAGCCCGATGAGCCCGATGTCTGCCTTCTCCATCAGCGGTCCCTCCCAGTGCTGCCTGCCCTCACCGGCCGTCGGCTCCCGGCTCAACCCGGTACAGGATCTCGCCGGCCCTTCGGGCCAGCAGCAGCCCCTCGCCCTCGCGACCCGCCCAGGCCTCGGGGGCGATCGTCCTAGGGTCCAGGTAACCGAGGCCGATCCGTTCGCAGCGATCGCGTGCGATGCCGGTGGCGAGCGTCACCCGGATCCGGGGCCGTTCGACCCCCCCCTCGAAGCTGCCGGCTCCCCGCAGGTGCGTCGAGTGGGCCAGGACACCCCAGGGGTAGCCCTTGAAGCGCTCCCACTGCGCGAGGAAGTAGTCGCGCACGTGGTAACCGATTTCCTCGATGTATTTGCCGTGAACCGACGAGACCTCGGTGATGTGCGGGGCGAAGATGATCACCTCGCCGCCGTCGCCGATCGCGGGCTCCACCTTGTACATTCCCTTCGCCGCGGTCCATAGGTCGTCGTACATCTCCGGGATGACCGAGAGAGCGCGCCGGAACGGCCGGTCGACGCGGACGATGTCGAGATCCGCCGAAAGCGCCGCAGCGGCCCGCCAGGCTTCCTCCATCGACCCGACGTGGAGACCGTGCAGCGAGGTGCCGTGCATCACCAGCGCGACGCACATCCGGGGCGTCGGGATCAGCGACGCGGCGCGATCGATGAGCCGCCGAACCGGTGTGTCGGCCACGCCGATGACCTCCCGGCTGGTGAGCAGCGCGCCCAGCCAGTGGGTCACGTTGATGATCTCGGCGCCGGCGACCCCCGGGAAGAAGTACTTGTTGCCCCCCGAGAAGCCCACCACCTCGTGCGGGAACACCGGGCCGCACACGATGATCCGGTCGTAGGGCGATTTCCCTCCCGGCTCGCCCACGAGGCGGTTGAGACGCACGGGCACGTCGAGCTCGAGCCGCCCCTCGCTGACCAGCGCCACTTCCTCGGCGGGGATCGTGCCAAGCGTCACGAAGCTCTCCGGCAGGTCCCACCTGTGGTTGAAGATCCGCGACCCACCTGCCCTTCCTGCGTGCACGGGAACGCCGAGCAGCTTGCCGAGCGCCGCGTCGTCCATCACGGGGTGGGTGCCGAGTGCCACCAGGTAGTCGAGCGCCGCGACCCGCGGCTTCAGCAGCTCGTCCAGAACGGCCCGGATAAGCGCAACCGGAGCGGTTCGCGTGCTGTCCGGGACGATCACGAGCACCCGCCGGCCGTCGAGCTCGGCGGATCCCAGCGCCTCGGCCATCACGCTCCGGACCTCGTCGTCCGTCAGGGCGCGCGCGGCGGTGCCGGTACCGACGACCATGGGCCTCCCGTCACTCCCTGCTCGGTGCCCGCGCATCGGTGGCGTTCAGCGCTGCCACGGCGGCACCTCCGGCAGGATCGCCTCGAACTCGGCGATCAGCCCGGCCTCGTACTCCCCGGCGTAAGTGCCCCTGAGGAACCGGTGCAGAGCCTCGTCGTGGAAGCGCTCCCAGGAAACCTCCTCGCGGCCCGGGTTGATCGGGTAGAAGAGGGCTCCCACGGCGCGCGCCGACTTCATGTCTTCCGGGGCGTCCCCGATCATGAGGACGTGCTCGGGTGCGTACTTGCCGCCGGCCGCCAGTTCCAGGTGCATCGACTTCTTGCCCATCTCCTGCCCGGCGACCGCCCGGACGAATCGTGCCAGGTTGTGCTCCTGCCACTCCCTTGTCAGCGCCTCCACCGGGGTGGCCGACACCACGATCATGTCGGCCTTGTCAGCCAGCGCCCGCAGACTCTCCCGCACCCAGGGGAACGGGGGCACCCCGCGCACCATGTCGGCGACGGCCTGGTTGACCCCGGTCGTCCAGGCCAGCGCGGTATCGAGCTCCGGGTCCGGGTGGTTGGCCATGTAACCCCGCAGGCCGTCGTTGCTCTTCGCGAAGCCCTCGTCGGCGATGAACTCGCGCAGCCGCGGGGCGTGCGGCGGCTCGAAACCGCGCGCTCGCACCTCCGCGCGCTCGCGCAGCAGGTCGAAAACCATCACCAGCGCCGGCCAGCGGTTGATCCCGCGCCATCTCGAGTAGAGGTTGACGAATTCCGCCGCCTCGCGCGCGTGCTTGGACACCGGCTGCAGCCCCCAGTGCTTGATGATGTTGGGGATGAAGCACTCCTTGTGCTTCACCTCCATGGTGTCGAAGGCACAGCCGTCAGAGTCGATGCCGATGAAGAACCGCTGCCTGGGCTTCAACTCCGCCAGCACGCGTGCGACCTCCGGGTAGCCGCCCATCGCCTCCTCCTCTCACACCCCGCTGAACGCCGAGAACCCGCCGTCCACCGGCACCACCACGCCGGTCACGAACGAGGACGCGGGGGACAGCAGCCAGAGCACCGTGCCCAGCAGGTCCTCCGGCTGTCCGAACCGGCCCATCGGCGTGTGCTCGATGACGGCCGCCCCCCGAGGGGTCAACTCACCGCTCGTCCGGTCGGTGAGAAGAAAACGGTTCTGCTCGGTGAGGAAGAAACCCGGCGCGACCGCGTTGACGCGGATCTGCGCCGAGTACTCCCGCGCCATGTGGACGGCCAGCCACTGCGTGAAGTTGGCCACCGCGGCTTTGGCCGCCGAGTATGCGGGGATCCGGGTCAGGGGCCTGAAGGCGTTCATCGAGCAGACGTTGAGGATCACGCCGCGCTTCCGTTCGGCCATCCCGCGACCGAACGTCTGACAGGGCAGCACCGTGCCGAGCACGTTGAGGTCGAACACGGACCGGAGCGCCTCCTCCGGAAGATCGAAGAACGCCCGGCCCGGCCCGGTCGTGGCCGCGGGGCTGTTGCCTCCCGCCGCATTGACCAGGGTATCCACCGGACCGAGTTGGTCGCGGATCGTCCGCTCCGCCGCAGCCAGGGAGTCGCGCTTGAGGACGTCGCACGGGGCGACGATCGCGCGGCCGGGACCCCGGTCGAGGCGCTCCCTGAAGCGCTCGACGCCGGCAGGCTCGACATCGAGAACGGCCACGTTGGCTCCGCAGGCGACCAGCGCGACCGCGATCTCGCCGCCCAGGATGCCGGCCCCGCCGCTCAGCGCCACGGTGCGCCCCCGGAAGTCGTACCAGCTCGCCAGTGTCTTGGGCTCCACCTCGGCTCCCTCCACCTGCTCTCCCGGACCTCCCGACTGCGAAAGGCCGCGCGCCAACTTCAGTCCATCAACGGGGCCAGATGCCGCCTGAAATGGGCTTCCAGGACGGTTGCGTATGTCTCCTCGTTCTTCTCCAGCACTTCCCGAAGCCGCTGCCCGAACCGGTCCAGGGCGGAGCCGAACGTCACGTGGAGAACCTGCCGGGCGTCGAACTGCTCGAGCAGGAGCGGCAGCTCGCGATCCGTCAACGCATTGGTTTCCGGCACCCTGGCGAGATCGGCCGACACGTGGTAGGTCGCCCGGTCGATCTCGTAGCGCTCTCTGGCAAGCGCCAGGATCTGCCGGAACAACTCCGGGTCCACACGGGCTGTCGCCCGCAGCGCCTCGAGGTAGCTCGTGCCGGCGGTCTTCACGTGCACCAGCGACCCGGCCAGACCGATGGCAGATCCGTCCGTGAGCCGCGCGGCGATCGGATAGACGCTGAACTTGTCCGAGCCCGAGTGGAGGCTCAGCTTGTACGGCCCGAACGCCCGCGCCACCGCGGCGTGCCGCGCGAAATCGGCCGCGAAGGTCCCGAGATCACCGATGTAGTCCACGCCCTTCTCGAAACGCCCCACGAAGCGGGGAGCGAGGCTCACCCAGCGCACGCCGAGGCGCCGCAGTTCACCGGCGATGTAGACGTGCTCTGCGACCGTCGTGGGGCTCGTGGTTTCGTCGACCGACACCTCGAGGTCGAACGACCGCCCGCCGAGCCTGGACACGATGTGCCGGTACATCGCAACGGTGTGGGCGACGGCCCGGCCGTACTTGACTGCCGCACGCCTCAGTTGCTCCGTGGCGATCGCCAGGGCCGAACCTTCGAGGTCCACCGGTGCTGCGAGGTACCGACGCTGCAGGTCACCGACGGTGTCCTCGAGCGCCTGCCACGGCAACGCCGACACCTTCGCCTCGAGGGCGGCGACCGAGAGGCCACCGGCCTCATCGTCGACGTGGGCACCGGGGTCGATCGTGAAGAACGTGTAGCCGGCGGCGACGAAGGCGTCCACGTCCGCAGGTGTCTTCAGGTGGTCGGCGTCCGCGCCCCAGGGCTCGCGCCAACCCTCCCGGAAGACGCCCCAGGTTGCGTCGTCCAGCACCTGTTGCGGCGTTCGGCCGGTGCGGGCGTTCTCGCGCACCGACTGCTGGGCGAACACCGCGGCGATCCGCCCCTCGCCGACCGGGAACCAGCGGATCGCCCGCGCGTGCCCCGGGGTCGCCAAACCCAGGCGATCCCCGAAGCCGACCGACGTCTTCAGGCCGAGCGGGGCGGGGCGAAGCCACGGCAGACGCGCACGCAGGGCAGCGGCGTTGGCGCTGTTCAGCGGGCACAGCAGTCGCCCGTCCGGCTCCCGTCGTGTGCCCTCGAACCCAAGCTCTTCACCGCGGACCACGAGCGCCCTGGATCGACCGTCCTCGCTCGCCGCAAGGCAGAGGCACGTGCCCGTCACCTCCACCACCGAGCGCGGATAGACCGTCCAACCGCGCAACGCCTCTCGACCGGCTTTCAGTTCTGTCTCCCCTTCCCGGTCGCGCGCCGACTGCGACCGAACCCTTCAGAGCTTGCGCAGGTAGCTGATGCTCCGCTGCGCTGCCGTGTCGGCGTCCGGCAGCGCTTTGAACTCCCCGGAGACGAAGCCCCGGTAGCCGGTGTTTGCAAGCGTGTCCAGAATCGCCTTGAAATCGAGGTGGCCGGCGCCCGGGTACCAACGGTTCGAGTCCGCCACGTGAAAATGGAAGATCCGCTCGCCGCACGCCCGGATGCTGTCCCCGATCACCGGCTCCTCGATGTTCATGTGAAAGGTGTCGAGCAGCAGCCCGAAGTTGTCCGCCCCGATCCGCTCCGCGAGCTCCAGCCCCTCCGCGACCGTGTGCACGAGGTCGGTCTCGTACCGGTTGAGCGGCTCGAGGGCGAACCGCACGCCGCTTCCGGCGGCCGCGGCAGCGCACTCCCTGATCGCCTCGACGAGGTACTCCATCGATCGCCCGTGCGTCTGCCCGGCCGGCGTGATCCCCCGGATCAGGCCGAGGATGATCAGCGCGTCGAACCTTGCCGCCAGCGGAATGTGGCTCTTGATCCGCTCGACGGCGGTCTCCCGCACCGGGGCGCTGTCGCTGGTGAACGACAGCTTCTCCTCGCCCCACGCCTGACCGGTACCGATGGCGGGCACGACCAGGCCGTGCCCGCCCACCACACGCTCGAGCTCCCCCGCCTCCACGAGGCGGGGATCGCGGATCGCCAACTCGACCCCGTCGTACCCCCACCCGGCGATCTTGGCGACGTTCGCCTCGAAATCGCCCTTGAGCGCCACCGCGTCGAAGCTGGCGGCGTGGGTCGAGAGCACGACGCTGAGCTTCGTCACTGGTCGAAGCCCTGGCCGATCGCCGGCAGGTTGTACACCGGCTTCCAACCCTTGCTCATCGGCTCGCGCAGGTACGGCTCCATGTCCTTCGCGGTCCGCAGCGTCACCTCTTCGACCGGCGGCACCGTCCCCGGAGGGAACACTTCGAGGATCTGATCGTTGAGCAGCGTTAGGTAGCGCAGGATCGCCGCCACCGGCCGCTTCGCCTTGACCGCCGCGCCGCGCGTCGACTTGCCGACGACGCCTTCCGGCGTGGCCTTGATCTCGATCGCGAAGTGGCCCTCGCCCTCCGACCAGCGGCTGGGCCGCCCGAACGGGTCCACCGACTTGTCGAAGTGACCGTCGGGCAGGTAGCTCTTGCCCTGGGTGTCGACGGCGTACTTCATGTCCACCATGTCGGGGTGCAGCAGCAGCCCGAGCGAGGTCTCGGACTCGTCGGCGTGCACGAAGTTGGTGTCCAGCTTGCCGCCCTTCTCGGTGGTCCGGAAGAACTCGCGCACCGCCCGGTGCCAGTCGATGACGCGGAAGATGCCCGGGAGCTGGTAGCGCTTCTGGAACTGCTGGATCGCCGACTCGAGCATCCACAGGTGACCGTGGTTGTTGATGATGACCTGCTTGCGGAAACCGTCGTTCCACAGTCCGAGCATCACGTCGATCATCAGCTCACGGGCGACGTTCTCGCGCACGATCACCGTGCCGGCCATGCCCAGGTGGTGGTAGGGGTGCGAGCCGTAGTTGAGCGGCGGCAGCGCCAGGGCGCACGGCGCGCCCCGCTTTGCCGTGTAGCGCCGCAGCCCTTCCAGGATCTGACTCACGTAGAGGGTGTCGGAGGCGCTGGGGAGGTGCCTGCCGTGCATCTCGGTGCAGCCGACCGGGATGAAGACGATGTCGTTCTTCTTCCGTTCGGCCTCGACCCGATGGCGAACCGTCGTCTGGATGTAGGAACCGGACTTGCCCCACTCGCACGGGGAGGGGATCCCGTACTCGGCGAGGATCGCGTCGACCTCCTTGTCGCTCGCGTCCCACACCGCTTTCTTGCAGCGGCCGACCGTGTTGTCCTCGAAGAACAGGTCCGGCTGGCTCGTCTTCAGCAACTTCGGGCTTTCCTGGGACTTGGCCATCTGTGAATCTCCTTTCGATCAATCGTCAGTACCTGTGGGTGCTTCATGCCTGTTCGCCTCGCCTCGAACGCCTTTGCCCGAGCGGGGCGGCTCCCTCCCCGCCCCCGCGTGCTGCCGGCTCTCGAGCGTGACCTCGACCGGAGCACCCTCCTCGATCGAGCGCGCCGCCGTGACCGCCACGGCGACCGTCGCTCCCGCGTCGGCCGAGCTCACCGACGGTTCCGTTTCCCGGCGCAGGCAGTCGACGAACACCTGCAACTCGCTCATGGCGGCGTCCTCATGCTCCCCCGTACGTCCTGCGCTTGAACACCTCGATCTCCTCCCGTGACTTCCGGAGCGGTCCCTCCGCTTCGAGCTTCAGGCTGGTTGCCGCACCCGCCCAGAGCGTCGCCTCCGCCGGCGGTGCGCTCAACCTCGCCGCCACGTACGAGCCGAGGCACGTGTCGCCCCGGCCGCTCCGTCCGGCCAGCGAGGCCGAGCGGAACTCCACCTCGTGGAAGCTGCCCTCGGCCAGGACTAGGAGCCCGTTCCGGTGCGTCAGGACCACCTCGCGTGGCCCGATCTGCGCGAGCGCGTCGGCCGCCCGCCTCAGGTCGCTCTCCCCCGTGAGTGACTTGGCCTCCACCGCGTCGACCTTGAGCACGTCCACGAGGCCGAGTACCTGGCCCATCTCGGGCCACTCACGGTGGTGGAGCCTGCCTTCGCCGTCGCGCACGCGTACGAAACCCTGCGCGTCCGCCGCGACCATTGCGTCCTTGCCGCGGAGCGCCTGAATCACGTCCAGAGGCACTTCTCCCCGGATCGAGGGGCTGACCACGAACGCGCGTGCTTCGACGTCCCGCACCTGGTCCGGCGTAAAAGACCCTGCGGTTGCGGCCACCGTGAGCACCCGCTCGTCCACGTTCGCGGTCGGATACTCCAGCCGCATGAGGGTGGACGAGGGGGTCTTCTCCGCGAAGACGGCCACGCCCACGCGCTCAAGTGCTTCCACCACATGGACGTCCTCGGCGGCAAGCCGCGTGATCGCCGCCACCTTGCACCCGCGCGCGAGCGCGGCGAACGCCGCGTAGTTGAAGCCACCGCCGTCGACGTGGCGCGTTCCGGCGGGCGAGACAATCGTGTCCTTGGTGTAGTTGCCCACGGTGACGACGTCGTACCGGTTCTTCACTTGGTCGTACCCTCCTCAGTCACGTAGACGGACCCGCCAGAGCGTCGTCGTCAGGGCCAGCGACACCACGGACGAGGCGATCCAGAACCAGATTGCGGTCGAGAAGTCGTAGTGCCTGACGCCGTCGACCATGACCATCCCGCGCTGGATCAGCCAACCGCTGATCCGCTCCTGCGTTGCCGCGGCGACGTAGGAGAAGACCCCGATAAAGCCCATCGCCGCGCCGGCCGCCTTCTTGGGAGCGATGTCGATCGCGAACAGGCCGCCGAGCGACGTCACGAGCCCGGTGAGCCCGAACCCGTAGAGGAGGAAGGCGATCATCATGAACGCCGGGCTCCCGGGCGGACCGAAGAAGATCATCAGCAGCCCGGCAAGCTCGACGACGCCGAAGATCAGGTTGACAGGTGGTCGCCGCGCTTTGAACAGCTTGTCCGACGCGAACCCGAATGCGATGGCGCCGAGGATCCCGGTCACCGTGTTGGCCGTCAGCATGCTGCCGGCCAGCAGCAGCGAGTAACCCTTGGCCTCCTGCAGATAGAGGATGCCCCAGCTGTTGATGGCGTAGCGGGTGACGTAGATCGACGCGCTCGACAACGCCAGCACCCAGATCGCCGGCATTTTCAGAATCGACCGCTGGCTCGCCCAGATGCTGTCCTTCCGTCCTTCGCTTCTCTTCTCGCCGCTCCAGTGGTCGTTCTTCCAGTCGGCGATGGCCGGCAGTCCGAGAGTCTGGGGCCGGTCCTGGACCAGCAGGTAGATGGCAAGCGCCACGAAGATGCACAGCAGTCCCGGCACCCAGAAGCCGGCTCTCCAGCCCCAGGCCGTGACGACCACGGCGACGCCGAGGAACGTCAGTCCCTCGCCGACGGCGTGGGCCGTGCTCCAGAGGCCGTACATCCGGCCTCGTTCCCGGTTGGAGAACCACTGCGCCAGGGCGACCGCCCCCGCCGGAGCGCCGAACCCCTGGAACCAGCCGTTGAGTGCCCACAGGATCACCGCGAGCCAGAGTGCCGTCGCGAACCCCATGCCGACGTTGACCAGGGCGGAAAAAAGCACGCCGGTCGCGAAGAAGATCCGGAGGTTGGCGTGGTCGGCGAGGAAGCCATTGGTGAGCTTGGCGATGGCGTAGGTGTAGAACAGGGCGGAGCCGATGATGCCGAGCTGCTCGGCCGAGAAGATGCCGCCGTCGATCAGCGGCTTCTTGACCACCGACAGCGCCAGCCGGCAGGTGTAGGCGACGCCGTAGCCGATTGTGATCGCCAGCATGATTCGCATGCGGTGCCTGGCGTACAGGCGGTCGATCTCCGCCTGGCTGCCAAGCAGGGGCTTGTCGGCGCCCGTCGCGAAGAGGCTGAGCAGGCTCACTGCGACTTCTTCGCCCCCGCTCCGGCCGTCGATCCCACCCGCACCGGCCGGTTCTCGAGCAACGACTGCTGGGCCGCCAGGCAGATGAGCAGGGCCATCAGCCCGTCGTTGCCCCCTGCCGGGGGCTCCCTGTCGCCGCGGATGCTGGCGAAGAACGCCTCGAGTTCGAGCACGAAGGAACGCTGGTAGCGCTCCAGGAAGAAATAGAGCGGGTTCTCGTGACGCACGCCAGCGCCGCTGCGGAGAACCGTCCGCGCGGGGGTTTCGTTGAACGCTTCGACCCCACCCTTCGAACCGAGCACCTCGATGCGCTGGTCGTAACCGAACACCGCCTGGCGGCTGTTCTCGATCACCGCGAGGGCGCCGTTCGAGAGGCGCATCGAGACCAAGGCGGTGTCGATGTCCCCGGCTGCCCCGATCGCGGGATCCACGAGATTCGCTCCGTACGCGTGGACCTCCTCGACCTCGGCCCCCGAGAGGAACCGCACCATGTCGAAGTCGTGGATCGTCATGTCGGCAAACATCCCGCCCGAGGTCTTCACGTATTCGATCGGCGGTGCGGCCGGGTCGCGCGCCGTGACCCTGACCAGCTGCGCGTCTCCG
>Ga0316605_10002260_pt1 | contig 10981 bp, 5 predicted proteins | sample OWC_soil_day20_n_FD_207666 | JGI IMG/M metagenome (GOLD analysis project Ga0316605, IMG submission 207666) | Wetland soil microbial communities from Old Woman Creek delta, Ohio, United States - OWC_soil_day20_noCT | ecosystem: Environmental > Terrestrial > Soil > Wetlands | place: USA: Ohio... | reverse complement strand
CAGGAGTAGAACCAGAATTAGGAGAAGTAAGTTTTACAGCGAAATATTGATGAGTTGCGAAAGGATCAGTTTGTCGGATGACTAATTTATTATTTGCAGGAATAGTTGCAGTAGCAAGACTTTGGTAAATAATAGGACCGATAGCATACTGAGCTGCAGCGTCGTTAAAAGCAGTAGGACTAGATATCCATTCGTATTTCTTAAATCCAGAAGGAGCTTCGATAATAGCAATAGTATCACCATTCCCGCAGGCGTTTACAGTAAGTTCTGCTGGACCAACCTTAGCAGTAACATAGCCATAAGACCAGTGCCCTGTTGGTTCGCAGTCAGTCATTATAATAATAACCCTTACTCTATTTCCTTCGTAAGCACTCAGGTTCATAGCAACTTGTCTCCAATCTTGCCATATACCACCAGAAAATGTTCCCCAACCTGCAGGCATAGGATTATTTGTCCCAGTTTGTTCAAATGTAGCACAAGGGTTAACTAATGCTCCTTCATTTGAGCCAGAGAGAGTTCTAACTTCTATTCTAAAGGTAGGATTTGCATACCCAGTATGACCAGGAGATTCTAAGACCATAGCATAGTTAAAAGTTAGCAAACAGTTTAGAGGGGTAATATCTATATCATAGGAAAGTTTACTACAGTTTTTGTTATTCTGATTATTATTTATCTGAGAGGAATGAGTATAACCCCACATAGTAGGAACTCTTCTTAGAGTTGGTACAGTGAAGTCAAAAGCTGCAGAAGTTGGAGTGTTAATAACGAAGCAAGGGCTTCCTTGCCAATAGACAGTTGCAGGGTCGTTATAAACAGTCCATCCACTCACTAAACTTGCTGTCCCATTAGCAACTCCTTGATATCCTTTCCAGAACATATAGTTTCCGTTTGTGAAACCAATGTTTACTCCAGTTTGAGCTTGGACTTTATTTTGGTTTATTCCAGTTATTATAACTATTATAATAATGGACTTCAAAAAAATGTTGATTAACTTTTTCATATCTTTTTCATTTATTTTTAACACTTAGACACTACAAATATAGCATTTTGTTTCTTTATTGACAATTTAATATAGCTTTACAATTGTAATCCCTTCTCCTCCAAATTCAATATGTGCGGATTTGAAACTTTGTACCTCGGAATTAGTCCTTAGATAATCTCTGATTATTGTCTTGAGAATTCCATTTCCTTTTCCATGTAGAATAGAAATTTCTCTTTCTCCAAGAAGTAAGGCTTCGTCAATAAATTTTGATACTTTTTCCAAGGCTTGCTCGGCTCTCTCTCCTCTAATGTCAATTTGCAATGAGAATTCCTTTCTCTTATCGTTCATTTCATCAATTATTGAGGTAAATGTATTATTTGATGACTTTGTCGTTTTTTTTGTTTGTTGTTTAAGGTAGCTTTTTTTATCGACTTTCATTACCTTATTCTTATCGATAGTCATCTTTATGCTATCACTGATTACTTCAATCTTATTTCTATTGATTCTTACCACTTCTGCAAAAATATTATCTTCTCCTATCTTTACAATATCTCCGATGGAAATGGGAGCAAGGTCAAGTTTAATTCCTATTTCTTTATTTTTCTTCTTTTGAATACTGTCTATATTCGAAATTTCTTTTTCAATATGATCTAATTCTTCTTTTAGGCTTTCTCTAAGAATCTGAGTTTTTTCTTTATCTGCCTTTGTTTCTTTAATCTGTGCTATTGCATTTTCGATTTGACGATTTGCGCTTATAATTATCTGTTTTGCCTCAAGCTTTGCCTGTTTAAGAATATCTTTTCTTTCTTGTTCTAATGAAGAGCTTAGTTTATTATATTTTTCTAATACCTCAGAGAGAAGCTCATCTGCAATCTTTACTTGTTCGTTCTTTTTCTTTAATTCGCTTTTTTCTACCTCTAATTGTTGAAGTTGTTGCTCAAAGTCAAGATGTGAAGTCCCAATTTTATTTGTTGCAGATTCAATAATGATATTTGGTAGTCCAATCGTCTGTGCAATTTCAAATGCAAACGATGACCCCGGTCTTCCTATTGCTAATTTGTATAATGGACGCATATTGTTTTGATCAAATAGCATTGCTCCATTAATTATATTTTCTTCTCTATCGGCAAGAAGTTTTAGATTTGAATAGTGTGTGGTTACTACTCCGTAGGCTTTTTTCTTATTTAAATACTCTAACACTGCTTCTGCAATTGCTCCCCCAATACTTGGATCTGTACCTGTACCACATTCGTCAATTAGAAATAGGGTTTTATTTTCTGCATTCTCACTTAGATTTTTCATATTTAAAAGATGAGAAGAATAGGTACTTAAATCGTTTTCTAATGATTGCTCATCTCCTATATCAATGAAGATAGAACTAAAAATACCTACTTCAGAGGTTTCTCTCATTGGCACTAATAATCCACATTGAATCATATATTGTAGTAATCCAACTGTTTTTAGGCATACAGATTTACCTCCAGCATTAGGTCCTGAAATTATTAGTATTCTATTATTTTCATCTAAACTTATTCTAAGTGGGACTATATTTTTATTGTTCTTTTCAAGACTTATTTGTAGTAATGGATGTCTTGCATCGAACCAGTCTAGCTTTGGACTCTTAACAATGATTGGTTTTCCTGCCTTAATCTTCATCGCAAATTTTGCCTTAGCACGAATAAAGTCGACTTGTGCTAAAAAATAATATGCTTGAATTAGATTGTCAATACTTGGTCTAAGATATTCTGTGAACTGAGTTAGTATTTTTACTATCTCTCTCTTTTCTTCAAGTTCGAGTTCTCTAACTTCGTTGTTTATTTCAACAATCTCTTCTGGTTCAATGTATGAGGTCTGACCTGTTGCACTCTCATCATGAACAAATCCCTTTATCCTTCTCTTATTTGCTGATGATATTGGAATTACAGAACGTCCATTTCTTACTGTTATTTCAGCATCATCACTTGTCCATCCTTCTTTCTTTGAATTTACTAATATTTTGTGTATTCTTTTGTCAACTTCAAGAATTTTCTTTCTCTTATTGGACCTTATGATGCTTAAGTATTCGGAGGCAGTATCGTAGAAATCTCCTTTATCGTCAATTAATCTAAAGCAATATTTAATTAATTCTTTATCAAGTGTAATATCCTGAGTGATTAATTTAAGATTAGTATATTTATCTTCGTCGCTTTTTGAGAAGAAAATTAGACATTCATTAATTGTTTGAAGAGAACTCTTTAGGTCAAATAGCTCTTTTTGACCGATAAATGTCCCTGAAAGACGGAGCCTCTCTAGCTCAAGTCTCATATCGAAATAATTACTTGAAGGGAAATTAGAATTTGTTGCAAATATTTGGCGAAATTCTTCAGTTAATTCAATTAAATTCTTGATTTTCTCATAATTATTGGAGAATTTCATTCTGTCTACTAAGTCCATTCCTCCTTTACTTAAGCAATTATCCTTAATATATTCCCTAATTTGCTCAAATCCAAGCTTATTCTCTAACTTGTCGCTCATTCCTTTATTATTCTTTGAAAAATACTTCGTTTTCGTATTAAATATCTTCGTTTTTGACTCTTAATATCTTCGTGTTATTCAAGAAAAACGAAGATATTTTTAATTTTTATGCTATATATTTTATAGTAAAAAAGGCAACTGATTTTTTCAATTGCCTTTTTTCTAAATATAATTAGGTATTATTCAAATATTAGCTCGCCATTAGCTTTGTCAAAAGTAAACTTACCAAAGTTTGCAATACCATTTTTGTTTATATACATATTGTTTGTCATACCTTTTTTAACTATCACCTCGTATTTATCTGCATAGTGTTTTCCGATATATGCAGTTTTGAAGATTAATATAGCATTATCCAAAATATTACCTTGTTCATCAAAGGCTTTATCTTTGTCTTTAAAATCGTCTTTGTTGATTCTTCCAGTAAGAAGCATATTCATTGCAACATCCCAATCTAAAGCTGCTGCCTCGCGATAGCGCTCATCAAACACGGCTGGCACATTTGCTCCATTTAGAATAATATATAGTAATGCTTTTTTACCATTAATCATACTTAGCTTAATATTATTATCGGTATAGATAATTGGAACAGTAGTAATAGGAAGAGGTTTTGTTCCTCTTACCATATCTACCAAAGGAAGTTTCATTTTCGCGTCTTCAATACTATCCAATTGCTCAGCAGGAATATAGTCTGTTCTAAGTATTCTAAACTCACTTCTACGATTTAATTGATGTGCAGCTTCTTTTTCTCCAACTGTTTTAAGTTTATTGATATATTCTTCGTTAAGAGTTACTCCCTTTGGGAATATATACTTCTTCCCATTAAATTCAGATTCGGAATCTCTAACAAGAGTTCTTGGAATTCTATCTCCATAACCTTTAGGCACTAATCTGTCTCTATCTATTCCTCTAGCAAATAAAAAGTTTACTACAGCTTCTGCTCTATGTTGAGAAAGAGTATCGTTAGTTACTTTAGGAAATGGTCTAATATCTGTATGAGAAGCTAATTCGATTACATATGTAGGGTTGTTTACGAGAACAACTAATAGGTCGGATAAAGAGTCTTGATATTGATCTAGTAAATCCCATTTTCCTAAATCGTAACGGATCTCTGGAAGTAATACAGGTTCTTTAGGTATTGGTTTCAATCTTACATCGCGAATAATATCTTTACTCGTTGTAAGTCCAACAGTTGATTCCTTTGCTTCTTCATTCATGTAATCAACTTGAGAAATTTGTATTGTGTAGTTTACATTGTATTTTATCTGAGAGTTATCGAATGAGTATTCTCCGTTTCTATTTGTTCTTGTTTCTACAGAAGTTTTATCTGAACCTAATATTTTTACTTTTGCCCCTTCAATAAATTGCATTGATTTGTCATCTCTGACTTTGCCACTAATTGTGAATAGCATTGGAGCTCTGTAGAAAGAATATATATCATCACCTCCAACTCCTCCATCTCTATTTGAAGAGAAATATCCACTCTCTGCTGCAGCAATCGATTCATCATCAGTTTTTGTAAAAACAATTCCAATTTCATCGAATTGACTATTTAGAGGATATCCAAGATTCATAGGATCTGTCCACTCATTATTTTGATATTCTGTGTAAAATAAATCATAACCTCCAAGTCCTGCAAGACCATCAGAAGAATAATAAAGTCTAGTGTCAGTTCTTAGTATAGGAAATTGTTCTTTTCCTTCAGTATTGATTTGTTTGCCAAGATTAGTAAGATTGCTAAATGGCTCATTGACTGATGCACGTGTAGCTTTCCAAATGTCAAAATCTCCTTGTCCTCCAGGGCGATTGGATGTGAAGTATATTGTTAATTCATCAGAAGAAACTGCTGGGTGAAGATAGTTATATGTTGTGTCTCCTAAATCAAGTTTTACAAATTCTGCATCAGAATTTTCAAGATTATTATCTACCTGACCACTAGAGGTTACTTTTTGTCCTGCTCCAGAGGCTTGTGTTGGCTTTCCTTTCTTTGCTTTTCCTTTTGCAGGTTTAATAGGGCGAGAATATATTGCACAATTAAGTTCTTTATTTAATAATACATTACAACGAGAAAAATAGTAATTGTTTTGTTTGCCATTTGGTATAACAATCATTTCCCCTTCATTTACTTCTGTATTAATTTCTGCACCAGAGAAATATGTTGCTTCTCCTAACTCTCCTGCTTTTAATTTTTGAGTGGTATAAATGTCAGAGAAATATTCACCAGTCCAAGCATCTTTCTCATAGTTTTTATCTGAAGGACGAGAAGAAGTAAATGATAATTCTTTACTATCATCAGGTTTAATGAAGCGTGGAGCCCAATCGTTCCACTCTGTATTTACATTCTTTTCATTTTTCATTTGATGTTTAGTAGGCTTTTTCATCCAGTTTTTTGCAAGAGCAATCGAGGCAAGTCTTCTTTGAGCAAGCTCATCTTTAGGGACTAGTTTTAAATATTCTTTATAATTGAATTCAGCTTCATCCCAATCGCCTCTGAAACGTTGTATGTCTGCCATATAAAGAAAAATCTTTGGACGAGCACTATAATACTTTGCAGTCACAAGTCTTTGGTATGCTTTTAAGGCCTGTGTTTTATCATCCATTAATCGATAACTTTCTGCTAACTGAAAAAGAACACGATCTTTTTCCTGACGATTCAATTTTACATCAGTATAAGCTTTTTTGTAGAGTTCTATAGCTAAAGTATATTGCTTTGAATTGAAGGCATCATCAGCTTTTTCGGACAAACTTTGCTTTTGAGCATAGCTAGAAATACTGAAAATGAAGATAATTAAAAAGAAAAACAATTGTTTTAGTTTCATAGACTAAAATATTTCTGTATTAAAATTATAATAATAAAATCTAATTGTCAATTTAATTTTTGTATTACGAAATAATATAAAATTGAGTTTCAACTATTAGTTTACAAAGATACAATATTTTTTACGTTTCCATAATTATTAACTTCTATTTTGGTTAATTATTGTTTTACAATAGGAATATGAATAGTGAAAATAGTCCCACTACCTACTTTTGAGTCAAAATATATTTTCCCACCAATAGATTCAAGAATTCCTTTTACAATCGATAGCCCAATTCCTGTCCCGTCAATTTTAGTTGTAAACTTAGATGAAAATATCTTATTATAATTTTCTTTTGCAATACCTATTCCATTATCTGATATTGAAATGATACATTCATTATTTATTTCTTTGATATTTATTTCCACAATCCCATTATTTCTATTATCTAATGCTTGAATTGAATTTTTGATTAGATTATTAAATATTCGAATCAACTGCTGTTTATCACACAATACATAATAATTATTCCGAGAATCATTTTTTAATATAATTTCATAATCGTCATTAGATAGATAAACATCAATTGCAGATTTTATGCACTCATTTATGTTCGCTATTTGATTTGTACTATTTCTAGTTTTTGAGTAATCAGAAAATTCAGAAGCGATATCTGATAAAGTATTAATTTGTTCAACTAGGGCTGGAGCAATATATTCGAATCTTTCATGGAATTTTGCAATATCAGTTTTTTGTAACCTTTGTAATTGTTGGATTGAGAGTTTCATCGGAGTAAGTGGATTTTTTATATCATGTGCGACTTGTTTTGCCAACTCTCTCCAAGCATCTTCTCTTTCACTCCTCTTCAAGAGGAAGGTATTATACTCAAGTTTATCAATCATTGAGTTAAAAGAAATTATTAATTCCCCTAATTCATCATCCCTTTTCCAATTAATTTTTTCATTGATTTGATTTATATTTATCTGTTTTAGTTTGTCTTTTATCTGCTTTAATGGCAACGTAATATAGTTTGACAATGTATATGCAATAATTAGAGATATAATTATCCATATTACATAAATATTAGAGAAGGATGACACAAATTCAATGGTCTTATTTTCAATATCCTTTTGTTGAATAATAAAAGGGATATGTAGGTACGCTATAGTTATATTTGATGTATTCTTTATTGGCATGTATGATGAAGTATAGTTTCTTAGCCCAATTTTTTCTTCTCTTATAAGAATTGGAGTCTGTTTAGTTTTTAGCTCATCAAGTGCAGATTTAACCATTAATTGACTAGTAAGCCCTTGAGAAAAAATACTCTGTCTAGAAGTATTTGTTAGATATCCGTTAGTATCATATATATTAATATCTGTCAAGAATGAATTAGATAAATTTATTGTATAAATATTTGTTTGATCTATTGTTTTGGGCAAACCCTCATAATATTTTTCAAGTTCAATGCATATGGATTGTGTTTTTTCGTAAAGAATGTCTCTATTCGAGTTAGTGTTAATTTGGTAATAATATTTTATAGAAATCCATCCAAATATTATAAATGATATCAAAAAAATACCAATGATTGTAAGTTGTATACTATTTTTTATATTAAAGTTTCTAATTAATAATATACTCTTGGGATTTATTATTAGGATCATTAATATCAATAATATAGATGACAGAATAAATAAATATGATGGTATAGAAATTATATTATATAGATTTTTTCTATCAATGCTAGCTATCCATTTTGTGTCATTATTATCTCCATTAATTATGTAGAATAAATAGCCATTACTTTCACTCCAATTATTTGTTGGCAATTTACAAACTTTAGGATAATTTATATTCCCTATTTGTAGTGCTAATTTGTTTTCAATATATTTTCCATATGTACTTAACTTGCGTTTTGATAGGAAATCTTGAGAATCATCATCAATTAGTAAGTCGGGATATCCCATTTCATTAGATCTCCTTTTTTCAAGGCATTCAATTAACAAATTCACTTGAATATCTTTGTATTCAAGTTTAAAATATCCTATGTATCCCTTTTCATCGGCTAGATTATTGTCCAAGTATATATTATTACTATTCTGGATTAATTTTGCATTAGACAATCTATTATTAAAATAGGTGTCACATTTAAATTTTGATGAATTCGGTTGTATTATTATAGATTCATTGTAGAAACATGCTATTGCACCTATGTGGTAGTTGATGGAAAGTTCATATAAATAATTGTCTCTTATATAATTTTCGATTTGAGAATTATCTTTATTGATAATCATGTTCTTCAATATACTATCGCTTTCAATATTTTTCTCAAAAGATTTAAGTATTAATTCCGCTTTTGGATCAGATTTACTTGAAATTTGTTTTAAACTTTCAACAATAATTGTCTTTCTGCTTTTTTCATTGTTGTAGAAAATAAATGGGCTTATTATTATGGAAAATAATATTAGAATTGTCATATAATACAACAATATTGATTTATTAAAATTGTTTTTATAATATATGCAAATGAATAGGAAAATGGATGATATTGAGATTATTATTATTGAAAATATATCTATTTCAATTTCAAAGAAAAAAAATGGAATTGTAGATGCTAAAGTCAATATTATAAAAGTAAGTTGAAAATTGATAATATCTTTTTTGAAATATAATATTTTGTATATTGCTTTATAATAGACATATTCTAAAAATAAAATAATCACATGAACAAAGATTATAATTAAATCAAAATTAATGATCCCTTCAAGAGAAATACTTTTATTTGTATTCAATAATACATCTTGAATTATAAATATGTTTAGTATAGAAATAGGAATTACTAATATTTTAATTAAATATACTTTCACTTTATTTACTGAAGATTCTAATTTCAAATTTGATATCCAAACATATATTAATATTATTGAAATAAATAATTCAGCTAAAGAAGAGATAAATCCAGTGTTTGCATATATAAAAGGTGAAAAGATTATTGTTTTGAATACAACTGATGGCCATTCAAAATAAAACAATATCTCCTTTATAACAACAAATATTATTATTAGGGATATATTTCCAATATTACTATATTCCCGTTGTTTTATTGATATAGACTTTAATATCAAATAAAAGATTAAGAAGAATAGTATGCAGGAAAAATATCCTAGGGCAGAATCAATATTTTTTATATCATTTTTTATTTCTAGATAAAAGATAGTCTTATTATCTATTTTTATTGGATATGGGGTCTTTTTTTGAGTTATAATAATATTATCATCATATTTTATTCTGAAAATTGGATTGAAATCGTTATTTATATATTTATTTTTTATTTCATATTTATTTTTTATCAATAAAGCATAAATATTTGTGGAGTCACCACATGTTTCCTTATATATTATATAATATCCATTTTTGAGTTTTACAAATTTGTCGTTTAGTGTTGAATCAAATTTTATCGGTATTGGGATACTGTTGGTTGTCCAATAAGATAAAGTATTATTAATATATGTAAACCTTTCTCCATGTTGTTTTATACTCAAATATTCTGAATTAATTTTACTTTGAATATTTATGAAGATTGTATTAGACTTTTGATTCTTGGTGAAATTATATTCTAGAAATATGAGAGTAATAAGCAAAATGAAAACAATAATTAAATTAATAATTCTGTTTGAAGGTATTTTTTTTGAATTCATAATTTTCATATTTAATACAAAGATAATTATTTATTTCAAATTGAAAATAAAAGGATTGATATTTTTTAAACTTCTATAGGAGGGGCTCTAAACCTGCGATAAAAATATATTTATCCAAATTTTTACTCAAAAAATTTGGTTGTAATGTAAAAGTTTGTATCTTTGCAAACCCAATTGAGGGGATAAGATTTAATAAATCATTAAAGAAATGTACGCAATAGTAGAAATCGCAGGACAGCAATTCAAGGTTCAAAAAGATCAGAGGATTTTCGTTCATCGTCTTAAAACAGAAGAAGGGATGGAAATGTCATTTGACACCGTGATGCTTAAGGATCAAGATGGTTTAGTAACTATCGGTGCTCCAAAAATCGAAGGTGCTTCAGTGAAAGCTAAAGTCTTAAAACATTTAAAAGGAGATAAGGTTTTAGTATTCAAAAAGAAGAGAAGAAAAGGTTACCAAAAAATGAATGGTCACCGTCAGTATTTAACTCAAATTGAGATTACGGATATTTTGTAATATAATAAGATATAAATTATGGCTCACAAGAAAGGTGTCGGTAGTTCAAATAATGGACGTGAATCGCAAAGTAAACGATTAGGCGTTAAGATATTCGGTGGTCAAGCATGTATCGCTGGTAATATTATAGTACGCCAAAGAGGAACACTTCATAATCCAGGACAAAATGTAGGTATAGGTAAAGACCATACTTTGTTTGCTCTTGTTGATGGAGTTGTTGAGTTCAGAAAACGTAGAGATGATAGATCTTACGTGTCTGTAAAACCTATATAATAGCATTAAACTAGATAACTAAAAAATAATAGACTTGGTTTTAATTAATTAAGTCTATCAAATCTAAGCGAGCGAGTTTAGAGATAAGATCTTTGACATTATAGACATATAAGAGAGAAACGAGAGAAAGAGAATAAGAGTGCACGGGGGATGCCTGTGGCTCTCGGAGGCGAAGAAGGACGTGACAAGCTGCGACAAGCTACGG
>Ga0316605_10002257_pt1 | contig 10985 bp, 15 predicted proteins | sample OWC_soil_day20_n_FD_207666 | JGI IMG/M metagenome (GOLD analysis project Ga0316605, IMG submission 207666) | Wetland soil microbial communities from Old Woman Creek delta, Ohio, United States - OWC_soil_day20_noCT | ecosystem: Environmental > Terrestrial > Soil > Wetlands | place: USA: Ohio... | reverse complement strand
TGGAAGTCGCTGCTGTCAAAGACAATATCATTCATCAAAATGTAATTCCCAGTCAGGTCATTTCGCACATTGTCCAAATCCTCTTTTGTATAGATCCCGGTGTACCCGTCAGGGACGGTAATTTGAGACACAACCGGGATAACAAAATCATTTAGGATTTCAGTATCTAGTGTCGTTTGCCCATAGGATTTGGTGGCTGTTCCAGGCAGAAACCCATAAATAGTCAACGACATGACTAAAACCAACGCCCACGCTATCATGTTTTTCATTCTATATATCCCCACTTTCCGATTCAGATAATTTTGGCGGTTCTGTTGCAAAAATCTTTGCTGTTTCTCGCAACCACCACGACTGTTATAATTGTACCACTATTGCTCCAGGGAGGATACAAAAATGGCTGAAAGCTTATTTAAATGGAAACACTTCGAATCCGACATTGTTCTGCTCTGTGTCAGATGGTATTTGAAGTATCCACTTTTTTGCAGGAATCTGTCTGACATAATGAAAGGACAGGGTCTGTCGGTTTCCCCCACTACGATCCGCCGCCGGGTTCAGGAATATTCACCAATCATGTGCCGGATATTCAAAAAACATATCCGGACTGGGTCGAGATCAACAAACAAAGATGCCAGGCGGGGTGCTTGTGGGTTTAGGATTTATTTGCCGCATTACTCGCAATGCCTAGCGCAAAGTCAGTTGAGTCTTTCAAGTCCTTCGAGTTTGGATGATTTGTCGATACAAATAAAAAGGCTCCCTTACAAACAAACTCATCAATAACCTCTATCTTCATTTCTTCGAAAATCCTACGTACTGCATCTTGTCGCTGTTTGCCCGAAGCGCAGCTCGTTACTAATGCTATGTGTTTGAGCGCGGGGGCTTCCATCTCCTTAATATAATTCAATAGTTCAGGCATGCTGGCTCCACCATAAATGCCGCCGACTATAAACAGCAAGTCGATATCATGTAAGTCTGGATTCTCCGTTATGTTTTTTGCTTTCACCTTTAAAGTCAAACCGATTTCTTCCGCCAGCTTTTTTGAGTGTTTGGTTTTGGTTGCATATATGATGGCAATTTTCTCCACTTTCATTCCCTCCTGCTACTGTGGCAAAGCTAGATATACAGCAATACTTATCATCACCAGACCAAGAATACATCCAGAGATGCCGAAAAAATTCGCGCCTTGGCCTTTTATACCTATTATAGAAATAATGGTTAGCATTATCCCCAGCATAAAACTTAAAATCATTGGGATAAACATTTCATATCTCCCCGTTAAGTGCCTATTTGTCAAAAAATTTATATCATATATTTTCTAATAATTTTGTCAGATAGTGAAACTCGTAGGTTTTTGATTCCGATCATTCCACAACCATATACAACGCTACGACGTATGCATGTTTTTCCATTGCACTTCGTTCAGCTAGCCATTGTTTTTCGCTTATACCAAAGACCTCGTTGGAAAATTCACCGCTGCCATCGATTGCAACGCAGGCATAGAGCATCACCGTTCCCGAGTTTGGGAGTTCAACTGCTCGGTCTGGCATGGCAATAAATGTATCCCACGATTCCTGAAATCCTGCCAATGGTTTTTCTGCCAAATATGATGCATATCCATCCGCTTCGTATAATCCAACATTAGCTTCTCCACGCGTAACACCAAATGATATTAATCCGGATTGGCTTTCTCCATTCGTTACGATTTGATCTGATGACCACTCATTACCATCATATATGTATAATCCTAGCGTAGTAAGTTTTTTATCATTGGGTAAACGGTATGACAAATAACTATTAGGGCCTCCGGCACCATTGGCAAAATTAGTAAGGGCTTGTTCCTTATCTGTCAGAACTGCCTTTGCAATAGTATTCATCGGATTTCTTTCCACGACGCCTTTTAGTGGATTTTCTGGTTCTGTGTTTAAGCCAAACGAGAATCCTAATGCACTTAATATAACGACTGTCAGAATGAAGATTCCCAAGAGTCCAACTGGAATCAAACGATAGTTTTTCTTGGTTCTCTTTATTGTCTTCTCGGCATATTCGATAATTACCTTGTTAGGCTTATCTCCGGTTTCATCAGTGGTATCACCACTTCTTTTCTTTCCTGATAAAAGCTCGTCAATGGTGACACCTAATACCTCACTTAGAGGAATCAACATACCCATATCCGGAAGACCCTTACCTGTTTCCCACTTCGAAATGGCCTTATCGCTTACACCAAGTTGGGATGCCAATTCCTTCTGGGTCCATCCCTTATCTTTCCTTAAGTTTGCGACGAACGCACCAACATTTTCTTGTTTCATTGCTTCACCCCCAAAGGAAGCGTATCACGTCTGAACGTATTTGTAACTCTCCTTGTAGTGGAATTGCCATTCTTTTGTTAAGATTATGTGCTTAATTGAGTCAGAATTCTCGGCCCTCCCATCATAATTACGATGCCCGGCGGGTTGCTTGTTTGTGGGTTAAGAATTACTTGAAACATTCCCCTTTATACTGATTCCAAATAAAAATAGTGCATACGCCGGGGGAAGCAAAGAGCAAACAACCGTCCATATCCAAACCTGTGTCCCTTTATATTTCAAAATCATATGATAGATGGAAGCAATAATAGGAATCCCTGCTCCAATGCTAAGAAATAGACCAAACGATGGGATTTGAGATCCAATCAATACAACAACAGCAAAAAAAGGCAAGGCCACTTCCGGATTATAATACTTTATGTTGAAAATTGTAAAACGTCCTTTTAGCAGGAGACCTGTGATGTAGTAGTTACAAATCGGGATCCATGATAGCCCCGCATTACTTATGTTTTCGCGCTTTGCCAGTTTATACAATCCAACCGAACTTAGCACATAGGCTAATATACCGAGAGTTGCGTAGACGTATATATCGTCCATTGCCATTGCCATAAAATAATTCATCGTTAGCTCTCCTTTCATTCAACAGGCATTCACTCTTGGGATTATCTTCATTAACTTTCCCTTGGCCAGCTCGTCAATCAGCTTCTACAACTCTCCAACAGGGTAGATGCACGGAACAGATCAACGGATTCTGAACGCCCGGAGAAAGAAAACACATGCGGCGAACAGGTACGCCAAAGACCATAAAGGCATTAGGTTGATTGCCTGAATCATTCCCCAAGGGCTATCATAAATGAAGTATTCTAACAACATCGGGATGAATACCAGCAGAATCGCTACAATACAAAGCGCCATCGCTTTTTTCTCCATCACAAGGTTTTTTCTGTTTTGAAGCAAAAGCCATACTTTCTCCCACTGCAACGCAGCTGCACTAGCTAGTATGACGACGCTATTCAGCAAAACCAGCAAGACCGACATGAGCTCGAGCAGGGCAGGATTTCTTGGAAGTTCTGACATCCCAATGAACGCCAAGACACATAAATACTGGGCCACCACAAACCCCGGCAATAATAGGGCCGAAACGACGAACGTTCTTTTCCTGCTTCTCCCCTTTAGTAGGATCTCATTGTCTTGAAACGCTTGGACAAAGAAAAACCCGGAAGCAAACATAAATAGCATATCAATCCGCCCTAACAGGAAAACAGAATACGATGTTGATGCAAAACTGATTGACTCACTTATCAGTGCATCGGGCGGCGAAATCCAGTAGTAAAACAATTTTTCAAAACCGAGTATAAATGCAGCGATACCCAGTCCAACAAACTCCCAACGGACTTTTGTCGTTTTTTTGTTCTGTACTACGGTGATCAGATCCTCTGCCTGAAGCAAGATGCTGCAAAGAAAAGGGCTTATCGTGAACAAGAAGAATGATATAAAGGTTGCGAAACCCGCATATCGACCCGGCGTATTCCCTTCGAGCCCTGGGGTGTTTCCCATATAAAGCACATAGTCGCAGTAGACAATGATAGCAATCGTAATTAAAGCAGATACGTTCCAAGCTACATTGATTCTATTATTTTCTCCCATGGTTACTCCTCCTCATGGTTCTGTTGCAAAACGCAAGATAATATTTAGCTCACTGTTGAGTTTAGAATTATTTACAACCTATGATTGCATCGGCTCATTTTTAATAGAGGCTTTACGCTATTTATCAAATATAATTATCCCGTATGTGCCAAAGCTCGTGAGTATAATTGTCCAGATAGCAATCCCGAGGCACATCCAAAACAAAAGCCGTTTTGGGGTTGCTCCCAACGACACCCCGATTGCCGCTCCAAAAAGTGCGCCGGTGATCAGGGGCGAAAGTAGTCCCAATCCAATCACACCATATTTGTCCCAGATCTTATATATGACACCTTTTTCCTTTTGTGCCGTTGCTTTTTTTGTCAAAAGCCAATTACGTAAGCGATCCCCTACCGTTACAACCAAGAATGCCCCAAATATTGAACCAAATGCGGAAGCAAGGCCCGTGATTAGTGGATGCAAATTAACAGCCAGCCCTGCTGGAATTGCAGCCCAGAGTTCAATGATGCCCAAACCTAGCACTAAGAGAATTTTTAAGATTAGATCCATGTGGAAAACCTCCATCTATGGCTGTGTCGATTTTTAACCCGGCCCTCACACCACAATGGCGATGCCCGGCGGGATCCTTATTGGGTTAAGATTTATTTGCAACACTACCACTTTTTTTAGAAAGCGCAAAACGTTCGCTAAATTTGATAATAAAAGCGAGCGCAAGTGGCAAGAGAATCTGCAATAAGAGAATTACTAACGATGATGTGACAATAGAATCACCTGCAACGCTAGCAAGCAAATGATAACTTGAGTTAAAGAAGATATTGCCATAGGAATCGAATATTGACGCCCAGGCATTCCCACCACCGTTGTAATTAAATGGTGCCATATACAGATCAAGACCAGTTGTTAGCAAGTAAGGTACAAGGCATATAGCAAATGCCGGTAATGCATCTCGAAGATTAGCATCAAGGGCCTTCCAGGCAAAAGAAAACCATATGCAAGTTGTTATGACTATGTTGATAACCACAAGGATCACAATCGTGGAATCTGGTTTTCCGTCAGCAAGACCCCATAAAGCAGCAACAGTACCTTATTATCTAGGCAACAGGTCATTCAAACTAATGATTTTACTGCCTTTACTCTCATAATAGCGCAGCATTTCGTCAATTTTCTTTTTATCATAACTGGTAATACAATCAGATAAGACATTAACGCCATAATTTTCTTTGCATAAGTTGTAGCAGGTTGACTTAACACAAGCAACAGCATCTGCTCCTGCTATGTAGAAATCATATATTTCATTTTCCCTAATAAAGTCTGCAAATTCTTCACAGCTTAATGCGTTCCCTTTGTATTTTGTAAAAACATTTTTTGATACTATTTTCAAGTCTGAGGCTAATTCAGCTCCAAATGTATTGGATTTGAAAGTCCTCGTGCCGGCCGATAAGTTTTCATGCCTTATATAAATAACATGAATATTATAATCAACTGCCCAATCAATAGCTTTATTGATATTGCCAATAACATCCTTGTAATTCTTTGTTATGTCATTTTGGATATCGATTATAACTAAGGCTTTGTTCTGCATGGTGTTTCCTCCTAATAGGTAGGTTGATTTTTTGAATTTATCTTATAATTGTGGACGCGACGAGGTTCTACCGGCCCTCACACCATAATGGCGATGCCAGGCGGGTTGCTTGCTGTTTATGTATGAGTTGAAAACCATTCGTTTGCGGTCATCTCAGACCCGAGCAATTAAATCCACTCTGAATGTAGCCTTATATAGTCGCTGACATCATTATACAATCCCGACTGATTCGCGTATTTTACATAGTTTTTGATGGTTCTTAGCCACTCTACGGTTGACGGAAGATGGCGTTTAATTTCAGATTCCAAATCCTCTTGAGTAATGAGTCTCTCGATACCGGTATGCAAAATTTCTACGAGCACCGCTTCGCTGGCAGCCTCAAACAAGAAGTCTATATCCGCACCCGAATACATCTCAGTCATTTCTGCCAACAAAGGAAAATCACACAATTCCACTGGCTTATCTTGAGCCTTTAGCTTGAATATGGCTGTTCTGGCATCCAAATCAGGAGGTGGAATGAAGAACATTCTATCAAACCTACCTGGCCTTTTTAATGCCCCGTCTACATCCCACGGCATATTGGTGGCACCAATAACCAACACTTGATCTGTATTGGATTCAATCCCTTCCATTTCTGTCAACAACTGTTCCACCATGGAACGAACTTGTTCCGAAGAAGACTTGCTGCGGCTAAACCCAATAGAATCTATTTCATCGATAAAAATAATACTCGGTCGACTTGCTCGGGCATATTCAAATATTCCACGAATTGATTTTGCACTTTCACCCATATATGGGTTGAGCACATCCGAAATATGTACAGGAACAAATGTAGCATTACATTCACCTGCAGTAGCTCTGGCAAGATATGTTTTCCCACATCCTGGGGGTCCATACATTAGAATCCCACCACCTGATTTAGACTTATATTTTTCAAACAATGCAGGTTTCAGAAATGGTTGTATGATTTTGATGGAAATTGAATCCTTGACAGGTTCAAGGCCACCGACATCTTCAAATCGCACCTGATGTTCTGGTGATATATTTGCTTTTGTTCCATTGATTAGTCTAAAAGGAAGAATGGTTTGAGTTTCATCCTTGCATTCCTTTGGACTTTCCGTGGGAAGTTCTTCCATCGCTTCTAAAATTTGATTTCGCAAAGAATCATCACAAAAATCAAGCGCCTCTGAAAATGCTTGACTTGCTTCAACGAAAAGTCCTTGATCCTTACTTTCCAGTCCGAGCAAGTATAGGGTTTCTGCACTTTTCGGTTGTATCTTGAGCAATCGCCTCAACACGTCGATTTTATTCATTTTCTGCCTCCTCGCGGGTGAAGTTGCTTTAACATTGTGCGTTTGCGCCGTGCCTGTTTGCGTTTTATCGCCAAATATATTACGGGGCTCACCCATGTAGCCAACATTAAACATACTAAAATAAGCAGAAGCACACCAGCTATCATATCGGGCAAAAACAATTTGCCTATTAAAGCTATGAAGGCTGTACAAATCCAAAAAAACGCCGGTCCCCCTAATTTTTGAATTATATTATTAGGAAGGAAGAGCAGACTTGTACGCATTTGCAATTCATCAAGCGCTTCCAGCAAATCGGTGTTCGTAGGGTCCTGAAGATAAGCTTGCCGAAAAGCCTCTTTTGCGTCTTTAAGCTTATTATGGTGAAGCTCATAAAGGCCGATGTTAAGTAGTTTTCGAGTCTCGGTTCCCGCTCCCTGCAAGGTATCCGCCAGCATTTCCAACTGTATGTTTTTTGATCCATAAGCCAATAAATATATAAATCGAACAGAAAGAGCCACCTCGTTGGAAGGGTCCAATCGTAATGCTTGGTCCAAGATGTTCAATGCCTTTTTTTGATGTCCGGTACGAAACATAAGCAGTGCATAGCTACTCATCACCGGAACACTCTGAGGGTCCATTTCAAGTGCTTCAAGAAAGGCCTCTTCAGCACTTTGGAAATTATTGCACTGCAATCTAATCCTGCCAAGAAGATATGTCGAATCCACATTCCGAAACCCAAGCCGAATGGATTCAAATAACGCTTCTTCTGCAACTTCATTTTCTTCTAAGCAGTATAAACAGAATGCGTAATAGTACAATAACAATCCGTTATCCGGCGTTTCAGGCAAAAGCTTTTCAATCGCTTTTTTTGCTTGGGTAAATTTTTCGATTTCCAAATAATATTCAATTTCTTGAACTTGTACCTCAAAGTTATTAAAGTATGTCATAATCAACGGCCACACTTACGGCATATACCATAAGAAACTCTATCAGCCCACCAATAAAGATCCAAAGCAAACCTGGTTTTAACAAAGGTGTTGGAATACCGCCAGCATAGACGAAGAGTGAAAAAGGTTTTTTGAAAGCAAAATAGTAAGCAATGAACAAGCCTACATATCCAATCTTGCTAACCATTCGATAAGTTCGATAATCCCAACCTAGCATTCCCATGCCCATCATAGCGAGTAGTGTCAATTTCAATCCAAGTAGTATCAGTGCTAAAGCGCCTAATCCGATGAGAACTTTACGGTCAAGTTTTAACCAGCGACCATTGATTGTGCCAATGATACCCATTGATACCAAGCCACCAAAGAAACCAACCAGAAGCAGTTTCCCAATATCATAGGATTTTAATGGTGCGTCACCCTTGCTCCCTAAGGACGCTTTGAAAAGATTCTCTTTCATTTTACCTCCCAAATCAATTCCAACAAAAAAGCACACCAAAAGTGCACTCTCAAAAATCCAATATTCCTTTAAAGCATCCATTCCCTGAATTCATTAAGCTCCCCTATACCTGTTCAACTGCTATCAGTTTAATCGGTTTTATTCCCATAAGCAAGGCAATATTAATTTCTGTTGAGTTAAGAATTATTTCCAACACTACCCAAGATTGGACTGAGTTCAAGCAAAAGCTACGAAAGATACACCGCCACAATCATGAGTGCCACACCCCAGAAAATCCCATTTAGCGTGACCTTGTGTCCCAGGTACTGTCCAAGAAACGCCGCCACGATATTAAAGAGCCCAACTCCCACGAAAAATCCACCCAGCAGCCCAAACAGCGCACTCCATATCGTCAGGTTTCCCAACACGGCCTCGGCATATACAAAATACAACCCTGTCGGCACCAGCAGTGCTGCAAGGCCCAGAAGCACTAATATCGGATATGCAATTGGATGCTCTTTTTTAAATGCATCATCGGATTCCTTACGGAAAAAATCCTGCCAGTTATCAGGGCAAGAGGAATTGAATTTCGGTTTGATTATCATGTTTTGTTTCTCCGTTAATCAGAATTAAATTGATTCTTAGTATCCCCGGCCCTCACACCATAATGGCGATGCCAGGCGGGTTGCTTGTTGAACTAAGATTTATTTGCAACACTACCCTCGAATTTTATGTCTAGGGCAAATACTGTTGTGCGATGACCTTCACATATCCATCTTCCACCTCAACCCAGTATGGTGTCACCGATGCAAACGACGGTGTCCGATCCTGGTAGATTAGGAACTCCTGCTTGCCGACCTCTTTGTAACCAAACTCCGATGCAGGCTTCTTACTCGAATCAACAATGAAATATCGCGTATTATAAGTAACCTGCAATTCGGTCCGCTCCACAGGCGGAACATAGATATAAAACCCACCAGGCAGATCGTCATCGGGGTCCAGTCCAAGTTCTGCGATGCGTTCCAATTGGTTTGACCCAACCCACTCGACAGGTTCAAAGCTAAAAACAGAATTATTGGCACCAACGTAGAAATAAATATGCCCGAGCTGCACCGTTGTGTCCGGTTCCGCTTCCGGCGGCACATAGAACACGTACATCACCCAACTCTCCCCATACATCACGCCAATCGTATTCCGGTAACCTGGCGCCGCTTCAAATGTGATTGTCTTGTTCCCACCTTTTGTTTCTGTTGTATAGACGACGTCTTCCGCTTTTGGATTGCTGTTGGTTAAAATGCCTTGGATGAATTCTTGGTTGTTGAACTTATAAACATAAATCCCGTCCGGTTCCACCTTTCCCTCGAGAGTGAATGTAATCTTTGCAGCACCTCCTGGTGTGACTGTATCGATGCCCCCGACTGGGTAAAGGGCTTCCGTACCCATTTTCTTGTAGGATAATTCGCCAGTCTCTTCATCCCGCACTTGCCAATAATATGAATTCCACTGTATGTCCTCTGTCACCTTCTGATTGTCTGCGTTGATATAGGTGATTGTGCCGATAGGCTTCTCCGGGGAGCCGTTGGGGGCGGCGTTCATTAATATGCCTGCGGAAACGCCGATAACGATAATCAAAGCTGCTGCCACAATCAACAATCTCCAGTATTTTTTCATCATTACCTCCCTAGAATTTGTCAATTAGAAAGATTTTAAGAGGTTCTAATTAATTCTAGCTCCTTGCAATCAAATCCCGTACATAACTCTTATATTTTTTATTGTTCTTTTTGATCAAGCCTCTCCACGAGCAGCGACAACTTCTGCTCGATTCTTTTATGCACCTTGTATAGTTTTATAAAGTACAAAATGATACCCCATATCATACCCCCCATTTTTTCTATTTACTAGATTACTTATATCACATTTTTCATCATGATTTTTTTAGATGGCAAAACTCGTATGTCTACCTGGTGAAACTCGTAGGTTGTAACACTACCTTTAAAACAATCCGAGCAAAGAATCCAATAAATTGTGTCCGAAAACCGCTGTAATAACAATATTCAGCAAAACTCCCATACCTGTCCAGATGATTATACCCCGAGCCTTACTTGGTTCAGTCCGAAACTTCACGGCGTACATTATCAACCCAACTATAGGAAGAATGAACGAAAGGATATTGAGACCTCTACTATTTGTGTCGAAATTTTCGTCCACTTTCTCTTCTTCAACCGGCAGGTTATTCTCATTCATAATAAAATCTCACTTTTTCCTTTTAAAGACTGAAACAATCCATCTTGTGGAACCATAAGACTGGTTGGAGGAAAATGTACTGATTAATTCCCATCCCTGATCGCCCAATTGGTTCAATTGCCTATCCATGGAGCCTTGATCGATCTTACCTCCAAAAAAACCTTTGGCATCTGTGAAGATGGTTTTGTATTCAAACTGATCCATATTTTAACTCTTTTTTAAATGTGTTTGAATTAAATTAAAGACGCTGATCAGGCATCACAGATATGATAATCAGGGCAAATATTGCTCTTTAATGAATTCAACGTTTCCATCAGTTTCTGCGATCCAAAAGAGGGTTGTTTCACCGAAATTCAGAGATTGGTTCAGATAATTTAAAAATTCGCTTCGGTCGACTGTTTTTGGAGAGTACCCTAATTCCGGATCAATAATAGTATATTTGGTTTGATCTGTAAGCCGGAGCGGAACCACTTCTTTTGACGGATTATTGATGTAAAACCCACTTGGCATATCTTTATCCGGATTGAGTTTCAATTCATC
>Ga0316605_10002256_pt1 | contig 10989 bp, 10 predicted proteins | sample OWC_soil_day20_n_FD_207666 | JGI IMG/M metagenome (GOLD analysis project Ga0316605, IMG submission 207666) | Wetland soil microbial communities from Old Woman Creek delta, Ohio, United States - OWC_soil_day20_noCT | ecosystem: Environmental > Terrestrial > Soil > Wetlands | place: USA: Ohio... | reverse complement strand
GGAAAGACAACGCTCTTCAATCTTATCACTGGGATTTTTCCTCCTACCGAGGGAAAGATCAGCTACCAGGGTAAGAACTTGTTAGGAATACGGCCGTATAAGATTACGGCGTTGGGCTTAGCACGAACATTCCAGAATATCCGACTGTTTGGTCATATGAGTCCATTAGACAATGTCATGGTCGGAGCACATTGTCGTACCAAATCCGGTGTATGGAAGGGATTATGGCACACTCCTGCTCAGCGTAAAGAAGAAAAACAGACCAAAGAACGAGCTCAAACTCTACTTCAGTTAGTGGGTATTGAAAAAGACACGGATTCTCCTGCGGGTTCTCTCCCCTACGGGCAGCAACGACGTTTAGAAATTGCCAGGGCGCTAGCAACTGAACCCGAATTGATTCTTCTTGATGAACCGGCGGCGGGGATGAATGAAAGCGAAACTGAAGACTTGCGTCTTTTAATTAAGAAAATACAAAGGATGGGTAAAACCGTTATATTAATTGAACATGATATGAACCTAGTAATGAACGTCTGTGACCGACTCGTGGTGATTAATTTCGGACAAAAGATTGCTGAAGGTACTCCGGCCGAGATTCAGAAAAACCCGTTGGTCATTGAGGCGTATTTAGGCCGGGAGGAGGCGTAGAGATGCTGAACATTAGCGGTTTATCAACGAGTTACGGTAGTATTAAAGCCATTAAAGAGATTGACATAGATGTTCCTAAAGGCTCGATTGTTTCTCTCATTGGAGCAAACGGAGCAGGAAAGACGACCACGATGAAATCACTTGTTGGGCTTCTCAAACCTCAGGCTGGTCAGATCAAGTTCCTAGGTCAGGAGATTCGAGGTTTTGCCCCTCACAAAATTGTAACCCTAGGAATGTCTCTAGTCCCGGAAGGCCGCAATATTTTAGCAGGGATGACAGTTCTTGAGAACTTAGAAATGGGAGCTTATCAAAGGAAAGATAAAGAAGTTCAGGCGGATTTTGAGAAAGTTTTTAAGCGTTTCCCCATTTTAGAGGAACGCAAACAGCAATTAGGAGGAACACTTTCTGGAGGGCAGCAACAAATGCTGGCGATCGGCCGCGCACTCATGGCTAAACCTAAGCTGCTATTGCTGGATGAACCCTCTATGGGCTTAGCCCCTCTCGTCGTATCCGATATCTTCAAAGTCATTCAAGAGATCAATCACGAAGGTACGACTATTCTTCTCGTTGAACAAAATGTCAGACAAGCTTTAAAGATTGCTCACTATGCCTATGTGCTTGAAACAGGGAAAATCGTCCTGCATGGAAAAGCAGAAGAGGTTGCCAAAAATCCTCGTGTTATGGAAGCCTACCTGGGCGGAACCAAGCACTAGTTATATCCATAATCCCCCCCTTGGGCTGTAGGCGTGGGGATTATTATCTATAGAAGATTTATTATTCTTCCTAGCGGTCCAACCAATAAACCGAAAAGAGGAGAATGACCATGGGAAATCAAACCCATAAAATCGTAAAAAGTAAGGTTACAGAAGGGCTCCACGATATGGAATCGCGCAAGGGGAGATTTCGTGCTTTTGATGCCATTCGCCCCGCTATGTTGAAGATGGTTCCTAACTATCCCGAGCTTTCTAATCGTTTGCGCAAAATAAAAGAATACAGTATCGATCATATAGATGAAGTGATTGCCAATGCAAAACGGTCGTTAGAAGAAAAGGGCTGTAAAGTCTATCTTGCGGAAACTTCCGAGGATGCCCAGAAATATATAGCCAGTCTCATTCCGAAGGAGGGGCTGGTCGTTAAGTCCAAGTCAAATGCCGGTAAAGAAATCAATATTTCTCACTACCTCGAAGATCTCGGCGTGACGGTCGTTGAAACAGATCTTGGAGATCGAATTAATCAGCTGGCCAAGAGTGAAGCGAGTCATTCATTGGCTCCAGCTATCCATATTCCCATCGAAAAAGTAACCAAGCTCTTTTCTGAGGAAGAGGGAAAACAGTTAGAATGCACTCCCGAGGCATTAGTTGTGTCTGCACGTAAAGGACTCCGGGATTTCTTAGTTAAGGCGGATGTAGGGATCTCTGGAGCAAACGCGATTGCAGCAGACACAGGAAGTGTTTTCGTTACTGAGAATGAAGGAAATATTCGGGCGGTTTCGATGATGCCCAAAGTACACATTGTCATTGCAGGTGTGGAGAAAATCGTTCCGACCCTTGAAGATGCCATGCAAGTTGTCCGGGCAGCAGCAGTCTACGGTGTAGGTCAGGACATCGGAACCTATGTTTCGGTGATTTCTGGAGTGAGCGAGTCCTTAGATCCTGATCTGGAGGAGTTTTCAAACGGTCAAGGCCCAAAAGAAGTGCATATTGTTTTGTTAAAGAATGGTCGTAAGGAAGCGATCGATGTAGGATTTAAAGAGTCGCTCTATTGTATCAATTGTGGAAGCTGCCTGAACTTTTGTCCGGTCTATCAGGAAGTTGGCGGCAAGTACGGATATAAGTATCTTGGGGGACGTGGCCTAGTCTTTGCTGCCTTTCACGGTGATCTTGAAAAGTCTGAAGAGAACGGCTTATCTCTCTGTATCGGCTGTCAAAAGTGTCATACAGCCTGCCCAGTACAGATGGCAACACCCGAGATGCTATGGAAGCTTCGGCAAGATGCTGTAGCCAAAAAAGGACTCGGTTGGAAGAAAGATTTAATCTTCTCGATGCTAACAAAACCCAAGACCCTGCCGGTGGTTAGTAAACTGGCGACGACTTTCGGGAAACTGGCCTTAAAAGAGTCTGGTAAAGGAATGACCTCCCGTTTGACCTTCGATTCTTTCGGTTTACCACAAGAGCGTGTGATTCCCCGGTTCTCTGGCAAGTCCTTTGTGGAAATAGCCCAACCAAAACCGATTACTTCTCCAATCAAAAAAGTAGGTTTCTATCCCGGGTGTGTTGTAAATTATACGGAGACCGATCTGGGTGAGGCACTTCTTCATGTCTTAGGGGAAAATAACGTTGAGGTTAAACTCACTAAAGAGGATGTTTGTTGTGGAATTCCTAGCATTGTCAGTGGAGATTTAAATCATGCTAAATCCATGGCTCTTAAAAATATCGAGACCTATAGTTCCTTTGACATGGATGCTTTGGTCTTCGTTTGTCCAAGTTGTGCGGTCGCTTTCAAAGAGGAGTATCCTAAACTGTTTGCCGAGGATTCCCTAGAGCTTCAGGAAAAGGTGAAAAAACTCGCTCAGAAGGCCAAAGATATTAATGAATTTCTTAGCCAAGATATCAAGTTAAAGCCTCCAAAACAAAAAGTCACGGAAACTGTGACCTATCATGATCCCTGTCATCTCGCTCGTAGTATGGGCGTCAAAAAGGAACCACGGGAGATTATCCAGAAGATCCCTGGCGTGAATTATGTGGAAATGCAGGAGGCCGATTCGTGCTGCGGGTTTGGTGGATCGTTTAGCTTAAGCTTCTATGAGCTTTCGCAACGAATTAACGAAGGAAAACTAAAGAACGTTGCAGATACTCAATCAACCACCTTGGCGACGAGTTGCCCCGGATGCATGGTTCATTTTCGTGATGGGATTGCACAGCACGATATGAAGCAAAAAGTTTCTCATGTGGTTCAGATTCTTAGCCGAGCCTATGGGAGGAGATGAGCTTAAATGAGCAATATTAACAGTACGAAGGTTGAATCGATCTTAAAGGGAATTAGTTCTCGACGCGACTTGCTTCTCCAAGAATATCCAAATTTGGCTAGGCAAGTGCAGGAGATAAAAAGCACGACAGCGAATAATCTTAAAGAGTCTGTCGAAAAGGCAGCATCTTCCCTCAAAGGTAAAGGATGTCATGTTATTTTTGCTAAGGATGCCAGCGAGGCCCAAGAACAAATTCTGAAAATCCTAGCCGGTAATCAAAGTGTGGCCCTAAGTAAGAACTCTGTTTTCACCGAAATTGCTTTAAGAGAGTATTTAAGCTCAAACAATGTTGAAATTCTTGATACTGATTTAGGGGAAAGAATTGCTGGGACTAAGGTTGATGCACACCCTTGGATTGCCAGTATTAATACGCCAATCTCCAACAAAGAATTCGTTGCACAGATAAAGGATGAGATCAAGCAAAAGGCAGCCCATATGCAGTATGGAATTACAGGTGCAGAGGCGATTATTGAACAAAATGGAACTATTGCCCTCTTAGAAAGCGAGGGAAATGTCCGCTTCACCTCGAATCTTCCGTATAATCATATAGTTGTGGCAGGAATCGATAAAATCGTCCCCTCCCTCGAAGATGCATTGGCCGTTTGTAGGGCGATTAGCGTGTTTGGAATGGGAAAAGATATTCTTAAATATATTTCCTTTATCAGTGGGCCTAGCAGAACGGCTGATATCGAGTTTCGAATGGTCCAAGGAATGCATGGCCCTAAAGAAGTGTATGTGATTTTACTGGACAATGGACGCTTGGCAGCGGCTAAGGATCAAAAGTGGGATTCTCTTAAATGCTTGCACTGCGGAGGGTGTCTCGTCAATTGCCCAAAATATATCGAAGAAGGATTAAAGAAGGGCTATTACTATACCGGGAAAAGGGCAAAAGTCTTAACGGCCTTTTTAAAGGGATCAAAACAAGCGGACGATGCAGATTGCGGAGACTGCTCATTATGTAATAAAAATTGTCCCACAGGTATTCAAGTTTAGCCCCTCGTACTAATGGGAGGGTCCAATGCAGTTTGAAAAAATTACAAAACCTCACCGAACCTATCAAGAGGTTTTAAAGCAAATCAATAACTTGATTATCGATGGAAAACTCCGTCCCGGGGATCGCCTCATGGGTGAACGGGAAATGGCTGTTGAACTAGGGGTCAGCCGGACAACCTTGCGTGAGGCCCTAAGAACCATGGAGTTCTTAGGCTGGGTTGAAATTAAGCCGGGTGACGGCACTTTCATACGTGATGCCCAGTTAAATGAGGTTATTAGCCCTTTAGCCTTAGCTCTATCTGCCGAGACCACACGAATAGAGGAACTCTGGGAAACAAGGATTGCCCTCGAAGTTGAATGCGCGGGCTTAGCAGCCTTACGAGCCTCAGGCGAGGATTTGCAGCGAATTTCCCAGGGCCTTCGGGAAATGAAGTCTTCTTTAAAAAATCTGGACGCTTACGTTAAAGCGGATATGCGGTTTCATTATCTAATTGCTCAAGCTTCTCAGAACTCCATGCTGAATCGATTACTGCAAACCTTTGTCGTCCATATTTTAGAACTCATTAAGAAAGCCGGACAGCTTCGTTTTAGTCATGATATCGGTGGACTAAACACAATTCAAGAGCATATCTACATCTATGATGCTATTGCGAGTCAAGACCCAGAACAAGCAAGGATTCTGATGAGAAAACATTTAGAAGGGTCTAGGAGCGAGGGCTAGTCATTTGAATAAATATCTAAAGGTCTAGAACTATAAAGGACCTTCCATGGTCGAAATGATTCAATCTACCGTACCGTGGAAGTCCTTTTTTTCATGCCATTTCGCTGGTTACTATTGGTCCTCTTCCCCACTAATGCAATTTCATCTTAACTATTAGAATAAACTAAATAATTTTAATTGCGGAACTTTGTGAAAAGAGGTTCAAGTGTTTCTATTAATTGTATATATATAATGAAAAAGCAAAGGATGTGTGGATTATGTTCTACAGGTGTCCTAAATGTGGTGTTTACAGATCTAAGGTCTCTTGGGCGTTAACGACCGGACTTCAAGGAAACCAATTATCCCCGTTTTACTGCTGTCCTTCATGTGGAGAGGCTAGTGCAAATGAAGAGCTCGAATCATTTATAGGACGTTTGAAGAGAAACATGAGCGGGCTATTGTCAAGCATAATTGCATAAAGCCAGTAATGGAGTAGGACTTAAAAAACTGAGGCACTAGACCTCGGTTTTTATGTTGATGTAGAAAATAATATAATTTATAAATAACAAAATTTGTATCGCCATAGATAACCTTTTAGTTATTGACATATCTCATTTAAAGATTATATAATTCTCTTGTCGGAATTTGTAGGAAAAAGGTGTTTAAATGAAGAAAAAAATCGCACTCATAACTTCAATTATTTTGACAGTTGCCCTCCTCGTTAGTGGCTGCAGTCAAAGTTCTAATCCATCAGAAAATCAACAATCAACTCCTAAGACCTTGCGCGTTGGACTCGTTCCCAACCAAGCCCCTGATAAAATTAAATCTCAGTATGAGCCATTCCGCCAGTATTTATCTAAAACATTGGGTATTCCTATTGAACTCTTCGTCGCCTCTGATTATGCAGGAGTCGTTGAAGCTATGGCAAACGATAAGCTTGATGTTGCTTATTTTGGGGGTCTTACCTATACTCAGGCCAAGCAACGTGCTAAAATTCATCCAATTGTTACGGAAATTGACGAGGAGACACAAACATCAAACTATTACAGCTTGATTATCGTTCCCTCAGCCAGCCCCGTTCAATCCACTGCAGAACTCAAAGGGAAAATCTTTGCCTTTGGTGACATAAGCTCCACCTCTGGCTCCTTATATCCACGCTTTATGCTCGACAAAGCAGGAATTAAAGTACCGACTGATCTAAAAAATGTGGTCTACACTGGTGGCCATGACGCGACAGCTCAAGCCGTTCAAAACGGAACTGTCGATGCTGGAGGAATAGAAGGCCGGATTTTGAACCGACTGATTGCCAACAAAACGGTCGACCCTAGTAAGATTAGAATCATCGACAAGCATCTTGTAGAAGGATATCCCTGGGTTGTCCGGGATAGCTTAGATAAAGCTCTCGAAGAAAAAATCATTCATTCCTTCCTTGATATGAATGATTCTGAACTGCTAACCCTCATGCGAGCGAAACGTTTTACTCAAGTCACCGATGCTGACTATGCAGAAATAGAAAAAGAAGCGAATCGTCTCAACTTAATTAACCCTAGTAAATAAGAACTAGCTTGACAGGAACCTCTGTTCCTGTCAACTTCTATTATGGAGGTCACTATGGATATCGTCGTTGCAAAAGGTCTTTCGAAAGTTTACCCGAATGGACAAGGACTCCACAAAGCTTCTTTTTCCTTAAGCAAAGGGGAACTCATAGGGATCGTAGGGCCCAGCGGAGCCGGTAAATCAACCTTACTTCGCTTGCTTTGTGGCGCCATTTTTCCTAGTGAAGGGACTTTGACGATCCTAGGTCAGGAAATGAGCCACTTAAATCGGCAACAGCTTCAATCCCTTCGGAGTAAAATTGCTGCGGTATATCAAAATTTTAATGTTATTCCCTCTATGGATGTGGCAAGAAACGTCTTCATGGGAAGAGCCGGTAAAATGTCCCACCTTTCTGTCGTTCGGGGAGCGTTACACCTCACCGCAAAAGAGGAATCCGAGATAATTGAGATCCTGGCAACGCTTGGTATTGAAGATAAACTCTATGAGAGATGTCAGGAACTCTCAGGAGGGCAACAACAACGCGTTGCTGTTGCTAGAGCTATCTATAGTGATGCAGAACTGATTTTGGCCGATGAGCCTATAGCCTCTGTAGACCCTGCAACAGCAGGACTTATCTTAGACTTATTCCGATCCCTTAATAAGCAAGGAAAAACAATACTTCTTAGCTTGCATCAAATTGATAGTGCACTTAAGTATTGTTCTAAAATCATTGCTTTTGACCATGGAACCTTAGCTTTTAACGGATGTCCTCAGGATTTTATTCAAAGTGACGTCTGTCAAAAGCTGATGGGGAATGTTCCTCCTCAGATGGAGGTGAAGGTCGGATGAAATATGAGAAATCCAGCATCCTAAATTGGCTTATGACTATACTTATTCTAGGGGTCGTTATTCTCAGTGGATTAGGTACAAATTTTTCCCCCAGTGAATTTTTAGATCCTGGGAATATTAAGGCAATGACTCGCTTCACCGGCGGCCTGTGGCCTCCAGAGACGAGTCCCGTCTTTTTAAGTAACGTTTTCAAATTACTATTAGAAACCGTTGAAATATCTATAGTCGCTACAGTCGCAGCTATATTTTTATCTTTACCGCTCTCCCTTTTTGCCATGAGGCCCCGTGGGGAGGAATATTCTCGGCAAATTGCGGGAAGTGCTTTATGGTCCTTTCGCTGGGCGCTTTATTATCTTTCTCGGGGTATTTTAGCTATTCTTCGAGGCGTTCCGGAATTAATGTGGGCTCTTATCTTTGTTGTAGCGGTTGGACTTGGCCCCTTTCCGGGGGTGCTGGCACTAACGGCCCATGGCACTGGAATTCTCGGCAAGTTATATGCTGAAATGTTCGAATCCGTTGACCAGCGACTTGTGGAAATGGCACGTACAGTTGGTATGGATGAGCTTAAAATCTTAGTTATGGCGAGAATTCCTGTAACACTGCCCATGTTCCTTTCCTATACCGTGTTTCGATGGGAATGCAATATGCGGTCCGCTACATTACTTGGTTTTGTAGGAGCAGGGGGAATCGGAACCCAGCTCATGATTAGCATGAAGCTCTTTATGTATCAAGAAGTTGCAACTTTAATTTTAACGATATTTGTATTGGTCGTAGTTGTCGAACTTATCGGGCAATATCTAAGAACTAGGATATTGGACCAAAGGGGTTCTGCCAGCCGATCTCCGGCAGCTTAAATATAAGAAAAACCGAGGCTGCGCCTCGGTCCTTTTATTGTTCTCTAACATCTGAAATTTTATATTCGTAACCATGAAGTCCTTTATAATACTCCGGATACATCTCCCCACCGCATTTCTCACAACTAAACTGCGGTGGCACAGTTGGATCCCCATCATCCATAGCGTCAAATTCCCTTACAACTTCTAAAGGGATCGCCTCTTGTTCATTACACTGCAAACAAATGTAATTGACTGAACTCTTTAGTAGGCTCTTCTCGCTTTGAGCCTTCTTCTTTTTGCTGGGTTTTCGTTTTTTGGATACCGGTGAAATTATAGATCATCCTTTCTAGGCATGCTCTACTTGTCTCACATCTCGCATGCTTAATTTTAAGTTGTCCCTCTTTTAGACAGACTTCACCCTTGTATTCATAATAACACTGACAATGAGGACATTCCATTGGGTCTTTTCCCGTTTGTTCTTTGATTCGTTCTTCCCATTTCCTACGCGTTACTGTCTTCTTAACTTTGACGATCCACTTCCTCACTTCTTTCTGCCAGGCAGAAACAAGGGTTTTGCATAGCGATTTAATCCTACGAGAGTAAACACCGTAGTATCGAATCGTTTTAAATTGTTCATCTGGAATGTGTACGATCAATCGCGAGATAAACTCTTCTACTGTTAGCGTTTCTCGCTTCTCTTGTCCGTCATTTTTGTCGTGATACTTGAATGTAACATATTGACCGTCATATTCCTCAATCCGATGCAATGCAATGGCCGGTCGACGAATATAACGACCTATATATCCGAGTTGTACTTTTACATTTCCTTTCTGTTTCGGGGCATAGACATAGAAACCTTCTCCATTTGCTGAATAGGCCTTCTGTAATAAGGGCTGTACTTTCTTCTTTTCTCCTTCGTTTAAGTGACTACGGATTAGTTTTAATACGACGGTTTGCCATTGCTTTCGTAACATTGGAAAAGGGATATAGTCATAGGTTTTCCATTCTCCACTTTGCTTCATTCCACCCATTGTTACAAGCATATGGACATGCGGGTTGAAGTTAATTCGGGATCCAAACGTATGAAGTCCTGCAATGACTCCCGGAGTTAATTTGAACTTCTTCTTAAACCACTCTTGAACAATTCTTACCGCTTCATCCATTAGGGGTTTTAGCAACTTTCGGTGTTTTTGAAAGATAACTCTTAGCCCTTCATCTATTGTAAAAATGACATGCCGATGATTAACCTGCATAACATCTTCTGCCATCATTCGGCTCCATTCCTCAGTTTCTCCACTCGAACATGTTGTGCAAAATCTCCCCTTACAACGGTAAGGTACTATTCGGACATCATGACAACCTTCACAGACTAAAAGCTTAAACCCATTTTTAGGGTTGCCACAATTACGGAACTTCTCGACCTCCTTAATTACAATAGGTCTTACACGAGTTCCGTATTTCTTAATGAATTTTTCCCAGTGTCTATGCTCATCAAAGAATATCTGTCTCAAAATGTTCGTTTCCATAACTCCATCATACCAAACGCGCAAGTAAAGGAGGAACCCCAAAACTTATACATTCTGATATATTTAAAAAAAGCACCGCTATCGATTGCGGTGCTTTACGTATCTTGGGCTATTTCTTCTAGCTTTTTCTTTAGTTAATTCGCTTGCCTTCTATGATCCTATTTCTTCCTGCTTTTCTTTTGTATTCAACGTCTTCGATTCAAATAATAATTCTTGCTCCCTATTATTTAGTAGGTAAAAGAATACCGAACCGATTACTGCTAAAAAGATTGCTAATACATAATAAGCTGTTGCTAGAGATACATATAAAGTATAGTCATAAGTATTTACCGTAAGTGGGTTCTCAATGACCAATGTTTTCGAATATCCCATTCCATAGAACAATAAAGAGGAAAGATAACAAATAGCTGTTACTTTTGGCACTTTTACACCTCACCTAAGCAAGTTTCTTTATATCGTAATCTGAATCTTTCCTTTTACATGTCATCCAATTATTGAACGCTGATCTACGTTATTTCTTCACGTCTCGAGCTTTTTCTTAACATTTCATAGTATCCATACGATCTAGTGATTACCTTTAGGTGGGTCTCGTCAAAAAAATTTCTTACCCCCAGTTGTGCCTTTCCTATTCCCATTTACTTATCCTCTTTTATCTCATCAGTATTCCTTGGTACCTATTTAAGACTCATGGCATGCAGCTAAGAGCTCTGGGTTATTAGATACTTTATCCTTTTAAACCTTGATCGTACTTGAGCGCAGTTCTTTGATTTAGTTTACTATTTCAGTTAATTTAGACACAAGCATCCCTCCCAACCATCTTGTATTAGGATGCCCATCTATAAAATAAAAATAGGAACAACCAGCATCAATGTCTATAAA
>Ga0316605_10002254_pt1 | contig 10990 bp, 7 predicted proteins | sample OWC_soil_day20_n_FD_207666 | JGI IMG/M metagenome (GOLD analysis project Ga0316605, IMG submission 207666) | Wetland soil microbial communities from Old Woman Creek delta, Ohio, United States - OWC_soil_day20_noCT | ecosystem: Environmental > Terrestrial > Soil > Wetlands | place: USA: Ohio... | reverse complement strand
AACTACTATCGGCCGGGCGCGCCGCTTCTCGGGCGCTGCCTCTACCCGTTCCTGCACGCGCGCGTCGGGTTCAGCGGCAAGGTGTACTTCTGCCCGTTCATCCGCATCGAGGTGGGCGACCTCAACACGACTTCCCTGGAAGCGGTCTGGAACGGCCCGCGCTACGTGGAACTCAGGAAGCTGCTGCTGGAGCGGAAGCTGTTCCCCGTGTGCCGCCGCTGCTGCAAGGTCGAGCTGTCCCCTGAAGCCCTGCCCGCGGTGGACGCCGCGCCCCGGCGGCGGGTCATCGCTGTCACCGCCGTGCGCTGACGCTCGGCCGCGGGCGCGCCGCGCCCCTCACGAGGGAGCGCCCCGGCGGCGGCAGCGGCCTCACTTGCCCGCGTACGCCGACTCCGGCGCGGGTTGACGGCCTCCGCGGTCCCTGGCGCGATGGCGGTGAAGCCAGAGCCCCGTCAACGCCAGCAGTGCCGCGACTCCCACGGCGACCGCATTGGGAACGTGAGAGCCGTAGTGCTCGAAGTCATAGAACGACGGCAACGCGGACCGCCATGGCACGGGAAAGAGACTGTTGCGACGGGCAAGGTCGTCGCTCATCCATGTGTAGAGGTAATGAGGGCCCCGGTCCACCCACCACGCGGACGCCCGCCACTGCAGGAGCACCACCGGCGAGGCAATCGCGACAACGGCTCGGCGGCCAACAGGTCCCAGGCTCGCGTACAGGGCCACCAGGGGCAGGAACCAGAGCGCGATGACGGACCACATGAACCGGCCGCCGAACGAGTAACAGCCGTACCAGCAGTCGTGAAACGAATTCGGCAACAGCACTGCCAGATACGACAGGCCGACCCCCGCGGCGAGGACGGGTTTTCGAACGGCCAACGGCGCGATGCCCAGGAGGGCGATGAGGAGCACCGGTTGCTGGACGAACATGCCCTGCGCCTGGTCGAAGTGCAGTCCGAGGAAGATCATCGACGCCTGACCCGGAGACGCACCGACGGCGGCCTTGACGGCATAGGCGGCAGCGACGCTGCCGAACATCGCGTGGTTGACGAGGCCGAGCAGGGCGATGGAACAGGCGGTGCCTGCGAGCAGGACTCCGCACTTTGCCGTCGTTCGAACGGCTGACCGGTCCTTCCAGATGAGCGCGGCGAACATCGCGGCGAGCACGACCGCCGCCGCGGTGTTCTTGATGTGCAGCCAGGGCATCGCGCCCAGAACGAGCGTCGAGGCCGTGACGCGGCACCATGACGAGATCCGGTCCGCGGGCCCGCTCGCCCAGTAGATCACCGTGAGCAGCGCCAGACCGGCCGTCAGGTCCGGGTAGACCTGCCCCGCCGCGCCGAGGAACGGGAAGCCGAGGGAGATGCCGCAGGCGAGAAAGGCCGACACGGCGCGCGAGAGTGCGAAGTTCCGCGCGATCCCGTAGAGCACGAACGGAATCAGGCCGGCAAGCAGGCACATCGTGAGCCGTGCGCCCGCGAGTCCGAACTGTCCGAAGGCGGGAGCCAGCAGGACCGACGTGCCGAGCGCGTGGACACTGAACACGCCCCGTGCGGTGACCCGCACGTGATTCTGCCAGTCGTTGGGGCCGAAGATGCGATGGCTCGCCTGATCGCGCTCGTACGCGCGTCTGACATCGAGAGAGTGATCGCGAACGATGGCATCGGAGACGATCAGGTAGTGCGGTTCGTCCCCCGTGACGCGCGCGCGCCCCTCGCGGTCCCACGTGAGCGCGGTGGCAGCATAAAAGACGCTCGGGCTGAGAAGCGCGCCGACAAGCAGCGCTCGCGCGGCGAATCGCCGGACCCGCTGGCTGCCGCGCGCGTTCACGAAGGCCAGCGACACGCCCGCTGCGACACGACCGGCCGCCCGCGCCAACCGAGCCGGCAGGTGGGGGAACGGCACGACCAGGTGCCGCAGGACGAAGACGGCCGTCGCGAAGACGGCCGGGCGCCAGGCCGACGTGACGGAGAAACGGAAGCCAAAGACCCTGGCCTTGAAACCCCAACCTGCGATCACCAGGAGGGCCAGGATCGACGCCCCGACCACGAGGGCATCGGAGAGCTGGACCCACCATGGAAGCCGCGTCGAGAGGCGTCGTGCCATCGGCGACAGTATAGCCGGGCTCGATCCGCCTCAGTCGGGGCGCCGGCGATGCGGCTCCGGGCTCGATCGACTCGGCCAGGGATGCCCCGGCTGCGGCGCAGCCGACGGACTGTCCCCGATGGCGCCGGCCCTGCGCGCGCTTCCCGCGACGGCGTCGTCGAGCAGCGCGTCGACGGTCGGCAGGGGCGTCGCCGTCAGGAGGATCTGGTACGAGAACAGCCCGCGGGACAGCCGGATCAGGAACGCATTCAGCGTCACGAGCGCCCGCCCGAACCAGCCGTCGCCGAACGCCAGCGGAAACGGTGCCGGAATGCCCGCCATGCGCTCGATGGCGAACCCGCACTGCTCGAACAGGAGGCGCAGCGTCTTGAACGTGTAGAGGCGCGTGTGCGTGAGATCGAGGATGCCCCGGCGCCCGTAGTTGAAGTTGCCGAGCAGCGCCTGGAACCTCACGACGAAGAACGTCACGTTTCCCGTCGTCACGACGATCGTGGGCTGATGGCCATGGGAGGCCGCCCGCAGCCCGTCGAGGAACCGCTCGGGTTCGCGGAGGTGCTCGATGATGTCGAGCAGCAGGACGACATCGTAGCGGCGAAGATCGACCGTGAGCGGCTCGGGCTCCATCCACGTGATGAACGTGCCGAACGGGGACGGTTCGACCGGCGGCGCCTGGTCGGCGCCGTCGACGCGGCAGCCTTTCCTGATCAGTTCACGGGCGAAGTCCCCGGGGCCGCAGCCGATGTCGAGCACCCGCGCCCCCTCGGGCACGGCCTCGAGTGTCGCCGTGTGCGACGATGCGTAGCCCAGCTTGAGGCTGTAGCGGCGATTCACCGTCGCGTCCACGTCGTACTTGCGGTCGTAGAGCACGTTGAGCCGGTGGAGGCGGCTGCCCAGCGTCGCGAGCGCGACGTCCTTCGCGTACTTGATCCCGTCGACGCGGCAGATTTCGTCGCCGTAATAGGTCGGGATCGGCACCTCGGCCACCCGGAACCCGCCCATCAGGAACTGGATGATGATCTCCGTGTCGAAGTGGAACACGTTCGAGTTGCGCTCGAACGGCAGCGCGGCGAGGGCCGACACGCGGTAGGCGCGGAAGCCGGAGTGGAACTCCGACAGGCGCACGCCGAGCATCCGGTTCTGGAACCAGGTGAGGATCCTGTTCCCGACGAGCTTGTAGAGCGGCATGCCGCCGCGCCGCGCGGCGCCGGCCACCAGCATCCGCGATCCGAACACCGCGTCGGCGGTGCCGTCGAGGAGCGGCTTCAGCAGGTCCGGGATGCTCTCGGGGGCGTACTGGCCGTCGCCGTGCAGCAGCACGACGTAGTCGAACCCGTGACGGATGGCATAGGCGTAGCCGAGTTTCTGGTTGCCGCCGTATCCCTGGTTGCGGGCGTTGTAGAGCACCGTGACGGGGTGCCCGACCTTCCCGGCCGACCGCAGGCCCACCTCGAACGTGCGGTCGCGCGAGCTGTCGTCGATGACGAGCACCTCGGTGTCCAGCGCCCAGATGCTCGCGGGAATGCGCTCGAGCACGGGGCTGAGCGTCGACTCGGCCTCGTACGCGACGACGAAGATCAGCAGCCGCGGCGGCTGTCGGCCTGCGGGCTCACCCACCTTGGTTCCCTCTCGCGCCCCTGGTCGCTGCCGCCCATCCGTTCGGCGCGGCGAGGCAAGGTGCCATTGTGCCTCGGCCGGATCGAGGCGTAAAGGCCCCGCAGGCCAGCCGTCCGTCGCGGGTCGCGGGCGCATGGTTCGGGTATGATGGCAGTCGTCGGGCAGAACCAGACGTGCCGCTCATCCCTCATGCCACTGCAAACGGTCCCGCCGAGTCCGGCGAGTAGCCAACCCGTACGGCGTCGATGCCCGGCCTGGCTCTATCCAGCGGCGCTGGCGTTGCTGCCCTTCCTGATCTTCTTTCCCGTGTCCGTGCTGCGGAGCGTGTTCTTCCATGGAGACATCCAGGCGTACTTCTACCCCTACCACGTGCTGCCGGCTGCGCTGCTGACGCATGGCGAAGCGCCGCTGTGGAACCCGTTTGCGTTCAGCGGCATGCCGTTGCTGGCCGATGGACAGACGGCGCTGTTTCACCCCGCCAGCTGGCTCTTCTTCGCGCTGCCCGCGGGCGCGGCGCTCAACTACGCCATCCTGTCCCAGTTCAGCATTGCCGGCGTGGGGATGTTCTGGCTGCTGCGAACTCTCGGGCTGCAGCGGCTGCCCGCGTGGTTCGGCGCGGTCACGTACATGTTCTGCGGCTGCATGACGGCCCGCGTCGTCCACCTGTCGATCATGGGCGGCGCGGCCCTCCTGCCGTGGGCGCTGGCCTGCGTCGAGCGGGCGTTTCGCGAGCAGCGAGGATCCTGGTCGGCCCGTCCTCCCGCGGCGTTCCGCGCGACCTGGCTGGCGGTTTCCGCCGCGGTGATTGCCGCGCAGGTCTTCGCCGGTCACCCTCAGGTCCCGGTCTACACGGCGCTCATGCTCGGACTCTACGCGCTCGTCCGCGGCATCGAGTACTGGCGCGACTCAGCCAGCCCCGGCTGGATGTGCCGCCTGCCCCTGGTCGTCTCCGGCGTGTACGTGCTCGGAGGCGGGCTCGCGGCCATCCAGCTCGTGCCATGGGCGGAAGCGGGGGCCCTGTCGACCCGCGCGGCCGGGGCGAGTTTCGACATGGTGTTCAACACCTCGATGGCCCGCAGCGAGTGGCTGCTGCAGCTGTTTCCGTTCCTGTACGGATCGCTCAGCACCGGCGTCTTCGGCGACCAGCCATCGTCGCCGCTGCTGCTCGCACGGTTCGTCGAGCATTCCGCCTACGTGGGCATCCTGCCGCTGGGACTGGCCGTGTACGGCTTCCTCTCCCTCGTGCCGCTCGGAGCGGGCGGCCGGGTCGGCCGCCCGGTTTCGTCCTCCGTAGTGTTCTTCGCGCTCCTGGCGCTGCTCGGACTGCTTCTGGCGGTGGGCTGGGGCACGCCACTGGCACACGTCGTGTACCGCACGCCCATCCTCGGCAAGCTGCGGGCGGTGGAGCGAGCGCTGGTGCTGGTGAACCTGGCCGTGGCGGGCCTGGCGGCCTTCGGTGTCCAGCGCCTGGCGGAAAGCGGTTCGCCCATCGCCTGGCGGCGCAGGTGGAGCCTCGCGGCGATTGGCGCCGGCGTGGCGGTGATTCCCGTCGCGGTCGTGATCCTGGCCCGGCAGGCCTGGTTTCAGCGGGGGATGAGCCTGCCTCGAGAGGCCACCGCGAACCTGCAGCTGGACCAGCCGAACGCCGCCGTTCCCGTCATGCTTGCCATGGCCAGCGCCGCCCTGTTGCTCTGGTGGAGCCGGCGCGCGGCGACCCGCGTGACGCTGGGAGTTGCAGCCGGACTGGTCATGCTGGACCTGGGCGGTTACGCAGCGCTGTTCAATCCCACGACGGACGCCGGTTTCTACGACACCCGTCCGGACGTGCTGAGAACCCTTCCCTCCGATCCGGGGCAAGCCCGCAAAGCCACGTACCTGCCGAGGAACCTGTCCGCCGCGCGCCAGTCGCAGGCGCTGCTGGCCATGAGCTGGGGCATGGTCTACGGCGTCGAAGACGTGAACGGCTTCAACTCGCTCCAGACTCGCAGGTACACGGACTATGTCTTCGGAACCGAGGAGGGCGATGTCTCGTACGGCCTGCTCAGAGACGATCGCCTGCTCAGGCCCGAGAACCCTGTGCTGAGTTCCCTGAACGTGCGCTATCTCCTGGTGCCGGCCGGCACGTCGCCGCGCATCGGAGACGCCTACCGGCTGGTCTGGGACGGCCCGGAGGTCGACGTCTACGAGAACACGCTGGCGTATCCGCGCGCGTTCTTCGCCGACGCGGTTCGCGGCATGACGGATGCGTCAGCCGTGCTGAAGGCCGTGACGGCCGACGGGTTCGACGGGCGCCGGCTGGCCATGGTCGAGACGGAGACGCCGCCCGCGTTGCCGGTCCCCGCCGGCGAGGATGACGTGACCCTGACAACGTGGAGCCCCAACCGGCTCGCGCTGGCGTGCACGACGGCCACGCCGAGGTTGCTGGTGCTCAGCGAGATGTTCTATCCCGGCTGGCGGGCGGCGGTGGACGGGACGCCCACGGAGATCTACCGCACGAACTATCTCTTCAGGGGAGTCGTCGTGCCCGCGGGCCGGCATGCCGTGACGTTCGAGTACCGGCCGCGCTCGGTGCCGCTCGGCGCCGCGGTGTCGGGGGCCGCCGTCCTCGCGGCGCTGGCCGTCCTCGCCGCGGGACGTCGCAGGCGTCAGAAGATCGTGTAGATGAACGGCGCGACGGTCTGGCCGACCACCAGCAGCACGGCGACCAGCGCCAGCACGACGAAGACCGGCACCATCCAGTACGCCTTGTGATGACGGGCGAATCCCCAGATGTCGGCCGCGAGCCTCACACCGTTCCGGAGCATCGGCATGCGCGCATCTCCCGCCTAATCGAGCCCGTAGTCCTCGCGCCAGTTCGCCTTGTCCTCGAACGGCGGCTGGTCCTGCTTCGAGAGCAGGAATGACCCCAGCACGAGGTAGTCCATCTCCGTCCGCATGAAGCACCGGTAGGCGTCCTCGGGGGTGCACACGATGGGTTCGCCCCGGACGTTGAACGACGTGTTGATGATGGTGGCACACCCGGTCAGCGCCTCGAACTCCCGGATGATGTCGTGGTACTGCGGGTTCACGCGGCGGTCGACCGTCTGGATCCGCGCCGAGTAGTCGACGTGCGTGACCGCCGGGATGTCCGACCGCTCGCGGTTCACCCACACGCGGAGGTCGTCGACCCGCTCCTGTTCGGCATGCAGGCACCGCTCGGGGCGTACCTGCGCCACCAGCAGCATGTACGGCGACGCCACGTCGAGATCGAAGTACTCCGAGACCTTCTCCACCAGGCACGTCGGCGCGAACGGCCTGAAGGACTCCCGGTACTTGATCTTCAGGTTCATGATCGACTGCATCTGCGGCGATCGCGCGTCCCCGATGATGGACCGGTTGCCCAGCGCGCGCGGCCCGTACTCCATGCGCCCCTGGAGCAGGCCGATCACCTTCTGGTCCGCGATCAGGCGCGCGATCTCGGCCGCGCGGCGCTCGGGCGGCAGCCTGCGCGCGGGATAGCCCTTGGCGTCGAGGTACTCCTGGATCTGCTCGTCAGGGAACTCCGGCCCCAGATAGGCGCCATTCATCCGGTCGGTTTTGCCGTCCGCCTCCCGGGGTTCGCCCTGCACCATGTGCCAGACGTAGAGCGCGGACCCGACGGCGCCGCCCGCGTCTCCCGAGGCCGGCTGAATCCAGATGTCGTCGAAGATCCCGGCCTTCAGGATCCGCCCGTTGGCCACGCAGTTGAGGGCGACGCCGCCGGCCAGGCACAGGTGGCGCGAACCGGTTTCCTGGCGCGCGAAGCGGGCCATCTTCAGCATCACCTCTTCGGCGACGTCCTGGATGGAACGCGCCATGTCCATCTCGCGGCGCGTGATGAACGACTCCGGCGCGCGCGGCGGCCCCCCGAAGAGCTCGGCGAAAGCCCCGCTCGTCATCGTGAGCCCGTCGAGGTAGCCGAAATACTCCATGTTCAGAGCGATCGAGCCGTCGTCACGGATGCTCACGAGCCTGTCTTTGATGAGGTCCACGTACCTGGGCTCGCCGTACGGCGCGAGGCCCATCAGCTTGTACTCCCCCGAGTTCACCTTGAAGCCGGTGAAATACGTGAACGCCGAGTACAGCAGGCCGAGCGAGTGCGGAAAGCGGAGCTCGCGGTGCAGCTGGATCGTGTGGCCGCTGCCGTGACCCAGGGTGGTCGTCGCCCACTCGCCCACCCCGTCCACCGTGATGATGGCGGCCTCCTCGAACGGCGACGGATAGAACGCCGACGCGGCGTGGGACTGGTGGTGCTCCGGGTAGGAGATCGGGGGCTGGTTCCGGCAGCCGGCTTCCGCCAGGCGTCCCTCGATGTCCGAGTGGATCCACAGCTTGTCCTTCATCCACAGGGGCACGGCCCGCACGAACGACTGGAACCCGCGCGGGGCGACGGACATGTAGGTCTCGAGGATCCGCCCGAACTTCAGGATCGGCTTGTCGTAGAACGCCACCGCATCAGGGTCTCCGCCGGCCTCGGCCAGGCAGTACTTGACCGCGTTGATCGGAAAGCGCGAGTCGTGCTTCTTGCGCGAGAACCGCTCTTCCTGCGCCGCGGCGACGATGACGCCGTCCTCGACGACGGCGGCCGCAGAGTCGTGGTAGTACGCGCTGATGCCCAGGATGCGCATGTCAGTCCTTACGCCGATTGCCTAGTATGGCTTCTCGGGAGACGTCCGGGGAAGCGTCGACCGATCGATCCAGAAGGTCTCTCCCGCGCGCCGCCGCTTCAGCCGGAGGGTGTCATGGCCGGTCAGCGTGCGCCAGACGCGCAGCGGCACGAACACCGTGCAGTAGACGGCCCCCAGCACCACCGCCGTGAGCGCGCGGCCGGCCTGGTGGGCGACCCGGCCGGCGAACGAAATCACGGGCGCCGAGAGCGACGGCGGCAGGACGGCTCTGACCGCCAGCACGACGAGCGACACCACGGCCGCCACGCCCGCAAGAACGGGGCGACCCGCGGCGTACAGCGCGGCGGCCATGACGAGACCGATGACGACGTCCCGCAGCACCCTCGTCGAGACCCGGCGGGAAGGTAAGGCCTGCGGGTGCTGCTGGACCTTCCAGCGCCACACGGCATCCGCAACGCTGCGCCGGCGGTCGTCCCGGCCACGTGGCGTTGCCGGCTGATGCTCCATCATGCTGCTCTTGTCCGTTTCCATCCCGTCCCTGCGAGCGGGCCACGGTCCGCCGGCCCCCGGCGACGGCGGTCGGCCGACACCAGATGATGCCGCGTGATGAGCGTGGCCTGGGACGGAATCACCTGATCGCGGGACGTGCGGACGGGCTCCGCTCATTATCGCCGGGATGCGCGGGGCCGGACAAGCCGTCCAGCCCGGCGGCGCAGCCTTCACCGTGGCGCGCGACGACGTAGATCATCGTCGTCGACGACCCGTCCGGGAACGGTCCCGCTCCCCGGACATCGCACCGCCGCGCCAGGCGGTCCACGGCGACCACGTAGCCGTCGGCGCCGAAGCCCGCCTGCCGGACGAGGAGATAGGAAACGCCCCGTCCGCGCAGGGCCGCCAGCGATCGGTCGTCGGGAAACGAGGCGACCGGCGCCCAGAGGTCGACGTACGAGGCCGGATAGAAGCCGCTGTAGCCGTTGAGGAGCGGTTGCCAGTGAAACGTCGACCGGTACGCCGCCCGCGCGTCGTTCGCGATGTCGGCGGTGCTGCGCGGCAGGGGAAGGTCGGCGACGATGCCGGGAGGCTGCGACCGGAGCCACAGCGACGCGTCATCCGGGACGGTCTGGACCGGGACGAGCGCCATCGGCCACATGAAGTACTCCCCCACGACCAGGGCCCCGATCGTCCAGTTCGCGGCTCCGGCCAGACGCGGGCGCAGCCGTTCGAGCCGGCGGTTCAGGCGCGCCAGGCCGAAGCCCGCCATGACGCTCGTGCCGAGCAGGACCAGATGACCGAAGCGCGCCGGCACCCTCAGTCCCATGAAGACATCGATGTGCTCGCGCAGGAACGGGTAGAGGAGGCCCCTGTGTCCGAGCGTGCCGTCGACGGCGATCGCCAGCGCCAGCGCGTAAGCCAGTCGCCGACGGTCGACGGGCGGCCACAGCGCGATTGCCACCAGCCCGATGGGCAGGAACCCCACGAACAGGCGCTTCTCCGGACTGCCCAGCCCGCCCGTCGCGGCGCCGTAGGCGACGCTCGATGGCATGGGTGCCAGGTAGTGGGATGGCCCCGCGCTGTACACCCGGATGCTGCCCTCGTCACGATCGCCGACAAGGGTCCGGGCGGCTCTGTACGGGAGCATGTAGGGCGCCAGCACGAAGGCCGCGAGCAGGGCGCCCGACGCCAGGGACACCAGGACCCGGCGCCGCAGGGCGCCGGGGACTGTCGTCACCAGGCCCGGGAGCAGTCCCGCCAGCACGACAGCGAAGAACACCGCGTAGTAGATGCTGGACAGTCCCTGCAGGGCGAAGCAGCACCCCGCCCAGAGGCCGTACGCCAGACGCCCCGACTCGAGCGCGCGGTGGCACATCCAGAGCGTCAACGGCAGCCACTGCGCCCACAGCAGTTCGAGGTGGTGGTAGTGGTCGAAGCGATACGGTGCGAAGGCGAAGATCACGCCGGCGACAACGGCTGCTCCCGCGTCTCCGGTGAGCTGCCGCACGAGGAGGAAGGCGCCGAGACCGCACGCGAGGAAGCTGGCCAGCACCAGCGCGTTCAGCGCATGGACGGCCGGCAGCCCCGCCCAGATCGCGGGCGCCGCGATCAGGCCCTCGAGCAGGACGGCATCGGAGAACGCCAGCGTGAGCGGCAACGGGGCGAAGATGTTCGCATCGAACAGGCGCAGGGGATCCAGCGGCAGCTGGTGGGCAATCCAGGCCAGGCGCCACAGGTTGAAGTACGAGTCCTTGTCGTCGGGCACGCTCCCCGGGTGCAGCACCTGCGGCCACGTGAGGGCCAGCGTCAGCACCGAGAAGAGGACGGCGGCCTGCCCCAGGCGCATGCCGCGGGCCCGGCCCGGGATCCGTTCGGTCATATCGCTCGGCACCATGCGGGTGCGTTGGCCGTCGCGTGCGCCGCTGGCGTCTGGGGCGCACCCGGTCGTCTGCGCACGTGCAGTATAGGATAGAATCCGGGGCGTCGTTGAAACGTCACGCCCGACTTTCCATGCTGCAGCCCCTCAGCCGCCCGTTCGCGATGCTGGCCGCCGGCATCGTCGGCGCGTCGCTCGTCGTTCACGCCTGGCATGCCATCAGCACTGCCGTATACGTGGATTTCGTGACAGGCGT
>Ga0316605_10002253_pt1 | contig 10991 bp, 7 predicted proteins | sample OWC_soil_day20_n_FD_207666 | JGI IMG/M metagenome (GOLD analysis project Ga0316605, IMG submission 207666) | Wetland soil microbial communities from Old Woman Creek delta, Ohio, United States - OWC_soil_day20_noCT | ecosystem: Environmental > Terrestrial > Soil > Wetlands | place: USA: Ohio... | reverse complement strand
GGTCCACGCTGCTCAAGGCGCGCGCCATCGAGAACTTGAGCTACGTCGTCGGCGTGAACCGCATCGGCAAGGACGGCAATGGCGCGACCTACGCCGGCGACAGCGTCGTGCTCGATTTCCTCGGCCAGCCGCTCACCAGCGAGGGTGGTGGCGACCGGGTGGAGACCGCGGTGCTCGACCTGGAGTCGCTGCAGAAGTACCGCGAGGCGTTCCCGGCACACCTCGATGCCGACCGCTACGAGATCGTGGACTGAGGCCACGATGAAGAAGCGCACGCGCGTCACGCACCTGCCGGAGGTGCCGGTTCCGCCCGACGATCGCCCGCTGGTGGCGCCGATCTACCAGTCGGTCAAGTTCAGCTTCGACGACGTCGGGGAGACGCTGCGCTTTTTCGGCGGGCAGCGCCCCGGCTTCTACTACTCGCGCATCTCGAATCCGACGCTGCGGCAGCTCGAGCTCGCGCTGGCCGAACTGCAGGGCCGCGATGCCTGCCTGCTCACGGGATCGGGCGTGGCCGCCATTGCGATCGCGCTGCTCGGCCTGCTGAAGGCCGGCGACCACGTGGTGTATTTCGCCGAGCTGTACCCGCCGACGCGCGCGCTCGTGCGGCGGCTGCTGGGGCGCTACGGCGTGACGAGCACGATGCTGTCGATCGAAGACGGCGCCGGCCTGGAGCGCGTGCTGGCCACGACGCCCACGCGCCTGGTGGCGTTCGAGTCGCCGACCAACCCGGTGCTGAAGGTCGCGGATGTCGCGCGCGTCACGGCGCTTGCCCGTGCCCACGGTGCGCTCACGCTGCTCGACAACACGCTGGGCGGGTTGCACAACCACGGCGAGTTCGACGTCGACCTGTACGTGCACAGCCTCACCAAGTATGCGTCGGGTCACGGCGACGTGATGGGTGGCGCCGTGATCGCGCGGCGTGAGCTGATCGACATTGTGCGCGAGGATGCCACCAACCTCGGCCCGACGCTCGATCCGCACGCCGCGTGGCTGATCCTGCGCGGCCTAAAGACGTACTACGTGCGCTGGGATGCGCAGTGCCGCAACGCGCAGCGAGTGGCGGAGTTCCTGGCGTCGCGCCCGGAGGTGAGCCGCGTTCGTTACCCGGGGTTGCCCGCCGATCCGGGCCACGAGCTCGCAAGGCGCCAGATGGACGGGTTCGGCACGATCGTCACTTTCGACCTCGCGGCGGGACTGCAGGCGGGCACGCGATTCGCCGAGGCGCTCGAACTGTTCAGCATTGCCGCGAGCCTCGGGTCGACCGAATCGCTCGTCGTGCCACCCGCACTGGAGCAACCGCGCGGCATGAGCGAGGAGCAGCGCGCGTGGACCGGCATCGGTCCGGGCACCGTGCGGCTCTCGATCGGCATCGAGGATCCGGACGACCTGCTCGACGACCTGCGACAGGCGCTGGAGCGGTCGAACGCCTGACCGCCGCCCGGGAACTCCGCCGGCAACCGCGATGGGACACCACGCTGCAGGTCTCTGGTATGCTGGACCAAAGCTCAACGGTTGGTAGAGGTCATGGACGCCACCGACCTGCAAGGGCAATTCAAGCTCGGGGAGTGCCTGGTGGAGCCGCGCGAATCGCGGATCACCGGTCCGTCGGGCACGTTCGTGCTCGCGCCGGAGCATTTCGCGTTGCTTTGCTGCCTTGCCAGGAATCACGGCGAGGCCGTCACCCGGGTCCACCTCCGGCAATGCGCCTGGCCGCAGGACGGCGGCAGCGACAAGGCACTGCGCGCGGGCATCCGCAGGCTGCGCGAAGTGCTCGGCGGCGCGACTGGTGACCATCGCTACATCGTGGACGTCGGGCACGAGGGTTTCGTGCTGATCGCCCATTTCGAGGCATTGACCGCCGGCGGTGTGCCTGCCGCACGCGGGTCGCAAGCGGTCGCGCAGGGCGAGCGGCCAGCCGGGCCGACTGGCCGCCTGCAGCATCTCGTGGTGGAACTGCGGCGCCGCAGCGTGTTCAAGGTCGCGGGCGGCTACCTCGTCGGCATGTGGCTCGTGCTGCAGATTGCCGAAACCACGTTCCAACCGCTGCACCTGCCGGACTGGTGGCTGACCGCGCTCACGATCCTCGCCGTGGTCGGGCTCCCGATCGTCACCGCACTCGCGTGGTCTTACGAGATCACGCCGGGCGGCATCGTGCTCGACGAGGGCGAGGCCGGTGGCGTTCGCCTGCCGCGCGCGCGACGCGCGATCGCGCCTGCCATCGTCGCGGGCGTCTCGCTCATGGCGGCGGTGACCGGATACGCCTGGTGGCGGACGATCGACCTGGGAAGCGCTGGCGAATCGATCGAGACGGGGCTCGAGCCGAGCCCGCGGTCGATTGCCGTCCTGCCGTTCGTGGACATGAGCCCCGACGGCACCGCCGGCTACCTCGGCGACGGCCTGAGCGAGGAACTCTCGAGCGATCTGGCGAAATTGCCAGGCCTGCGCGTGGCCGCACGCACGTCGGCATTCACGTTCAAGGGGCGCGACGTCGACGTGCGCAGCATCGGCTCGCAGCTCGGCGTGCGCTTCGTGCTGGAGGGCAGCGTGCGACGCGAAGGTGAGCGCCTGAGGGTCACGGCGCAGCTGATCGACGCGGCCACGGGTTTCCATGCCTGGACCGAGAGCTACGACCGCCCATGGGACAACCTGATCGGCATCCAGCAGGAGATCTCCGGTGCGATCGCCCGCAAGCTGCACACGGTACTGACACCCGAGCTTGCGCAACAGCTGCAGGTCGTGCCCACCGACAACCCGCGGGCCTACGACTTCTATCTCGCCGGCTTGTCGGCGCTGCGGCAGGGTGGGGCGTTGAGCCGGATCGCGGATGCGGAAGCGCAGTTCCGCCGCGCGCTGGAGGCCGACCCGGGGTTCGCGCGGGCCCAGGCGGGCCTGTGCCAGGTCGCGCTGCTGCGGTATGAGCGGACGAACGCAACCGAGTACGTGCAGGACGCGGAGGCCGCGTGCCGTGCGGCGCTCGATGCCGACCCGACTCTCAAGGAAACCGAGATGGCGCTCGGCCGGCTCTACCTGGCCAGCGGTCGCCACGAGCAGGCCGAGGCTGTCTATCGATCGCTGCTGCGGCGCGCGCCCCGCGATGCAGACGCTTACATCGGCCTCGGTCGGGCACTGGTGCGGTCGAAGCGCATGGAGGAAGCCGAGCAGAATTTCCGCGAGGCGGTGGTCGTCGAGCCGGGCTACTGGCAGTCGTACAACGCCCTCGGCAGCTTCCTGTTCGCGGCGGGACGCAGCGCGGAGGCGGCCAATGCCTACGCGCGCGTCACGGACCTCACGCCCGGCAACCCGACAGGCTTCAACAATCTCGGCGCGGCGCGACTCGCGGCCGGCCAGCTGGATGCCGCCGCGAAAGCCTTCGAGCAGTCGAATCGCCTCGAGCCTTCGCGTAGCGCGTACGGCAACCTGGGGACGGTCTACTACTATCTCGGCCGGCTCGACGAGTCCGAGGCCATGTTCGGCAAGGCCCTGGATCTCGCGCCGGAGGATTACCAGCTCTGGGTCGGTCGCGCCGATGCGCGCTGGTACATGCCGCGGCGTCGCGACCTGGCGTACGGCGACTATCGTCGCGCAGCCGCACTGGCGGAGCAGACGCTGGCAGTGGACGCGACGGACGCCGAGACCTGGGCTATCCTCGGCTACGTGTATGGTCGGCTGGATGGGCCGGACCGGTCGCAACAGTACCTGCGGCGCGCGCTGGAGTTGGGGGGGGACGGGCCTTACGTGAACTACTTTGCCGCGATTGCCGCGGCGGATCGGGGCGACCGCGAGACGGCGGCGCGACTCGCGGGCCGCGCGGTGGCGCTGGGGCACTCGAAGGCGCTGGTGGGTGCGGATCCCGCGCTCAAGAGTATCCCCATCGGTTGATGGCGCGCACGTCGGACGAAACACGAACGAGCCGGTCGTCGCACCGGCGCAAGCACGGGAGGGAGAAACATGAACATTGACCCGGACACATTGTCGGCGCGTCGCAAGTTCACGATCCGGTGCACCGCCGATCGCGGTACCGAGATCCAGGATGGCAACGGCAAGAAGGGTGGCAACTTCCGCGGCAAGAAAGGCAAGGACCTGTCCTGGAAGAACGACACCGATGAGCCGGTCTGCTATCTCCAGTTCACCCGCATTCCGGACGAGGACTCCGCGGCAGCGGACGGCCCGGACTGGCCGTTCTCCGGTGACGAGCCGCCCGGCTTGCTGCTCGAGGTGCCGCAGGGCAGCTGGACGACACGGACGCTCAAGGAAGTGGAGGTCACGGAATCCTTCGAGTACGTCGTGCTCGGCGCCAGCAAGACCCCGCTCCTCGACCCCGTGATCATCATCGATCCGAACTGAGCGCTGCTCCTTCCCCGGACACACCTGAAGCGATGCTGACGGATCACGCGGGGCTCAGTCCCTTCGAGCGGTTGCTGACGCTGTTCACGCGCGTGCGGCCCGGCGAGGGCCGCAGCGCGTTCCTGTTCTTCCTGCACGGCTTCCTGCTGCTGTTCTCCTACCAGATCGTGAAGGCGCTGCGCGAGGCCTTCATGCTCACCAAGTTCCCGGCCGAGGTGCGGGCCTACGCCGTCGCGCTGATCGCGCTCATCCTGATGCTGCTCGTGCCCGTGTACGCGGCGGTCAGGCGCCGGCTCGACGGCGAGCGGCTGCTGCGCGCGGTGACGGCGTTCTTCGCCTCGAACCTGCTGCTGTTCTGGGCGGCTGCCGCGGCGGGCCTGCCCATCGCGTTTCCGTTCTTCCTCTGGGTGAGCATCTTCGGCGTGATGGTGGTCGCGCAGCTCTGGGCGTTCGCGGCCGACTCGTTCAACCTCAAGAGCGGCCAGCGGCTGTTTCCCGTGATCATGGTGGGCGCGAACCTCGGGGCGCTGACCGGCGCGAAATCCGCGCAGCTCGCGGTCGGCGCCCTGACGCCGATCGGCCTGATGTTCGTCGCGACGGTGCTGCTGCTCGCTACGCTGGTGCTGGCCGGTCCCGAGCGCCGCGCGGTGCCGGAGGGTTCGCGTTCCGTCGTGGCCGAGCACGGCGCGCCCGTCCCGCGCCTGCTCGGCGGCATCGGGCTCGTGCTGCGCGACCGCTACCTGCTGCTGATCGCGCTGCTGGTCGTGCTGCTCAACTGGATCAATACCACCGGCGAGTTCATCCTGGCGGACTTCGTGCAGCGCGACGCGGCGCAGCGGGTGACCGCGAGCGGCGGTACCCTCGACGCCGGATCGCTGATCGCCGGGTTCTACGGCAACTTCTTCTTCTGGGTGACGCTGGTCGGGCTCGCGGTACAGCTGTTTCTGGTCGCGCGCATCTACCGCGTCGTCGGGGTGCGCGGCGCGCTGTTCGTGCAGCCGGTGGTGGTCGTGCTCGGGTACGGCCTGATCGCCTTCAGCCCGATGCTCGGGGCGTTCGTGCCGATCTTCACGCTGATCCGCCTGGTCAAGATCGCCGAGAACAGCATCGATTACTCGCTCATGAACACGACGCGGCACGCGCTGTTCCTGCCGGTCGACCGGGATTCCAAGTACGAGGGCAAGACCGCCATCGACTCGTTCTTCTGGCGTTTCGGCGATCTGCTGCAGGCGGTCACCGTCTACGTGGGACTCAAGTGGCTCGGCTGGGGTGCGCAGCATTTCGCGGCGCTCAGCCTCGTGCTCGGCATCGTCTGGATCGGGCTCGCCGTCGCGATCGGCCGCGAGTTCGCGCACAAGGCCGCCCACAACGTCATCAACGTGGCGCCGGAGGTCGGCCGGCCGATTCCCGACCTCGCCTGTCGTGCCGGCCAGGCCGTGGAGCACCGTGTCCCGGACGACGCGTTCCTCGATGCCGACCCGGGTGACGTGCTCCACCTGGCCGCGAGGCTCGCCGACGGCCGCCCGTTGCCGCCGTGGCTGCGCTTCGATCCGAAGCGACGCCGCTTCAGCGGCCAGGCGCCGGCCGCATTCGCCGAGGAACTGACGATCGCCGTCGTTGCCAGCGACGTGGACGGGCTCGAGGTGACGAGCAGCTTCCGGCTGCGCGCCGTGGCAGCGGGCGGCGGTTGAGCGTCAGCGCCCGGCGGCCGGGGCTGCCGCGATGGCCAGGATGCGGTCGCGGCGCGCGAGCAGCGCCTTCACGGCGCGCGTTCCCACCAGTTCGCCGATCGCCGCGCCGACGCTGGCCTCGTCCAGCCGCTGCAGGCGCGCCCGCATCTCGGGGCCGGTCTTCGCCAGCGGGCCTTCGAAAGCCTTGAGCACCTGGCTCGAGGTGCCGAACGCGTTGCCGTGGCCCGCGAGGAACAGCGTGGCCAGGTCGGCGTCGTACAGGAAGCGATTGAAGGTGCGCCCCCGGTTGTCGATCAGCGCATCGAATGCATAACTCAGCTGGTAGAGCGCGTCCATGTCACACCAGCCACCGGTGGGCAGGCGCGGTGGGCGTCCGTCCGCAGGCAACGCGCGTCGCGCGGGCTCGGCCTGCGGCACGAACGTGATGGTCTGGCAGGCGAGCCCGGCCGCCGTGCCGCTCTTGGCGTTGAGCCGGTCCTGCTCGCTCGCCCAGTTCGACGGGCGTCCCTGCAGGATGCCGTCCTGTCCGCCGTGATTGCGTCCGACCGTTGCCGGCACGAGCCCGAGACCGAGCAGGCGGTCCAGCCGGTAGGCGGCCAGCTCACGTTTGACCACCTCCGGCGCCGCCGCCTCGAACACGGCATCGACCGTCCTGCCGTCGTGCGTCACGCGCACCTCATGCACGCCGGGCGCGCAGGTTTCGGCGACAGCGACCGTACCCTTCGCGAGGATCTCCGCGACGACGTCCTCGCCGTATTCCTGCGAGCTCAGGTAGAGCGGCTCGGCGGGAATCGCAGCCGGCGGTGCGTCGGGCAGCACGTAGGCCACGCGCGCGCCCGAGGCGTCGACGAACAGCACGGCCGGGTGGCCCTTGTACACCGCCCGGTTCATGCCGGCATCGAGCTTCACCACCGCAGCGTCGAACCGGGACACGACGACGCCGTCGCGTGCCACCGTGTGGCCGATCACCACGCGCCTTGCGCCCACCGTGGCAAGCCACGGACGCAGCACGTCGGCCTCGGCGCACTCGTTGCAGAATGCAGCGCCACGGCTCCAGTTCGGGCCCCGGCTGCCGAGCAGCGGTTCGTCGTCGGCCACCCTGAAGCGCTCGAGCAGCGGGGCGAGTGCAGTCGCCGCCTCGCCGGGCGGCATGGCCGCCAGTCGCGCGCCCGCGGCGTCCGGCCGGCGCGCATACGCGTCCTCGAACTGCAGCAGCCCGGCCGTGCGCAGCGCCGCCTCGGCGGCCAGGTAGTTCTGCAACGCGGCGCGATAGTCGCGGTCGAGTTGCTCGAGGCTGCGCCCCTGCAGAAGCGCAGACGGCCCGCCGTGCATGTACACGGTGTCGTTGATCTTGATCGCGACCGGCAGCGACAGCAGCCAGCGGCCGTAGGTCCCGTCCGGTCCCAGCATCCGCCGGTGACCGAAGTAACCGGGCGGAAACAGACGCTCGAAGTCCGCCTCCGTCGTGCCGGCTTGCCGGGACAGGAATTCCGTCTTCGCCCGCGCACGCTCCGCCGGATCTTCCTCCTTCGCGTACGTGGCGAACTCGCCCGGATCGACGTAGCGCAGGTCGCCCAGGACGTTCATGGCCTCGTGGTTGCCCAGCACGACGTGCAGCCTGCCCCCGGCCGCAGCGGCTTCACCCTGCAGCCGCATCAGCAGGTCCATCACCTTGCGCGAGTCGGCGCCCCGATCCAGCAGGTCACCGAGGCTCACGAGGTGCGTCTTGCCGCCACTCCAGCGCAGCCCGGCGTCCACCACGCCGGCCGAGCGGAGCAGGGTGGTGAGCTCCTCGTATGCGCCGTGCACGTCGGCGAAGGCGACGACGCGCTCGATGCCCGTCCAGGTGACCGTGTTGCCCTCGGCGCGTGGCGCCGTGGTGGCCAGCAGGGCCAGTCCCGCCAGGGCCAGCGCGGCCAGGCTGCGCGTCGGCCGTCGCACCACAGGTTCAGTCATGGTCGCTTCTCCTCGACGAGTTCGACCCGGCCATCGTCCACCAGCTCCAGCAATTTCTTCCTGCGCCGGTCCACCTGGGCGATCTCCAGCTTGGTGAGCCCGAGTTGTACCACGCTGTCCTCCTGCCGGACCCCTCGCGGCGGCGCGAGATTCCCGCCGGGCGGCTCGGAGATCCAGCGGCCGTCGACGAGGCGCCACTGCGCGAGCACGCCGAGACGGCGCTGCAGGTCATCGAGCGTGAGGGCCCGCAGACGCGCCACGGTGTCGGCCGGCAGGCTCGGCACGCGCAGGTACTTCCACGCATCGCTGCGGTCGCTCTCGTTGTAGGCGAACGCGACGCCGTTGTCCACGGAGAACGCGCGCGGCGAAGTCTCCGCGCGTGACAGCAGGAAATTGCCCACGTTGGCGTCGCCGTGCTCGATCAGGTAGGTGAGTACGTTGAGCTGGCCGACACTGCGCGCGTAGCCCGCGTCGGATGCGAACAGCGCGGCGTCGTAAACGTCGGCGACGACCTTCACTTCCTGCAGCCAGTACTGCAGCACGACCAGCACCTCGTCCGACCCGCGGAAGGTCGGGCGCGCTTCCTTCGCGTACGGCAGCAGCTCGGCAACGGGCATCGTGCGCAGCGCCGTCGGCGGCACGACGAAATCCGCGGGCTCCAGGAACAACTTCTGCAGCTCGTACGCGGCGAGGTCATAGCGCGGCCGGTTGTTGAAGTCCTCAGCGCCCGGTTCGGCGCGGCGCAGCTTGACCCGGTAGGGAGGGTTGCCCGAGAACGAGATCTCGGCCTTGAGGGTGATGTCACCCTTGGCCTTGGGGCGGCTGATCTCGGCTGAGGCGATGCGGAAAGGCTCAGTCGTGAGTTGCCGCTCGAGCGCCTCGATGGGTACTGGGACGTTGACGTCGACCGCATCCGCGACGGCGTGCCAGCCGAGCAGGAGGATGAGGGTGCGTACCGCCGCATTCGCTGTCATCTGCGTCGTCCCGTCGTGCCAGGTCTGGTGCAGCGTAACCGCCGGGGTGTTGCCTGCAAAGGCCTCAGCCGCCGCGCGCCGCCGGCAGGACCTCGAACAAGACGATCTGGTGACCGTCGCCGTGGAACTGTCCCAGTTCCTGCGTGGCGTACGGGCCGCAGGCGGCGACGGCCGCCGTGAACCGCTCCGCGTGGGCGCGTTTCAGCGCGAACACGTTGTTCTCCTGCTCGTCGAGTTCAACGCACAGCTCATCTTCGGTCGCGAGCTGCCGGGAGTGCGGGCGACCTGGCTCGCCGATATGCACGCTCTCGACCGGAACGTCGAGATACAGGGTCAGGCCGAAGAATGCCGGCATGTGCAGGAAGGTGATCTCGTCGATCTGGCGAATGTCGATCAGCTGGTGAATCTGCGCGGCCATCGCGCGGGCGTCGCGATCGTTCGTGACGTAGGCTGCGGCCCCCTTCGTCCCCAGCAGCGCCGCGGCGGTGAGCCCGGCCACCGTGGCGAGGCGGCGCGCCGTCAGCCACGGCCACCCCTCGAGCGCCCTCGACATCAGCAGCGCCAGGGGCACGAACAGCGGCAGGATGTAGAGTTCGAGGCGCGACCGCGACAGGAAGAACACCGCAAGCGGCAGCAGCAGCCAGTAGAGCAGCAGCAGCGTGACGCGCTCCCGTTGCCTGAGGCGCTCCCGCAGGCCCCGCCAGGCTGCCTTGGGCCCGCCGGCCGCGGCGACAGCCAGCATCCACCAGGGCAGCGCGCCGACGATCAGCACGGGCAGGTAGACCTTGAGGCCGCCGTACCACTGGGCGTTGCGATCGTGCCTGGCGGTGAAGATTCGATCGTAGACCTCGCTGCCCAGGAAGTACCCGAGGCGGTCGGGTTGCCGGTAAACCACGATCGTGAACCAGGTGAACGCGACCGTGCCGAAGATCAGCAGCCCGAGCGGCGGGAACAGGCCACGCAGCCGCGCCCGGTCGTGGATTGCCAGGAACGCGACCATCGCCCCGAGCGGAAGCAATCCGGGCGGGCCCTTGGTCATGAAGGCGAGGCCCCAGCACAGCCACATGCCGAGCACTGCGCGGCGCCGGTCCGGTCCGTCGCGCAACCAGGCCTCGACGAAGGCGAACATCGCGGCCGTCTCGAAGAACGTGAGCAGCGCATCGGTCGAGATGATGTTGCCGCCGACCAGCGGCGCGAGCGACAGCGACCAGATCGTGGCCGGGAGCCAGGGTTTCGCGGGGCACAGCCGGCGGCCGAGGCCGAACACCAGTAAACCGGTGCCGATGAACGCGAGCGCACCGGGCAGGCGCGCGGCCCACTCGTTGCGGCCAAGCGCACCGATGCTCGCCGCGAGCGCCCAGTAGGTGATCGGCGGCTTGGTGAGGTGCGGGTGCTCGCCGTCCACCGTGGGCACGAGCCAGTCGCCGCTCTCCAGCATGTTGACGGCCGCGGCGGTGTAGCGACCCTCGTCGGGCTCCCAGATGCCGCGCGTGCCCTGGAAGGCGAACGCCATCAGGACCAGCAGTGCGACCAGCCACCAGGGGGGACGGCGCATGCTCAGAGGCTGCTGAAGACCCGTACGCGGTGCTTGTGGTAGGGCAGCACCTCGAGCACGTCACCCTCGCGCAGGCGCTCCTGGATCCCGCGCCACCAGTCGGCGGTGAGGATCTCGCGGTGCGTGCTCAGGAAGACCTCCTTCAGGTGCGGGTCGAAGCCGAGGAAGTTGATGAACGTCTCCGGGAACACGTCGTTCTCGCCCACGTAGTACCAGGTCTCGGCGAGCATCTCGTCCTCCTCGTAGCGCGACTGCGGCACCTCGCGGAAGCGGCAGTCGGTCACCAGGCACAGCTCGTCGTAATCGTAGAAGATCACGCGGCCGTGGCGCGTCACCCCGAAGTTCTTGAGCAGCAGGTCGCCCGGGAAGATGTTGGTCACCGCGAGGTCGCGGATCGCCTGGCCGTAGTCGAGCACCGCCTTCTCCGCCTGCTCGCGGCTGGCCTCGCGCACGTACAGGTTGAGGGGC